>Ga0214206_1000066_pt1 | contig 28689 bp, 24 predicted proteins | sample TroBogEpilimnion_26_FD_153044 | JGI IMG/M metagenome (GOLD analysis project Ga0214206, IMG submission 153044) | Freshwater microbial communities from Trout Bog Lake, WI - 07JUL2009 epilimnion | ecosystem: Environmental > Aquatic > Freshwater > Lake > Epilimnion/Euphotic zone | place: Trout Bog...
CGGCTATCACTTGGGTGGGTGGGTGGAATGGCGTACTTTATAACCCTGGAGGCGGTTACGATTTAATTAGTGGTTTGTTTCCCGATTACTACATTGATTCCACTGGGCAAACGTTAAGTTATTTCAGTTATGGTAATTCGGATGGAACTGCCGTTTACATCAATTATCCCGATCCATCGGATGTTCGCAGTGGAGTTTCGTACGGATTAACTGTTCCGCAAAAAGTCGGCACACTTTCAATTTCAAATGGTGGCGGCGGGTCTTCCTCTGGAATCAACCTTGGGCAACTCATCGGGTTGCCGTCATTCATCCAACTTTAATGCTTTCTAACCGAAAACGGACACCCCTAGCTCCAGTCGCCTCGATGCGCCTGGGATGAACGGCCCCGTTTAGGTGACGAAAAACCAAAACAAAAAAAACCATGTCTATCACACTTGTTACAGCCCCTATCGTTGCTTCATCGAAGCTCGCCGCCGCTGACATCCAGGCTCTTATTGCCGCGATCAGCCCCGTCATCACGTTGCCCGCTGGTGAGTCTCTCGCCAACGCGCAAGCAGTAAACGTCGTCGTTAATGCGGACGGAACCGGATCGCTGAATATGCGTTTCAGTAAATAACAACCATGACATCCTCCGAGCAACCTAAAGAAATTGGCTGGATTTTCCGCCATCTCCCGTTGCTCGGGGGCCTGTCGGGTGTCGCGGCTCTATGCACAATCTTCTGGAGCTATGCCCTCCTTCCAACAAGGGTTGCCGCTTTAGAAGAGGGGCATAAATCTCAGGAAGCTCGATTGTCTGCGATAGAAATCGACAATTCACAACGTCGCGAAGCCCTAGCTACGGCACTGGCATTGATTCAGCAGATCGATTCACGGACACGCCGCATCGAGGATCACTTGATCCCACCAACAAAATGAACCTACCCACAAAGAAAACTATAGTTGATATCAGTGTTATTTTCTTTGTTTCTTTGGTAAGTTTATTTTCTCTTGGTTGTGCTCATCAAGTATCGGTAGCCACTTCTAGTTCTTCACTTCATGCTGAAGTAGACTCAGCTATATCTGATGCCCGTATTTCTCAGCAATCTGCCGCTTATCAAGTATCTGCTATTGTTAGGTCTGTATCTGATCCCTCTACAAAAAGAGCTATAGAAGACCTTCAACAGACAATCAACGATTTAGGTCTTAAACTTGAAAACGCAACAGGTAAGATTACCTGGTATGAGTCACAGTATGACTTGGTTATTGGACAACGTGATTGGTGGAAGGCCGAAGATCTGAAAGATAAAGCGGCTAGGACTCAGTCGGAAAAAGAACGTGATGCTCTGATCTGGATATTTGCTGTGTGCTGTGGTGTTACCGCAGTTACGGCTTTCAAGCCAGTGCTCTCTGCGATCAATGGCTGGAAACAGCTTTTATTTATAGCAGGAACCTTTGTCGGAGGCTTCACCCTAGGGTTTACAATAGGACGCTGGTGCCTTCACTTTTTAGCCATTTTTACCCCCCATCTTCCGGTTTGATATGAAAGAATGGATACTTAAAATGCTTTCCGAGGCCGGAGGTACACCATCTAGCATGAGGGTAGCATTGCTTTGTATCGTTGCAACTATCGCCGGGGTAGTCGTCTATTGCATAGTTCGTCATGTTTTGACTAAAGAGCCTTTCGATCTTGGGCCTAACCTTACAAACTTGCTTTCAGTGACAATCGGCTCTTTGTCCGCGGCAAAACTTGGGAGTAAGTTCGGGGAGAAAGGTGATACAGGTACTCCGTAATGACGATCAAAGAAATCCTTAGTCATGCTTCTGAGAAGCAGTCTGCTCGTTTTGTCCAGTGGCTTGAGTTTGTTCTTTCTTGGGAGTGCGCTTTTGAGGGGGACGGGATAACCATTCGGATTGAAGAGGTGCCAGGAGATAGCGGAGGAAGGACTGTTTGCGGTATCGATGAAGCAAGTCACCCAGATTTTCCATTCAATACCTGGACAGCAGAAGATATAGTTCAGGCTTACCTAAAAGATGCTTGGAACTTTCTATCTTCCTTGAAGTTTCCTACTTGTGAAGTTGTGGCAAACTTTGCAGTAAACCTGGGGCTTGGAAACGCAGTTCGCCTTTTACAAGAAGCTACTGAGGCACAGACATCTATAACCATAGACGGAAAGATAGGCCCTAAAACCATTGCAACCGCCAACAGCATCAATGTATTTCGCCTTGTTCAAGACATCGAATCTGCCGCGGATGCAAGATACCGTAGAATCGCATACGAGCATCCGGTAGACCGAAAGTTCCTTGCCGGGTGGCTGGCTAGGGATACCGCTCTGGATCATTGGTGGAAAAAACTTTCTGATTTAGAAAAGTAATACTTGCATAACAGGTTATTACCTCCATATTCCCCTGCGACTCTTATGGCTAAGAAACCCAAAGCAGTTAAACTGCCTCCAGTAAATCAAAGGATCGGAGGAGCCGTCATTGTTTCCGATCTTCACTGTGGTTCTTCCGTGGGGCTATGGCCTGATGGTTTTGAAACTGAGACCGGAAATCAGATTAAGCTGGGTAACAATCTTCATCAGCAATGGCTTTGGAAGTGCTGGCTTGATGCGGTCGATAAAGCTGTAAATCACTTTAAGGGCAGGCCGTTTGTCGTAATCGTCAACGGAGATTGTATCGAAGGCCGGCATCATGGGACTACCGAGATTGTAGTGGCAAAGAACATTGATCATGCCGCCGCCGCAACCGAGTGTTTGCGCCCTCTTGTGAAGTCTTCTTTTAAGACATATTTTACCGCTGGTACTGAGTGCCATGTAGGAGACTTCGAGAAAGTCATCTGCAAAGAACTTGGCGGTGAGTGGTGCGGAGACAAAGGACTTATTGAGATCAACGGAACGCTTCTCGACGTAGCTCATCATATGCCCACCGCAGGTCGTGCTTACCTAGAGGCCGGAGCCATGTCGATTACGATGGGCAACGCCAGACTGAACTACGCTAGGGTGGGTCAGCGTGTCCCTAGGGTGTATCTACGAGGCCATCGCCACACAGGAGGATACTACTCGGACGGGCACGCTTTGTTCCTAGTCACACCAGCGTGGCAGTTGCTCACCAGATACGGACACAAGGTAGTTGGAGACTCAATTTGCCGCCCTGGTATCGCCATCCTCGATTGGGACGCCACTCCAGATGGAGGTCTTCCATCAGCACAACTATTGACTTATGACCCAGAAGAAAGTGAATCCATCCGAGCATGACCTCCTAGCATCTGCTTGGGATGCTATAAAAACAGAACTAATCACTGTTTCTGTAGATACCTACCGAGAACAGGGCTGGAAAAGTTTTTATGATCTCAAATCCGAGGCAGATCTACCTCTGTCTACGATGAATAATCGCCTCAACAAGCTGATTGAGGAAGGAAAAATGGAAAAGATGCAGGTAAGTGTAGTCGGGAATAGGGGCGTTCGTAGGGCGTTAAACCTTTATCGTCCAACCATCATCCAGCGTTTGACTAAAAAGTAATAACCGCTTAACCTGCCGTATTCATGCTTCTCATTCTTCCCATTAGCCGAATCGACTCTGGCTTGGCGTTACGACTAGCAAAATGGATTTCCACCCTAGGGGGAGGGGCAAATCATCATTTGCTAGTCTCTTGCCCTGCAAATGAACAGAGCATTGCAGAGGAAATTCAAAATATCTTAAAATCAACTTTTGCTTCTACTGCCATTTATGTACTCGACCAGGAACATGAACTTGGTTGGCCTTCCTCTGCAAACTTCATGTTTAAGAAAACCGCTGGGTATGTTTATGCACGCGGTAACCGACTTCCTTTTTATTGGTTTGAAGCGGACAACGTGCCGATGAAGTCTTCTTGGTTAGATGATCTTCAGACTGAGTATAATCTGGCTCAGAAACCTTTTATGGGGGTTATCGAGGATTCTTTCGTTAGGGATCCCAATACAAAAGAGGTCGTCAGAAAAGACGGTCAACACATGAATGGTAGCGGAATCTATCCAGCAAACTTTGTTCGTACCTCTCAATTATTTGATTCGATCCATACTCACAAGGAAGCACAACCTTGGGATCTTTATTTTCGATGGGAAATGAAAGGGCATATTCACAATAGCAAGCAGATGATCAACAACTGGAAGACCAAAGAGTATGTTCGTACTTCCGACGGAATGATTGCTTGCACTTCAATAGACGTTGATCATCCCCCTAAATATGTCACCGAGGCCATTGCCGTTGTGCATGGATGCAAAGACGAGTCGCTCATCGATCTTTTGGAAACCAAAGTAGCCAAGCCCTCTAAGAAATCAAAGTAATGGAGATCTCTACCGCACCTTTGGATATTGCAGGACTCGATCCGGTTACCGGAGAAGTTCCTGAGCGCAGAGTCTCGGATGTAGATGCCGCTAGGAGCATTTACGACACGATTTGGACAAGCGATCTAGGTAGTTCAAAGAATCGATCTCTGGTGGATGCCATGTTCGGTGGCGCACCTCCATTTAATCCCGATGACCTGGTTGAGATCGGTCAGTCTGAAAGAACCAACATTGACTTTGGAATCGCCGCCGCAGTCAAAGATCAGGCTTTAGCTCAGTATTACGATCTGACTTCGAGTGTTCCTCGCCTAGCCTCGGTTCATGTTGACTACGGAACGGATGAACAGCGTGTCGAATGGGAAGGGATTATCGCCGAAGAGTTCCATCATACACTGATGAACTGGACGGAGTTTGAGTTCAATCATCAGCTTCTCTCAGACCAGTTTGTTTCTCATGGAGTGGGAGTTGCTTACTTCGAGGATGAGACCGACTGGCGTTATCGCGTTACCGGACTCAACGAGTTCAAGATGCCCCGCGGAACGAAAGCCAGCGAGGCTGAGATAGAAGTTGCAACCGTGGAGCGTGAATACTTAGCCCATCAGCTCTACGCTTTTATCCGTAACCCAGATGTAGCCGAGGAACTTGGGTGGAACGTGGAAATGGTCAAGCAGGCTCTAATGCACGCCTGCCTTGCTACTCCTACTCCCTACCTTGCTGATTGGGAAAAACTCGAAATAGAACTCAAGAACAATGATCTCCTTTATGGCAACTCAAAGGCCAAGCGGGTCAAGGTTGTGCATATGTGGGTTCAGGAGTTCAGCGGCAAGGTCTCCCACATGATTTTCCTAAAAGATCCGCTTCCGGCAGACACTGGATTCGGCGAGGCCAATGAGCAGTTCCTTTACGAGAAGTTCGAGCGTTTTGATGCTCCTACTCGTTGCTTTGTTACCTTTACCTACGGAATCGGTAACGGTTGCTACCACGGTATTCGAGGACTTGGGTTTAAGATCTATCCCCATATTCAGTTGATCAATCGTATGCGTTGCGGAATGAGCGACGGTGCTCTTTTGTCATCCGCTCTTATCGTACAGCCAAGTGACGCCAGCACTCGTTCCCTGGAGGATCTGACGCTGAACTACTTTGGGCCGTACGCCCTTTTCCCTGCCGGCTTAAAAATCGTAGAGAAAGCTGTTCCTGACTTCAGAGCCAACATGATGCCTGTTCTGGCTGACATGACTCAGACTCTTCAGAACAACACTATCGGATTTCAGAGCCGTGGAATTACCCCAGAAGGTCAGGCTAGAACTGCTTTTGAAGTGCGTGCCCAGCTTCAGCATGAAGCAACCCTTACCAGCGCATCGATCAACTTGTTCTACCATCCTTGGAAGCGTCTTCTGTGGGAGGTTTTCCGTAGACTTAGCCGCCGGGACTCCTCGCCTTTGGAACCAGGGGGTAAGGAAGCAGTAGAGTTCAAGAAGCGGTGCATGGAACGTGGTGTTCCTGCCGAGGCTATCTACCATGTTACTGCGGTCTGGCCTGTTCGTGCCGTTGGCAATGGAAGTCCTGCAATGCGTAGTCAGGTACTTTCTCAGATGATGTCCATGTATGGTGCTCTCGATCAGGAAGGTCAGGCACATCTTCTCCGAGACAACATTGCCGCACTCGTAGGTCAGGAGGCAGTCAATCGGTATGCCAAACCTATTGATCAACCCCTTCGTCCTCCGATTGACGATAAGATTGCAGTTCTTGAAAACGCCACCATGAGCCACGGAACTACGATTCCTGTTTCCCCTGGTGAGGATGATTTTATCCATGCTGGTCGTCACTTGCAGGCACTTGATGAACTCGATCAAGCCCTAGGGCAAGGGCAGGCGGATCCGCAGGCTTCGCTCATGGCAATGGAAGTGTTCTTGCCGCATACCGCCCAGCACGTTCAGAGACTTGGTCAAGATAAGCTACGAGGACAGCAGGTAGCGTTGATGCGTCAACGACTACAGCAACTCAATGCGACGGCAAAGCGTTTGCAAGATCAGCTACAAGCACAGCAGGCCAACGCACAGAAAGCCCAGCAGGCTCAGGCTCAACGTAATGCCGAGCAACAACAGGCTCAGATAAAGATGCTTCAGCAGAAGGCCGCTGAAGCCGACGCCATGTCTCCAAAGCTAAAACAGCAGATCATGGAAAGCCAAGCCAAGATGCAGATGGAAGCACAGCGTCATCAGCAGGAGATGGCCTTGAAGCAAGCTGAGGTGTCTCAGAAGCTCGCCCTACGAGACGCGGAGACTGCCGCTAAAGTTAAAGCCGCCGGAATGCCGGCAGTACCTACAACCGTACCGATGGCTCAACCTGATCAATCTCTGTAATAACCACATATGCCAACTATTAAAAAACGCTTCACCAAGGTAGTTACCAACGCCACAACCAGACGCACTAGAACCGTTCACTACGGACAGGCCGGAAAGGCTAAGGATGGTGGCGATCGTATCCGACCAGGAACCAAAAAGGGAGACGCTTACTGCGCCCGATCCAACAAGATCAAAGGAGATTGGAGGAAAGACCCCAACTCACCCAATAGCCTTTCTCGCAAGAAGTGGAAATGCCACGGAAGCAAGTCCATGCGATAATTTATGCCAAGAGTCAGAGACTACGCAAAAGAGTATCGGGATTACCACGGTAAGCCCGAACAAATCAAACGTCGTGCCGAGCGCAATTCTGCTCGTGCAAAGATGGAGAAAGCAGGCCGAGTCCGTAAGGGCGACGGAAAAGACGTTGATCATAAAGATCATCGAACCAGCAATAATCGCCGCTCCAACCTTCGGGTAATGTCGGCTTCTAAAAACAGATCACGCCAATAATGACGATCCTAGACTTTAGGTCGAATGAGGCTTTGGTAACTGTGTTTTCACAGCTCATTAAAGCTCCAGAGTTCGAGTTGGCTATCGATACCATCAAAGACGCTTACCTACCCATCTCATCGGAGCCACCTAAAGGGGTTTCATTTGAGACCTGGAATAGCCACCAGAATACTCGCCGAGAGGGGTTTTATGAAGCCATTCGACTTATCGAACTCATGGCAAAGCCTGTCTCAAAACAAAAAGAAATTTCAAACCGTGGCCTGATGCCATCGCTCGTAAACGAAGATACTTATGAACCAGCAAACTGACGCAAACCCCGAAACTAGCACCATGATTCCTCCTCCGCCTGATCTGGCGGAATTCTCCAGCAAAGGAGATTCTGGCGGGACTCAATCGTTCGAGGCCGCTACCGCATTTGGTGCCGCCTTCGATAAACTAAAAGACGAGGGTAAGCTGACTTTTGACGAACCTGCTCCACCAACTCCGGCATCGGAAGCCAAAGCCCCTAGGGTAGACGAGGATCCAGGTTTCAAACCCTCCGAGATTGTCAAAGAGGAGAAAGCCCCCGCCAAGGCAAAGGTAAAAGAACCAGTCAAGGAGGAGACTAAATCCCCCGCGGATTCTGTGTTCCCTAGTGCTGAGGATCTCGCAAGCATCATCTCCCCTAAGAAAGATGAGAATACCCCCGCCGAAAGCGAGGAGATGCCTGAGAACCTCAAGGGTGCTACCAAGAAAGCCCAAGAGGCTTGGAAGGAACAGCGTGAGGCCATCAAAGCCGAGAAGAAACGAGCTGATGAGCTTGCCGCCAAGGTAGCAGAACTGGAAAAACAGAAAATTGACCCTACCGAGCTGGAACGTATTCGCAAAGTTAATGAAGAGTACGAGCGTGAACTTCAGGTAGTTCGAGTCGAAGCAACTCAAGAGTATAAGGAAGCCGTTCTGGTTCCCCTCTCTAAGGTTCAGGAGTCAGTAACTGGTCTCGCTACCAAGTACGATATCAGCCCCAAGGATCTTTTTGAGTCTCTGGCAGACCCAGAGGGCGATAAGATCACTGACCTGGCGGCAGGCATGAACGATCGTGATCGTTTCCGTCTGTACGAGATGGCGGATCAATTCTCGAAAGTTCGCACTATCCGTGACCGTGTGGTCAACAATGCCCAACTCGCCCTAGAGAAGATCAACGAGCATCGCGAAGAGCAGGCTAAAGTTCAGATGGAAGAGGGTAGCAAAGCCTACTCCCAAGCTATCGAAACCATCGGAAAAACAATCACCGAAGCCAGCCCTATCTTTAAGCGGGTCGAAGGAAATGACGAGTGGAACAAACAACTCGATGATGCCGAAGCATTCGCTAGGAATGCACAGCTTCAAAGCCCTGATCCCGCTATTAGGGCAGGTATCGCTTGGAGAGCGGCTCTTTCGCCGATGCTCTTTAACCAAGTAACCAAGCTCTACAGCGAACTAAAGGAAGCCCAGTCACAGCTCGCCAAGTACACCAGTGCGAAACCGAAGGCTGGGGGCGGGGCATCACCTGCTGACGTAGCCGGTGGCGGTAAGCCTCAGTACGACGACTTCCTTGATGCCCTAAAAGGAGAACTCAGGTTTTAGTTTTTAAGATCTAAAATAACGCCCTAGGGTTGTGACTTTATTGTTGCACCCTAGGGTGTTTTGGTGTAATAACCTGATCATGCCGGTTACAGGGCAGTAAATCTGTGGCAATAAAAACTGCGTGTAACCACTCTCGACCGCACGAGGGAACAAGAACTACTACTCTTTGCCCACCTCAAATGAGGATAGGGAGAACAGAGGGTAATAACCCCATACTTTTCAAAAATCATGGCAGCTCAAACAAATATCGAGCAGTTGTTCGTTGAGTGGTCTGGTCTTATCCGCAACAACGTGGCTAAGAACATCGTCACCAGCGACTTCTATCTCAAATATCTTCCCAAGGAGCCTTGGGTCGATGGTCAGGGTACCGCAATCACCTATCCGGTGTACGAGCGTACTCTTCCTACCAACCCTGTTACCTTCTCCGCTTGGCAGTCGTCCGGTGGCGATGGCGTCAACAACCCTGCTCAGAATGGCGACGGTTCTCCGTTTGATTCCACTGGACAGAATGCTGATGGAAGTTCTTCTCTGAACAATCAGAACTCAGGAGCCGCTAATGGTACTCTTGGTGGTGGATCTTATGCCGCTGGATCGAACATCGATTCCTTTGGCGTGACGCTCCGCACCGCGAGCCTCAAGAAGGCCGCTCTGAACTCACCCAACATCGATCTGAATGACCTTCAGTTTGCATGGCAGGTTGAGGATCAGGTCAAGAACGTCATTCGTGTCCTCTCCGAGAACACCAAGTACGTCTGGACGAACGCCTATCAGGACGAGTACATCGCCGCTACGGGTGCTAAGATTATCGCCGCCGCTGGTCTTCCAGAAGGCACGACTAGCTTCCCCCTCACGGCTCCTACCAGCCGCCTCACCTGGGGTATTCTGGAGTACATCTACGAGCGTCTCGGCTACAATGGTGGTTCCATCAATCCGTTCATGCGTGTTGATGAGACGACCCCCATCTACGCAGTCGTCGGCGAGCGTTGGACATTCCGTGATCTCCTCATGGATGACAACAACGTCCGTCAGGACTTCCGTTTTGCCTACCAGGGCGACAGCAACGAGAAGAGCAATCCTCTCCTTGCCGCTCCCGGCCTGAACGGTGTCTATCGTGGATTCAAGTTCTTCAACATCGAGCTACCCCCACGGTATGACCTCGTGTCTGGAGCTTGGGTACGTCGTTTCCCATACAGCCCCCTTGCCACCACTCGTGGTGATGCTTGGGAAGTCCAGCAGGCTTACAAAGCCGCCGCTTACACGGACACGGCTGTGTACCATCAGGACGTTCTGAAGATCCTCATTCCGAAGCCCAAGGTTTCGGGCGGCGGTATGACCTACAATCCCCAGTACTCATGGACTGGTGAGTTTGTCTGGAGGAACATCCCTGACCGTACGAGCAACATTGACGGTTCGATCGGCTTCTTCCGCGCCCTCTACGGGTACGGCCCGAAGGTCGAGCGTCCTGATCTTGGTTTCGTGGTGCGCCACCAGCGTGCCCCTCGCGGAATCTCTGATCTGGTTCCCGTCGGCACTCCTGACGCCAGCTACTAATTAGAACAGCCCCTCTACCTCAACTGCCCTAGAGCCTACAAAGCCCTAGGGTAGCCAGGTGGAGGGGCCTTCTACTTATGAAACCTCACAAATCACTTTTGATTATCGGCATCGCCGCAAAAAAACCTATGGAAGACGACAATAAGGTCATTGAATTCCCAGCCCCCAAGGGCTTCACCCCTCCCGACAACGCCAAAGAGGGTGATACCTTCGAGGCTCTCGCCACTCTGCGTATGCAGGCTGACGGGGTTCTTCAGCTAAATGCCATTGATGGTATGCCTGTGATGCACGACGCAAAACAGGAGATGATGGAAGATCAAGACCAGTCCCCTGAAGAAGATCAGCATGAAGCTGAAATGAACGAGGATCAGGAAAGCGCAACCAGCACTGAACCCAGCGAAGATCAAGCTGATCAGGGTGAGGATGGCGATTTCTTGAAAGCCGTCATGGGCGGTCTGAAAAAGAAAGGGATGAATAAATAATCATCCTCTAGGATCTAGATGATCACAGATCCTAAAAGGTTAACAGACGGCTTCCGTGGCCTCCCTAACGGGATGGATGGAAGCCGTCTTCCTCCGTTAACTCCACCAACTTCCGTTTGGTACGCGGAAAACGTAACTTTTCGGGATGGTATTGGTGCCAAGACACGACCAGCATTTCACGAGATACCTCCTTCGTTCTGGCGTCCAATCCTTCGTGGAGATACCGGAACTTTGGATTCTCTTAGTCCGCTTGTCGGGGACACGATAGTGATCAATGGAGTAGGTGCCACTACTTCTTCTTCTCGTTACGCCACCTACGTTCAAGGCGGTAAAAACTTTCAAGGCGGGTATTTCTACAATGACCCTAGGTTTGGCAACCCTGCACAGATGATTTTGGTTATTGATGGTAACATTATCTCTCTAAATTTTGCCGAGCAGAGTTGTTTTATCCTCAATACAACTAAGACAAATTCCGTAGATTCTTCTACTGGATTACCAATTTTTAACCTTAGTCCCATCAATGCTTCTTTGCCCGTCTACATGACGCAGGCAGAAGTTTACCTGATTATTCAGAACGGAGCTGATATTCCCCAGGTATACGATGGGTATAATCTGCGTCCAGCTACGGCTTTTGGGGATGGCGTTAACGTAATACCCACCGGGCTTCAGATGGCTTACGGGCAAGGAAGATTGTTTGTGGTCAGCGCAAACGGAACTGAAATAACAGCCGGAGATCTTATCTATTCTGGAAGTTCTTCTAGTTCTACAATCGATACTATTACTCCTCCTAGTTTTAAGGTTACCGCAGAAATAAGTCCGGTTACCGAGTATCCGGTAACTTGCTCCATCCAAGCCGGATATCCGGTGTCTTGCACCCTCGCAGGTCAGTTCATAGTAACTCCTTCAGTTTCAGGAACTACCTGCACATTGACTGGTAGGAATATGACTATCTTGCCTGGTGAGGTATTTACTACTCGTAGTAACAATGCAAGTGACGCCAGCAATGCCGCAATCGGTGACTTCGTTGCGGTTACCGCGTCTGCCACTCAGATTACTTATACTGTGCCGGATGGTACTGTTGCACCTACAGGTGTTGTCACTGCGGCAGGTGTTTACGCTACAGCCACGCTTACTGGAGTTAATTTACCAATCAATGTTGGTAACGCTTTTGTAGTTCAAGCCAATAACAATATCGATGCCGGTAGCCCAGTCGTAGGTCTTTTCTATGCGACTGCGGCTACCCCTACTTCGATTTCCTACCTCGTACCAGGTACAACAACACCTCCAACAGGCCTTTTGACGGTTAATCCAAACGATACAGTAGCCATCCTTACAGGAACTAATCTGCCATTTAACCCCAGCGATATTATTTCTGTATCTAGTAGCAATACCACGGATAGCACAAACAACGTGATTGGTACTTTCTCCGCGTTGACGGCCTCTACTACGCAAATCACATATCCTGTCCTTACCGGCACAACAGCACCTGCTGGGAACATCAATGTATCAGTATCGACAACTACTTGTACTTTAACTGGAGTAGGATTGCCAGTAGCCCAAGGAGAAAATTTTCTGGTTTCAAGCGACAACGTAGCAGACCAAACAAACGGAGCTATTGGCGTTTTTGTAGCGACTGGAGATACAGGAACTTCACTTACCTACACAATCCCAAGTAGGACTACAAAACCTGTTGGTAACCTATCTTTGTATTACGGTTTACCTGGATACGTCACAATCACCACAACTAAAGATCATGGTTTTCAAGCTCAGGATATTGTTACCATTCAAGGAACTACCTCGAATGCAGAACTCAACGGAACCTTTGTTGTAGAATCTGTAGTAGATCAAAAAACATTTAAGATAGCAGTAGACAATTATGCGTATGGCAGTGGAACCGGAGGGACTGTCACTAAGGCCGACGCTGGGGAAATATCAGATCTTCTAAACTTTACTGAAACTACCTTCATTGCTGAAGGCGGTAAACTATCTGTACCCGCCGACCTAGGGCAGATTGTCACAATGAATTTTGTTCCTTTGCAAGATACGGCTACCGGACAAGGTGATCTGGTTGTTCTTTGCAACCGAGGTGCCGCATCTATGGCAGTCTCCGTAGAAAGATCATTGTGGAGCAAGACTCCAGGCTTCCAACGAGTTCTCTACAACAGCATTGGAGCAGTCTCCGACAGCACGGCAATCGTAAATGGCGATATGTTTTTTAGATCTCTTGATGGCAACGGAATCAGATCTTATCGAAGTGCTCGTGCTGAATTTGCAGGCTATGGGCAGGTTCCCCTTTCCGCTGAGATCGATCCAATCCTTAATCAAGATACTTCTTGGCTCCTAGGGGATGTTTCTTTCCTTTATCACAACGATCGGTTGCTGATGACTTGTTGGCCTAAACAATTACCTCCGCAGGCAAATGCCGGTAATGATAATGCGGTTACTCTTTCTGGTCTTCTTCCTTCGCTCCCGACTTACTATACAGGAATAGCCGTTCTGGATTTCCGAGCAGTTGCCAATGGTCATCTTACGGGATCTGCAAACCCTGCATTTGATGGTGTCTGGACAGGTCAGAATGTATTGAAACTACTCGGAGGAAACGATTCTGGCGTTAAGCGAGCCTTTATGGTGACGTTCAATAACAATGGGGTAGGTACGCAAGGCTTTGGTATCTGGGAGGTTCTGGAGAATTCTGAATGCGACCTAGGGGCTCAAGGGCCGATACCAATAACCAGTTCAATAACCACCAGGGCGTACAATTTCAACGAGCCGATGGCACTCAAGAAACTCCTTCGCCTTGATCTTTGGTTCGACTCTATCGAGGGAGGCCCCGCTCGAACACTGAATGCCTCCGTATCCTATCGACCTGACGATTGGCCTCACTGGGTTTCTTGGCTTGGGTATGACCAAAATCATAATCCAATTTCGCTATCCAAAACTTTCAATACTGAAACAGCAGTTCAGGGAGGTACTTTTACCAGCTACCCAAATCTTACTGATGGATACTACCCACAAGTACGATTGCCGGCTTTGATACCCCCGGCTACGGCTTCGGATCCGAATGCCAACACCATGAGCCAGACACCCATGCCCCTAGGGTATGATTTTAACTTCCAAATCAACTGGACTGGGCACGCACGACTTGGCCGACTTTTAGTACACGGACTTGAGATTGTGGAAGCTGTTGGAGGAGCTTCTACTTATTCACCTCTTTGAGTTTGACTTGCATTTATGAACCTTCACCCTAGAGTAATAACCCTGTAACCTATGGCTCTTACACCTGGAACCCTCCCTACAAACACTCTTTTCCCTGGTTCCCCACAAGGGCTTCTAAACTTGTTTGCCGGATATCTTTCTGCCCCACCGAGCAAAAAGACGGTATTTATACAGCCTACTAGCAGTGGAGTACCTAATGACGGTTCCGCAGTCTGGCTAGATACCAGCACAAATACTCTTAAAGTATATCTCGGAACCTCTTGGTCTGCCGTTGCCGTGGCTCCTGGTGCGATTACTCCTTCGATGGTTTCTTCAGGTGGGCCTAGCTGGGACACTAGCGGAAATCTGACTGCAACGGGTGATATTACCGGAGTCAACATTCAAGGTACAAATGCCACGCTTTCTTCGGCAGTTAATGCGGTTCAGGGTAACTTTTCTGGAACACTCACAGCACCTTCGATTGGAACTGCCGGAACTTCTGTTTTCTACGGTGACGGAAGCCACTTGACGCTTCCTGCAACTGCTCCGGGTGTACCTGCTGGAACGATTATCTACTCGCTTTCTCAGAGTGTACCAGGAGGCGGTTACCTGCCTTGCACAGGTCAGACAAACCTCAATCGACTTACCTATTCTTCGCTATTCGCCGCAACGTGCATCCCTGCAAACGACCTCTACACTGGTAATGCTAATTCCAATCCAGGTACTCCTATCTGGCCTGGTAATAGTAGCAGTACGTTTGGTCTTCCTGATTTGAGAGGTTATTTTTTAAGAAGTTACGGAACAAATAGCGATGCTACGACTACTGCAAGTTTTGGAACACTTCAATCTGACGCATTTCAGGGCCACAGCCACAATGCAACTTCTACTGACTCTGGACACAATCACAGCTACATAGCCGCAAGCTCAGGTGTAACTGCGGCAGGACAAGGAAATTATCGAGCACCTGATGGTTCTTATGGATCATCTACAGGAACAGGTTACGCCAACATAACTACTACCATCACTACAATTAAAACTGATGGAACCAATGGAACCCCAAGGACTTCCGCAGAAACACGCCCTAAAAACATACCTGTCTACTCCTACATCAAATACTAACGATGATTGTCTACAACTATAGCGCAACAACTGGAGAGTTTCTAGGGAAAGAGGCGGCTTTTGAAAGCCCTCTCGAAGAAGGTGTTTATCTATATCCTGCCAACTCCACTACAATAGCCCCTCCCAAGGCCACCGCTGGGCAAGTAGCCATCTTTGTAAAAGATGCTTGGTCTCTTTCCCCTGACTTTCGTGGGACTGTATACTGGACTGAAGACCAAAAACAACACAGTGTAACCGAGATCGGCGAGATGCCTACTGGGGCAATCATGGTCGCACCTCCGGCTTCCGCACCTAATCAAAAGATCAGTTATGTCAACGGAGCCTGGGCGATAACACCGGATTTTATCGGAACAACGTATTGGACTGCCGACGGCGTACAACACACGGTAACCGAACTAAGAGATCTTCCCGCCGGCTCAATCCTGACATCCCCTCCCACGATAGCGGAAGGGTTTGCCCTAGGGTATAGCAATGACACATGGACAGTGACGCCCAATGCGTACAACACGCAACGTGCGGCATCTTATCCGATGATTGGAGACCAGCTTGATATGCTGTGGCATACAATCGATCAGGGGTTGCCTATTGATAAATCAAGTTCCTTCTACAAGACGATTGCAGAAATCAAGACCAAGTATCCCAAACCAAACGGATCTACAACCTAATGGCTACCCTTTACTCCACAGCACTCTCGATCCTCGCACCCGTCGTGGACAACGGCGTGTTGCCGGGTGACCCTAGGGTAGCCGCTCGCTTGGATGAAGCACAGCGCAGGCTTATCCAGCAGTATAATTTTGTGTCCCATAGGGAAGAATCACTTGAAACCCCTTTGATCTGGCAGGCCGGAGGAACAAACCCAGGTAACTCTAATTCCGAACTTATACTTGATGATATCGACTCCACGAAGCTGATGATCCTCTGTGCGTTCCGTGAAGAGAACAACCAGCTCGAAATGGCCGATGCGATGGAGAAAAAAGCATTCGGATATATCGAGCGCAATGTCGTCAACCAAGTCGAGCGTTCTCGGTATACTCAATTTTCCACCCTTGCGCTCACGAGCCAAAATACTTTCGGTGGCCTAGTAGGTCGCCTAGGTCTTGAGATCTTCTCAAGCTACAAGATTCCGTACACTCGTATGCAGAGTTACGTCAATCAGGCGTATCAAGAAGCGGTCGATCACTACAATTTTATTGTCCGTAATGAGCAGTATGATCTCTCGACGCTTCCTTGGGTTCCTCTGTCTAGCGATAGCGATACATTTCCGACACTCCTTACCGCAGAAATAATTCGAGGACTGACGCTAGCCTTACTTGTACAGAACAACGATAGCGAAACCCAATACACCTCGGGGAAAGAGATCCAGACATTCAAAGAGGACTCCCTCAAGCTCATCGAGCGGAATATCGCGGCAAGTGTTGAATCTAGCCGAAAATCAACTTACGAAACTAAAGCACTAGCTGACCAAGGTACTTTCGGTGGGCTTACAGGACGGGTAGGTCTGGAGACGATGGTACAGTACAAGATGCCGCTAGCACGGCTTCAGAGCTTCATTAACCAAGCGTACCAAGAGGCAATCGATCACTACAATTTCGTAGTTCGCAGGGAAGAGCTTCAATCTACTGCTCTTACCTATTCGGTAATGACTGCCGATAGCGCAACTTTTGCTCCGATCAGTACTTCCGTCCTAAAAACCCTTACGCTTGCAAGGATAACAGGGGATAGCGGAGCAGATAGCAGTGGGCTAAGAAAACAGGCTTTTGACTTTATCGAGCGTGATGTCGTTGCTACGGTAGAAACTGCTAGGAGGCAGGCCACAGGAACCGAAGGAAAGCTCGCAAACGAACTTGTCGATGGCGTGAAGATTCCAACCTCCAGGCTGACAACCTATTTGACTCAGGCTGGAACCGACGCCACTGCACACTGGAATTTCCTAGCCCGTAGGGAAGACTACTCTAGCGGTACACTGCCTTCTCCTTTTGACTACGAGATCTTAAAGAAACTGGTTGAAAGCTATGTCGCTACTTCCCGTTCCCAAGACGAACTAGCTTCAGCCCTCAAGAAGGAAGCCTTCGATCTTATCGAGCGAGACCTTCAGGCTGGAGTCGAGTCAGCTAGAAAAACCCAATTCGTTACCCTAGCCGCTACAGATCAAAACACATTCGGTGGGTTAGTTGGCCGTCTGGGACTGGAAACTTTGGCTCAGTACAAAGTCCCTTATGTCCGGCTGCAAAGTTTTGTTAACCAGGCATACCAACAGGCGGTTGACCAGTTCAATTCCTTGGTTGGCGATGAACAAGCTGACCTTCCGCAGATTACCTTTTCAGCCTTAATCAACGATACGGATACGTTCAACTCCATGATGCCGGTGGAGATACTTCGCCTCTTGGTTCTGGCTCTTCTTGCTCAAAACGAAACGGCGCAGGAATCCCCGCTAAAGGCCGAAGCGTTTACGTTGCTACAGAGAAATGTGACCCAGCAGGTTCACAGTGTTAGATTTGCTACCAGAAAAGCCCTTGCCGCAGGAGACCCAACGACTTTTGGGTATCATTGGGCTCGTGTTGGTCTTGATATGCCGGATGGCGGTCTAGATCTCTCAGACGCCCAGTTAAAACGTATTGTCAACACCGCCGAAGAACAGTTGATAAACTCCGGTAAGTGGGTCGGTACAGTTGATACTTATATTCTTCCGATTTACAATAGCGGAGAGTATTTCCTCCCTAGGGAAGTCGAAACCATTCTTTTTGCCCAATTCGGAAGTAACCCACAGCCGGTATTTGATCGATTCAACGAATGGATGTCCACTGGTAGTGGATTGAGAACCGATGCCCAACCTTGGCGTTACGGTTTTGTGGATCGTGGTGAAGGGATCGACCCCTCCGATGGCACCCTAAAACGCAAATACTTCATCAGTTACCCCGATGGCCAAGGAGCAAGTCTGTCCGATCGAACCGGCGGTGACTCCTACGCTCCCTACTGATGAGTTATTATACCTACAGTGCAAGTGCAACGGTAGGATACGCAAGCTTTAATGCTTTTGGAGGGGCTGTAGTTTATTCAGTAAACCGACCTAGTGGGGTATTTAACCCAGTGGGTATTTATGTAACTATACAAGACGATACTGGAGGTGTTGCTGTAGGTGGAACAGCAAATACTGCCGGTCTATTTTCTGACTCGTTTACTTTATCGAATGGAAATACTATATCGGTAACTGTAGATATTGCAAAAGGTGGGTTAACTATAAGGCTTACAGACTTAAATAAAACATATACAGGTACTCCGCTATCACCGAGAGTATATAACGATAGAAATGTATCAATATCGACACTAATATCGTATTCGGATAGTTCTGGAAATGTATTTTATGATGCAATAAACGCGGGAACGTATACTACTACTGCAACAGTTACAGACCCAAACTGGACTGCGGCCCCCGCCTATGCTACTTTTGTAATTGATCGTGCGCCCGCATCAATAGTTTCTTTAAGTAATTCAGCAATTTGGGATGGAAATGCACATTCTTGGGTTGGGACAACTACCCCTCCTGGGCTAAGTTATTCGGTGGAATATACATACCCCGGAGGTGGGTCTTCTTCGACTCCTCCGACAAATGTAGGAGTGTATCCAGTTACCGCGACAATCACTGACCCTAATCATATCGCAACTACAATACAGGATACGTTCACCATTAGTGCCGATTCAATTCATGTTTCCGCTTCGCCGCTAGATTTTCTCTACGCAGGCACTCCACAATCTCCAAATGTCACAATCAATTTAGGGATAACTCCTGAAAATACGTATTCCGATCTTTCTGGTAATTCAATAGAAATGCCATCATCCCCTGGAACGTACAACTTAATATCCTCATATGCTGGAACTTCTAGCACGTTCACTTATACAATAGAAACCCCAGGAGGTTCGTTCAGCAATCTATCGCAAACCTACACAGGTAGCCCAATATATCCTACTTTTACCTCTACGGGAACTACGCTATCGTATTTGATTTCATATAAAGACAGCTCTGGAAACCCCGTCACTTCGATGATCGACGCTGGGGAATATACAGCTACTGCATCCCTAACAGGTTTCCCAGACATTGTAGCTACGTTCATTATTTCACCGATGGCTACATCGATTACTGGTACAGGTGGTATCTTTCCTTACGACGGCCAAGATAAACCCGCCATAGCCACGATCACTCCTTCTGGGCTATCTCCGATAGTGATCACATATAATGGAGCCTCTACTCCCCCTAGGGCGATAGGAACATATGCGGTAGTCGCTACCTACCCAGGTGACAATAACCATGTACCCTGCTCCGCTACAGCTACTATCGATATTACGCAAGTCACGATCCTAGCCAAGAAACGGGCAATCGTGCATTCCTTGAACTCTGAACCGATGATCCTTCGTAACTACCAAGCGATCTCGGAAGCCGCTCGCGCGCTCCTCACGGATGAAAAAACGGGCACCCTTGAGAATGCCAAACAGATTCTTGCCGAGCAAGTGGCACAGACTTACTTCAAACAGGATATGGGAAGTGTCCATAACAAGAGGGTCGTAAATTTCCGATGAACTTAAACGATGGACTAATCTCGTATTGGACAATGGATGAAACCTCTGGGGTTCGCGGTGACTCTACGGGGCGATACCCACTCACGCCTTCCAATAGTCCAGGGTATACCGCCGGAATCAATGGGAATGCCGTATCGTTTGATGCTAACTCAAACCAAGGTCTTGTCGGATCTGGGTTCAAATACCTTACTACGTTCACCATTACGGGATGGTTTAAGTTTTCTGACCCTACAAATACAAACCCTCGTATTCTAATTACCGTAGACGGCGCAGGGGCTACAAATCAATCTAATGGATGGAACTTCTATCTTTTTGCATTTTCCCATAACTACAACGGTACAGGAAGACTAGAGATCGATATCGATACTACGAATGATGAGAATGTTTATCGTAATGACTATATGTTTGATGGTAATTGGCATTTTTTCTGTGTCACTTGCGACTCGATAAATAATGTTTTGTCACTGCAATACGATTCAAATACTCCTCAAACAACCAACATTCAAAGTTCGTTCTACGGGGCCACACAACCTGGTGATCTAGTCATAGGGTACGATCCGATCTACGATCCAAACGATTGCTTTAACGGGGCGATGGATGAAGTGGGAATATGGAACCGAGTGCTCACCACGGATGAGATCTCCCAGCTTCGGAACAAAGTTCGACCTACAACCGCACAGACATCGATCTTAGCCAAGAAACGATTCATTCTTCATACGCATAACAATGACAAAATGATCCTTCAGAACTACGCCGCCATAGCCGAGATGGCAAAGTCTCTCCTTACCGAAGGCCAGCTAGGGTCGAAAGATAAAGCTAAGAAACTCCTCGCAGCTCAAGTCAACCAGCAATACTTCAAAGCGGAATCGGGATCTGTTCACAATAAACGGGTTGTCAACTTCCGCTGAGTAGTGTAATAACCTCGTAACCTTTTCATGGAAGCCCCTGCCCTCAACCACGATTCCGACCTAGAGTCCTTGGAAACCGAAACTCTGATCAATGAGTTCGAGGCAGGACTTGCGGCCCTAGGGGATGAAGTGAAAGTAGATCTCCCTCTGAAGCACACTTTTACTCCTGGTCTTTACTTGCGTCAGATCTTCATGCCTGCCGGTTCAATCGTTGTTTCCCGACGCCACTTAACCGAACACCCGTTCATTGTGCTGGAAGGCGTTGCAGACGTTTTCGATGAGAAAGGTGGGTACGTTCAACGGATCGAAGCTCCCTTTGTAGGGGTGACAAAGGCAGGAACTCGTAGGGTTCTCAATATCCTCGAAGATTCTACATGGCTCACGGCTCACGTTACAGATCTCACGGATCCCGATGAGATCGTGGCAACCATCACGGAACACAACAACAAGCTCATGCCTTCAGGTTTCGTGGATCAGGCTTTTGAGAATACAAAGGAGTTACCGCTATGACAATGGCCGCTGTTGGAGCTTCGGTTGCAGTCGGTGCCCTAGGGGCAGGGGCTAGTTATTTGATTGGGCAGTCGAATAAGCCGAAAGCATACAACCCAGGTGCAAACAACTACCTAGCACAGCAACAGCAAAAAGCACTTTCGGATCTTGCGGCTAGATATCAAGGGCAAGTTGCTGGCTACGGAAATACCTTCTTGGAGGCTGAGAAAGGGCTTGCCAACACCTACTCAGGACAAGGATCTGGGGCATCAAACAACTATCTCACAAATACCGGCAACTACCTGAATAGGTACTCTGGAAACATAGCAAACCTAGCCGCAGGTGCCCCCCAAAACGAGTTTAATGCCGCTCAAACCGGCTTGGGGTTCAATATAAACAACCTAGGGCTCTATGGAGGAATTGCCAATAACCTCTCTAATCAAGCACAGAACTCACAGATTGGTCTGGTCAACAATGCGTTGCCTTCGTGGCAACAGCAGTATTCACAAGGCATGGAGAATGCAGGCCAGATGCAACAGGGTCTGATTGCTTCAGATGTTCAAGGTAACGTCGGTCGTACCGCGGGATTCAACGCACTTCAGTCAGGTACAAGAGGAGGAAGTGGACTTGGGCGTAACTTAACCGCCCGTGATCTTGGTCTTACTTCGATGCAACTGCAACAGCAGGGAACCTCACAAGCGCAGTCTCTAGCACAGCAACAATACGGAATGGAGGTGGCAGGTCTACTCACCAACCCTAATGCCATCTACCAGACCAGCGGAGTAAACTCCGGGCAGGCCATGAATGCGGGTGCCCTAGGGACAAGCCTAGCCGCAACTGGTCTTCAGACTGGTTTGCAAGGCGGACTATCCACGCAGGGTACAAACTTTGGACAGATGATGGGTCTGTATGGAAACGTCTTCAATACTGGTGTCGGAGCAAACCAGAGCGTGATGAACGCAGAAGCGGCGGCGGCGGCACAGGCGGCGGCACTACAGGCTCAAGGAATCACTGGAAACTACGGAACCCAGATGAACGGCAACCTGATGCAGTACCAGTCCAACAACGCCCTAGCGGCATACAACACGCAGATGCAACAGGGGCTTGTCAACGGCTTGACCTCGGCAATAGGAAGCGGGATCGGGGCGTACAATTTCAACAATGCACTTTCTGGGTTGGGTGGGGGCAACAATTACTCGAACAACTTCGGGTCGGACATGATGAACTCCGCAGGTGGGTTTGAAACCTCGGCGGCGGCGCAGTCGGCTGGGGTGTATAACCCAACATTCTACTCGCTAGGAGCAAATTCAGGTTTTTACCCAGGAGCATAATATGGCTGAAGGATATATCGCACCAATCGTACCCAACGACATCCAAGGCCCCGGATGGAACTGGAACCCGTCCACTGCCTATCTGAATGCGGTTCAGCAGGGAGAAGACGAAGCGGCTAAAACTGCAACCGCCGCCCGTCAGTACCAGCTTCTTCCGATCCAGTTAGCTTACGATCAAGCCAGAGCAAAGTATTACGATGCGAGGGCAGATAAGTACGAGAAGGATGTAAATACCGAGTCCCCAATCTTGGATCTAAAAGGGGCTTCGGGTTCATCCAACGCTATAAATGAGATATCTCCTGATCTTTTGAAGCAAATGAACTTCAAATCGGCTGATGATATGGGAGCCGGAGACACAGGAACTACTGCGTCAAATGATTCAAAAACACCTGGCACAGTTCCAACTGATTCAGAAATGGATTCAGCGGCGGATAAAAGCAAAAATCCAGCCCCTCCGAGTGGATCAGGATACGGATCTCTAACTACAGATGATTTGATCCATCTTGGTATCGACCCTAATACTCCCCTAGGAGCAATCATAACCGCTCCAGGTGCACCTTCTACAGGAGATGCGCTTGCCACTATCGCGCAAGGACTTCCAATCACTCCTGAGAACCTAGGCGCAAATTCTCCGGCTAGACTAGCAGATCAGACCACGAGTTCTTCGGGGGATATGCCTACTGCCGCATCTGATGTAGGGATTTCACCTGTTCAATCTGCACAGCTTGCCGCCGCAAATGCAGTACCCGATAGGCTTCAGGCCAATAACCCTTTGGCAGATTTTGCTCACGGAACTGATCAAACTCCAAAAACCCTAGGACTTGGAGGCGAACAAATTCTATCAGGAAGCAAAGGGGTTCTAAACATCGCTGACGCATTGAAGAGCGACGCAAGCACTACTCCAAAAAACGATGGTTCGATTGGCAACAAGATTTCTGCGTATGACACCGCTATGAATCAACTGGCTCTAAGAGCCACGATGGCAAAGCAGGATAGTTTGAGGTACGGAGCACTCGCCAGAGCTACCAGCTCCAAGGATCCTAATCGCATACCACTACTTCAAAAGGCATTCAATGCCTCTGCGGAATCCGATAAGTATGCAAATACGGGTCAAATCCTAGCATTGCACATGACGCAGGAAACCGGACTTGCCCCCCAAAACATCGAATATCTTCGCACGTTAAAAGATCCCAACAAGATCAATGCGATTCACTCGTATGTTCAGAACGGAAAAGCTCCTGACTACGCATCAGCCGCACAGCTATTTACCGCCGAAAGAAATGCCGCAAATAAACAGGTAGACCCAGCGGCACAGCAGGCTCTTCTTACAAAAATGCTCGGAGACCTTAAAACCGTCACCGATGTAAAAAACTCAGGTAACGTAACCGGAGACAACTACGTTAAACTTCAGGCGCAAGAAAATGCGTTGACCGACCAAATCAACAAGTTGACGGGTATTCAGTCAGCACAGCCTTCTCAGTACGTTGATCCACTAGACAAATTCAACAGCATCAATACAAAACTCTCCGCGCTTAACGCTTCGGGCGTCAAGACGACGGATCTTGACCTAGGGGGAGGAACTAAGCTGACAGGAGTTGCTACTGATCCCAACAAATCATCCGCAATTATCCGGCCTGAGATTATGAAGGCGGCGGCGAACAACAACGCCCTTTACGACATTCCTCACTTCAAGCTCGATACGAATACGCCAGAGGTTCAGAGGTTTATTCAGGATTACAATCAAGCTCCGGCAGGTAAGAACTACGTCATTACAGGGCTACCAGGAATGATTAGGAAAGATCCTTCAATCCCAGCCCAGCAGGTATTGGCTGACCATTTTGGTGTGTATTCAACCCCAGCTAAAAAGGAATCCGAAAAATCTAGTTCTTCGACAACAGCGAATTCTGCAAACCCACTCTTGGTGGATTACACCAAAGACCTATCCCCCGATAATCCTCTGAAGCAACCTACTCAAAACGCAAACGTAGAGGCGGCAAAACAAGAAGCTAGTGCTCAAAAAGCACAGATGGATTTTAAGACATCGCAGGCCAAACAAATGGCGATATCAAACGCTAAAGCTCAACTAGCACAAACCCAGCAAAAACTAGCAGAGATTCAAAACTACTCAAAGAGTAGCGACGCGGGTTTTGGCATATTCTCAAATACATTTGCTCATAACTATGAAGCGTTGAAAGCACAGGAAAAACAGCTCTCCGATTACCTAGCTTCCAATAAATAATAGTTATGTCAGACGATACAAATTCTTTACTACAGGATCCTAATTGGTTGCAGAGTATCGGTCAGGAAATACCTGGTACTTCCGATGCGCCAGAAGATACCGCTCAATTATCTCTAGAGGAGAGGTTGGCAAGGACATCGGGAGGGATGCTCCCCCCTAAACCAACTTCGTTGGTCGGTGAGATAGGAAAAGGTATTGCCGCAGGAGCCCGCGATCTTTACGGAACAGCCGGCGGTTTGGTTGGGCTGGCTGGAGATGCCCTAGGGAATCAAGACGTTAAAAACTTTGGATTGGGCATTTACCAAGATCAGCAGGAGGCCAATCAGCAGAACAATGCGCCGGCGGTATCGAGTATCGGAGAGGCGACAAAGAGCTTTGGAAACTTTGCTGACTACGCCGCCTACAACCTTTCAAAGGGGCTCACGGAAATGGTTCCCATGCTTGCCGCCGGTGGAGTCGGTGGCGAAATCGCAGGTAGCCTAGCCGAAGGTGCGGTACAGAAGGCTGTCCAATACGGAGTTGAAAAGGGGCTTTCGCAAGAAGCCGCCGAGGCCGCAGTAGCCGCTTCTGTTCGTCAAGGCGGAGCAGAAAAAGCCGCTCAGAGTTTCAGCGAAGCCTTAGCCCCGACGATGGGTGAAGACGCCGCCTCTAAGTTCGGTGAAGAAGCGTTTAAGGCACAATCCGCCAAGAACACGGCATCTTTTCTAGGGGCACAGGCCGGAAATGCCGCCACGATTATTCCTCAGTCCGTTGGTGATGAGTATGGGCAGACCAAAGACGCCGAGACTGCCCTAGGATATGGCACGGCAAGCGGAGCATTGAATGCTGTCGCTATGGGTATTGTTGCCGCTCCTGCTTTCCGATCCATGCTCGGAATCGGAACGGAAGCCGCCGCAAAGTCATCGTTCCTGAAGAGTGCCGCAACCCGCATCGGTACTGATACCGCTCTCATGGGAGGTCTTGCCTACCCTAGCACCTACCTGAATCAGGAGGCACAGGCATCGGTAGATCCAAGTTTCGATATCAATAGCCCTGAAGCCCAGAAACAGCGCATGGAATCAGTAGCAGGCGGGGCTCTTCAAGGTGCCGCTTTTGGTGGACTAGGTTCCCTAGAGTTCCTGCATAATACTGCCCCCCTTACCGCAGACGCCCTTCAGAAGATAACTTTCACATCAAAGGGTGAACAACCTGCACTGACGCCAGAAAAACTACCGGACAACGCAACTCCTCACACGGTATCGCCGGAAGTTACCATCACGGATCCTCGTACCGGCGAAAGCATCAAGGCTCAGAAAAACAACACGGTCGGAAAATGGACGATCAATCATCCAGATGGATCGATGACCATTCTGAATACCGAAGACCCCAATAACACCCATGCGGCTACCCTAGAGTTGCTGGCACAGGAGGAGTTGGACAAGCTCAACAACAAATCAGAAGAAGATAACAACGAGAGTTCTGAATCTGAAAAGCCTCCAGTTGCGACTACCTCTGAACTTCCGGCGGACACATCCGAGTTCTACCCTGCTTCCTTCCCAACCGCATCGGGTCAGGCATTTGCCGGTCAGCCAGCGGAAGAATCAACCGCGGAGCCGGTATCCTCTACGGAAACCCCAACTGAAAAGCAGAAGTTTGCAGAAGCAGGCCAAGTCCTAGGACAACTTGCGGCTAACAAACAAGATACCAGGACGGAATTTCCTGTAGGAACAATCACTGAGTCAACCAGGGATCCAAACCTACTATCTTCAGCACTTCAAAAAGTAACAGGAATCGACCTAGGGTCACAGGTATCGGAGAAAAAAGCACAAGCCGATGCGGCGGTTGCCGCTTCTAAAACACCAGAAAACTTCACCCAAAACCTTCAGGTGGGTGATCCCGTATCCTTCGATCACCCAGAGCTAGGTAAAGTCGATGCAGTGGTCACACAGGCCGAAACCCCAAGCGAGCACGGACTGCCCGAAGCAGATTCAATAAAAGTTCAATATAATAACCCTGTAACCGGACGTAAGAAAACACAGGTTATTCCTCGCTCAAGCTGGAGTCGCATAGAGGCACCAAAGCCAGAGGTTCCGACAACGGATGAAATCGTAAATACCGCCCTAGGGGATAATCCAACACCTCAGAAACTCCAGCAGTCAGGGATGTCCAACATCCGTGTTGAGGGCGATCAGCAAAGCCCAACGGCAGTATCGGGAGATATTGTTCTTAAAGATGGATTGCTTCCGTTCAATGAGAACAAGAATCGAGAGAATGACCCGATCCATGCACTGCTTGATGAAGCCGGAAAGACGGGAGATTACTCCAAGGTGGTCGCAACCGGAGCCCTGCCTGCTCGTTACGAATCAAAATCAAAAAAAACCCACGGAATTTGGACGGGCGGTGAGCTTTCTTCTGCAGATCGGATTGCCCTTCGTAACGCCGAAGATGGCGTTACCGACGGAGGAAGATCCGCTTCAAAGGCGCAAGAAATAAAGAACAGATTAGAAAAAGTAAAAGAAACCACGGTTCGGCAGATGAACCAAGGTCTACGGGTTCTTGCTCCGAAAGGATCGATTGCGCCTCCTGGATTTGAATTTACCAAGCTACCAAATGGCTTGATGCAAGTTACCGCTGTTCACGATTACCTTGGAACATCTTGGAGGATGCGAGGAGCTTTGGATCCGGTGATGAGCAAGGCTAATGGCCGTCCTACCTACTTTGCAGGAAAGCCAGACACGTTCAGTGTGGACGTTCCAGTTGGGATCAAAGGCAAATACAGCCAGAAGCGAGGGCCGGACATCCTTACAACTAGGTTCAATACGCCAGGTCTTCGTGCAGAGCGGTCTGATATTGCCCGTGAAGGTCACATTACCCGCAGGGAGAATCAAACAGAGTCTGAGGATACCGAGCTTCAGAAAAACCCGCTCAATCATACCGAGTCCGAGCTACTCAACACAGTTGCTGGTCGTGCCCTAGGACATATTGATAACAGCACTTTCCGAGATTCAGTTAAGGAAGAAGCCAAGTCTGAGGTCGTGCCACGCCTTGCTCGTGATATCCGAAAGAGCGGAAGAAAAGCACCTGAACCTAAAAACGATATCCAGAAGTCTTTGACCTCAATGCTGTTCTCAAACATAGCGAGGATTGCACGAGCCAAGATTGAAGGTGCATCCGAAAAGGCTGATGAGGCGGTTGTCCGTGCCGAACAACGAGGTGTAGGTCGTGCAGGTAAAAGCGAAAAAGGCGAAAAGGGTTCGCCCATGCTCAAGAAAACGTATGGCGAGGTTGATGAGCATGATCTCAATGATGCCAAAGATTTTTCCGCAGGAATATATCAGAACGGAGCTAAAGTTCAGGATACGGATTTCACCAAGGAAGGTCTGAAAAAAATTGAAAAGCAGTTCAGTGATACTCTGGAGTCCGAAAAAGACACGGGGTACACAACCGAGCAACTTTTTGAAATGGAACGCCTACTTGGTAAGATCAAGGAAGGGACTTTTAATCGGGACGATTTCCAGAGTGCGGTTGACTCTAGGATCATAAACCCCAAGTCGTATGTAGCCGCCAAGGGAGCTAGATATGGAGAGCTTGTTGGCGATACGAATCCGGGGTCTCCTGGAGTTGCCGGAGGTGGAACACTTTCAGGTAGCGATGCCGCAAAAATAGAAGAGCGTATCCGCAATACCGCAGGTCGTAAGTTGACCGACAAGGAATACTCGCAGGCAGTTCAATCTACCCTAGAGCAGGCCAAACAGCGTCAAATGAAACTGACCAAGGCCGACAAGACTCATCTCACTTCGGTGATGGAATATCACAAGGTGGCGGCTCCTAGGTTGTCGGAAAACAATGTTTACGCCGCATCAAAACAAGCACTTCTCAAGGCTAATGAGAAAACCAAAACTGCCGGCGCACGATCACGGACGTTCTTATCCATTGACGACCCAAACACAGGTCTTTCAGACAAGGTACACGCGGAGGATACCTCCGTAGAGGGTGGCGATCTCGATGAGCACCTCTCCGATAATCCTGGAGAACTCCCAGAAGATTCCAACGAGGGGGATAC
>Ga0214206_1000067_pt1 | contig 28669 bp, 19 predicted proteins | sample TroBogEpilimnion_26_FD_153044 | JGI IMG/M metagenome (GOLD analysis project Ga0214206, IMG submission 153044) | Freshwater microbial communities from Trout Bog Lake, WI - 07JUL2009 epilimnion | ecosystem: Environmental > Aquatic > Freshwater > Lake > Epilimnion/Euphotic zone | place: Trout Bog...
CGATCTGTTGCGGCCGCCCGGCTCTTTTGACCTGAGCCGGTCGGCCCGAGTAATCGCAGGCGGCTCGCGCCAGGTTCACGTGCCGGTACATCGTCTCCACCGGCACGATCGCCAGGGGTTGGTCGAAACTGGTCACCGCCTTGTCGTCCTTGAAGATTTCCAGGCGCAGGGGTCGGACGCTGGGCCGAGCTCCTTCCAGCAGCATCACGCCGTGACCCAGTGTGCGGATGCGCTCGAGGAAGGCCGAGGGTATCTCGATGCGGCCGTCCTTGTCCGGCATGAGCACTTCGGCGGCGGCGGGAGCGCCGTCCAGTTTCGGACCGAAGCATCGGACCGTCGGGTCGCGATGGAGGGAGCCGGCGGTCGCCGGGGTCAGTCCGGTCAGAACGGCTTGGACGGCGCGATCAGGGTTGCCGATGAAGTAGCGGAAACCTTGGGAGGGCTTGAGCAATTCCGTGACCTGCGCGAGGTTCAGGTTGATCGGCAGGAAGTCGACGAGGTCACGCAATCCGTCGATGCCCGGATGAGCATGGTCTGCCTGGCTCGGAGGAAGACCCGGGACGTCGGCACGTTCCTGGCATTCGCCCGCGTCGTCATCGTCATTGAGCCAGTGCCGGAGCGGTTTGCCTTCGGCGGGCCTTTCGTTCGGGGCGATGACGCCGTCGCGATCGATGTCGGCTTCGATGCCGACCGGCACCGCGGTGAACTCTCTCAGGTCGTATCCAAGATGGGCGCCGCCCTCGGGCGTCAGGCTCAACGTCAGCTGGTGGCCTTCGTCGGCGGCCTGGAGCTTGAAGGAGAGTCCGGCGTAATCCCACGCCATCCCCACCGGTGCAGGCGTGGTCCATTCGGCGATCGTCTTGCCGTCGTCGCGCCGGATCGAAACGACGTAACGTTGTTCGATGCCAAGGGGGTTCCAGTTGAGACGATGCCGCCAGATCAGCATGAACGTGCCGGCCTTCAGGTCCCCGCGCCTGATCTCGACGGCCAGGTCCGAGAGGTCGGAGGGCAGATAGTAATACCTGAGGAAAAAGTCCGCGGTGCCCGTCGGACTGTTCGACGACGAAGAGGCGGCGAGGCGACGTGCCGTCAGCAGTTCGTTAACCTTGAGCCGGAGCGCGGGGTTGCCGGTGGCGACGCCACCCGCGGATTCGATGGTTTCGCCGCGCGGGAAGTCGTGAGGATCGCAGGGGTCGGTGCCATTGATCAGCTCGGTCAGGTCGTCCCAGCCGTCGCCATCGGTATCCGGCGAGAGCGGATCGGTGCCGAGCGCGGCTTCGAGTTCATCGTCGAGGCCGTCGCCGTCTGTGTCGACGACGGCCGGCAGAGGGCTCAGGTCGCCGGGGTTCAGCGCAAAGGTCGGCGAGGATGCGGCGAGGTGTAGGAAGATTCCCCAGCAAAGGCAGGAACGGACGATCATGGCCCAGACGAGTTTAGGATTTCCGCCTGCAAAACAACGAGCGACCCCTGGGTATCTTATGATGAGCGAACATCGAGGTCGACGCCTAGGCTAAGGCGGGGCTGGCTATATGTCCGTGACCTGTCGAATAAAGGCGGGCGAAAGCGGCGGGGCCGGTTGACCCCGCAACCGACGGGGTTATCTGATGTCTTATGCGCATGCCCCGCCGCACCTTGTCCCTGGCCGCCCTCTGCCTGGCGGCCGTCGCCAGCGCGCAGATCGGCGATAAGGCCGGCGAGCCGCAGATGCAGATCGTGCCGGATGGCCTGATCCCGCCTGCGCCCGCCCGGACGCCGCAGGAAGAAATGAAGACGTTCGAGCTCGCGAAGGGCTACCGGATCTCGCTCGTGGCGAGCGATCCGCAGATCGGCGATCCGGTGGCCGCGCAGTTCGGGCCCGACGGACGGCTCTGGGTGGTCGAGATGCAGGGCTACATGCCCGACCTCGACGGCACCACGGAAGACCAGCCGCGCGGCCGCATCTCGGTCCTCGAGGACACCGATGGCGACGGGGTCTTCGACAAGGCCACGATCTTCCTCGATCACATCGTGATGCCGCGCGCCATCGCCCTCCATCGCGACGGCGTGCTGGTCGGCGCGCCGCCCCACCTCTGGTTCTGCCGCGACACGAAGGGTGCCGGCAAGTGCGACGAGAAGACCGAGATCGCGACGGACTTCGGCGTGCGCGTCGATCCGTCGCGTCCGGCGCTCGCCAATCCCGAGCGCGCCCCGAACGCCTTGCTCTGGGGGCATGACAACTGGCTCTACGTCGGCGCCTACACGGCCCGCTTCAAGTTCAAGGACGGACGCTGGGTGCGCGGGCTGAGCAACTTCCGCGGCCAGTGGGGTCTCTCGCAGGACGACTTCGGCCATCTCTTCCATAACAGCAACAGCGACGCCCTCCGCGCGGACGTCATCCCGTCGTCCTATCTGAACCGCAACCCGAACCTCAACCGCGTTACGGGCCTGAACTGGAAGGTCGCGAAGGAGCAGTTCGTCTGGCCGGCGCGCGTCAACCCGGGCATCAACCGTGGCTATCGCCCGGAGATGCTCCGCGAGTTCAAGCTCAAGGAGTACACCGCGGCCTGTGCGCCCTGGGTGTACCGAGCCGACCTCTTCCCGGCCGATGCCTACGGCAACGTGTTCGTCTGCGAGCCCGCCGGCAACCTGATCTCCCGCGACGTGGTGAAGTCGGTCGGCGGTGCGCTCGAGGCGCAGCCGTATTACGACAAGGCGGAGTTCCTGACCTCGACCGATGAACGCTTCCGTCCGGTCAACCTGCTCACCGGCCCCGACGGCGCGCTCTACGTCATCGACCTCTACCGCGGCATCATCCAGCACCGCATCTCGCTGACCACCTACCTGCGCGAGCAGATCGTTAAGCGGGGTCTTGACAAGCCCCTCGCGCTCGGGCGCGTGTGGCGCATCGCGCCCGAAGGCGCCGCCGTCGCCCCGGCCAAGAAACTCTCCGCGATGACCCCGGCCGAGCTCGTCGACGAACTCGCCAGCGGCAACGCCTGGCGTCGCGAGACCGCCCAGCGCCTGCTCGTCGAAGCCGCTCCGGACGCCGCGATCGACGCCGCGTTGGTCGCGCTCGCCAAGGAGTCCGCCGCGCCCATGGGCCGCGTGCATGCGCTCTGGACGCTCGAAGGCCGCGGCGTCGTGAAGGCCGAGGCCGTCCTCGTCGGCATGGCCCACGCCGATCCGCGCGTGCGGGCCGCCGCCATCCGCGTGTCGGAGGCCCTGATGGCCACGCCGGACCGCGAGGCGATCGTCGCCCGCTGGACCGAACTCGCCGCGACCGAGGCCGTGGCCGAAGTGCAGCAGCAGCTCGCGCTCTCGATCGGCGAAGCCAAGACCCTCGCATCCGACCTCGCCGGCGCCGCGCTCGTCACCCGCGCGGCCGACGTCGCCTTCATCCAGGACGCCTTCGTCAGCGGGCTGGAAGGGCGGGAGATCGACGTCTTCGAGGCCGTCATGAAGAAGCCCGCGGATTATCCCAAGACCCTGCCCGCCGCCTTGCTGCGCTGCGTGTTCTCGACGCGCAAGCCCGCGCAGGTCGAGAAGGCCTTGGCGATCATCGCCGCGTTGCCGCTCAAGTCGCAGCAGCTGACGTTGCTCGGTTCGCTGGCCACGCACCCGACCGTCACCGCCAAGCGCCCCGTGAAGCTCGCCGCCGAGCCGGCTTCGCTGGCCAAGCTTTCGAAGAGCAAGGACGCCGCGATGGTCAAGGCCCTCGCCTGGTTCAAGAGCACCGTCGTCTGGCCAGGCAAGCTTGGCGTCGTCGTCCCGGTCGTGAAGCCGCTCACCAACGAGGAGCAGGCGCTCTTCGACAACGGCAGGCAGACCTTCGCCGGCCTTTGCGCCGCGTGCCACCAGACCACCGGCAAGGGCCTCGACGGCCTCGCCCCGCCGCTGGCCGATTCCGAGTGGGTCAACGGCGACCCCGAGCGTATCGTCAAGGTCGTCATGCACGGCCTGCGCGGGCCCATCAAGGTGAAGGGTAATCATTACAGCTACGACATGCCCGCCGCGGGTTTCCTGTCCGATGAACAGATCGCCGGCGTCCTCACGTATATCCGTCGCGAGTGGGACCACGAGTCCGCGCCTGTGCCGCTCGACCTCGTGAAGAAGGTCCGCGTCGAGACCAAAGGACGGACCGATGCGTGGACGGAAGCGGAGCTCGGCAAGTGACAGAGGGCTGAGCCGAGACGGGAGGTTCGGCCTTGCCTGTTGATGTCTCGGAAATGGACGGCCGTTTACTTCGCCGGCAGAAGCCGGCGGCCCATCGCGTCGCTCAGAAATTCCTGCGGAGGCTGATCGCGCCGGACACGTCAGGCGACTCGCCCACGCCGGAGGCGTGCGCGGTGAAGGACAGCGTGGTCTGGTCGTCCAGCTTGTGGTCGACGTCCAGACCGAAGCGGGCCTGGTCGCGGACGGGTTCGGCGGTGGGCACGGAGAGCTCGAGCGTGCTGGTGACGTCGGTGGCGGCCAGCGAGGCTTGGCCGTGGTCGTAGCGATGGATCCATTCGGCCGAGAGGCGTACGGCGGTCCGCTCGCCTAGCGACCGGCTCAGGGCCGTCCCGACCCGGCTTTCCTTGGCGGTTTGTCTCATCGCTCCGAAGCTCGCGGCGTAGGAGCCGCCGGTTTCCGTGAAGGCGTCGGACTGCGCTTCGCTGATCGAGTACGACACGTAGGCCTTGAGTTCGACGTCGCCGGCTTTGGCCAGCGTCGGCGAGTCGAAACGGAGACGGGCGGCGAGGTTGGTGAGGTTCGTCACGCCATGGGAATGGTCGACGCCGCCGCCGGTGACATAGCCGCGGTCGGCGACATAGCGCCAACCGCCATAAGACAGCAGGACGGAGAAGATGCCGCCCTCCGCGCGGAACAGGTCCGCTTCGGCCACGAGGTATTGCCCCTGGATGCGGGCTGCCCCGTCGTTGGCCAGGTTCTGGTCCTGTACGCCGTAGCCGGCGCCTGCTCCGACGAGAAGGCCGGGCAGGGGGGCGAAGGTCGCGCCGACTTCGCCCGAGCGGGAGAGCAGGTCGCGGGTGCGCGAGCTGCTGGCGACGTCGCCGGTCGACCAGAAGGAGCGCCCTAGTCCGAGGTCGGCCAGCGGACGATGATGCGCGCCTTCGAGGTAGCCGTTGGTGAGCGCCAAGGAGGTGGACAGGACCGATTGAGCGCCAGCCACGGAGCCGAGCCAGTCCTGGGCGTCCAGCATCACGCGTTGGCGCCATACGAAGGCGTGGTTGCCCCCGCTGGCGGTGTCGCTGTTGCCGACGACGACCTTGCCGTCGGCGGAAACTCCGCTGGCGTAGGAATTGGCACCGCCGAGCGTGCCGAGGTCGGTCATGCCGTCGGCCTGGGTCCAGCGGAACGCGTGCGTATTGCCGGCGGCGACGGACGAGGCTCCGACGACGACGTTGCCGTCCGCGGAGATGCCGGTCGCCGTCGAGTAGGTGCCGGCGATCGCGCCGAGGCTCGTCATGCCGCCGACCTGGGTCCAGCGGAACGCGAACATGTCCCCGTTGAGAAAACTGCTGTCGCCGATTACGACCAGTCCGTCGGAGGAGACGGCCTTGGCATGCGAGTCGTTGGCTCCGGGGATGGTCCCGAGGTCGGTCATGCCGCCGGCCTGGCTCCAGCGGAAGGCGTGATTGACGCCGCCTCCCGTGCTGCTGGTACCGACGACGACATTGCCGTCCCCTGAGGTCCCGGTGGCGGAGGAAAGGGTACCTCCGAGGGTGCCGATATCGGCGAAGCCACCGGCCTGCGTCCAGCGGAAGGCATGCGTTTCCGTGCTGATCGCGCTCTCGCCGACGATGACAGCGCCGTCGGCCGAGACGCCCCACGCCGCCGAAGTATTGCCTGACGCGAAGGTGCCGCCGAGGGCGCCGAGGTCGGTCATGCCGCCGGCCTGAGTCCAGCGAAAGGCATGGAAGTGGGAGTAGTCGGTTCCTGGCCCATATCCAAATTGGTCCGCGCGGCCGACGACGACGGAGCCGTCAGCGGAGACGGCCAACGCGGTGGACCAGCCGTTGACGACCAGCGGGCCGAGGTTCGTCATGCCGCCGGCCTGGGTCCATCGGAACGCCTGCTCCTTGCCGTTCGCGTCGTCGCCCGAGCCGATGATTACGAGTCCGTTGGCGGAGATGCCGCCGGCGGCGGACCAGGTGCCTCCCGCGAGGGGGCCGACATCGGTCATGGTCCCCGCGCCGAGGCGCGGGACGGTGGCCGCCGCCAGCAGGAAAAGGCCGGAGATCGTACGCATAGGAGTCCCCGCAGTCTTCGCTTCCGCCCTATGCGGGCAAGCCGTAAGCCGCATGGCCACGCTTACTTGGCTTCTTCCGGCGCGAAGCGTTCGAGGTAACGCCAGATCCAGGGCAGGAGCGTCAGCGCCATGATGGCCGCCGAGAGATTGAAGGCCGAATGCACCAGCGCGACCTGCAGGCCTGGTTCCGGCATGAGCGCGAGCAAAGGCCGGATGGCGAACTGCAGCACGGCGACGAAGAGCGCGAGGCCGCAGAGGTCGAGCCCGGCGTTGAAAAGCGCGAGGCGGCGCGCGGTGGGGCCGAAGGTCGACGAGTTGAAGAGCGAGACCCAGCCGGTGCCGAGGTTCGCGCCGACGACCATCCAGATCGAGAGCGCGGGGTCGATGAGCCCGCCCGCGACGGAGAGCACGGTGAGGCCGACCACGACCGACGAAGATTGAACCAGCATCGTCAGCAGGGCGCCGAAGGCCAAGGCGCGCAGGGGCGTGGAGACGGCTTCGAGCCAATGCATGACGTCGGGCGAACGCGCGAGCGGCAGGAGGGTCGAGCTGATGAGGCTGAGCGCCAGGAAGATCAGGCCGAAGTGGAAGACGGGGTGGCCGTAGGTGCGCCAGCGCCGCGGCCCGAAGAGCGACCAGAGGCCGCCGACCGAGACGAAGATCGGGCCCATGCCGGTGAATTTGTAGGCAATGAGCCAGGCGGTGAGGGTGGTGCCGACGTTGGCGCCGATCATGACCGTCCAGGCCGCGCGCATGGGCAGGACCTTCTGCTCGGTCAGGCCCATCGTGATGAAGTTCACCACCGAGGATGACTGCACCAAGGCCGCGCTGAACGCGCCCGCGAGCGCGCCGCCGAAGCGGTTGGCCGTCACGCGCTGCAGGACATGCCGCAGGTGCGAGCCGCCGAGGCGCGTCACCTCGCGGGCGAAATCCCGGAGGCTGTGCAGGTAGAGCATGACCGCCGCGACGGCGGTGAAGAAGAGGTCCACGGAAACTAAATAGAGTATGGAGTATGGAGTATCGAGTATGGATTACGCCGCCGGCGGCGGCGCGGGGATTCGCTGGCATACGGCCCTCGTGCAAAAGTGCAAATCGGCCTAAGGCCTGTGCAAAGGTGCAAACGTGGGAGATGGAGGGCAGAGTCGATGACTGCGTTGAGGGCTGAATCGAGGACTGAATGGAAGATGCAACCGAAGGAAACCGGAGACCGGATTCCTAGCTGGGCCATGCAGTTTCAGGTCTCGGGTGCAGTTTCGTGCGCGGGCGTGGGAGTCAGGCCCGGCACCTGTGCCCGAACCTGAACACCTGAACCTGATAACCGAAGGCCGGGACCTGGGACCTGAAAATATATCCCCGCAGCAACCTATCCGGTTTCCGGTCTCCCTTGGATTGATGCCGCTGACCTTGTCCCCGTGTCCCCTTGCGGCGGCTACGCCGCCGCGCTTACTTCTTCTCGACAGGCTTCGCCGGAGCCATCGGCTTGTTCTGCGCGGCGATGACGGCGCGCGTCATGGGCCAGTCGGCGTTCGGCTTGGCTTCCCAGAGATGGAGGTCGCGGATCGAGCCTTCGGGGCCGGTGACGACCATGAAGCTCTGCTTGAGCTGGCCGATCGCGGCGTGCTGGCCGGAGATCGAATGCCCGTCGACGGTCGCGACGTATTCGTCGCCCATGATCTCGATGAGCACGGTGTGCCACTCGCCGACGGCGAGCGCCTTCTTGTGCGTGGCGAGGACCTCGAGCTTGTCCGGACCTTCGCGATCGTTGTCGTCCTTGTTGATCTGGAAGCCGCCCTGGTTGAGGTTGAGGCTGCAGAGGTAGGAACGTTCGTTCGTCGCGCGCAGCTGGATGTAGCGGTATTTGCGGCCGTGCGCCGGGTCCTTGTCGAGCTCGACGTCCTCGAGGCGCAGCTGGCACTGGAGGATGATGTTCTGGAACTTGATGCCGTACGAAGCCGTGGCGGGGTGCTTCACCTGCGGGTTCTCGGAGCCCTGGAACCGCCCGTCGACCTGCTTCCACTGGCCGCCGCGGGATTCCGGGCCGGTGCCGTGGATGAGCCAGCCTTCGAAACCGCTGGCGTAGCCGTTGGGCTTGCCGGTGTACTTCGCGAGCGGCTTGGTGAAGTCCTCATGGTAGAGTTCCTTGCCGCGCGTGGTCATCAGCGTGGGGACGTCTTCGGCGAGGGCGGAGACGCAGGTGAGGGCGGAGACGCAGGTGAGGGCGACCAAGGCGGCGAGACGGAGGGGTGACATGGGGAGAGGGTATGCCTTCATCGAGGACGTGGCAACCTTCATGCCTATCCGCGGCCGCCGTACGGTGGCCGTTGGTAGGGGCAGGACTACGTCACGACCAATTGATGGGAACGGGCGCGGCGTAGCCTCGCCCCTACCTTGCGTTCACCATCCGGCGAACGTGAGGCTATGTCGTGACGCGGTCCCGACCCTACCTGTGGCACCTCTCGCTTCGGCTTCGACTTGCCGAAACGCTCAGATCTCGAAATCAGTGCCGGTTTCCGAGAGCGCCAGCTGCGCGACAGTGAAGCCGGACAGGGACTTGTCGAAGCGCTTGGACACTTCGCGCCAGAGCGCCGCGACCTGAGGTCCGGAGGCGCCCTTGAGCGTGATCTTGGTCTCGACGAGCTCGGGTTCCACGACCGCGAGCACCTGCTTCAAGGTGATGTCTTCGGCGTCCTTCGCCAGACGGTATCCGCCGGTCTTGCCGCGCTTCGAGACGACCAGTCCGCCTTCGCGGAGTTCGTTGAGCAGCTGGACGAGGTAATTGGCCGGGATGTCCTCGAGCTTGGCGAGTTCCTCGATACGCGTGACGGCCGTGCCGCGGTGGCGGCGGGCGAGCTGGGAGAGGACGCGGAGGGAGTACTCGAGCTTGAGGGAGGCTTTCATGCGCTGTGCTTAGGACCCTGCGGAGGGGTCTTCGGTTCCGAACCTACGAGGATGAAAGTGCGGTCCGCAACCTCATCTGGCAGGATGGGGGCCTTCGGGCGGGCGAAGTACGAGGTACCGAGGAAGCAGATGCCGCTATTCTGCACGACCTGGATGGCGCGGTCGTCCCAGAGCTCGATCATCCCGAAGTCCTTCTTGTCGGTGACCTCGAGTTCCGGGAGGCCGTGGGCCTTGAGCCAAGCCTGCGTGGCCGCGAGGCCTTCGGGGTCGCCGGCGCGGGACGTCATGATCTTCACGCGGAGGCCTTTGCCGAGCCACTGCTGGACGCGGCGCATCATCAGCGGCACGGGCGGTCCGATATGGCTCATGCCTTGCCAAGGCGTCGCTTCGGCCAACGTGCCGTCGAGATCGACGCCGATCCACCCCTGCTGGTTGGCCGGGCGGGTCGACGGGGCGCGTTCGCTCGGCAAGGGCTCGGCCGGCGCCTGGCTGAAGTCAGGCACGGGCGTCTTCGGCGCGAAGAGGGAACGAAGCCACGCGAACATACGCTCAGCGTGGGGAAGGGCAGGACAGGGGCAAGCGTGGAGGACACGATAGCCCGAGGGCAGGAGGTCTGAATTGAGGGCCGCATGGGAGGGGCATCGATACAGGCACTGCAGCAAACATCCCGGTTTCCTGTCCCCCTTTGAGTTTCCTCTATCATCGATTCAGCCATCGACGCTGTCATCGACTCAGTCCTCTTCACTCGTGAACAGGGTGCTCGGGGAGGGGGTCGAACCCGCACACCTTGCGGCGTCTGGGCCTCGGGCATTAGGGTGAAATCTTCACGGCACGACGGGACGGTCGGATTGACCCCCGGCTTCGCCTGCTTAGATTATTCTTATGCCCCTCCTCGTTTCCCGTTTCCGGCGGTTCGTTCTCTGGCTGGTCCTCTTGGCGTCTTTTTCATCCGCTGAAGCCAAGGGGCTCACCGATCAGCAAGCCTTCGAGAGTTACCTGAAGCAGGCCGAGAAGGGTGACGGCGGCGCGATCTACAGCCTGGGGTTTTGCTACTGGTATGGCCGCGGTGTCGCCAAGGATCCGGTCGAGGCGTATGCCTATTGGAACCTGCGCGGCATGTCCGATCGCGTGGATGCGCGATACGCCCTCTGGGCCCTGGAGGCTGAAAAGGAAATCACCCCCGAGATTCGTGCGCGCGGCCGGTTGCGAACGACGGAACTGCAGGAAAAACTTGATGCGAAGGCCGGGCCAGGGGGGGCTCCTTCCGTCCATCGTCTTACTTATGAGCAGCTTTTTGCCGATTACATGGGCATGGTCGAACAGGGTAACATGGGATATCTCTATAACGTGGGCCTTTGCTATGCGGAGGGCCTGGGCGTTAAGAAAGACCTGGCCGAAGCGTACGCCTACTGGAGCCTGCGCAGCATGTCCGGCAAACAGGACGCCCGAGGGGGCCTCTCTCTCCTCGAGCAGGAAATCTCGCCGGAGGACAAGCGGCGCGGGCAGCAGCGGCTGAGCGCTTTGCAGAAGGAAATCGACGACAAGGTTAAAGCCCACAAGGACTCCCTGAAGTCCGTCCAATAGGATTGGCTTATGGCCGGATGGCCGCAGCAACCTTCCCGGCTTCTCCTTGGAGTTAAATCCTTCAGCGAGCCAGTCTTCCAGTCCCCTTGCTTCGCAGCGGTTCACCATGCCAGCAGATCCCCGCGCGGCTAAGCGCGGCGTGCTTCGCCCGCGAAGAACAGGGTGCTCGGGGCGGGGGTCGAACCCGCACACCTTGCGGCGCCAGAACCTAAATCTGGTGTGTCTGCCATTCCACCACCCGAGCGAAACCTGTGCGACGAGGTTTGCGCGTCGGACGACGGAGGCAAGCGCTTACGCGAGGCGGCCGAGGGGCGAACCGACCTTGGCGTAGACTTCCACGGCGGTTTCGCCGGCTTGGATGAGGTCATCCTCGAGCTTGATGCGACCGGGCTCGAAGATGGTCGCGACGAACGATCCGCCGAAGCGGAAGTAGCCTTTCTCGTCGCCCTTCGCGACGGCCTGGCCCGGCTTGTACGTCTCGATGATGGTACCGACGTTGGTGGCGCCGACGGAGACCATGGTGACGAGGCCGAACAGTCCGGCGTCGATGGTCACGCGCTGACGCTTGTTCTGCCAGAGATACGATGCGCGCCGACGGAGCGCGATCGGGTTGACGGAATAGAGCTGGCCCTTGGCGAGCACAGGTTCGCCTGGCACGCCGGCGACAGGGAAGTGGAAGCGATGGTAGTCGACGGGGCAGAGGCGCGAGCAGACGACGGTGCCGCGCGCGTAGCGTTCGCCGAGCGCGCGGTCTGCGACGAGCGCGGCCATGTCGAAGGTCTGGCCCTTGGCGAAGATGCCTTTCACGCGCGAGGCGTCGGGGAAGCCGAGGTGACGACCATCCGCCGGCAGCACGGCCATCTCGGCGCGCGGGTCGACCGGGCGGGCTTCGGCCTTGAGCTTGCGGTAGAAGAAGTCGTTGAAGGTCCGATACGACTTCAGGTCGGAGTCCGCGAACTCGTCCGGATTCAGGCCGAAGGCCTTGACGAAGGGCTCGACGCGCCGCGCGCTGCTCTGGCGATCCATGGCCCAACCGTACAATTTGGAGAAAAGGCCCCGTTTGACCACCGCGTGGAGGGTCAGCTTGCCGAGCGGGTTGCCGTAGATGCGACGCAGCCAGGCCTCGCCGTAGACCTGTTCGGTCTCCATGCGGCCGGTGTGGCGGTTGAAGAGGGTGATGGGGGCGTCGACTTCCATGCGGGCAGATTTGCCAAAAAAGGACTTCAAGGGAACCATTTATCTGTCAAAACAGTCTTCTCCCCATGTCGCGCCTGGCTCTTGTCCCTCTTTTCTTCGCAGCGCTCGTCATGGCCCAGCAGGGGCCCGTCAAGAAGACCCCTGAGACCATCAAGGCCGAGATCGAGACGGACGTCATCCGCGCGCGCCTGGAGCTCGCCTCCTCCCAGCGCCGCCTCGCCGCGCTGACGCAGACCCTCGAACTCCGTAAGCTCGAAGCCGAGGCCGCTCTTCGCGCCGCACGCGCCGACGCCGCCGCCGCACCGGCCGACGCCGAGCAGACGAAGCTCAAGCTCGAAGCCGCCCTGGCCAACGCCAAGGCCGCCGTCGCTTCCGCCGACAAGGATCGCGCCCGCGCCGAACTCGAAGTCCAGGCCCGCCTCGCCACCGCCGAGGTCTCCGTCGAATACGCCAAGGTCGCTTCCGTCGCGCAGATCGCCCGCCTCCAGCAGAAGGCCGCCGACATCGCCAGCGGCGCCAAGGTCTCCTACCCGAAGGATCCGCTCGTCGACGGCGTGCTGCACATCTCCGACCGCCGCATCCCGTTCAACGGACGCGTCGACGACAAGCTGGCCGACTTCGTCTGCGGCCGCATCGCCTTCTATAACGCCGTCGACGCCGAGGCGCCGATCTTCATCGTCATCGACCGTTCCCCCGGCGGCTCGGTGATGTCGGGCTACATGATCCTGCAGGCGATGGAGACCTCGAAGGCGCCGGTCTACGTCGTCGTGAAAGGCTACGCCGCCTCGATGGCCGCGATCATCACCACCCTCGCCAAGCGTTCGTTCGTCTACCCGAACACGATCGTGCTGCACCACCAGGCCTCCACGGGCCTGAGCGGCAACATCACCCAGCTCCAGGAACAGCTCAAGTGGTCCAAGGTCTGGTGCGAGCGCATCTTCGTGAAGGTCGCCGCGCGCATCGGCACGACCGTCGACGCCTTCGTCGCCCAGATGTACAAGGGCGTCTCGACCGGTGACTGGAAGGTCCTCGGCGACGAGGCCGGTCGCCGCAAGTGGGTCACCGACGTGGTCGACCGCATGTCCGAGGACGGCATGATCGTCGCGGCCGCCGTGCCGGCCGTCGTGCCCGAGCCCAATCCCGACGGCTTCAACGCCGCCAAGGGCCAGGACGGACGCGTTCGCCAGCCGCTCCCGCCGCTCGGGCCGTGCGACATCTGGTGGATGTACGACCCCACCGTCGAATTCGTCCTCCGCTGATTTCAAAACAAACAAAACTCATGCATCTCCGCACCTCCCTCCGCGTCCTCGCGCTCGCCGTCCTGCTGGCTCAGCCCGCTTTCGCCAAGCCGGCCAAGACGACGTCGCCCGCCGTCGTCGCTCCGGCTGCCGACGATCCGACCTCTGACGATCCGTCTGCTCCGCCGCCCCGCGCTCCCGCGGCGACGCCGACGGCTCCGGCCGGAACGACGCCGGCCGCGCGCCCCGCTGCTCCCGCTCCTGCCGCCGCCCAGCCGACCGTCGCTCCGCAGGGCGCTCCTGCCCAGCGCGACGAGCTCTCGCCCGAGCAGAAAGCCGCCATCAAGGAAGCCGACCGCATGCGCATCGAGAAGGCGCGCATCGACGCCGAGGTCGCCCTCGCCGAAGCCAAGCGCGCCGAAGAACTCGCGCCGCTCAACGCCGAGGTCGCCCGCCTGACCGTCGAGCGTTCGCTGCGTCTCGCCAAGGCCTCCGCCGAGGCCGCCGCCCTCGACGACGAGCGCGCCAGGCTCGAGCGCCAGGCCGGCCTCGAAGCCGCCCGCTCGTCCGCCCGCCTGACCGAGCGTTCGAACAAGATCCGCGAGCTCGAGGCCGAGGCCAAGCAGCTCCAGCTCGAGGCCGCCAACACCGTCGCGCGACTCTCCAACGAGATCCAGCGCTTCCAGAAGGAAGACGAGGCCCGCAAGGTCGCCAGCAAGGCCAAGCCGAAGTACCTCAAGGATCCGCTCGTCGACGGCGTCCTGTACGTCAGCGACCGCCGCATCGCGCTCAACGGCGCCGTGACCGAGCAGCTCGCCGACTACGTCTGCACCCGCATCTCCTTCTATAACAACCAGTCGTCGGAATTCCCGATCTTCATCGTCGTCGACAATTCCCCGGGCGGCTCCGTCGCCGCGGGCTACCAGATCCAGAAGGCTATGGCCGCCTCCAAGGCGCCGGTGCACGTCGTCGTGAAGGGCTTCGCCGCCTCGATGACCGCCGTGATCGCCACGCTCGCCGAGCGTTCCTACTGCTACCCGAACACCATCATCCTGCACCACCAGGCCTCGAACACCCTTCGCGGCAACATGACCGTGCTCAAGGAGCAGATCGACTTCACCAACCAGTGGTTCGACCGCCTTGCCACGCCGATCGCCAAGAAGATGGGCATCTCGCTCCAGGATTTCGTGAAGCAGATGTACGCCAACGATTCCACCGGCGACTGGCAGGCCTTCGGCGACAAGGCCAAGGAACTCAAGTGGGTGGACCACGTCGTCGAGCGCATCGAGGAGACCGCCGTCCTCGACCTCCTGCCCGCGCCGCCCTCTCCTCCGGCCATGATGCCGCAGCCCCTGCCGCAGCCGCCGACCCGCACCGAGATCTCCGGCGTCGTCACCAAGGTCGACGACAAGGGCCGTCCGTACTTCGAGCTCCCGAGCCTCGCCAATCCGTTCGACGCCTGGTGGCTGTACGACCCGCAGGGGTTGTATCGCGCTCGCTGAGCGTAAGGTAGGGGCAGCACCGCGTGCTGCCCTAGCCAAGGCCGCCTGTGGGCGGCCTTTTTGTTTTGGGCGGCATGAACTCAAAGGGAGACCGGAAACCGGAAAGGATGCTGCGGGGGTGCATTCTCAGGTCTCGGCTGCAGGTACGGGTGCAGGTCCAGGCCCGGGACCTGACCCCGCACCTGAATGCCTGAACCAGGTACCCGGTGGCCGAGACATGGGACCCGAAGTTAGGTAACCCAAGCCGATCATCCGGTCTCCGGTTTCCCTTTGAGCGTCGGCTTCGTCGTAATCATACCAAGCCCCCGTTATCAGCCCTTTTGATTTGCGGGGTCTCGGGGATTAAACTTCCTCGGCATACACCCCTTATGCGCACCTCGTCGCTCCTCGCCCTTCTGGCTTCGCTCGTCTTCGTGACGGCGGCCGAAGACGGCGCCCAAGTCTACAACTCCCTCTGCGTCGCCTGTCACGGCCCCGACGGCAAAGGCCTCAACGGCCTGCCGCCGCTCGTCGGCAGCGACTGGCCGAAGGGTACCGCCGCGCGCTCGATCAAGATCGTGCTCAACGGGCTGGAAGGCCCGGTCGACGTTGCCGGCAAGACCTATAACATCGTCATGCCGCCGCAGGGCGCCGTGCTCAGCGACGAGAAGATCGCCGCCGCGCTCACCTATGTGCGCGCCACTTTCGCCAATGGTGCCGGCGCCGTCACCCCGGACGAGGTCAAGGCCGTGCGCGCCGCGACCTCCAAGCGCCTGTCGCCTTGGACCTCCGAGGAGCTGCTCAAGTCCCACCCGTTCCCACCCTCCAAGTCCCCGCTCAAGCACCTCGTGGCCACCGTCTACGAAGGCAAGTGGATGGAGATGCCCGACTTCTCGACCCTCAAGCCCGTGCTGATGGAAGATTTCAATGTCGGCATCCTCGATCCCGCCCAGTCCGGCCGTAAGGAGTATTACGCCGTGGTCTGGACCGCCCAGTTCGAGGCTTCCGAGGAGGGCAAGTATCTCTTCACCTTCGATTGCGACGACTTCGGCTCGCTCTACGTCGGTGGCGAACGCATCGCCGAGGTCAAGGGCATCGGCCCCCTTGGCAAGCGAAGCAAGGAAGTGCCCGTCATGCTCAAGAAGGGCCTGACCCCGCTGCGTGTCGAATACGTCCAGTATGGCGCCAACGCGGCCGTCCTGCTCGCCGTCAAGGGACCGAAGGACAAGACCCCGCGCGCGCTCTCCAACGCCAAGATCAAGGTCGTGAAGGAGAAGGTCTCGATCCCGATCCAGCCCAAGGACGGCGTCGCCGCGATCTACCGTAACTTCATCGACAACACCTCGCCGCGCGCGATCGGCATCGGTTTCCCGAACGGCCTGAACATCGCCTACAGCGCCGACGACGTCGCCGCCGAGCTCTTCTGGAACGGCAAGTTCATGGACGGCGGCCATCACTGGACCGACCGTGGCGCCGGCAACGAGCCGCCCGCGGGCACCAACGTGATCAAGTTCTCCGACGGCCAGGGCATCCTCCTCGAAGGCGCCGCCGGCAACGTCGTCCGTTACGGGCGCGAGAAGGAAGGCAGCGAATGGAAGTTCTTCCCGGTCAACGTCGCCGCCGAGTTCAAGGGCTACGACCTCGACAAGGCCGGCAATCCGACCTTCCGCGCCGCCGGCGAAGGCTTCGCCGTCAGCGACGCCTGGGTGCCCGAGGAAGTCTCCGGCAAGGCCACCCTCACGCGTACGCTCAAGGTGACCGGCGAAAAGACCGTCGTCATCGTGCTCGCCCGCGGCCTCGCGGTCAGCGGTCCGACCGACGGCGTCGCCGAACTCGCCGGCGGCCTGCTCGTGCGCGCCATCAGCGGCCCGGCTCCGAAGGCCAACGCCAACGACAAGAGCCTCACCGTCACGCTCAAGCCCGGCGAGACCGCCGTGCTCGGATACTCCTACCGCTAATCCTCTCCACGGAAACCAACCTTATGAAGCATCTCTCCTTCCTTCTCGTCCTCGCCGGCCTCGCCGCCGCGTCGGTCGCCGCGCCCGCGGGCAAGGTCGACACCAAGGCCTCGGAGGCCCGTCAGTCCGAGTTCTACGAACGCGTCGAGATCCCGACGCCCGCCGGCGAGGTCTGTGAAGTCTCCTCGATCGCGCTCATGCCCGGCAAGAAGGTCGCCATCGGCACCCGCCGCGGCGACATCTGGATCGCCGAAGGCGCGTACGACGCCGACCTCTCCAAGATCAAGTGGACCAAGTTCGCCTCCAACCTGCACGAGCCCCTCGGCATGTTCTGGAAGGACGGCTCGATCTACGCGATGCAGCGCCCCGAGTTCACGCGCCTGACCGACAAGGACGGCGACGGCCGCGCCGACAGCTTCGATACCGTGTGCTCGAAGTGGGGCATCAACGGCGACTACCACGAATACGCCTGGGGTTCCGAGCCGGACAAGAACGGCGACGTCTGGATGGTGCTCTGCCTGACCGGTTCGTTCCACGCCCATTCCCCGTGGCGCGGCTGGTGCGCGCGCATCACGCCCGACGGCAAGTTCATCCCGACCGCCTCGGGCATCCGTTCGCCCGGCGGCATCGGCGCCAACGACAAGGGCGACATGTTCTACACCGACAACCAAGGCGTGTGGAACGGCGCCTCCGCGCTCAAGTGGCTCCGCCCCGGATCGTTCCAGGGCAACCCCACCGGCAACAAGTCCGCCGCGCTCCTCAACTTCCCGGCGCCGCCCGAGCCGACCAGCGGTTCGCGCATCCTCACCGAGCGTCTGAAGTATCCCGAGTTCGTGCCTCCGTCCGTGATCCTGCCGCACGGCATCGTCGGCAATTCGCCGTCCGGCATCGCTTGCGACATGACCAAGGGTAAGTTCGGCCCGTGGGAGAGCCAGATGCTAGTCGGCGAGCAGACCGCTTCGCAGGTGCAGCGCATCAACCTCGAGTTCGTCAACGGACTCTACCAGGGCGCCGTGTTCCACTTCCTCGGCGGCTTCGAGGCCGGCCTGATTCCCGTCCGCATGGACCAGGAAGACGGCACGATGTTCGTCGGCGGTTCCAACCGCGGCTGGGGTTCGCGCGGTTCCAAGCCGTTCACCTTCGAGCGCGTGCGCTTCAAGGGCAAGGTGCCGTTCGAGATGCATGACATCTCCGCCCGCCATGACGGCTTCGAGGTCACCTTCACCCATCCCGTCGACGCCGCCGCGGCCGCCGACCTGAAGAACTACTCGATGGATACCTTCACGTATATCTACCAGTCGAGCTATGGCAGCCCCGAGGTCGACCAGACCACGCCGACCGTCAAGTCCGCCACCGTCTCCGCCGACGGCCTCAAGGTCCGCCTCGTGGTCGACGGCCTCGTCCGTGGCCATATCCACCACCTCCTCCTCGGCGACATCAAGTCCAAGGCCGGCGATACCCTCTGGCACAACCAGGGCTGGTACACGCTCAACGAGATCCCGGCCAAGTAAGCCTTTCGGCGGGGATCCGCCGGCAAGGTGAACGGCTGCGAAGCCGAAGGAAGTGAAGGGCGCCGCAAGGCGCCCTTCTTGCTTGGGTAGGGTCGGGACCGCGTCACGACATAGCTGAATCGGGGCAGGGGCAGCCATCCTTGGCCGTCCGCGGCCGAGCAGGGATGCTCGGCCCTACCTTCAGAATGAAAAAGTGATGCAAACTATGTCGTGACGCGGTCCCGACCCTACCAATTGCAACTAGGTCAGCACGCAGTGCTGACCCTACCAAAGATACAGCGGACGGCTCGGAGAGCCGTCCCTGCCTCGATGCACTAATGCTTCGAAGTGGTCATATGGCGGAGGGGAACGCGGTTGCCACGCAGGGCAGGGTGAAAGAGAAAGAGCCAACCCCTTACCCCGCCATGCATATCACCTGGATTGATTGGGTCATCGTCGCGGCTTCGATCCTGATCTGCTTCGTCCCCGCGCTCTTCCTCGCCAAGCGCTCGGGCGGCAGCACCGCCGAGTTCTTCGCCTCCGGCCGTTCGGTGCCGTGGTGGCTCGCCGGTCTGTCGATGGTCGCGACGACGTTCTCGTCCGACACCCCGAACTGGGTCACCGAGCAGGTCCGCAAATACGGCGTGGCCGGCAACTGGCAGTGGTGGGCCTTCGTGCTCACCGGCGTGGCCACGGTCTTCTTCTTCGCTCGCCTCTGGCGCCGTTCCGGCGTGATGACCGACCTCGAGTTCTACGAGCACCGCTACTCCGGCACGGCTGCCTCGGTCGTGCGCGGTTTCCGCGCGATCTACCTCGGCCTGTTCTTCAACTGCTTCATCATGGGCATGGTCACGCTCGCCGCGTGCAAGATCGCCAACATCCTCTTCGGCATGCCCGCGTGGCAGACCATCGTCGTCTGCGGCATCCTCAACGTCGTCTTCGCCGCGCACTCCGGCCTCTGGGGCGTGTTGGTCATCGATATGGTGCAGTTCTTCATCAAGATGACCGCCGTCTTCGCGGCCGCCTGGTTCTCGCTCGTCGAGGTCGGCCGTCGCCTGACCGGCGAAGCCAGCGGTTGGGCCGGCCTCAAGGCCCTTGTCGCGAAGCTTTCCACCCAGCAGGTCGTGACGACCGCGGGCGTGCCGGTGATGTCGGCGTCGGACGGCAAGGGCCAGCCGATCCTGGACATGCTGCCGAACTTCACGATGTCGGAACTGGCGCTGATGATCTTCATCCTGCCGATCGCCATCAGCTGGTGGGCCAACTGGTATCCCGGCGCCGAACCCGGCGGCGGTTCCTACATCGCCCAGCGCATGCTGGCCTCGAAGTCCGAGAAGGATTCCCTGGGAGGCACGCTGTTCTTCAACATCGCGCACTACGTGCTGCGTCCGTGGCCCTGGATCATCACCGCGCTCTGCTCGATCATCGTCTACCCCGACCTCGCGGCCATCACCAAGGCGTTCCCGAACGCCGACCCGAAGCTGATCGGCCACGACTCCGCCTTCCCGGCGATGCTGATGTTCCTGCCCGTCGGCTTCGTCGGCCTGATGATCGGCGGCCTCATCGCCGCGAACTCCTCCACGATCCTGACGCACCTCAACTGGGGTTCGTCGTACCTCGTCCATGACTTCTACCGCCGCTTCATGAACAAGGACGCGACCGAGGCCCATTATGTGAACGTCGGCCGGCTCTCGACCGTGTTCCTTTACGTCGTCGCCGCGCTGCTCAGCCTGACGATGTCCTCGGCCCAGCAGGCTTTCCAGATCCTGCTTTCGATCGGCGCCGGCACCGGACTGCTGTACATCGCGCGCTGGTTCTGGTGGCGCGTCTCCGCCTGGTGCGAAGTCGTCGCCATGGTGATGTCGCTCGTGACGGCGGTAGGCGTACCGCTGCTCCTGCCGCACGCGGATTTCGCCACCACGACCATCGTCCAGGTCGGCATCACGACGCTTTCGTGGCTGATCACGGCGTACATCGGCCCGCAGACCGACCACGCGACGCTCGTGAGCTTCTGCCAGAAGGTGAAGCCTGCCGGTCCGGGCTGGACGGCTATCCGGGCCGAAGCCGGCATCAGCGACGCAGAGATCGCGCAGGAGAATCGCATCGGTTCTGCCTTCGTCGGCTGGATCGCGGGTTGCGCGCTGATCTGGGGTTCGCTCTTCGCCATCGGCAACTTCCTCTACGCAGCGGGCGACCCTAAGCGCCTCACCATGGCTTGGGTGCTCACCGCCGTCACGCTCGTGAGCGGCTACGTCCTGCTCAGGGTCACCCAGCAGCTCTGGGCGGATAGCAGCGCTTCGCAGGCACGTGAAGAGGCTAAGCGGGCTTAGTTGAGAGTATAGAGTATCGAGTATGGAGTATCGGCGGGCGTAAGCGAAAGAGGGGGAAATGCTGGCAGAGTGAACGGCTGCGAGGCAGGCCGCCGCAGGGCGGCCGAGGGAAGGGGCGTGGCTTCGCCGCGCCCTCCGCTAATGGTTTTGGCGATGAGCGGTTAGGAACGCAGAGATACAGGAGGGCACGATGAATCGTGCCCCTACCTGCGTTCGCCCTGCGGCGAACGGGATGCCGCTATGTCGTGACGCGGTCCCGACCCTACCTGGGGCATGAGGACAGCACGTGGTGCTGTCCTTACCTCATCACCCCGAACTTGAAGACGAGTTTTTGCGAATACTGTTCGCCGGGACGGAGGATGCCGCTGGGGTAGCCGAGGCGATGGAACGCGGGCTGGTTCGGCGAGTCAGGGAAGAGTCCTGGCTCGAGGCAGAAGCCTTGGCGGAAAGCGAACGGCTTGGCCCAGCGGCCCTGGACGGTGCCGGTCAGGAAGTTGCCGGTATACAACTGCAGCCCCGGGGCGTCGGTGAGGACTTCGAGGGTGCGTCCTGAAGAAGCTTCGGTGACGAACGCGGCCGACTTCAGGGACTTGTCCGTGCCGAGGTCGTAGCAGTGGTCGTAGCCACGGGCGCGGCGGAGCTGGTCGTGCGGGGCGCCGATGCGCTCGCCGATCGCGTGGGCGCGCCGGAAGTCGAAGGGTGTGTTCGTGACGTCCATGAACTCGCCGGTCGGGATGAGCGCGGAGGTGACGGGCACGAGGCGGTCGGAGCGGAGCGTCAGGCGGTGGTCGAGGACGCTGCCCTGGCCGGCGAGGTTGAAGAACACGTGGTTCGTCAGGTTGCACGCCGTCGGGGCGTCGGTGGTCGCCGCGAAGTCGATCGTCAGTTCGTCGGAGGCGTCGGCCAACGTGTAAGTGACCGTCACGGTGAGCGTGCCCGGGTAGCCTTCTTCGCCGTCGGGACTGACGTAGGTGAGGCGGATCGCCGAGGCGTCCGCGGTGCGGACCGCTTCGGACTTCCAGATGCGCTTGTCGAGGCCGCGGAGGCCGCCGTGGAGGGCATTGCCGTTGTTGTTCTGGGCGAGCGCGATCGCGCGTCCGTCGACGGTCAGCTTGCCGCCCGCGAGGCGGTTGGCGTAGCGGCCGACCGTGCTGCCGAGGAAGGGGTTGCCGGCGACGTAGTCTTCGAGCGAGCGGAGGCCCAGGGTGACTTCGCCGAGGCGGCCATGGACGTCGGGGACGCGGACCGACGTGAGCGTGGCGCCGAACTCGCTGACTGAGACTTCCATGCCGCGGGCGTTCGTGAGCGTGTGGAGCTGGACCGGCTGGCCGTCGATGAGGCCGTGCTGGCGACGCAGGGCGAGGCCCGCGCGGCGGGAGCGTCGGAGGGCGAGGAAGCCCGTCACCAGGAGGGTGCCGTAGGCCAGTGCTTCGGGGGAGAGCATGGGGTTAAGTTGTCGGGAGGGCGGAGGGTCGGCAAATCAAAGAAATGAGAAGAGCGGAGGGCTGAATCGATGACTGCGTTGAGGACTGAATTGAGTGCTGAATGGACGGTTCAAGGAAATGCCGGTAGGGATTTTTCCCGACCTCAACTCGCTTCTGCCAGCATCTGTCTCAGGTAGGGCTGGCCATCCTTGGCCGGCCGCGGCCGAGCAGGGATGCTCGGCCCTACCCGAGGCATGATGGAAAACAAAAAGGCCGCCTGGGTGGGCGGCCTTTAGAGGACAGCACGTGGTGCTGTCCCTGCCTCGTTGCTACTTCGTCTTCGCTTCCTTGGTGGCGGCGACGGGCGCCGTGCCGAGGAGGGTGGTCCAGTCGGTCGCGATGCGCACCGCTTCCTGGAGCTGGATGTCGTACTCCGGCCAATCGTCGTCTTCGAGCGGGTCGCGCATGCGGCTGGCCTTCTTGCTCTTCGCGGCCGCGCCGGCGCCTTCCTTCTTGTCCTGTTCGATGGCGGCATCGAGCTTCACGTCGGTCGACTTGATTCCCTTCTTCGCGTAGTCGGAAAGCTCGCGGCGGATCTGGTCGCGGAATTCCAGGTCATCCTTGCGCTCGGTGCGGCGCTGGTCGAGGGAGAGGGACACTTCCTTGCGGACCTGGCGGCTCTTCGTCCAATCGATCGTGCGGGTGAGCGTGAGGAATTCCGGGAGTTCGGCCTGGCGCCGGGCGGAACCGGCGGCAAGCTGCGCGATCAGGTCGTCGGAGAGCTTGGCCTTCAGCCAGTCGCCTTCGTCGGGCTTGGTGAGCGTCGGCGTGACGGAATCCCAAGGCAGGGGGCGGTCGAGGTCGGCCTCGGCGACGGGCAGCACCGAGTAGACGGACGGCACCACGATGTCGGCCGGGACGCCCTTGAGCTGGATCGAGGAGCCGCTGGGGGCGTACCACTTCTGGATGGTCACCTTGACCGCGGACTTGAGGTTCTTATCGAAGCGGCTCAGGTCGATGATGTTCTGCACCGAGCCCTTGCCGTGCGTGGTCGTGTCGCCGACGATGATCGCGCGGCGGTGGTCGTGCATCGCGCCGGCGAAGATCTCGGAGGCCGAGGCGGAGAGCTTGGAGGTCAGCACGATGAGCGGGCCGTTCCAGGCCACCTTCTCGTCTTCGTCGCGATAGTCTTCGGAGCGGCCTTGGCTGTCGCGGACCTGGAGGATCGAGCCCTTCGGGATGAAGAGGCCCGAGATGTCGACCGCTTCGGTGAGGAGGCCGCCGCCGTTCTTGCGGAGGTCCATGATGAGGGCCTTCATGCCGAGCTTCTTCAGCTTGCCGATCAGCTGTTCGATGTCGGCCGAGGGGCTCGAGCCGGAGCCGTCGGGATTCTTGCCGTAGAAGGCCGGCAGGTCGATGACGCCGAGCATCACCGTGCCGTTGCCGTTGGAGACCTCGAAGGCCTTGGCCGAAGCCATCTGGCCGACGAGCTTGATCTGGTCGCGCTTGAGCGTGACCGTCTTGCGGCCGCCGGCGGCCATGTCGACGAGCAGGCGGACAGACGTACCCTGCTTGCCGCGGATACGGCTGATGGCCTTCGAGAGGCGCATGCCGACGATGTCTTCCATCTCGCCCTTGGCGTCCTGGCCGACCGCGATGATCTTGTCGCCGGGCTTCACCTGCTGGGAGAGGTCGAGCGGGCCGCCCGGCAGGATGTCCTTGATGACGCAGAAGCCGTCTTCGTCGGAGAGCGTGGCGCCGATGCCGACGAGGGAGTTGCGCATTGCGATCTCGAATTCTTCCAGGGACTGCTGGGAGAAGAAGGTCGAGTGCGGGTCGTACTGGCTGGCGTAGGAGTTGAGGAAGATCTCCTCGACCTCGTTCTGGTCGAAGTTGAGGTAGGTGCGGGACTTGTCGTAGCGCTTCTTCAGGCGGGCGACGGCCTCCTTGGTCTTCTCCGGGGTGATTTCCGGGAGGGCGTGGTCCTTCGGGGCCTTGGTGCTGCCCGTGCGGTCTTCGCCGAGGAGTTCCGAGAGCATGTCGAGGCGGAGGCGGCGGCCCCAGAGGGCGTCGGCGGCCTCCTGGTTGGCGGGCCATTCGGACTTCTTACGGTCGACCGGGAAGGTGCCCGGCTGGGTGAGGTCGATCGGCTGGTCGAGCGCGGCCAGGTTCGAGACCGTGCGTTCGTTGACCTTCTTCTTGAAGAGGGCGTAGATCTCGAAGGCCGGGGTCAGGTTGCCGCGCTGGAGGTAGAGATCGAGGGTCTTGCCGTAACGGTTGACGAACTCATCCACTTCTTCGGCCGTGAAGTACATCTTCGCGCCGTCGAGGTTCTCGCAGTAGGTCTTCACGACCGAGTTCATGTCGATCGAGCCCATGTCCTTCTTGCTGATGTGGAGCTTCTCGAGGAGGGCCGCGGTGGCGCGGGTCTCGTTCTGCATCGACTGCGTGGTCGTGAAGCCGCCGGTCTGGGCGGAGGCCAGCGCCGCCATCATCAGGAACGGCAGCAGGAAGAGTCTGAGGCGCATAAGGGGTGGGGTGGGGGAACTCAGCGTAGGCGGGCGCTGAGTTCTTCGAGCCTACGTTTCTCGCCGGCAGTGAGCGAGCCGAATCCCCCGGCCGAAATCTTGTCCAGGAGCATGTCCAATTCCGCGCGGGCTTGGGCGGAAGTGAGGGGTCGGGATGAGGGGTCTTCCTCAGTCGGGGTCTCGAAAGCGGGGCTCGGGGCGTCGGTCGGCATGGGTTCCTGCACCTGAGCGTAGCTGGGGGCCCAATTCGTCCGATTGAGGTAACGCCAGGCGCACCAGCCGAAGATCAGGCCGCCCAGGTGGGCCGAGTGGGCGATACCGTCGCGCCAGGCGGATTTCCAGGTATGCCATTCATGGCGACCCGGGAGTTCCGAGAAGCCCCAGCCGAGGAGCGTGAAGAGCGCGGTCAGGATGAGCAGCCAGCGGACCTTGAGCGTGACCGGCAGGAAGAAGAACAGCAGCAGCGTGATCTGGTGCTCCAGTTTATCAAGCAGCGCGACGAGCATGAGCGCGTAGACGCCGGCGGAGATGCCGATGATGAAGCCGTCGTGCCGGCCGCCGAGTCCGGTGAGGAACCAGGTCGCCGCGCCGATGAGCGCGCCGCCGAGCAGCACCTGGAGGAACGTCGCCGGTCCGTATTCCCGTTCGACCGTGGCGCCCGTCCACCAGAGCACGAGGCAGTTGCCGAGGAGATGCCAGAAGCCCTCGTGCAGCAAGGCGTGCGTGAGCCACTGCCAAGGGCGCGGCGCCGCCTCGTCGAGGATCATCCAGCCTAGGAAATCCGCATGCGCGGATTCCTGGATCAGGTTGAGGATGAAGAACGCGACCAGCACGCCGACGGTCCAGGCCGTCAGGGAGATCGGCTCGCGCGGGGCGGAGCGATCTCGCATATAGGCCCGGTCGCCGATGCCCATGCGCGTAGGGGCGGCCTCAGAGCTTCTTCACGATCGCGTCGGCGAGGCCATACTCGATGGCCTCCTCGGCGGTCATGTAGAAGTCGCGGTCGGTGTCCTTGGTGACTTTCTCGATCTTCTGCTTCGAGGCCTTGGCGAGGATCTCGTTGAGCTCGGTGCGGAGGCGTTCCATCTCCTGGGCCTGGATGTGGATATCCACGGCGGTGGCCTGGATGCGGCCCATGATGAGCGGCTGGTGGATCATCACGCGGGAGTGGGGGAAGAGGAGGCGGTTGCCCTTTTCCTTGGGGGCCTGGAGGAGGATGGAGCCCATCGAGGCGGCCATGCCGGTGACGACGACCTTCACCGGGGAGGAAATCATGCGGATGGTGTCATAGACGGCCATGCCGGAGGTGATGGAGCCGCCCGGGGTGTTGATGTAGAAGGTGATCTCCTTGCTGGGGTCGATGCCGTCCAGGTACAGGAGCTTCTCGACGATGTCGCGGGCGGAGGCGTCTTCGACGGCTCCCCAGAGGAAGATCTTCCGCTGTTCGAGGAACTTCTTCTGGATGAGCATGGCGCTCGGGCCTCCGTCCTTGGGGGCGGCCGGGGTCTTCTCGTCCTCGTCTTCGTCGTCGTTACGCATGGGAGCCGTCAAATTGCCCGAAACCGGCCCCGTGGCAAGCGTGGGAAGGATAAGCCGGCGGGGAAATCATTCACACCCGGCGGGCGACCTTGCTCCCCGGACGCCCTTCGGCCTAGGTTCCGCCCGTGCCCACCCTCCGCCTCACCGGCCTACGCCGCCAGCTTGGCACGACGCCCGTCCTCGCGGGGGTCGACCTCGTCGTGGAGACGGGCACGCTCTGCTGCCTGCTGGGTCCCTCGGGCAGCGGCAAGACGACCTTGCTCAAGGTGCTTGCCGGGCAGATCGAATCCCAGGGCGGCACGGTGTTGCTCGATAATCGCGACATCACCTTCGCCGAGTCCGCCGAGCGCGGCTTCGGCTTCGTCCACCAGAACTACGCGCTCTTCCCGCACCTCAGCGTCCTTGAGAACGCCGCGTTCTCGCTCGAGCCCGAAAAACTCCCGGCCGCCGAAGTCAAGGCGCGCGCCCTCGAGGCGTTGAAGCTCGTCGGCGCCGACGGCTGGGCTTCGCGCCGTCCGCAGGAACTCTCCGGCGGCCAGCAGCAGCGCGTCGCGCTCGCCCGCGTGCTGGCGCTGCGTCCGCAGCTGCTCCTGCTCGACGAACCTCTGAGCAACCTCGACGCCGCTTCGCGAATCGAGGTCCGCGAGGTCATCCGCAAACTCGTGCGCGCGACCGGCGTGACGGTGCTCTGCGTGCTGCACGACCAGAAGGACGCCTTCGCGATGGCCGACCGGCTGGCGATCATGCATGAAGGCCGCATCGTCCAGGCCGGCCTGCCCATCGACCTTTATCGTCGTCCCGCGGACAGCTGGATCGCGACGTTCCTCGGCTCGGCCAATCTCATCCCGGGCAAGGTCACGCAGGTCGGCGCCGGCGAATTCGTCGCCGAGACCGCCGTCGGCGAAGTGCGCGGCGCGCTCGCGACGCCTGACAACGCCCCGGGACCCGGCGCGAAGATCGTCGTCTGCGTGCGGCCCGAATGCCTGAAGCTCGACTTCATGGCCCCCGACGAGAACGCCTTCGCCGGGACCATCGTGGCCTCGCTTTTCCAGGGCGACGTCTCGCTGCACGATTTCAAGACCAAGGACGGCGTGGTGCTCAAGGTCTCCGAGGCCAATCCACGCCAGCGGGTCGGGTCGAAGGCCACCGTCTTCGCCTGGGCCGAGCCCGAGGACGTCGTCGGCCTCAGCCGTTGATTTTCAGGAACTAGGAGTGGACGGGGTGGTCTGTTTAGGGACACTTCCTTCACCCCTATGAAACTCCGCCTCCTCACCGCCGGCCTGCTCGGCCTGTGCGCCTTCGCCGCCGCCGCCGTCATCGACAACCACAACCAGTCCGCGATCTCCTCGGGCGCGGACAAGCCGGAGAACGCGAAGAAGCCCAAGGTGCTCGTCATCATCGGCGACGCCACCGAGCTGCTCGACACGATGTACCCCGTCTACCGCCTGCAGGAAGCCGGCTTCCAGCCGGTCTTCGCCTCCATCGACAAGCGCGTCTACCAGACCGTGCTCCACGAGGTGAAGCCGGGTTGGACCATTACCAAGGAGTGGGAAGGCTACACGATCAACTGCGACATCGCGTTCAAGGACATCAAGCCCGAGGAATACGCCGGCATCTTCTTCAGCGGCGGCCGCGGCCCGGAGTACCTGCGTGAAGACGAAGCCCTCCTGGCGGCCACGCGCTGGTTCTGGGAGCACAAGAAACCGATGCTCAGCGTCTGCCACGGCGTCGAGATCCCGGCCCGCGCCGGCATCGTGAAGGGTCTGCACATGGCCACCGTGCCGAAGTGCAAGTTCGACCTCGAGGTCTGCGGCGGCATCTTCGTCAACGCCCCGGTCGTCATCGACGGCAACATGGTCAGCGGCCGCACCTTCCATGACCATGGTTCGTTCGTCGGTCCGTGGATCAAGATGCTCGAAGCCCAGCGCGACCAGAAGTAAGCCGATGCTTTCCCGCCGCGACTTCCTCCGCTCCGTCCCGGCCGCCGCGGTCTTCGCTGCGTTGTCGGCCAAGGCCCAGGCCAAGGACGACTTCAAGATCCGCTACACGCTGTCGTCCGCCCTCTACGGCACGATGCCGCTCGACGTCATCCTGCCCGAGGTCGCCAAGACCGGCGCGGAGTCGATCGACCTCTGGTGCAAGGTTCATGGCGACCAGCGCGAGCAGGCCGCGGCCCTCGGCGAGGACGCCTTCGCGGCCCTGCTGAAGCAGCACGGTGTGCGCGTCGGCTCCAGCACCCGTTACCCGCTCGGCCCGTTCAAGCTCCAGGAGGAGATGGCGTGGGTGAAGAAGCACGGAGGCGACCTCGTCGTCTGCGGATGTGTCGGACCCAAGAATCCCGAAGGCGCCGCCGCCAAGGCCGCGATCGCCAAGTTCCTCGAGGACATGAAGCCGCACGTCGCCAAGGCCGCCGAGCTCGGCGTGACCATCGCGGTCGAGAACCACGTCAACCAGGCGTTGCACCACCCCGATTCCATCAAGGCCTTCGCGGACCTGAACACCTCGCCGAACCTCGGCCTCGCCTTCGCCCCGCACCACCTGCACGAATGGCAGGACCAGATCCCGGCGTTGCTCCGTTACGCCGGCGCGAAGAACCTGCCGTTCATCTATTTCCAGGAACACTCCGACGGCATCTTCAAGAAGGCCAGCAAGGAGGTCGAGATGCAGCAGCTGCCGGGCAATGGCGGCGGCCTCGATTACCGGCTCGTCGTCAAGGCGCTCCGCGACGTCCGCTTCAAGGGCGTGGCGGAGATCTTCATGCACCCGACAC
>Ga0214206_1000068_pt1 | contig 27788 bp, 28 predicted proteins | sample TroBogEpilimnion_26_FD_153044 | JGI IMG/M metagenome (GOLD analysis project Ga0214206, IMG submission 153044) | Freshwater microbial communities from Trout Bog Lake, WI - 07JUL2009 epilimnion | ecosystem: Environmental > Aquatic > Freshwater > Lake > Epilimnion/Euphotic zone | place: Trout Bog...
CGTCCGACGTCCCGGTGCCTCGTCCGGATTTCGCGGTGTTGATCTACCCGGCCTACCTCTTCGATAAGGACCAGCCCGACGGCGTCCTGCGTGAAGGTCCCGAAGGCGTCGTGCCTCCGAAGGGACCTAAGCCCGTGCCGGCTTTCTTCGCCCACAGCGCCGATGACCGTTATCCTGCCGAAGGCTCGATGGCCCTCGCCGCCAAGCTGAAGTCCCTCGGAGGTTCCGCCGAAGTCCATGTCTGGGCCAAGGGTGGCCATGGCTGGGGCGCGACGGACCGTTGTGAAGCCGCCAAGGTCTGGACGGATACCCTCCGCGCCTGGCTCATCGACCAGAAGTTCCTCGCCCCTCTCTGAACTTTCCCATGAAGACCACGCTCCTTGCCTGCCTGCTGTTCGCCGCCCTCGGCGCCGAATCCCTGCCGCCTGCTCCCGTCTGGGATGCGGCACCGCCCGCCGAGACCCGGAAGCAGAAACCCGGCACCGACCCCAAGGGTGTCGTGAACGAGAAAGGCTTTCGTTCCGAAGTGATGATCCCCGAGTTCGTCGCCTGGCCGGCGGCCCAGCCTGGCGCGCCGATCATCATCGTCTGTCCCGGCGGCGGTTACAGCTTCCTCGCCGAGGAACATGAGGGCGCTGAAGTCGCCCGTCGCCTCAATGCGCTCGGCGTCGCCGCCGCGGTCCTGCGTTACCGTGTCCCGCGTCGCGACAACGAGAAGCCGTGGGTCGTCCCGGTGATCGACGCCCGCCGCATGGTCCAGATCGTCCGTGAGCGAGCCAAGGAATGGAACGCGGACCCGAAGAAGGTCGGCATCCTCGGCTTCTCCGCCGGCGGTAACCTTGCCGCCCGCGTGGCTTATTCTCCCGCCGAAGCCGACGCCGCTCGCCCGGACTTCGCCGTGATGGTCTACCCCGCCTATCTTTTCGAGAAGGACAAGCCCGACAGCACCTTGCGCGACGGTCCGGATGGCGTGATCCCGACGAAGGGCACGAAGCCCGTCCCGGCGTTCTTCGCCCACAGCGCCGATGACGGTTACCCCGCCGAAGGCTCGATGGCCCTCGCCAAGGTCCTGAAGTCGATGGGCGGCTCCACCGAGGTGCACGTCTGGGCCAAGGGCAGCCACGGCTGGGGCGCGACCGACCGTTGCGAGGCCTCCCGCAAGTGGACCGACCTGCTGGGCGCGTGGATGGTCGAACAGGGCTTCCTCAAGCGCTGACCGTCCCGTTCATCAGCCAATAAAAAAGCCGCCCGGATGGGCGGCTTTTGTTTGGGCGGCAAGTCCGCTTAGAACTTGAAGCGGAGACCGGCCGAGGACTGCCAGCTGTTGATCGACTTCTTCGGGCCGTTCTGGAGCTCCTGGACGTTGAACATCTCGGTGTTGCGAGCGGTGAGCAGGAGGTCGACGGTGTCGGTGACGCGGAAGGCGACGCCGGCGAAGAGGTTGGTCACGAGAGTGGACTCGGTGTACATGTCGGCACGAGGCGTGCCCGGGACGGAGGTGAAATGGGTGACGCCGAGGCCAGCGCCGATGAACGGACGGATGTTGCCGGTGCCGTTGAGTTCGTAAGTGAGGTCGAGGGTCGTGCTGCGGGCGGTGGCGTCGACGTCGTTCGGCCTGTAGAGCTTGAGGGAACTGAAGTTCAGGCCCAGGTGGAAGTCGTTGTTAAGCTGGGTGCCGATGCCGAGGCCCCAGACCGCGTTCGAATCATAGGTCGAAGGGCTGGCGGCTCCGATGTTGGCGTCGATGGTGAAGGCCTGGGCGGCGGCGGCCAGGCTGAGGACTGCGAGGGTGCTTAGGGTTTTCATGGGGAAGCGTCAGGTTAGGCGAGGCGGCGGGGCTGTAAAGGCCGAAGGCTTACTTGGCCTCAACCAGCTCGACGCCAGTGATTTCCACGCGTTCGGTGGGGGTGGAGCGTTCCGGGCCGACGCAGACGACGTCGGCGATCTTGTTCAGGACTTCCTCGCCGGCGACGAGCTTCCCGAAGGCCGTATATTGATTATTAAGGAAAGAGGCGTCGCCGTGGCAGATGAAGAACTGGCTGCCGGCGCTGTCCGGATCGCTGGAGCGGGCCATGGAGAGGACGCCCTTCACGTGGGCGCGGTTGTTGAACTCGGCCTTGACCATGTAGCCGGGGCCGCCGGTGCCCGGGGTGCCGCGGGCGCCGATCTTGGAGTTGGGGCAGCCGCCTTGGATCATGAAGCCCTTGATGATGCGGTGGAACGCGGTGCCGTTGTAGAACTTCTCGCGCGAGAGCTTGAGGAAGTTGTCCACGGTACGTGGGGCGACCTCGGGCCAGAACTCGACGGTCATGTCGCCGTAGTTGGTGTGGATGATGGCACGGGGAGTGCCGGCAGCGGAGGAGTCTTTCATTTGTTCTTTGTTATTGCAGGAGGAAAAGGTGAGGGCGGCCAAGACGGCCAAGGCGGACAGCAGGCTCAGGCGCAGGTTCTTCATGGGTTTCAGCCAAGCCCGACCGCCCGTTCCCGCAACCCCAAACCTCCGCTTGCCAGCCCGCCCCGCGCGGGACAGGGTCGCTCCCACATGCGCGTCACCGTCAACGATGAGCCCAAGGAGACCGCCGCCCGGTCGCTGGCGGAGCTGCTCGCCGAGCTGGGCATGGCCCAGGAGCCTGCCGTCGCCGCCGCGGTCGACGAGCAGGTCGTCCCTCGTTCCCGCTGGTCCGCCCATGTCCTCGCCGAAGGCGCCCGTATCCTCGTCATCCGCGCCGCCCAAGGCGGCTGATCCTATTCTCATGTTCAAATTCATCAAAGGTCTCTTCGTCAGCGAGCCGGAAGCCAAGGCTCCGGAGAACCTCGTCCTGTTCACGCCCAACGACGGCAGCTGGGATACCAAGCAGGTCCGTCGCCTCTTCGACGCCGGCCTCGGCCGCCTGCACGTCCAGGTGCGCAAGGACTGGGATCGTCGCCACTACGAACAGTTCCTCCGCGCCGTGCCCGAGGCCTTCTGGCCCCGCATCGTCCTCGGCGAAGAGCCCGAACTGGTCGAAGCGAACAAGCTCGGCGGCTTCCAGATGCATCCGGGCGAACGCATCCCGCGTCGCTGGCCCAAGCACGCCCCGGTCAGCGCGAAGTGCCATGACTACGACGAGCTCCGCGCGACCGACAAGGCCTGCGGCTACGTCTTCCTGACCCCGATCTTCGAATCCGTCTCCAAGAAGGACCATCGCCCTCGCCGCACGCTCCGCGAGTACGAGGTCATCCTCCAGCGCTGGAAGGCCGAAGGCGGCGCCCCGGTGCACGCGCTCGGCGGCATCACCCCGAAGAACGCCGCGAAGGCCCGTGAGATGGGCTTCGACGGCATCGCCTTTATCGGTTCGGTCTGGAAGCAGCCGGATCCCGTCCGCGCGTTCCTCGACCTCGAGCGCGCCTGGTACGGCAAGGAAGCGCGCAAGCTCAAGCGCAAGTACTAGGCCGTGTTCCCGCGCCTGCAGTTCCTGACGCTCGACGCCTCGCCGCTCACGCATCGGGCGCAGGCCCTCGCGGCGCTCGAAGGCGGCGTGCGCTGGATCCAGCTCCGCGCGAAGCATCTCCGCGAGGACGTCTGGACCGCCGAAGCCTCCGCGATCGCCGAGCTCTGCCGCGACTATGGCGCGACGTTCGTCGTCAACGATTCCCCGCAGGTCGCGCTCCGCGCCGAAGCCGACGGCGTGCATCTCGGCGCCGAAGCCGACGGCGTGCATCTCGGCGGCGACGACGCCTCGCCCGCCGCCGCCCGCGCCTTGCTCGGGGAATTCGCCATCGTGGGCGTGACGCTCAACGAGCCGGCCCACCTCGCCCGTTTCGCCGGCACGCGCGTCGATTACGCCGGCGTCGGCCCCTTCCGTCACACGGCCAGCAAGCAGAAGCTCGCGGCGATCCATACCGCGGAATCCCTCGCCGCCCTCATCGCCGCCGCCGCGCCGCTCCCGTGCTACGCCATCGGCGGCGTGACCGCGGCCGACTGGCCCGCGCTCCGTTCCCTCGGCGCCCATGGCATCGCCGTCAGCGGCGCCATCGCCTTGGCGACCGACCCTGTTTCGGCCGCGAAATCGTTGGTCGAAGCGGTGTCCGCCTAGGTTTCGGATGCGAGGGCTGGACAAGCCCGCCGCGGTTCGGATTGTGCAAGCAACGATGTCTCCGCTCCGTATCGCCGACCGTACCTTCGCCTCGCGCCTCCTCACGGGCACGGGCAAGTATGCTTCCGCCGCGCAGCTCCGCGCGGTGCTCGACGCCTGCGGCGCCGAGGTCGTCACGATGGCGATCAAGCGCGTGCGCTTCGGCGCCCAGGATGACGGCATCCTTTCCGCGCTCGACCCGAAGAAGCATCTCATCCTGCCGAACACCTCCGGCGTGCGCACGGCCAAGGAAGCGATCTTCGCCGCCGAACTCGCCCGCGAAGCCCTCGGCACTTCCTGGCTGAAGCTCGAGATCCATCCGGACCCGAAGTACCTCATGCCCGATCCGGTGGAGACCCTCGAGGCCTGCCGCGAGCTGGTGAAGAAGGGCTTCACGGTCTTGCCTTACATCCACGCCGACCCCGTCCTCGCGAAGCGCCTCGAAGAAGTCGGCGCCGCCGCCGTCATGCCGCTCGGCGCGCCGATCGGTTCGAACCGCGGCCTGCTGTCGCGCGACTTCCTGCGCATCATCATCGAACAGGCCCGCGTGCCGGTCATCGTCGATGCCGGCCTGGGCGCACCTTCGCACGCCGCCGAAGCCCTCGAGATGGGCGCCGATGCCGTGCTGGTGAATACCGCCATCGCCTCTTCGGGCGACCCAGTCGCGATGGCCCGCGCCTTCCGCCTCGCGGTCGAAGCCGGTCGGACCGCTCGCGAAGCGGGCTTGGGTATCGGCTCCGATAAGGCCGAACCGACTTCGCCCCTCACGGGCTTCCTCGACTGACCGATGGCCGCGAAGCCCGGCAGGATGCGCGCGGACGAATTGCTGCTGAAGCTTTCGCTCGCCCCGTCCCGCTCGGTCGCCCAGGCCCTGATCCTCGCCGGCAAGGTCCGCTCCGGCCCTGACGCCGTCGTCAACAAGCCGTCGCAGTCCTTCCCGGAAGACGCCGTGCTCACCGTCGACCAGCCCCCGCGCTTCGTCTCGCGCGGCGGCGAGAAGCTCGAACGAGCCCTCGACCATTTCAAGATCCCCGTCGAAGGCCTGCACGGACTCGACGTCGGCGCCTCGACCGGCGGCTTCACCGATTGCCTCCTGCAGCGCGGCGTCGTCAGCATGACGTGCGTCGACGTCGGTACGGCCCAGTTGCATTCGAAGCTCCGGAACGATCCGCGGATCAAGAACCTCGAGAAGTTCAACGCGCGCGAGATCAATAACGTCGAGCTCCCGCACCAGACCTACGGCATCGTGGTCATGGACCTTTCCTTCATCTCTTTGGGCCTCATCCTGCCGATCGCCTGGCAGCGGGTAGGGAAGGGCGGGCACCTCGTCGCGCTCATCAAGCCGCAGTTCGAGGCGACCAAGGCCGAGGCCGACAAGGGCAGGGGTATCATCAAGGATCCGGTCATCCATGCCCGCGTGGTGGACGGCCTGACCGCCGCCGCCCAGGGCCTGCCCGGGGCCCAGGTCCTCGGGGTCATCCTGTCGCCCATCGAGGGCGGGGACGGCAACAAGGAGTTCCTGATCGCCGTCAAAAGGGCCTGATTAGGGATAGGGCCAGGGGGAGGTCTTTGGGCTAGGTTGTTTTAGAAAAGAGGCAAATTAAGGCTATTTCCTTCATTTCTACCCCTACCCCTATCCCTACCCCTGCCATTGCACCTCTGGCGTACCCCATTTCTCCTTGCCCTCGGCCCTGCTCCTCTTACTTCCAAACCTCCCATGACCACCGAAGGTAAGCTCAAGCGTTCCCGCAACCCCCTCGACTTCGATTTCACCGAACCCGAGGCCCTGTCGCGCTACGTCACCGAGACGGGCAAGATCCTGCCCCGTAAGCTGACCGGCCTCACCGCCCGCCAGCAGCGTCATATTGCCAAGGCCGTTAAGCGCGCCCGCAATATGATCACGATGAAGTAATCGACCGCGCGACGATTTTTCCGGGCCGCCTTTTCAGGCGGCCTTTTTGTTGTCGGTCTGGGAGGTTGCCCCCGCCGCCGCCTCGAGGTAAATCGGACGGGACACCCGCCGTCCGTCCCGTAAAGTCCCGTCACCTTTGTCTCCGTCCGCCTCCAGTTTCCTGACCGCAGCCCCCGCCGACCTCGCTCGTGCGGCGGAGCTCCTCCGTCAGGGCGCCTGCGTGGCCTTGCCGACCGAGACGGTCTATGGGCTCGCCGCCGATGCGACCAATCCCGCCGCGCTCGCCCAGGTCTTCACGATCAAGGGCCGTCCGCTGCTCGACCCGCTCATCGTCCACGTGCTCGACCAAGCCGCGCTCGCCGAAGTGGCCGATCCTGACCCGCGCCTCGCGCAGCTCGCTTCGCTCTGGCCGGGCCCCTTGACGGTGGTGCTCCGCCGCAAGCCCGTCGTGCCGGATCTCGTCACGGCCGGCAAGGACACCGTCGCGGTCCGCATCCCCGCCCACCCGCTCTTCCGCGAAGTGCTGCGTCTCTCCGGCCGCCCGTTGGCCGCGCCCAGCGCCAATCCCTTCGGCTACGTCAGCCCGACCAAGGCCGCGCACGTGCGCGATTCCCTCGGTGAACGTTGCCCCTGGATCGTCGATGGCGGCTCCTGCGCCCACGGCGTCGAATCCACGATCCTCGACCTTTCCGTCCACGGTCGCGCCCGTCTCCTTCGCCCCGGTCCGATCCCGCTGGAGAGGTTGCGCGAACTGCTCGGCGACGTCGAAGTCGTCACGCGCGCCGCGAGCCAGCAGGTCGCGCAGGATGCCCCGGGCATGCTGGAACGTCATTACAGTCCGGCGACCCGCGTCGCCCTCTTCCCGCACGGCGCTTTGCCGGTCATCGCCAACCTGCGGTCGGCGGTGCTCTTCATCGGTCGCCGCGCGCAGGCTCCGGCGAACGCCGACATCTTCCTGCTTTCCGAAGGCGGCTCGACCGAAGAGGCCGCGCGCAATCTCTTCGACCTGCTTCGCCAGCTCGACGGACGCGGCTATGAGACGATCCACGCCGAACTCGCTCCGCCCGCCGGCATCGGCGCTGCCTATAACGACCGCCTGACCCGCGCCGCCGCCCGCTGATGCAGAACCTGCTCGAGACGCTGAAGAAGGCCGCCGAATTCCTCGCCCGCAAAGGCCTCGAGAAGCCGCGCATGGAAGCCGAGCATCTCTTCGCCGCCGGCCTGGGCCTCAAGCGCCTGGACCTGTATCTGCAGTTCGAACGCCTGCTCAATGACGACGAAGTGAAACGCCTGCGCGACCTGACGGTACGTCGTGGTAACCGCGAGCCGCTCCAGCACATCGTCGGCAAGGTCGAGTTCCGCGACCTGGTCCTGAAGTCCGACAAGCGCGCGCTGATCCCACGTCCGGAAACCGAAGAACTCATCGACCTGGCCCTTGCGCTGTTTCCTGCGGACCAGGCCGTGCGCGTGCTCGACCTCGGCACGGGTTCCGGCGCCATCGCGCTCGCCCTCGCCGCCGAGCGCCCGCTCTGGAAGGTCGATGCCGTCGACCGCTCGGCCGACGCTTTGGCGCTCGCTCGTGAGAACGCCGCGCAGTGCGCCTTGGCCGAGCGCGTCAACTTCGCCGAGTCCGATTGGTTCGCGGCCGTGACCGACGCTTACGACCTGATCGTCTCAAACCCGCCGTATCTCACCGAAGCCGAAGTGGCGGAAGCGGATCCGGAAGTCCGGGATTTCGACCCGAAGTCTGCGTTGATCGCGCCCGAGGAAGGCCTCGCCGACCTGCGTCGCATCCTGACCGATGCCCCGAAGTTCCTGCGCACCGGCGGCTGGGTGCTCTGCGAGACGGGCATCGATCAGCATCCCGCGCTGGCGGAGCTGTCGGCCAAGCTAGGTTACGTCGAGTCCGCCGGCCTGCCCGACATGAGCGGCCGCCCGCGTTTCTGGAAGGCGAAGAAGGCCTAGTTCGAGGGCAGGCAGGCTCTCTTATCTCTTGGGTAGGGTCGGTGCTGCGTGCCGACTTAGCCAGGTCAGCACGCAGTGCTGACCTGGCCTTGAAAGAAGAACCCGTCTTGCCCTTCCGCGCCCCATTCCTCTTTACTGACTCCATGTCCCAGCAGCCCGCCGCCAAGCCCAAGACCGCCATCACCCCGACCCGCCAGGAAGACTACCCCGAGTGGTACCTCCAGGTGATCAAGCACGCCGACCTCGCGGAGAACAGCCCGGTCCGCGGTTGCATGGTGATCAAGCCGTGGGGCTACGCCCTCTGGGAGAACATCCACCGCGACCTCGACGAGAAGTTCAAGGAGACGGGCCACGTGAACGCCTACTTCCCGCTCTTCATCCCGGTCAGCTACATCCAGAAGGAAGCCGCCCACGTCGACGGTTTCGCCAAGGAATGCGCGGTCGTCACCCACTCGCGCCTCGAAGCCGGACCGGACGGCAAGCTCGTCCCTGCCGGCGAGCTCGAAGAACCGCTCATCGTCCGTCCGACGTCCGAGACCATCATCGGCGAGACCTATTCGAAGTGGGTCCAGTCCTACCGCGACCTTCCGATCCTCATCAACCAGTGGGCCAATGTCGTCCGCTGGGAGATGCGCACGCGCCTCTTCCTCCGCACCGCCGAGTTCCTCTGGCAGGAAGGCCATACCGTCCACGCGACGGAGGCCGAAGCCGTCGAGGAGACCAACAAGATGCTCGAGGTGTACGCCGACTTCGCCGAAAACCATATGGCGATGCCGGTCATCAAGGGCCGCAAGACCGAAGGCGAACGCTTCCCCGGCGCCGTCGACACGCTCTGCATTGAGTCGATGATGCAGGACCGCAAGGCCCTCCAGGCTGGCACCTCGCACTATCTCGGCCAGAATTTCTCCAAGTCCTGCAATATCCAGTTCCAGGACGAGAAGGGCACCCAGCAGTACGCCCACACGACCTCCTGGGGCGTGTCTACCCGCCTCATCGGCGGCATGATCATGACGCACTCCGACGACGACGGCTTCGTGGCTCCGCCCCGCCTCGCCCCGCAGCACGTCGTCATCTGCCCGATCTACAAGGACGACGCCACCAAGGCCGACATCCTCGCCTATTGCCAGTCGCTCCAGAAGGAACTCTCCGCCCAGCGCTTCCACGACCGCAAGGTCGTCGTGACCGTCGACAATCGCGACATCCGCGGCGGCGACAAGGCCTGGGGTTGGATCAAGAAGGGCGTGCCGCTGCGCGTCGAGGTCGGCCCGCGCGACTTCGCGGCCAACGCGGTCTTCGTCGCCCGTCGCGACACCGGCGAGAAGGCCGGCATCCCGCGCGCCGAATTCGTCGCCACCGTCGTCGACCGCCTCCAGGCGATCCAGGACAACCTCCTCGCCCGCGCCAAGGCCCACCGCGCCGCCCATACCCGCGAGATCGACACCTTCGAGGAGCTGAAGGCCTATTTCACCGCGAAGAACCCGGAGCGCCCGGAAATCCTCGGCGGTTTCGCCCTCTGCCACTGGAACGGCTCCAAGGCCGTCGAGAAGCGCCTCAAGGACGAGCTCAAGGTCACGATCCGCTGCATCCCGCTCGACGCCAAGGACGAGCCGGGCAAGTGCGTCGTCACCGGCGAGCCCAGCGCCCGCCGCGTGGTGATGGCGAAGGCCTACTGAGCTGCGGCATCAGGTCGACAAGCAGAAGGGCCGCACGTTGTGCGGCCCTTCTTGTTTCAGGCGTCTTTCCGGTTCGGCCGGACGTAGACCGCCTGGACGACGCCGATATTGCGGTGCTCGAACGCCGCCTGACAGTAGCGGAAGTAGAGGCGCCATTTACGGATGAAGCGTTCGTCGAAGCCCATCCCGCGAACCTTGTCCAGGTTCGCTTCGAAGGCCTGGCACCACGCGTCGAGCGTGCGCGCGTAGTCACGGCCGAACTCCTCGAGGCGGTCGAGCTGGAAGCCGCTCTCCTTGGTCATCAGCTCGCCGACACGGTTGATCGAGAGGAGCAGGGATCCCGGGAAGATATGCTTCTGGATGAAGTCCACGCCATCGCGGAACTGCGCGTAGCGGCTGTCGGGGCAGGTAATGTACTGGAACGCGGCGATGCCGTCGGGCTTGAGGAGGCGGCCGATCGAGGCGCAGAATGCCGGCAGGTATTTGTGGCCGAGGGCTTCCATCATCTCGATGGAGACGCACTTGTCGTAGATTCCTTGGTGGTCGCGGAAATCCTCCAGCTTCACGGTGATGCGGTCCGACAGGCCGGCGGCTTTGATGCGCTCGACGGCGAGGTCGTGCTGCGCCTTAGAGATGGTGAGCGAGGTCACGCGGCAGCCGTATTTCTTCACGGCGTGCAGGGCCCAGCCGCCCCAGCCAGTGCCGATCTCGATGACGTGGTCGGTGGGCTTGAGCTGCAGAAAGCGGCAGAGGGAGTCGTTCTTGTTCGCCTGCGCCTGCTCGAGCGAGTCGGTGCCTTCCCAGCGGGCCGACGAATACATCATCGACGGGTCGAGGAAGAGACGGAAGAAGTCGTTGGAGACGTCGTAGTGCTCCGAGATGTTGCGACGCACCATCTTCTTGTCGTTCGGGCGCAGCAGGTGGCCGATGCGGTCGGCGATCCGGAACAGGCCGACGCCGAGGGCCTTGCGCGCCGAACCGGACATGCCCGGAGTCTGGTCGATGTTCTGGATGAAGAAGCCGATGAGCGCGTTGAGGTCCGGCGAATCCCATTCGCCGTCCATGTAGCCTTCGGTCAGCCCGATGTCGGCCGCGAGTACGATGCGGCGGAAGGCGTTTTCGTCCGCGATCTCGATCCGCGCGCCCGTCGTGACCTTGGGGTCGCCGAAGCTGAGCTCGGCGCCCTCGGGGAGTCGGAGCGCGAGGCGTCTTTTCGTGAGTTTGGCGAGCTCGGCGAGGACGAGGCGGCGGGCGAGGGAAGGTTTAGTCATGTCGTCCGGTAAGTTCAGGGGTGGGGTGCCGCAGGTTGCGCTGGTCAGGAATGTCGGCTCCTTTGCGGCGGAAGGGAAGTTTCTTCACCAGCCAGAGCCAGGCGGCGTGCAGGTGGATCAGCGCGACGACCTTCAGGATGAGCAGGGGCGACTTGATGGTCAGCCACAGCAGCCGGAGGTCCGTGGCCGGCACCTGCCTGCCGGTCCAGGCGCTGGTGAGGGTCTTATGTCCGCCTTCATAATGGTCTACGGTGATGGCCAGCCGTTCGGCGGGCAGGCGGAGCGTGAATTCGAACTCGGTATCGAGGGCCGAGAAAGGCGAGACGTAGAAGCGCTTCGGGGTCCGCAGCTGCAGGTAGGCTTCGCCGTCATGGTCACGGCGTACGCAGGCCCGGCCGAGGAACCAGGCCTTACGTTCCCCGAAGGTGTTATGCACCTCGGCGATCCCGCAGGCCAGCGCGCCGTCCACGGTGGCCATCATGAAGACGGCGGGATTGTAGGATTTCCCGAAAGCGCGCGGCATGGCGACGAGCGTGATCTGGGCGCGGTCGGCCAGCGGTTCGCCTTGCGACGCGACGAAGGCGCGGAAGCGGGCGTCGAGGGTTTCGCCGGTGAAAGCCTGCGCCAGGCCTTCGGGCTGGAACAGTTCGGCGGCGGGCAGGAAGTCGCGATCGCGGAAGCAGTAGGGCGAGAAGGCCCTTCCGAGCATGAACCTGCCTCCGCGGACGGAGCCGAGCGACGCCGCGTCCACCGCCAAGGCGAAGGCGGCGTGCGTGAAGTCATGACGCTTCGGCCGGAGCCGGGCGTGCATCACTTCCGCGTCGTAGAGTCGGGGCATCTGCCCGGCAGGGTGAAAGGAACGGGGGCGGGCGCAAGCGTGCCCTCGCCCAAACCTTGCTAAACCGCCCGGCGCGGGCATAACGAGTCCCGTGCCCCAAGACGCCGCTGGAATAGGTCTGCTCGCCCTCGGCGGTTCCGCCGGTTGCCTGCTCCTGGCTTTGAACGCCGGGCGCAAGCGTCGCCTGCTCGACGATACCCCGATCTCGAAGGCCCTCGGGGTCTTCGTCGGCGAGGTGGAGCTCGAGGGCGTGTGCGTCCGCCGCGAGCCTTTCACGAGCTACCTCGCCGAGAAGCCCTGCGTCCTCTACAGCTGGTCGGTCAGCGAGCATTGGCGTCGTACGCGTCAGGAGACCTACACGGACGACAAGGGCAACACGCGCACGCGCACGGTCGTCGACACGGGCTGGGAGACGGTCGCTTCCGGCGGCGAGACCGCCGGTTTCTACCTGCAGGACGACACGGGCTACGTCTGGGTCGACCCGCGTGGCGCCGACCTTGAGACGAACACGATCTTCGATTGCGACGTCGATGAGGACGATCCGCTGTATTACCAGAAGGGGCCTTCCGGCGCGGTCTACGGTTCGACCGGGCGGCGCAGTTTCTCGGAGCATGGCCTGGTCGTCGGGACGCAGCTCTTCGTCCGCGGTCGCGCGAGCGAGCGCCCCGACGTCGTGGCCGCGCAGATCAAGCACGAGGACAAGGCGGACATGTTCATCATCACGCCGCGCAAGGAGAAGGACATCAGCGAAGGCAAGGCCTCGGCCTACGTGCTCTGGAATCTCGTCGGCTTCCTCTGCTCCCTTGGTTTCGGAGCCGTCATCGTGGCTGCGGGCGGCCACCAACCCACCCCGATCGGTCCTTTCATCGGCGGCCTGCTCTATCTCGTCGCCCTCGGCTTCGGTTGGGTCTGGATGGTCTTCAACAGCATCGTCGGGCTGCGTAATCGCGTCCGTCAGGCGCAGTCCCTCATCGATATCCAGCTCAAGCTGCGCTCCGACCTGATCCCGCGCCTCGTCGAATGCGTGAAGGGTTTCCGCGCCCACGAAGCTTCCGTCCAGACGCTCGTCGCCGCGCTCCGCGCCCAGGCGGCCGGCGGCCGCGCTTCCGCGGTCGCGCCGATGCTGGTCGCCGTCGCCGAGCGCTACCCGGACATCCGCGCGCAGGAGTCCTTCGACGAGCTGCGTAAGAACCTCGTCGAGACTGAGGATCGCATCGCGCTGGCCCGGGCGTATTACAACAACATCGCGACGTTCTATAACACCCGCCTCGAGCGCGTGCCGGACCGTTACGTGGCGGACATCCTCAAGATGCAGCCGGAGTCCTTGTTCCAAGCCGATGGCTTCGAACGACAGGCCCAGAAGATCGCCTTCTGATCAGGCGACCCAGGCGTCGCGGCCGAGGAGCTGCGAGCAGAGGCGGTGCGCCGACCAGAAGCCGTCCTCGTGGAACCCGTAGCGCTGCCAGGCCCCGACGAAGTGGACGCGGGCGCCGGCGCGGGCGTTCAGCGCGGGGATCTCGGCCTGGGCCGCGACGGCTTCGAGCGAGAAGAGCGGGTGCTCCGTCGGGATGATGCGGATGATCTTCTTCGGGTCGACCTGGTCGACGTGGTTGATCGTGACGACGAAATCTCCCTTATCAGTCAGGCCCTGCAGCGAGTTCATCCAGTAGTGCGTCGAGGTCGCGAGACCGCCGTCCTTGGCCCAGGTACGGTAATTCCAGGATGAGCGCGCCTTGGCGGAACGCGGCAGCGGCGCCATGTCGGTGTGCACGATGGCGTCGTTCTGATTATAGGCGAAGGCCCCGAGCAGGCGGCGTTCTTCGGCATCCGCGTCGGCCAGCAGCCTCAGCGTAGTATCCGCATGCGAGGCCATGATCACCCGGTCGAAGCGTGCTTCGCCCCGGGCGGTCGTGACGACGACCTCGGCGCCGTCGCGACGGACGGACGTGACGCCTTGGCCGAAACGGAAATCGGCGGGGTGCGCCTTCAGCAACGCTTCGACGTAGGTCCGCGAGCCGCCTTCGAGCGTCAGCCACTGGTGCTGGGTATCGAGCCCGAGGAAGCCGTGGTTGTGGAAGAAGCGCATCAGCGCCGCCGCCGGGAAGCCGAGCATCTTCTCCGCCGGAGTCGACCAGACCGCGGCCGACATGGGGATGAGGTAGAGGTCGAGGAAATCCTGGCCGAGGCCTTTCTGCGCGCACCAGTCGCGAAGCGAGGTGGTCTCGGCTTCGACGGACTTCCATTCGGTCTTGGCGAGGGCGTTGAACTTATTGATCTGCAGGAGCAGTTTCCAGAAACGCAGGCTGAACAGGTTGCGACGCTGGGCGAAGAGATGGTTGAGCGAGCTGCCGCACCATTCGAGTCCCGTCGGGTCGTGCCGCACCGCGAAGGACATCGAGGTCTGCTTCGGCTTCACGCCGAGCTCCTTGAAGAGACGGCAGAGGTGCGGATAGGTCACCTCGTTGAACACCATGAAGCCGGTATCCATCGGTAGCGCGCGGCCGGTGCCTGGCTCGAGGACATCGATGGTGTGCGCATGGCCGCCGGGACGCGCGTCATGGTCGAAGACGGTGACGTCGTGATGGGCGCGCAGGAAGCGGAGGCAGCCGAGGCCGCTCACGCCGGAGCCGACGATGGCGACCCGTTCACGCACGCGGAGCGGAGGCCTCGAGCTTGGTCCGTTCGGCCTCCTCGTAGACCGAAGCCGGCACGCCCTTGAGGCCCCAGATCAGCCCCATCCATGACATGACTTTCAGGCCGTAGTAGGTCGGGTCGAATTCCCACCAGTAGAAGCCTTGCTTGGTCGTCGCCTGGTAGCGGTGATGGTTGTTGTGCCAGCCTTCGCCGAGGGTGATGAGCGTCAGGATCAGGGAATTCCGGGATTCGTCGCCGGTCGACTGGAAGCGCTTCGTGCCGAAGACGTGCGCCAGCGAATTGATGCAGGCCGTACCATGGAAGAGGACCACGGTCGAGATGATGCCCCAGACGAGCAGCTGCGGGCCGTTGGTGTCGTAGCCGTGGGCGCCGAGCCAGGCCCCGATCCCGTAGGTCAGGCCGGCGGCGAGCAGGGGGATCAGGATGTCGAAGCGATTGAGGAACACCAGTTCGGGGTACTTCGCCAGGTCGGGAATCTTCGAGTAGTCGGTCGGGAAATTCTTCTTCGAGGTGATCCAGCCGATATGCGACCACCAGAAGCCGTCGACCACCGGCGAGTGCTTGTCTTCTTCCTCGTCGGAATGCTTGTGATGGTGGCGATGGGTGCAGGCCCACCAGAGGGCGCCGCGTTGCACGGCCAGGGCGGTCCAGACGGCCATCACGAACTGGAAGGCCCGGGAGGTGGAGTAGGTCTTGTGCGAGAAATACCGGTGCAAGAAGCCGGTGATCGCGAACATCCGGAAGAAATACAGGCCGACCGCGGTCCAGACGGCGATGGGGCTGGCCCCGACCCAGATGACCGCGAAACAGGCAAGGTGGAGGACGATGAACGGGACGGAGCGGGCCCAGTCGACCTTCTTGGGGGTGTTCTGCAGGGCTTCGACGCCTTCCGGGATGTAGTCCGCATCGAACCAGCGGATCAGGGAGCGGAAAAAGCCGCCCGCAGGTCGCTCGGAAAGGGGGTTGGACATCTGGGAGGCAGTTAGGAGGGCAGGGGGTATTTCGCAACTGCTTTGACGATTTTGGCCTCCCGGCCAAGATGTCGACACGGGGAGACAAAACCCGTCCTCCGGGACGCTTCCTTGATAACCAAAGCATGCACGACGCCCATTCCGGCCAAGACTGGAGGGCCTGGTTCGCCGAACATGGCGCCAGGCTCCGGCTGATCGCGCGCCAATGGGCGCGGAGCGAAGCCGATGCGGACGATGTCCTGCAGGAGGCATTTGTTCGCTTTTGGAAACATCAGCGTCACCTGCCTGGCAACCCGAACGCCCTCGTGGTGACGTCGATCCGTCGTTCGGCCCTCGACTTGCTGCGCCGGAGCGACCGGCGCGCGGTCCGCGAAAAGATCGTCGGCGACGACATGGAGACGGTGACGTGGTTCGAGCCTGAGGCCGATCCGCGGCTGGCGGCCTTGGCCGATTCCTTGAAGCTTCTGCCGGCCGAGCAACGCGAAGTGGTCGTCCTCAAGGTCTGGGGCGAACTGACCTTCGATGAGATCGGCGAACAACTTTCGATTTCCCCGAACACCGCGGCCTCGCGGTGGCGCTATGCCATGGAGGCCCTGCGCAAACATATCACCGCCCGCACCCATGACTGATCCCGACCACGACATCGAACAGGCCTTGGCCTCTCTCCGCCCGCGTGCGCCCGGCCCCGCCGTGACGGCCCGCCTCGCTGCGGAGCTGGATTCCTCCTCGCCGCGGCGAGGTGTGATCATCGCCTGGTCCGCCGGCCTCTCCGCGCTCGCGGCCGCCTTGGTCGCCGCCTTCGTCTTCCTGGGCGGCGTCGCCGAGCCCGAGGCTCCGACCTATCGGCTGGTGCAGGTCGAACAGACCCGTCCCGACGTGCAGTTTTTCCGCCCTGTGCAGATGGAGGATGGTTCGTTCGCCCGTCCGATGCGCGTGCGCTGGCAGGACACGACCCGCTGGGAAGACGCGCGTAGCAACACCCGGCTGATCAACTACCGCCCGAACGACCAGCTGACCTTGCTGCCGCTCGAGACCAACTGAACAAATCCGCCGACCTTCGTCGCTCACCTTATAAAGCAACCGTCATGAACTCCCTCCGCCAGATCCCCCTCCATGTGCTTCTCCTTGCCGGCCTCGTCGGCCCGCTGCAGGCCGAGGATAAGAAGGAACCCGCCGCCAAGGTCGCCGTTGCCGAAGGCGTCGCCTACGCCGGCCTCAACGTCGGACCTCGCGTCGAAGCCGCCGACTCGACGGTGCCCGCCGGCGTCGGCATCCAGGTCGGCTTCATCGATCCCAAAGGCCCGTCCGTCGGCAAGGTCGAGGAAGGCGATATCCTTACCCGTCTCGACGACCAGGTGCTCTTCAACGCCGAACAGTTCCGCGCGCTGGTGCGTACCCGTAAGCCGGGCGACAAGGTGAAGGTCACGCTCGTCCGCGGCGCTGAACCGCAGGTGGTCGAGATCACCCTTGGCGTACGACCGGAAGAGAAGGGGCGTCCCTCCTCCCGGAAGGGCCGCGGCGTCGACGATCCGAATAACGGCCTGCCGGGCGTGAATGGCGGCGTGATTCCGCCCGAGATCCTCAAGCAGCTCCAAGACCTGCAGGCCGGCGTCATCCCTCAGCCTCCCCAGGGTTCGCGCATCCCTTCCGTCGACGAATTGCGCGCGCAGGCCGGCGCGAGCTCCTCTTCTCATTCGTTCTCCTTCAGCTTCGGCAATGGCGCGAAGTCTTCCTCGCACTCCATGGCTTCCGATGGCGAAGGCACGGTCTCGCTCGAGGAGAAGGACGGCAAGAAGCACGCCGTGGTGAAGGATCGCGACGGCAAGACGCTCTTCGACGGCGATGTCACCGACAAGGCCGCGGTCGAGAAACTGCCGGCCGACGTCCGTCGCCGCCTGAAGCTGGTCGAAGGCAAGGGCTTCACGCTGCCGGGCTTCCCCGGAAGCGCCGCCCCGGCTCCCGCGGAAGAACCGAAGAAGAAGTTCGACCCCAAGCAGGGCGCCTGAGGCTTCTCGCTGTCTCAGGTGGGGCTGGCCATCCTTGGCCGGCCGCGGCCGAGCAAGGATGCTCGGCCCTCCCCTGATCGCCGGATTATTTCGGCGCCCCTTCGGGCGGAGGGCCGTCGGGAGGAGGGCCGCCGAAGCCGCCGGGGGGCGGGCCTTTCTTGCCCTTCTTGCCGCCCTTGGCGCCGGGGCCGCCCTGGCCGCCGAGGTTGGAGTGCGGATCCATGTTCTGCTTGCTGAACGACGGATCGGGCGTGCCCTTGAACTTGCGCGGGATGAACGGGTATTCCTCGGTCATCACATAGTAATAGGTGCCCTTGGGGAATTCCGGGGTCACGCCGGTGCGGCCGCCGAACTCGTCTAGGTCGCCCGAGCCCGCGACATATTCGAAGTCGAGGCCGAAGGCGCCGTCGGGCTTGCCGGTCGGCGTGGTCTTGCCGTCGCCGCCGCGGTCGGCGGTCTTGAGGCGATAGCTGCTCTTCATCTTCTTGAGCCCGCTCTTGGGGTCTTCGGCTTTCCCGAACGCATACACGGCGTAGACGGGGAAGCCATCCGCCGCCCAGCCGACGTGGGTCATCTTCTTTTCGCCGCCGCCGAGGCGTTCGACCAGCAGGGTGGGGAGTCCGTGGTAATGGTAGGCGCCGTTGGGCTGCACGTGGCCGTGGTTCTGGTCGAGGCCGAGACCGACCTTGATCTTCGGGGTCGTGCCCATCTCGGTGTTGCTCATGAGCGCTTCATAGTGCCAGGGGTTGCTGCGCTCGCCGTCGTTGAAGACCTCGGCGGTGCCCGGATCGAAGACGACGCCGTTCAGGGCGACGCCCCAGGCCGACATCATCCTGCCCGTCGCGCCCCCTTCGAGGGGCTTGGGGTTGGCCGGCACTTCGAGGTGGTACTTCTGTTCGGAGATGGCGTTCGGGTTGCCGCGGTTCGGGAAGGTCGCGACCTTGTGGTCGGGGATCCCGTTCGACTCGATGATGCGCTTCTCTCCCTTGACGGTGATGGTGACCTTGTTCTGTCCGGGAGGGTTGGCGTCGGCTTCCTTGAGGGCCGGGCCCTTCGGGGTGTCGGCGGCGCTCAGGCCGGCGGCGAAGAGGAAGAGGGAGAGGAGGGCTTTCATCGGGGTGGGGCATAGGATACCAGAAATCGCCTTAAGTGAAGGTTAAGGGCTTCCGGAGGTTGGCTTTTCCCAGAAATTCCCTTCACATCAGGCCCCATGGCCTCCACCACCGAAATCCTTTCCCGCTCCGTCGCCGGCATGAATGCCCTCGCGACCGTCTTCCTGCTGGTCGGCTTCGCCAAGATCAAGGCCGGCGACCGTGCCGGCCACGGCAAGGCGATGGGCGCCGCCGTCGTGACCTCAGCCCTCTTCCTGGCGCTCTACCTGGCCTCGAAGGTCCACCTCTGGGTGGCCCTCCATAAGACCAACATCCTCTACCGCCCGGAAGTCGGCCTGACCTGGGACAAGCTCCTGTACTACGTCATCCTCTTCCCCCACATCCTCCTGGCGATCGCCGTCACCCCCTTCATCCTCCGCGCCGTCTGGTTGGCCAAGCAGGGACGCCTCGAGGAACACAAGCGCCTCACGCGCTGGGTCTTCCCGGTCTGGCTCTACGTCTCGGTCACCGGCGTCATCGTCTGGGCTTTCATGGAGTTCAGCGGCTCCCTCGCCGTGGCGGCCCAGGCGGCGAAGTAAGCCGGCGATTTTCCCCTCGCTCCGTATTCGATTTCCGCTTTCACTCGCGCGGTCGTCATGGAAAGCGAGCCCACGTCCCGAAATCCTCAGACGGAGAAGTTGTTTCTCTGGGCCGCGTTCATCCTTTTCTGCACGGTACTCGCCTTCACGTGGTCGACCTACGGAGACGAGTCCGCTCGGCTGGCCGGCCTCCGCGCCAATGAGCGTCAGAAGGAGCAGGCCTACGCCGCCCTCGAGCGCACGCGCGCCCAGACCGATCGCTACGTCGATCGCTTCGGCCGCGACCCTGAATTCGTCCGTGACCAGGCCCGCGAACGCATGGGCGTCGCCGAGCCGGGCGAGATCGTGATCCGCGTCGACGGCGCGCGTAACATGGTGACGCCGCAGAAGCCTGCGCCCGCGCCGGCTACGCCGACCGCTCAGGCCTCCCGCTGAGCATCCTTGCTTGCCTGTCCGCCTTCCCGGGGGCATTGCTTGGTCATGTCCGCACGGAAGAAAGCCCAGGCCACCTGGGGCGGCCGGTTCAGCGCCGGTCCCGCCGAACTGATGCTGCGTTTCGGCGAGTCGGTCTCGTTCGACCATCGTCTCTGGGCCCAGGACATCCGCGGCTCGAAGGCCCACGCCACGATGCTCGCCCAGGCAGGCATCCTGACCAAGAAGGAGCGCGATGCGATCCTGCGCGGCCTCGATGCCATCGCCAAGGAGATCGCCGCCGGCAAGTTCGTCTGGAGCCGCGAACTCGAGGACGTGCACATGAACATCGAGAGCGCGCTCACGAAGCGCGTCCCGGCCGCCGCCAAGCTGCACACGGCCCGTTCGCGCAACGACCAGGTCGCCACCGACGTCCGTCTCTGGATCAAGGACCAGTGCGACGCCGCCGACGCAGCCCTCGTCTCGCTGCTCAAGACCTTGGTGAAGCTCGCCGAGGCCAACGCCGACGTGATCCTGCCGGGCTACACGCACCTGCAGCGCGCCCAGCCGGTCTCCGCCGCCCACCACCTGCTCGCCTACGCCGAGATGTTCGGCCGCGACCGCGCGCGTCTCGCCGCCGCCAAGGCTTCGGCCAACTGGTGCCCGCTCGGCTCCGGCGCCATCGCCGGCACGACCTTGCCGATCCGCCGTGAAGTCACGGCGAAGCTCCTCGGCTTCGTCGACGCGAAGGGTCGTCCGCAGGTCACCCGCAATTCGATGGACGCGGTCGCCGACCGCGATCCGGCCACGGAGTTCTGCTTCGCCGCCGCCCTCTGCGGCGTCCACCTCTCCCGTCTGGCCGAGGACATGGTCCTCTGGTCTTCGGCTGAGTTCGGCTTCGCGCGCATGCCCGACGAGTTCTCGACGGGATCGTCGCTGATGCCGCAGAAGCGCAATCCGGACTCGATGGAACTGCTGCGTGGCAAGGCCGCGCGCTTCCAGGCTTCGCTCACGCACCTGCTCTCCCTGACGAAGGGACTGCCGCTCACGTACAACCGCGACCTGCAGGACGACAAGCCGCCGCTCTTCGACGCCGCCGACCAGCTCATCCTGTCCGTCGCCGTCGCCGACGCCACGCTCGCGGGAACGAAGTTCCACCAGGCCCGCTGCCTCGCCGCCGCCTCCGATCCCGCGCTGCTCGCCACCGACCTCGCCGACTGGCTCGTCCGCAAGGGCATGCCGTTCCGTCACGCCCACCACGCGGTGGGTCGCCTCGTCGCGCTCGCCGAGAAGTCGGGCGTGCCGCTCGACAAGGTCTCCGACGCCGCCGCGCTCACGGCCGACAAGGAATTCACGAAGGGTTGGCGCGAAGTCTTCAGCCTGAAGCGTGGTTTCGCCGCGCGCGAGAACACGGGCATGCCCGGCCCCAAGGCTGTCGCCCGCGAGATCGCCCGCTGGAAGCAGTCCCTCCGCTAAGCGCGGATGAATGTCGGGTTGCTCATCGCTTCCTGCCTGACCGCGAGCCTATCGCCCGGGCCGGCGGCGCTGTCGACCATCGAGACGTCGCTGCGCTTCGGCAGGCGCCGGGCCTTCTGGCATACGCTCGGCTTGGCCGTCGGCGAGACGCCGCATCTCTTCCTCTCGCTCTTCGGCACGCTCTGGCTGTCGCGGCATGTGCCGCATGCGTTGACGGTCATCGCCCTCGCGGGGATGGCTTACTTCTTGTATCTGGGCGTCGGCCACCTGGTACGTCCGCGTTCGAGCCTGCCGGAGTCCGCTGGTCTCGAGGGCGGGGCCTTCGGACTTTTCCTGCGCGGCGCCTGGGTGAACTTCACGAACCCGAAGACGATTCCCTGGATGCTCGTCATCATCCAGGCGGCGAACGTGCCGACGGATCGTTTCGCGTGGTCGACGACCGGCGTGTTCCTGCTCTGCACCTTGGGTTCGGAAGTCGCGGTGATGAGCTTCTACGCTTTCCTCGGAGATCGTCTGCGCAAGCATCTGAAGGATGCTGCGACGATCCGCCTGGTGGACCGCCTGACGGGCGTACTCTGGACGGCACTGGGCCTGCTGATGGCTTGGCGCGCCTGGCAATTGCTCGAAGGTCCGCATTAACCGCGGCCACAGGGGCTTGTCAGGCGGCGGGCATGGATTAACAAAGAGCCATGCCCCTCCCCAGCCTTGCTCGCATGGCCGTCTTCACGGCCGTCATGGTCGCCTCGCTCTTCGCCGAAGAAGCTCCGAAGAAGATCGGCATCATCGGCCTCGATACCTCGCACGCCGTGGCCTTCACGACGGTCTTCAACAAAGGGCCGAAGAATCCCGCCGACGTCGCCAAGTTCGCCGGCTTCCGCGTGACGCACGCCTTCGCCCAAGGCAGCAAGGATATCCTGGAAAGCACGACGCGCGTCCCGGAATACACGGAGAAGCTCAAGGGCATGGGCGTCGAAATCGTCGACTCGATCGAGAAGCTCTGCGCGCAGGTCGACTTCGTGATGCTGGAATCCAACGACGGCCGCGTGCACCTCGAGCAGGTGCTCCCGGTGCTGAAGGCCGGCAAGACGGTCTTCATCGACAAGCCGATCGCAGGGTCGCTGGCCGACGTTATCCGTCTTCAGGAGGCCGCCAAGCAGGCCGGCGTGGTCTATTTCTGTTCGTCCTCCCTCCGTTTCGCCGCGAGCACGCAGGCGGTCGCCCAGGGCTCCGTCGGCAAGGTGAAGACCGCCTATGCGACCAGCCCCGCCAGCCTCGAGCCGCACCACCCCGATCTCTACTGGTATGGCGTCCATGGTTGCGAAAGCCTGTACGCGGTCATGGGCACCGGCTGCGTCTCGGTGAAGCGCGACAAGACCGCTGAGGGATTCATCCAGGTCACCGGTAACTGGGGCGAAGGACGCGTGGGCACTTTCCGCGAGGCCGATCGCAAGGCCAAGGGCGGCCCCTACGGTGGTAAGGCCGTCGGCGAAAAGGGCGAGGCCGATATCGGCAAGTTCGAAGGCTATGAAGTCCTGCTCGAGTCCGTCGTGAAGATGTTCCGTACGGGCCAGCCGCAGGTCTCCGCCGAAGAGACGCTCGAACTTTACGCGTTCATGGAAGCCGCCGACGAGAGTAAGCGCCAGGGCGGCGCCGAAGTGAAGCTCGCTGACGTACTCGCCAAGGCCCGCGCGGAAGCGGCCAAGGGTAGGTAGGTCAGCCCTTCGCTATTAGGTTGTAGTCCCTTTTGCGGCGTTAAGATGAAGCCATGGGGCTCCGCTTCACCTATGGCCTGACGTTTTTTCTGGCTGGTTTGGCCGCGTCGCTCTCCGCCGACACCGTCTGGCTCGACGACCTGAATCTCAAGCCGGTCGTCCAAGGCTGGGGTCGGCCGCAGAAGAACCATTGCGCGGCCAAGAAGCCGGAAGAGGCCGGCCCGCTCAAGATCCACGGCAAAGTCTATGAGCGTGGCGTCGGCACGGTCGCCGAAAGCATCCTGGTCGTCTCGCTCGACGGAGGCGCGAAGAAGTTTTCCGCCCAGGTCGGACTGGATGACGCCAAGCGCGGTTCCGCCCGCGCGAGCGTGGAGTTCTTCGTCATCGGCGACGGCCGCATGCTCTGGCGAAGCGGCGTGATGCGGGGTGGTTCGGAGCCGAAGTCTTGCGATGTCGACGTGTCCGGGGTGCGTCAGCTGATGCTCAAGGTCGGCGACGCGGAAGACGGCAACAACGACGACTTCGCCGACTGGGCCGATGCGAAGTTCGAGACGTCCGGAGCCAAGACGTTCCAGACCAAGGGCGAGCCCGTCCCCGCGGCGGTCGCGCCTTATATTTTGACGCCACTGCCGCCGGCCACCCCGCGGATCAACGGGCCCGGCGTCTTCGGCGTGCGTCCCGGCTCGCCCTTCCTGTATTCGATACCGGTCACCGGCGAACGTCCTCTGGCCTATTCTGCCAAGGGCCTCCCGGCTGGCCTGACCTTGGATGCGAAGACCGGGCGCATTTCGGGCGTCCTCTCCGTCAAGGGCGAGACCGTCGTCACGCTTGGCGCCACCAATGCGCGCGGATCCGCCGAGAAGCGTTTCCGGATCGTCTGCGGCGACACCCTCGCGCTGACCCCACCGATGGGCTGGAACAGCTGGAACTGCTTCGCCTATGGAGTTTCCGCCGAGAAGATGAAGGCCGCGGCGGACGCCATGGTCGGCAGCGGGCTCGCCGACCACGGCTGGACCTACGTCAATCTCGACGACTATTGGCAGAATCATCTCCCGACGGACGAGAAGACGCTGCAGGATCTGGTGCGCCCCTTCCGCGACGAACGCGGGGTCATCGCCTCCAACGTCCGCTTCCCCGACATGAAGGGCCTGGCGGACTACATCCATGCCCGCGGCCTGAAGGCGGGGATCTACTCGTCGCCGGGCCCGACCACCTGCGGCGGTTGCACAGGCAGCTGGCTGCATGAGGCTCAGGACGCCCGTACCTATGCCGAATGGGGTTTCGATTTCCTGAAGTACGACTGGTGCAGCTATGGCATGGTCGTGGACGGCAAGGTCCCTAATCCCGTCGGTGCGCCGGTCCGGAAGGGAGCCACGGACGACGCCTATGCGATCCACCCCTTCAAGGTGATGGGCGACCAGCTGCGGGCGCAGAAGCGCGACATCGTCTTCAGCCTCTGCCAGTATGGCAACAACGACGTCTGGAAGTGGGGCGCGTCCGTCGGCGGCAGCGCTTGGCGTACCACCGGCGACGTCAATGATTCCTGGCGCAGCATCAAGGAGATCGGCTTCACGCAGGACAAGTCCGCGGCCTTCACCAAGCCGGGGAGCTGGACCGACACGGACATGCTTATCACGGGCTGGATCGGCTGGGGGCGTCTGCGCCCCACCTCGCTGAGCGCGGACGAACAATATTCCCATGTCAGCCTCTGGTGCATGCTGTCCTCTCCGTTGCTCATCGGGTGCGACATGCAGAAGCTGGACGCCTTCACCTTGAACCTCCTGACCAACGACGAGGTCATCGCGGTCAATCAGGACGAGCTGGGCAAGCAGGCGACGTGCGTCTTCCGCCTCGAAGAAGTCGACGGCAAGGTCGCCGATGTGCGCCTCTATGCCAAGGACCTCGCCGACGGGAGCCGCGCGATCGCGTTCTTCAATCTGGGTGCGGAACCCGTGAAGCTGCCATTCAAGGACTTCCCCAAGCTCGGACTGTCCGGCCGCCAGACCGCGCGCGATCTCTGGCGCCAGCAGGACATCATCTCACTCGACACTTCCAAGGGTAGCATGCCTCTGAGCCTCCCCGGCCATGGCGTGCTGCTCACCAAGTTCACCGCGGCCAAGTGAGCGCCGGTCTCCAGGTAGGGACAGCACCACGTGCTGTCCTCGTCTGCTGCGGGTAGGTCGACACGCAGAGCCGACCCTACCTTCGGGCGAGGGTAATCTCTCAGGGGTCGGGATACCTTGGATGGCCGAAGTCCCGACTTATTCTGGTGGGATGGATTATCGAATCAGGAAGCAGTTGCCGCATTCACGTCCGGATTGGGTCGATGACCGGAACACGCTCTTCATCACTCTTTGTCATAAGCATCGGGGCGTATCTCACTTTAACTCTAACCTGGTTTGGTCTGCCTTGGTTCATGCGGCGGACCATCTGCGCCTTCGGGGGAAGTGGGCGCCGATTCTCATGTTGGCCATGCCGGATCATCTACATGCCTTGGTGCGTATTCCTCGGGAGCAAGATATCGGCAAGGTTATCGGGCGGTTTAAGCGTACGACTTCATATGGATATCCGACTATTTGGCAGGCGGACGGATTTGATCACCGACTTCGAGGCCAGTCCGAGTATCTCGCCAAGCGTGCTTACATCCTGCAGAACCCAGTGCGTGCCGGGATGGTAGGCAGATCCGAAGATTGGCCGTACCTGAAGACGTGGGAATAACTCGGAGGTCCGGTAGGGTCAGCACTGCGTGCTGACCTAGGCTGACACGATGCGACTAGGTCGGCACGCAGTGCCGACCCTACCTATGCGCGGCATCGCGCCGCCTTACTACTCCGCGAACCCGTATTCCTTGAGCATCCGCGCCACGGCCTGGGGCAGGGCGGGGCGGATGGCGGTGGGCACGGCCTTCTGCGCGTCGACGGTGCAATGCAGATAGCCGAGCTTACGTTCGGCGTCGGCGGTGCGGCCGGCGCTTTCGAGCCAGCGTTGCAGCACGGCGGCGGCGCGCGCCCATTCGGGCCAGTCGCTGTCCGCGCCGTCGGCGGCTTCGACCAGTTTGCAGAGCGCGCACCCACCGAGGAAGCGTTCGACCGCGGCGGCGTCATCGGCCCCGACGATCGCGACCAGCTTCTCGCGTTCGCGCGCTTCCATGGTCAGGTCTTGTAGCCGAGCACGGGGCGCAGCCACTTCTCGGCCTGCTCCACGGTCCAACCCTTGCGCTGGGCGTAATCCTCGACCTGGTCGCGGCCGACGTTGTCGACGTCGAAGTAGATCGACTGCGGGTTGCCAAAGTAGAGGCCCGACACGGACGCGGCCGGGTTCATCGCGAAGGATTCGGTCAGCGTGCAACCGAGGCGGTCGGCGTCCAGCAGGCGCCAGAGTTCGGCCTTCTCCGTATGCTCGGGGCAGGCGGGGTAGCCGGCGGCAGGACGACGTCCGGCGTACTTCTCGTCGACGAGCTCCTCGACGGTGAGCGCCTCGTTCGGCGCATAGCCCCAGAGTTCCTTGCGGACCTCGCGGTGCAGCCATTCGGCACAGCCTTCGGCGAGACGGTCGGCGAGCGCCTGGATGAGGATCTGGCGGAAGGGGTCCTTTTCCTTGAAGGAGGCGGCGTAGTCTTCGATCTCTTGACCGGCGGTGACGGCGAAGGCGCCAAGGTGGTCGCCCTTGTCGGCGGAGACGAGGTCAGCCAGCGAGCGGCAGGTGGTGACGGTCTGGCGCTGGCGCTGGTCGCGCAGGAAGTGGAATCGGCCGATCCTATTCGCCTGGGCTTCGTCGGCGAAGAGTTCGACGTCGTCGCCGACGCGACGGGCGGCCCAGAGGCCGGCGACGCCGCGGAGATGGACGCGCTGATGGCGGATGATGTCGTCGAGCTCGAGGCGTGCGGCGTCGAAGAGCTTACGCGCTTCGGCGCCATACTTGGGCGACTTGAAGATGTTCGGGAACGAGCCCTTCAGCGACCAGGTCACGAAGAAAGGCGTCCAGTCGATGATCTCGGCGACCTCGGCGGGGTCGATGCGCTCGAAGAGCGTGACGCCGGGCTTGCGGGGCGCGGGCTGGACGGGCGCGGTCGTGATCAGCGGTCGTTTGCGCGCTTCGGCCAGCGGGATGACCACGGCCGGCTGCTGCTTCTCGTAGGCTTCGCGCATCTCCGACTGCGTGGCCTTGAGCTCGCCGACGAAGGCGTCGCGCTTGGCCGGGTTGAGAAGGTCGCTGCAGACCGCGGTGACGAGGGAAGCGTCGCCGACGTGGACCATCGGGCCGTCGTAATGCTCCGCGATCTTGATGGCGGTGTGTTCCTTGGAGGTCGTGGCGCCGCCGATGAGCAGGGGGGTGCTGATGCCGGCCCGCTTCAGTTCCTTGGCGACGGTGATCATCTCGTCGAGGGACGGCGTGATCAGGCCGGAGAGGCCGATGAAGTCGGGCTTCAGGCGCTGGGCCTCCGCGACGATCTTCTCGGTGGGGGTCATCACGCCGAGGTCGGTGACCGCGTAGTTATTGCAGGCGAGGACGACGCCGACGATGTTCTTGCCGATGTCGTGGACGTCGCCCTTGACGGTCGCGATGAGGAAGGAGCCCTGGGTGGAGCCGCCGACCTTCTCGGCGGCCATGAACGGCTCGAGGTGGGCGACCGCGGTCTTCATCACGCGGGCGGAGCGGACGACCTGGGGGAGGAACATCTTGCCCTCGCCGAAGAGCTGGCCGACGACGCGCATGCCGTCCATCAGTGGGCCTTCGATGACGAGCAACGGGCGGCCCAGCTTGACGCGAGCTTCCTCGGTGTCGGCGACGACATGGTCGTCGATGCCCTTCACCAAGGCATGTTCGAGGCGGGCCTCGACACCGAGGTTACGCCATTCGTTCTTCTTGGAGGTGTCGGCGCCTTCGGTCTTCGTCGCGGCGTAGCGTGGGGCGGCTTCGAGCAGGCGATCCGTCGCGTCTTCGCGGCGGCAGAGGACGAGGTCCTCGACGAGTTCGCGGAGTTCCGGGTCGATCTCGCTGTAGACCTCGAGCATGCCGGCGTTGACGATGGCCATGTCGAGTCCGGCCTTCACCGCGTGGTAAAGGAAGACGGAGTGGATCGCCTCGCGGAC
>Ga0214206_1000074_pt1 | contig 26657 bp, 38 predicted proteins | sample TroBogEpilimnion_26_FD_153044 | JGI IMG/M metagenome (GOLD analysis project Ga0214206, IMG submission 153044) | Freshwater microbial communities from Trout Bog Lake, WI - 07JUL2009 epilimnion | ecosystem: Environmental > Aquatic > Freshwater > Lake > Epilimnion/Euphotic zone | place: Trout Bog...
TGGATAAGCAATTTTAATGATTGGATATCAGTGAATAAGAAACCTGAAAATCCAATGATGCGTATAAATGTTCCAACCACCAAGCACTGAGGAATTAAAATGGAAGAGCAGAAACTTACAGTTGAATTGACCATCTCTCAATGGAACACAGTTCTCGCGTCTTTAGGTGAGATCCCGCTGAAAAATGGCGTTGATACATTTAACGCTATCCGCGCTCAGGCTGACGCTCAGGTTGCGGCGCTTGTTGCGGCATCTTCAACGGAAACTGAAGCACAGCCATCGTAATGAAGATCTGCGTCTACGCGATCTCTAAAAATGAAGAGCAATTCGTTGAGCGGTGGGCAACCTCCGCTCACGATGCTGACCTGCTCCTTGTTGCCGACACTGGCAGCACGGATAACACAGTAGAAGAATGTAAGAAAAACGGGATAACCGTTCATGAGATCTGCATTACACCTTGGCGGTTCGATCATGCTCGTAATGCTTCTATCGCCCTTATACCTCGTGATATGGACGTCTGTGTGTCTCTTGATATGGACGAGGTTATGGAGCCCGGATGGCGAGAGGAGATAGAGCGCGTCTGGAAAGAAGACACAACCCGCCTTCGTTACATGTTTGACTGGGGCTGCGGCGTTAAATTTGGGTATGAAAAGATCCATCACCGCCACGGCTACTACTGGCACCACCCGTGCCACGAATACCCACGCTTTGATGCGCGTATCAACGAGATCTACGCCTACACCGATAAGCTGCTTGTCAGCCACCACCCGGACCCCACAAAGAGCCGCGGGCAGTATCTGGACCTGTTGGCGCTGTCGGTCAAAGAAGACCCTGTGTGCCCGCGCAATGCCTTTTACTATGCCCGTGAGTTATCTTTTTACGCAGAATGGGACAAATCAATAGAGGAGCTAAAGCGGTATTTAGCCCTCCCCGGCGCTACGTGGATCAATGAGCGGTCATACGCAATGCGCACACTGGCAAAATGCTATGAAGGAAAAGGCGATCCCGCCGAGGCGGAGGCTTGGTGGCTTCGGTCGGCAGCTGAGAGCCCGAATACCCGCGAACCTTGGTGCGGGCTGTCAAATCTCTACTATATGCAGGCAAGATGGCAGGAATGTTATGGCGCTGCAATGCGTGCGCTATCTATAAAAGATAGAGAATTTGTTTACACCGTTGATCCTGCTGTTTGGGGTGCCCATCCCCACGACCTTGCCGCTATTGCGGCGTGGAACTTGGGTATGAAGGAAATTGCAGCAGAACAAGGGTGCTTGGCGTTGGAATTAGCGCCTGAAGATGGTAGACTAAAAGAGAACCTGTCTTGGTATTTAGGCGAAAAAGGCTAATCAAATGGAACCCCAAACGATCATTAATCTTGTCGCGGGCTCAGTATTGATGGTTGTTGGCTGGTTAGCCAGAGAATTATGGGTGGCAGTTAAAGAATTAAGGGCCGACCTTCACCGCATAGAGATAGAAATGCCGACAAATTACATTAGGCGGGACGAGTTTTCTGAAGGCATGAAAGAGATAAAAGAGATGCTGCGGCAGATCTTTGATAAAATGGACGGAAAAGCAGACAAACCTTGGGGGGGCAAATGACTTGGCCATTACAATCACAGTGCGATAGTTACTACGGCAACCCTCGCGGGCGCAACGGCAATGCCTCTGCGCAATGGGAAAAGGCGAACCTAACGCGCATATCGCCGCCCTTTAAAATGTATTTTGCCGGCAAGCCTGTAACGTCAATTTCTATCAATAAAAAATGCGCCGACAGCCTGTCTCGCGTATTCGCGGCTATCTGGGAAGCAGCAGGAAAAGACCAAAAGACAATCGACAACTGGGGCGTTTCTGTCTTTTCTGGGTCATACAACTATCGTGTTATGCGTGGGGGCGCTGTTTTGAGTATGCACGCCTATGGCTGTGCAATTGATCTAGATGCTCCCAGAAACTTCTTTCACGACCAAGATCCCCACTTTGCCCACGTCCCACAAGTCGTAAAAGCCTTCAAGGATGAGGGTTGGGTTTGGGGTGGAGATTGGTCGGGGCGAAGTAAGGACGGGATGCATTTCAAGCAGCCCGTGTAGGTTAGTCCTACAGCTACACGGGCCAAAGGTAGGAAAATCAATACCAACGGGCAGTAAGCCCGTTGCGTATCCTTAAAACTCTTGTGATGCTTACGTTGTATTTTTCTGCAACTTGTTTCAGTGATCCTTCTTCTTTTTTTATAGAATTAAATTCTTTCTCAGATATTTTTCTTCCGACCCTTGAGTGTTTATTTTTTCCTAATTCTCTTGAATTGTGAATTTGATTTGTTCTTCTATCGCACCATTCTAGATTATCGACATTATTATTATGCTTATTCCCATCCTTATGATTTACTTCTGGAAGTTTATTAGGATTAGGGATAAAATGTGTTGCCACAAGAATGTGGACATAAAAGTTTATTTTGTTTAGTCTAAGTTGCAAATAGCCTCCGGAATGAGGCTGAGGCGATCTCATGCTTGGCGGAGCGTATCTTTTGGTTTTTCCAAATTTTCTCCATCCACCAATAAATCTGACTTCGCCAGAAGTAGATACTTCATATGAAGGATGATCAGATATTTCTTTCCAGATTGTCATGCGGAGCTCCTATGGCTGCAATGCATACCATCTGTAGTTAAGAATATCAATAACTAAGAGGAGAGAATGATGGGTAATCTTATTCAGACATATTTTGTAGCAAACTGGAAAACGACTGCGTCTGGCGTTCTGTTGGGTCTCCTTGTTGTCCTGCATTATTTTGGCATCAACATCCCCGGCGTTGTTATTCCGTCAGACGTTGGCTCTCAGGTTGCTATGGTCCTTGCGGCTATTGGCCTTATCTCGGCTAAAGACGCCTCAACGGTCGGCGTTCCGGGTAAATGAGTGCCGCGTTAATATCCGCAATTGTAAGTCTCCTTGGCGGCTTCATATCTGCGGTTGTTAACTTTTTTAACTGGCTGCACGAGCAACAGCTTGTGCAGTCGGGAATAGCTCAAGCACAATTACAGAGCCTGAAAGATCAAGCTCATGAAGCACAAATCGCCATTGCCGCTCGTGAGGCTGTTCGCGCTGATGTTTCCTCTAAGCTTGACAGCGTGCCAGTCAACGACCCTTTCCTCAGAGACTAGCCACGTTTCTTTCTGTGAGGCGGCTCGTGCTATATACTATTCTAGGCACGACACGGCCCCCACTAGGGCCCAGATACGCGAGCACAATGCGGTAGGCGTGGCTCTAAAGTGTGGGTGGATTAAGAAATGACGACGGGGTTAAGCTTTAACGGAAGTGACGCGGGGACATCTAGCTACGTCGCGCAAATATCGACGATGGCGGTTGTCGACCCCCTGGACGATGCTTTTGTTACGATCCTGCCCCAAATGATCACATATGCGGAAAACCGCATATATCGCGATCTAGACTTTCTCTTCACGTCTCTGTCCACTACTTCTTACTCATTAACGACCGGAAGTCGGCAGCTAAATATATTAATTTCTCCGACAATGACGCCTGGACCGTTTGTCGTCCCAGAGCAAATAAATCTCATCACGCCTGCCGGACAAACAAACCCAGATCTTGGGACCCGCGTCCCGCTTTTGCCAACGACAAAAGAGTTTCTTGATGCCGTTTACGGTAACTCGACAGCAACGGGACAGCCAAAGTATTGGTGTCCCTTTGACGACTACACGTTCCTTGTCGGGCCATACCCAGACAGTGCCTACACAGTAGAGTTCGTTGGAACGTATCGACCGCAAAGTCTTGGCCCTGGTGTGTCTGGTGATCCTAATTATCCAAGCTATCCAAATGCGGCATACACAACGACGAACACATTCATTAGCCTGTATCTGCCTGATCTTTTTATTATGGCAAGCATGATCTACATTTCTGCTTACCAGCGTAATTTCTCAAGTGCTATGGGCAACGACCCACAAATGCCTATCACATACGAGACGCAGTATCAGACGCTTCTGAAAAGCGCTCTCAGCGAAGAGAACCGCAAAAAGTTCGAGGCAGCGGCGTGGAGCTCGCAAGGGGCATCCACGTCTGCCACGCCTACGCGGGGATAGTAAATGCCGCATCAAACACTCAAGCTTATCCCTGGCGTCGATCAAAACCGCACAACGACGTTCAACGAGGCGGCGATATCTCAAACAAACCTCATACGGTTCGTGCCCGATCGCCAGGGCGTCGCGCTTGTCCAAAAGCTTGGCGGATGGACAAAGTTCTTCGCGAACTCAGTGGGAGACATCGTCCGCGCATTGTGGGCGTGGGAAGACACGAACGCCAATACTTATTTAGGTCTTGGGCAGCAAAGCACGTCGGCAAGCGGAAATGGTCTTTCTGTTATTTATAACAGCAATAGGCAGGTTATTACGCCAAGAACTGACACTTTAAACTATTCATTCGACGCGACTGACGGCATTACGACATCTGCCGGATCAAGCGTTCTAACTGTTTACGCCGTCGCGTCAAATGTTAGCGCGTATGACGCTGTTTATATCAGAACACAGATAGCAGTAGACGGATTAGTTCTGTTTGGGACTTATCCGTGCTTGTTTTTAAGCGCTGACCAATTTCAAATTGTTTCAAAAGACCCCCTTGGCAATCCCTTAGCTGCGACTTCTACGATAACGTCGCCAAGTGGGGCAGTCCCCGTATTTACGTTTTCAACTAATCAGGCTCAAGTAAGTGTTGTATTAAACAATCACGGCTATTCTGTTGGAAGCACATTCCCAATTGTTGTAACCGGAACATATGGATCCGTAACATTATACGGAAACTACACTGTAAATTCAGTTAGTGACACAAACACATTTACTTTTATTGCAGGATCAACAGCAACAACGGCGTCTATTGTTAGCGCAAGCGTTACAGCGGGAACTGCGACTGTAATTTTTAGCGGGACTTACACTTTCCACGTCGGCGACAAAGTAACAGTTTCTGGAACGACAACGTATGACGGCACGTATACTGTCACTGCGGCAACGTCTAGCAGCGTGTCTTTTGCTCACGGAGCCGCGGCTTCTATTGGCGCTGTTGGGACTGTATTAAATAGTTCAGGGTCTTTAAACAGCGGGAAGGCTCAGTATCAATTCTACAGAACGCCTGCCCCTCTGCCGACAAGCATCGGATACGGCGTCGCGGGCTATGGAGCCGGCGGTTACGGCACCGGCGTTTTACCTCCTGCGACCATTCAAGGGTCGCCAATTACTGTTTCTGACTGGACGCTCGATAACTGGGGGCAGATATTTATGTCATGCCCAGTCGGCGGTGGAATATACTACTGGCAGCCAAATGCTGGTTCTGTTGTCGCGTCAGTAATACCAACTGCGCCGATAGTAAATGACGGCATGTTTGTCGCGATGCCTCAACGCCAGGTTGTTGCGTGGGGTTCCACGTTTACAGGCATCCAAGACCCATTACTTATTAATTGGTCTGACGTTAATGATTACACGTCTTGGATACCAAAAATAACAAACCAAGCCGGATCTTATCGGCTTCCTCGTGGGTCTAAAATTGTTGGCTGCATCCAAGGTCCTCAACAGGGTCTTGTGTGGACAGATCTTGCTATATGGGCAATGCAATATTCTGGTCCGCCATACGTTTATCAGTTCAACGAAATTGGCACGGGTTGCGGACTTATTTCCCGCAAAGCTGCAACGTCAATGAATGGCATTGTTTATTGGATGGGGCAAAGCCAGTTCTTTAAACTTGGCGGCAGCGGCGTAGAAATAATTAGATGCCCAATATGGGACGTTATTTTCCAGGACCTTGATTTAAACAATGTAGATAAAATTAGGATTGCCGCAAACTCTCAGTTTGGAGAAATATCCTGGTATTATCCAACAACAACAGACGGTGGCGAAGTATCTAAATACGTCAAATATAATGTCACGCTTGATCAGTGGGACTTTGGAACCTTAACGAGAACGGCGTGGATTAATCAATCCGTTCTTGGTCCGCCAATTGGTGCGGGAATATCGTCTCCAAACTATTACGTTTATCAGCACGAAACATCCCCAGACGCTGACGGGGCAGTAATGCAGTCGTTCTTCCAGACTGGATATTTTGCAATGTCTGACGCTGAGGTTAAGGTATTTGTTGACCAGGTTTGGCCTGACATGAAGTGGGGATACTATGGTCAGTCGCAGACTGCTCACGTAGAGCTATCCTTCTACACAGCAGACTACCCAACAGATACGCCAAAGGTTTATGGACCTTATGACCTCAGCACGGCGACGACATACATAACGCCACGTTTTCGTGCGCGCCTAATGGCTCTACGCATAGATAGCTCTCCGACTGAAATTGGGACTTTCTGGCGTCTTGGTGCTATACGTTACCGCTATGAACAAGATGGGAAATTCTAGTGGAAAATGATCATATAAAAAATATTGCTTTTGAGCAGCTAATATACAACCCAGATACTGGTGTTTTTACTTGGGCTGTATCGCGAAGAGGAATTAGCGCGGGGGCTATTGCCGGAACAAAAGAAAAAACTGGGTATAGAAAAATAATGATTAATCGTCGTTATTGCGGGTCGCATCGGTTAGCTTGGCTTTTTATTTATGGCGAATGGCCAAATGGTATTATTGATCATATAGATGGCGATCCATCAAATAATATAGCTTCTAATTTGAGGATTTCTAATACATCATTAAACGCAGCTAATAAGAAAAAGCCCATTACTAACACATCTGGGTTTAAAGGCGTCTCTCTCGTAAAATCTACTGGAAAATGGTATGCATGCATTAAAATAAACGGCAGAACTAAAAATCTTGGATTTTATGATAACCCTGAGATGGCACATAATTCTTATATAACCGCAGCGCGTTTGCATTTTGGCGAACACGCTAGAGCCAAATAGGAGGTTACCGTCGCTACCCTCGATGACATCCTCACAACACAGAAGAATGGCGTCATTGCCATCAACAACCTTAATCAGACGCTGACGACGTTTCAGAAAAATTACTCTTACGCGGTTGGTCAATACACATCTGACGGCATAAGCACGTCAGGAGGTGTTGTGTCTTTATCAGCGGGTAGAATTGTAAGCGTTAATACAATTGTCGCCGGGACGGCCCCAAGTATAATTTATGATTATCACACATACCCGACAACGTCTGCTAACAGCAGCTCTGGAACCGCCACAATTGGTTATAGCGGAGGCTCCACAATTACGCCTACGTTCGCCTCAGGCGACACTGTTATCATAGCAGGTATTGCGCCGTCCGGGTTTAATAACGCTACTGGTGTTACTGTATTAGCTTCCCCCGCGCCAACAACAACAACCTTCTCATACACGAACAGCACGGCTGGCCCTCAAACAGTTGCCGGCACTGTTTTCAATTTAAATGCTGCAAATAAAATAATTGCGGTGCCTACAACTGTTGGAACTATTCAGGTTGGCGCTCAATTTTCATACGGAATTTACGTTATAATTGGAACAGGTCAGACTATTTCCATCACTTACTCGCTTGGTTGAGGTGACACATGCCGTTACTTAAAGGATCAAGCCAGAAAACAATCAGCAAAAATATTTCTGAAATGGTCAAGGCAGGCCACCCCCAGAAACAAGCGGTAGCCGCCGCGCTTAATCAGTCTCGCCAAAAACGCGCTATGGGCGGAGAGATCTCAAATAAGATCCACGTCGGCCCCATACACAGTCCGGTAGCCGGTCGCACGGATCACTTGCCAGTTAATGTTCACTCTGGGTCTTACGTCATCCCCGCGGACATTATCTCCGCAATGGGTGAAGGCAACACAATGGCGGGGTTTCGTATCGCCAATGACGTGTTTGGGACGCAGCATGTTGGCGAAGAGCCGCCAGTAGAAGTTATCGTGGCAGGGGGCGAGTATGTTATTACGCCTTTTAATGTCTCTCGCATTGGCGGTGGGGATATTGATAGAGGCCATCACACACTTGATGACTTCGTTACAGACTACCGCGCAAAAACTGTTCAGACACTGAAAAAACTTCCAGGGCCAAAACGCGACTAAGGGGGAACGATGCCGCGCAAACCTATAGAAGAAGTAAAGATAAGAATTGGCGTGCCGCAAGATGTCGACGGCGTCATGGAATTGGCGCTTATGGTGTGCAAGGAAAACGGAATTTTTAAGCCAAATGTCGATAAGATTTTGTGGGATATTTGGATGTCTTTGCATCAGGACCACGGCCTGGTTGGCGTCATCGGCACCCCTGGCGAGATGGTCGAGGGCTTCGTTTTGTTACGCGTAGGAACAATGTGGTATTCTGACGCGCCAATAATTGAGGAAAAAACCGTATTTGTTCACCCAAAGCATAGGGGCGCAAGCGGTGGCCGGGCGAGAAAACTTTGCGAGTTCAGCAAGCAAGTGGCAGACGAACTTGGTATGCCGCTCATTATTGGTGTATTATCTACCCACAGAACCGAAAGCAAGGTCAAGCTTTATGAGAGAGTGTTTGGCGCTCCTGCCGGTGCTTTCTTCCTATACGGCGTAAAAACTGGTGGCTGGCAAGAGCCAGCTGTCGAAGTCAGGCAATAACGGAGAGAGTGCATGTGCGGGAAAGGATCACAAAGCGGCGGAGGGACAGGTGCCCTTGGCTGGGGTGGATTGGCTCCCGCACAACAAGCAACGACACAGGCGTCGCCTCAGGCTCTTGGCTGGTATAATCAGGCAATGGGCATGGCGCAAAATGCCGTTGCCCAGCCTTACAAACAATTCGGAACAACAGCCCAAGATTTTGTTGCTCAATTAAACCCTCAACAGCAGGCCGCGCAACAAGGCTTGCAATATCAGGCAGCCGCAACACAGCCTTTTGCCTCACAGGGCGCTGCCCTAACTTATGGGGCCGGCCTGGCTAATCCAGCCATGATGGCTCAAAACTATATGAACCCATACATGAACCAGGTTGTTAGCCCGGTTCAGCAGGCAATTCAACAGCAGCAAGGCCAGCAGTTAGCTCAGCAACAGGCAGACGCCATTAAAGGCGGCGCTTTTGGCGGGGAGCGTGCAGGACTACAGCGCGCAACGCTTATGGGTCAGCAGAACCTTGGACTTGGGCAAGCTCTTAGTCCGCTGTATCAAACTGGCTACGGCCAAGCATTAGGCGCGGCTCAAGGTCAAATTGGCAATCAGCTGACTGCCGGGCAAAACCTTACGGGTCAGGGCCTCGCCGCTCAACAGGCTTCTCTTGGAGCTGGGACGCTTGGCCAGCAGACGCAGCAAGCCGGCATCAACGCCCTATACAATCAGTTTCAGCAACAACAAATGTTTCCATACATGCAGGCGCAGTTTCTTGGCGGCCTTGCAGGCGGCCTTGGCCCGCTTACTGGTCAACAGACGTATCAAGCTCAAGCTCAAAATCCATTTGGCATGTTCCTGGCTCGTGGCGGTCGCGCCAAAGGCAAGGAGCGTATGGGCGGCGCTGTAATCGATCTAACGCCAGGTAAAGATTATTACCGCGGCGGAGTTGTTGGTCGTAAGGGATACAATCTCACTGGTGCCGTAGACACGGATCCTGCCGCGTTAGCCCAAGAACAAGCCAAAATGTATGAGGAAATGGACAAGGCTGAGAAGGCTCAAGCGATGCCTACTGGTCAGATCCAAGGATCTCACGGGTTAACGCCAGGCGGCCTTGGTGGTGGGAGCGGCGCTAAGCAAGGGACGTCTCTTTCTGGTTTATTAGGATTAGCAGATAAGGCCACCAATCTTGGTAAAGATTTGGGGATTGGCGGTTTATTTAATTCTGGCTCTTCTTCCGCTGCTAACACTGGCGCGACAGTTGGCGGGAAGTCTTACGCGGATGAATTAATTGCGGCTGGCATTAATCCAGAAGTCGCGTCTACTGTTGCCGGCGCATCTGAAGCCGCTCCAATGATGGAAGGGGCAAGCACTGCCGCGGGTGGTGCGGGACTTCTTGGCGGCCTTAGTGAACTTGGCTCTTCTATTATGAGCGGCCTTGGATCAATCGGATCTTTCTTAGGCCCTGCCGCTGCTTTTTTAGCAAAAGACGGCGGCCGTGTCGGCTATTACGATGGCGGTGTAGTCAACCGTCGTGGGTATGAAGGCGAAGGCTTTGTTAAGCCGTCAGACGACTTCGAGCGAAATGTAGAGCAGACCTTTAAGTTTGAGGGCGGACTGAACCCAAGCGACACAAACAGAACGCCGTCTATGTATGGCATCAATCAAGCCGCGCATCCGGGCATTGACGTTAAAAACCTTACGCGCGACCAGGCCAAAGACATCTACCGCAAGGAATACTGGCAAGGCATTAATGCTGACCAACTCCCTGAAGGAGTTCGCGGCATGGCCTACGACACAGCAGTCATGGCGGGTCCAGGACGTGCGCGTCAGTTCCTGAAGCAATCAGGCAATGATCCTGAAAAGTTCATGGCGGCGCGAGAAGCATTCCTTGGCAATCTAATTACACGCAATCCTGAGAAATACGGAAAGTATGAAAAGGCTTGGGCAAATAGAAATGCAACATTGCGCGGCGGTGTCGGAGACGCCCTTTCTAACTTACCGCCAAATGCAAGAAGCTATTACGCTCAGGCAAATCTTCCTGACGAGGGATCGACAGTAAATCTTTCAGGAGGCGTTAAGCCATCTGAAGAAGGATTTGGCCTTAACCGCCAGACTGTCGTGCCTTTGCTTTCAGGTCTTGGCGCTGCACTTGAGGGGATGGTTTCGTCTCCGACCACAAGCCTTGGCGGCGCAATGCTGAGAGGCGCAGGTGCGGGTCTTGGCGCTGGCGCTAAGTCTTACATGGATGTCGGCAAGCAGATCCCAGAGATTGAGAAGCTCAAGGCTGAAGTTCCAAAACTTGCCGCTGAAACTAAAGAGCGCGAGAACCTCGCGGCACGCGCTGCGGCAGAGACAAAAGAAAAACTTTCTACTCTCTACGAGAAGCAGTGGGTGCCGAATGTTGGCTGGATGGTTTACGACAAGACACAGCCATACAAGACGCCTGTTCAGATCTCTGACGCTGAGGGCAACCCAACTAAAAACGTCGACGTTAATAAAATACCAACGCGCGGCGGCGGTGAAAGAATTGAAGATATTGGCAAGAAATCTCTTCAAGAAAAAGTTCAAGGCAAAGAGCGCAAGGTTGGCGACGCCATTGACTGGCAGCCGACGCTTGCCGCGCCAAAAGATACAAAGATCCCTGGCGCTCTTAACATTGCAATGAGCGGGGATCTTCCTAAGCAGCAAGAGGCGGCTAAGAAAGAGGTAGAAGGGCTTCGCACAACATCGAAGGCAGCGTTTGATCAGCTCTATCGTCTTGACGAGATGGAGCATCAATTTGATCAATTGCCTAAGGAGGCAAACTTCTTAGAGCCAGGGCCCGCGTCTCAAGCAAGAACAGACCTTGCTAAGACTGCAAACGAAATAACGACAATGCTTGGCGGCCAGCCTTTGTTTGATCCAAACAATGTCGCCGCGGCAGAAGCTCTGTCAAAAGACACAACACGTCTTGGCTTTGATGTCGCCAGGTCTCTTGGCCACGAACCAGGCTTCATTGTGCAGAGTGCGGTAAAAGCAAATCCTGGCATGGAAAACAGCCCAATTGCTTATAAGCGTATCAGCGCAGGCTTGCGTGAGGCTGCAAAGTATCAGCAAGACCGATTAGCGTTTATGGAAGATTATGCGGCGCGCTTTGGCACACTTGCCGGCGCGGATACAACATTCAGAAAATTTAATCCTCCAGAGAGATATGTTAATCGCGCCATCCTTGAAGCAATCGACAAGGACGACATGGGTTACTTGAAGTCTTTAACAAAAGACCAAGTAAAATCTAGCAAAGGCGAGATTGATAAAATGTATGGTAAAGGCGTCGCGGCGATCCTTCTTGGAGAAAAGTAATGGCAGAGGAAGAGAAGAAGGATTTCGTCTTTTCCCCGCCAAGCTTGCGGAGAAAGGAAGCTCCAACCCCCGCATTTGTTGAGGCAGAAAGAAGCGCGACTTCTACGCCTGAATTTAAATTTAATCCTCCATCAGCGCGTAAGCCAACGCCCCCAGGTTTTGGTGAAGACATCGGTAAGGGGTTTGTGTCTGGGGCTGCCAAGGGCGCAGTCGGCATCCCCGGCATGCCTGGGTCTTTGGCTCAGCTGTATGATATTTCCGGCGAGTATGGCACGCGCAAACTAGCTGAGGGCGCTGAGGCTCTTGGCATGCTGCCACCAGGGAAAACTGCGGCTGGTTTTATGGAAGCGGGAAAGAAACTTGGCCAGGAGTTCTACAAGCCGTCTGAGCGCGAGCTCGCCGGTGAAGTAACAACGATCGGCGGCCTTCCGGTCCCGACAGCTCACGGCATGCAGCAAGCGGCAATTCGCGCTGGCATGCCTGAGTATCACCCGCAAACACTGCCAGGACGTGTCGCAGAAGCAACAGGCGAGCTTACTGGCGGCTCTTTGGCTGGACCTGGCGGTATCGGCACCAGACTAGCCGCAGGCGCACTGGGCGGCCTTGGCTCAGGCATTGCAGGCGAACTGACGCGTGGCACAAAGTATGAGATGCCTGCACGCCTTCTTGGCGCACTTCCTGGCGCTGCAGGTGCGGCAGGTATTTCTAAACTTCTTGAAACACGGGCGGCCCCGGCTGTTGCTGAGCGCGCTAGTAAAATTGCGGGACAAGTCGCACGGGAAGCTTTTGCTGAGCCTGAAAAAGCGGCGTCGCGCTTAGAGACTGAGTTAAAGCTCCAAGGCCAGCCAGGTCGTTACGTCGAAGAAGTGCAGCCAACAACTGCGCAAGTCCTTGGCGGCGGCGAGGCAAAGGCGCTTGAGACCAGGCTGGAAGGCATGGGACGCAAGGAAGGCGAGGAGGATATTGCGCGACGCAAGGCGCAAGAGGCCAGATCGCTTGAGGCGACAACTGCCGCGGCTCCTCGTGTTCCTGGTGAAGTCGGCACACACATTAAGCCAGTCGACATGGAGACCGCCGCCGGCCTTCCTCCGTCCTTAAACCCACAAGGCGACGCGGCAATACAAGTTAAGAATGTTGTGTCCGCCCTGGAGAAGCAAAAAGCAGAAGCAGAGAAGGCCGCGTGGGCGCATCCCGGACTGCAGTCTGCCGCGATCTACAAAACAAAAACGATGAATGAGCTCGCCGACTTCATCAATTCAATGTCGCCATCAAAGCGCAAAGCTCTCGACGCTGACGCCATGTCTGTCGTTGAGGCTCTTAGCCAGACTGAAGGCAAAAACATTCCCCTCTTGCACTTCCAGGATCTTCGCTCGCAAATCCTTTCTGCGGCGCGCAGTGCTGGCGAGAAGGGTGATTATTTTACTCAGCACGCGAATAACGAAGTGGCGGCAAAGCTTGCAGAAATGCTCAACAACGAGAAAAACATTCTCTTTGGTGACAAGACGGGCGCTCAGCGTAATGCGTGGAACACGGCCCGCGCCGCGACAAAAGATTACCACGACACATTTGGCCCAAAGTTCCTGTCTGAGCTTGTTGCTGATATGCAAGGCGGCGGCGAGCGTATCGCGGGTGAAGCTGTCTTTGACAAAATGTTTTCAGGGCCAAATGCCGCACAAAACTTGCGCATGGTCCGCGAGCTCCCTGGCGTTAACATTGACGAGCCAACAACCAATTGGGTTATTGGCAAGTTAACGAAAAACGGCACGAACTTTAATGTGACGCCTAAAGACGTCCAGAAATTTATCTCTGATCCTAAAATGGCGTCAGTGATTGACGAAATTCCTGGGTTGCGGGGAAGGGTAGAGAATATTGCGCAACGTGCGGGTGAAAGCGTCGAGGCAGCGCAAAAGCGTCAATTGACAGAAGCATTCCAGCGCGAGGCAGACAGCAATAATCCAAAGCGCTTGTCTAACTTTCTCGACAGAAACAAAGACAAAATAAAGGACATTGCCGCGGGCGATCATGACCTACAAAATTACATTGACGCCTTGCATCGTTCGGCAAAGGTTGTGTCTCAGCTTCCTCACGGCAATCTGACAAGCACGAAGACGTTAGACAAGCTTGCCAACAACAATATTATGTCGATCCTTTACGGCAGGGCGACTGGCGCAATACCTGACGTGGCCGCCGCTGCTCTTCTTGGACACATAGCTGAAGGCGTGTCTACCGCGGCAAGCGGTGCGCCCTTTGGCGCTGCCGCTGCCCGCTTCCTGGGCGTCGGCAAAGGTCTTACTGCGCCAATTGTTTCTGGCATGAACTCATTCCTGTATGGGACGACAAAAGACGCCGCAATGAAGCTTCTGCAAGAGGCGATGCATGACCCTAAGCTAATGGCTCAGCTAATGCGCAAGCCGTCACCTGAGGCGTTCTCTTCTTTGTCTGGCGCAATTGCTAAGGTGGCAGAAGAGACAGGCAAGGCAATCCCTCAGGTTGGCTATCCCGCCGCTGTTGAGCAAGCCGGTCAGCCCCCTCGCTTACAGAGAAAAGCTGGCGGACGCATACCTGGAGAGATGACTGCCGACATGCTTATGAAGGCCGTTGATCGATCCAGAAAGCGTATAAATGACGGCACAAAGCAGATATTAAACGCTCCTGACGAACATGTCGTTAAGGCGCTTGAAGTCGCAAACAGACACATTTGAGGATAGGCAATGACTACTCAGAATAAGGGTTTGTATCAACCTCCATACAACCAGACGTCGCCAACGTGGGATGTTCCTCTTAATCTTAATTTTGGATATCTAGATGCATGTCTTGGTTCTGGCTTGCCGATATCTCTTACTAGCTCAGACTACACGATGTCCGCTTCTGACGTTCAGAATGCACGCGTCGATCTCAGTGGAACAATTACTACAAATCTTAATGTTAATATTCCAAACAACACGGGCGGCTTTTGGATATTTACGAATAGCACAACCGACACTGGCGCTGGATACACAGTGACAGTTAAGACTGTAAGTGGGTCGGGCGTTTTATTAACACGCGGATACGCGACGCTTGTTTATAGTAGCGGCAATGTCAGCAACGTCGGAAGTATTTTCTACGCCTTGAGCGATAGATTATCTATTGCCGGCGGAACAATGATTGGCAATCTTAACTTGCCGTCTAACGGTCTCAATGTTGGATCAGGTCAGCTGCAAGTCACTGGCGGCAATGTTACGACGAGCGGCAGTATAACTGCAACGGGTAATGTTACCGCTTACTCAGATCAGCGTCTTAAGGAAGACATTAGAACAATAGCTGACGCTCTTTCTATTGTTAAAAATATGCGCGGTGTCAGCTATATTAATAAGGCTACGGGTGAGGCAGGCATTGGCGTTGTGGCTCAAGAAGTGCTGGATGTTCTGCCGTCTGTGGTTCATCATGACGACAAAGGCATGATGCACATTGCATACGGAAATATTGTCGGCCTCCTTATTAATGCAATTAAAGAGCTTACAGATAGAGTTGAGATTTTGGAGGGACGTAAATGACACTGCCGAATAGCGGTTCATTAGGATTAGGCGGACCAGCCTCTAATTCTATTAACAATGAATATGGCTACGGCGCTAATTTAAATGCTTACAGGAGTAAGCTTTACACGAACTCAACTGGAACTACGATATCTGCATTTCCGTCTCAATATAATCCAATTACGATGCCGACTAATTTTTGGGGGACCAGAAAAATACCGTCAGGCAGCACAACATATAATCCTGGGACGTCTGCTATTACCATACCGCCATACAACAGCTTGACTGTTAACGTATACGGCCCAGGAGGCGGCGCATCCGGCAGCGACGGTTACTACAATTGTGGTAGTTATACCAATAATATATTAGGCGGCGGAGGAACAGGCGGAAGTGGCCCGACGTATTTTGGAACCGGCAGCCCCGGATATGCCACGCTAACTGCTTACGCGGGTGGCGGAGCTCCACGCGGTTCTCCAGGGTCTAACGCCCCCGGAACTCTTTGGCCGTCTGGAGGCACTGGCGGTGGCAGCCCTGGCGGCAACGGATCGACAACCGGCATTACCTACACAAACCCACTGATTGGTGGCGGCAATGTTGGCCCAACGACCGGGACGTCCGTGCCTGTTTCAATAGGGACAGGCGGCCCTGGTGGCGGTGGCGGCGCTCAAATTTATATCTTACCCGTATTTAATACACCTACCTGTAGTGCATGGAATAACGCCGGCTCAGGTGGTGGTGGGTCTAACGGGTATATATCTGTCAGCTGGAGCTAGTGATGCACCCGGAGGACATGAATAAAATATACACGCTTCTCCGGGTGTTTGTCGCGTTGCTCATTGTTATTTTTACTGTCAGGTGCTTAAGCGCAGTATTTCACGGCGTATTATCTGCGATCGAGTAGTTTTTCCAATTTAATTCTTGCGGGTATGTAGCAACGATCGGCGTGAGGCTTGCAGTAAGAACCGCGGTCAACACGTTCGCCGCAATACACTGGCGGCTTGTCGTTTTCTGTTGTTACAATAAATCGGCATGAGTAATAGCTCAAATCAAGCAATGACACGCCGGTTATTGGTTTGCTAAAGTATTCGTTTATGTCAAAGGCACTTGTTATATCTGCTCTTGGCATATCCATTCTTATCTTTGGCTTTACTTCTATTTTCTTTTCAATCTTTGCCTTCTTCTTTTCTGCCTTCTCTTTTTCGTTATTCCGCCCAGACGCTCTCTCCTCTACAAAAACGCCACTTCTTCTTTGTCGGTGAACAAATCCAAGAATTGCGTTCCTGGTTAAGTTAAGGGCGGTGGCTATTTCGCTGCCGCTACTGCCGGCGTTCCACATTTCTATAATTTTATTTTTAGCTGCGTCGTCGATCATTTCATCACCTTGCTATATATCGATTTCTAACGTATGATGCGCAACATATTGACGTTATTGACAATTCTGTGACGTCCCCTCATGCGCAAATCAAACATTAGTAAGACTTAACCAAAGGTCAATACAGTGGCGCGAGAAATCCCCTCAAAAGATGACCTAAAAAAATTAATTAAATTAATAGAAAGCCTTCTTCAGGAAGGCTGCAAGCCACAAGGCATTCCAACAAATAGCCACGAGCGGACGGCGATATCGACTGCCGCGAAGAAGATGGGCGTCCACGCGCAAACGGTTCACCGAAGACTGGCAATCGCCGAAACAGAATACGGCCTTGAGCCAGACTGGTCTCTTTACAAGGATCCTGCTTCTTCTGGAGAGGAGAAGTCTGCGGAGCACTTAACGGTCCGCCGCTTAAAGGATAAGCTTGCCAGCGCTGAAGCCAGGGCAGCCGCCGCAGAGCGCACTACAATTAGCGCAGAGGCCCTCAGGGAGGGCGTATTTAATCTTACTGCTACTCCACTATACCCTCAGCCCTGGAAGCCATCCAAGGACACTGCGGGACGCGTCAGAAAAGAGGCGCTTATTCTTCAGATATCCGACGTCCACATGGGCGAGTATATCGACAAAGACCAAATGGGCGGCAGGAACTCCTACAGCAAAGAAATATGCGGAAAGCGCTTGCAGAGGCTATTTCAAAGCGTCGTCAAAATGGGCACGGTTCATTGGTCCGGCCCTCCTCCTGCCATCATATACGTTATACTTTGCGGAGATTTAATCTCCGGGGAAATACATGAAGAGCTGGCAAAAACCAATGATCTTTTGGCTATTCCTGCTGTGCGTGAGCTTTCTCAGCATCTCATATCCGGTCTGGAGCTTCTACTCTCTTCCTTTGACTGTGAAATCCGTGTCGTCTCCGTCCCAGGAAATCACGGTCGAACGACTAAGAAACCGGAAGCCAAAGGATTTGTTGTCAACTCATATGATACTTTGGTCGCTTGGCTTGTCGAGAGCTGGTTTACTGGAAGACAAACAAAGCGGATATCTTTCTCCGCTCCCATATCTGGCGACGCATTAATCAATATAGCAGGCTGGAATTTCCTCTTCACGCATGGCGACAGAATAGGCAGCCGGGGCGGCATGGGCATGATTGGTCCGTCTGCCACGATCGCCAGGGGCATGCAGCGCATCATACAAGATTATGCATCTGAGCAAGTTGTGGTAGACTGGGTGATGGTTGGTCACTTCCACACTCCTGTGGAACTAGAACAGGGGTTTGCCAATGGGTGTTTATCAGGCCCTTCTGAATACTCTCGCTCTGGCCGTATGCGTAGTCATCCTGCTTGTCAGTGGCTTATTTCCGTTCATCCTGATCACGGCGTTGCTCGCCGCTGGAAACTTGTCGTCGGGACCCCGGATGAGGGAAGTATATATAAGGGAAGGGCGTAAGAAGCGTCCATTTTAAGGGGCAAGTCATGAGTGAGTATGACGACGACGATATCCCAGAGATCGACACGTCAGACGTGGACGAATTTCCGCTAGACGCAGTCGCGGCAAGAGTAATTTCCTTCACAAAGCTTATTGCCTTGGTGGATCACATCAAGCACGACGAAGCGCAGAAGGAAGCGGTCATGATGCTGAAGGCCGTTCGTCGCTCGTTCAAGACAATACCAACGGCAGACGAAATAACGTCAATACCAGGCGGTAAAACAGATAAGTAATTACCGCCTTGTCTCTACTCTGATAATTTCTAAGACGTCTTCAAAGTCTGCGGCGTAGTGGCTGATCTTAAATATTGTATTATTTACGCGCGCAATTTCATTTTGCAGTCTGTCGCACTCAGCTTCGTATCCAATTGCGTCGTGCGTTATTCTTTCACTTAATATTTTTACTTCTTCGCGAAGCCGCACAATTTCTTCCGCGGCCTCAATCATTACTGGCCCGCACATAACGCGGTAAAGCTTACTCTCTCTCTTGGCCAATTCGTTAAGACGCTTAACAATGTCTCTACCTGGCCAGCTCATTTTCCGTTCCTATTTGGAGTAACACTTTATTACAATTGGCGAAGTGGGTTCGCACTTTACTGGGCGGTATACACCATTTGATTTATACTCATACCCATTTGTGTCTACACTGCATCCAATGACTGGCAATATAATTATGGTCGATATTACCAGAGTGAATGCTATTTTGTCAGCTCTCAAAAGTATTGAGCGCATGCAGCCTCCTTACACTATTGTCTTCTCAATGTCCTGCTTGATAAGACCAACAACCTTCAAGATAACCTTAAGTTCATACTCTCCGTAGTTTCCATAGTGGGACTGAATATAGGTCTGTGACTGCCACGCTTCACAAACCTGAACGCATTTAGTCCATTCTGTTTTAGTGCCGGCAGCGTAGCCATCGGCGTATGGATCGTCAGACATCTTATCTCCTGCAGTGAAAAAGGCCGCAACAAGTGCGGCCATTGTTATTACTCAGCGGGGCCAAGTATTTCATCGGACAAAGCGTCCAAGTCTACCGGGACGTTTTTTGTTTTCTTCGTAAAAGAAAGCGTATTCCCCGGAAGTCCAACACCCTTCATGCCAATTTCTGACGCGACGTGACCGGCAGCAAACTGACCAGCAAACGCTAAATAGTTCATGGCGTCAACGTAATTATCTTCATACGCACGCTTCTCCTGCATGCGGCCAAGCTTCACGCAATGCAAGATCATTGCAATATCGTAAGGCGTGTATTCCTCACCCATTGTCGCCGTTGCAATGCGTGCAATGATTTCAAAGCATGCGTCAGGCGATCCGTATTGCTTTGACCTGTCGTCAACGATTTTTGCGGCAGTGAGTAATGCTTCCTTGTGATGCATATCTATCTCCTATTTCTCACACATATTGATTGGTAAAAACTTTAACCTTGCCCACATAGCGATGATTAATCGCGACATTGCCACGACTAATATAGTTTGCTGAATAGCGATCTTTATAAAACTCTTCAACGATTACATAGTCATTCTCGTTAAGAACGCGAACAAAATCCTCAAGACTGTTTGATGATTTGTGCTCGACATGCATTTGGTGAACAAGGTTATCTGTGTAAGATGGCATGTTCATCGTTATTAAAAATCGCATATCAATTCCTTATTAAGCCGGGGTGTGATGCGGCTTTGCGTTGTAACACCACACCCCGTATCAGGCGACGTTGTTGGGCCCCGCCACCTAATTAATATCAACCAAAGTCATCATCCCCGCCCGCGGGAGCAGAAACCTTAGTAGAGCCAGTCGACGGCGGCGTTGTTGATACTTTAGCCGACGAGCTACGCTCCTTGTGGACAAGATCATCAGGACGAGAAACCCAACCCGTGATCTTGAACTTTGGCGCGTAGTTCGTCGACTTACGGGCCCCTTCACCCGAAGTGATTGCTACTGTATCCTCAAGTGATACAATTGGCAATTTGCCTGCATTGGCAGAAGACTGAGACTTGTATTCGTCGTGCAGCTGGTCAAGGCCGCGCATAAACGCCTTAGCGGTTGACGCAAACTCTCTAATGTCGCCGCCGCAATCCTTGCCAAGCTTAACGATGAAGCGGACGCCTTCGCGGAAAGTGTCTCCTGGCTTCTCTGGCTTTGGTCCAGATCCCAGGACTGACATTGCAAACTGCGGAGCTCCGCTCTCAAAATCAATCCACCCAGTCTCAAGGTTCTCCAGGTCAAAGACAGCCTTAAATGTTCTTGAGATGTCTGTATTTTGGCTCTCTCCATTTACGCGATCGACGCGAAACATCTTGCCGGCGCGGGCATCATATTTAACGATAGGTAAAAAATCACCACCGCCTGCGCTCTCATAATTAATACCTAATGCCATAACTACTCTCCATTTTAGGGTTATCTAGCCAACCCACTGCTCTTTGCCATTTTGGCGAAGCTCTAATTATCGAAGATAGGGCGCGATAAAATTCTCTATCTGGTCGAAGATTTCTTCAGGCGTCTCAAAGACGCCAATCTCTCCGTGACTTGTCCTTATACCCGTCTTGCCCTTGTCTTCCTTATCACCAGCGGCGACGCCGTCTACGTGACTGGCGCGTATATAAACTGGCTGGTCATTGTATGTGCTCTTGAGTTTAATAAACCCACACAAGTGATGCTTTTCCATATCAATCCCCATTATGCCGTGCAGAACTCAATCCACGTAGTGACGATGTATTTATTACCAGACAAAGGCGGATTGCCTCTGTGCGTATGCGTGAAAGATGCGGGGCATAATATTATTGTCCCTCTTTTTGGTGGGATGCGTTTTCTTTGATAAAGAAGCTCTGTCTCGCCGCCTTCTTCTACGTCGTTCAAGTATAGAATAGCGACAAACAATCTTCTCCCAGTGGCGACAGATCCCGCCTCGCAATGCCATACGTGATAACCTTCTCCAGGTCCTGTCTTCTGTATCTGTATAGTCTCAGATATTCTGTGAGCGCCAAGAGATGGAATAACGCCATACTTATCTACATACTTTTCATAGCAGCGCCACAAGGCGTCGCAAAACGGTCTAATGGCACGAACATTATTCTCCATAAATACTGGATCGAAAGATTGCGTCGTAAAATACAAAGATCCTTCTTTGTGTATTTTAGAAATACCTTCGTGTGATTGGCGCGTATATGTCGTGCCAATTTTATCCATGTATTCATACAGTGTAATTATCTCTTGGCACTCATCTTCAGACACGGCGTCTTCAAATATGCCAAGGAAGTCTTCTACTTCTGCCATTGTATTCCCCGATACTACATCTATTACATTTTCCAGATATCAAAGACTGCCTGCCGCGCAAAAGGATCATTAAAATAAAAGCTGTCAACATCAGGAACAACAAGAGCGGCAAGTTCCATCGGATCATCACTGATAGATAGAAATTTTTGAATTGCAAGTCCTATTCTGCCTAACGTCGCGACGTGATCCTCAACATTCTCCAAGCGATAAACGGCGCTCTTTTTAGTGCTTACGTAAGCCAAACGCGGATCAAGGTCGTGACCCTTTGCGGCAGTGTATAGCGCAACTTGTCGCGCGTGGTTCGTCTTTATTTTAGACGGAATGGCGTGTGTCGTTTTAAGGTCTACGATAATCTTGTGATTTTGCCATTCAAAATCAAAGTAACCAATGAATGGGACGAGGAGACCCTCGAACTGATACTCAATTTTTCCTTGCGCGCCAGTCGGAGGCCCATAAGGTCTAAGCTCTTTGAGGCCGACGCGGACCATATCTGCAACAGCTGCACGCTCTTTTTCTTTTTGCGGGTCCTGGGAGATCGCAGAAAGCTCATAAAACTTTTCATTTGCGACGCGGATGCATTCATCGTCTAAGGCTCCTGTCTCTAAGCCGTGAGCAATTCCGGCCTCTACAGCCGTCCCCCTGAATGCGGCGCAGCCTACTTGGCCTCGTTGCTTCAAGCATTTCTCAAGGACAAAGGAGGCAGGGCTTCCAACGTATGTGTTGCATGTTGACGGGGACAGGTGCGGTATGCCGTGGATTTCAAACGGGTTTTTCATAATATCCAATCTCAATTTTGATTTGTGTCACCCTGACTACACAAAACCGCCCCGTCAACCCACTTGACAAAAAAAATCCGGGAGGGCAGCTTGAGCGTCCAAATATGCACTAAGGGGAAATTGATATGAATAAGCGCGATGGAAATAAGGGTCTTACATTTGAAGGAAGGGTCGATTTATCTCATTGGGATCTTTTTTCTATAGATAAAAAAATTGAAGATGCTTTTGATGATTTTGAAACAATGATGGAATTAACAATCCAAAAAGCCAGGGATAATATAGAAAAAGCAATTGGAAAAACGGAAGACCGCGTCAGAGAAATATCAAGCGACGTTCTTCAGATAGCATTAGAGGAAGACCTCACTGTAGGGTTTTGGGAAATAGCAGAACATCCTGAGAAATTAACGATCTATTTATCTGAGTTTGCAGAGGACGGCTATCACGTCCACGTAGACATAAAAAAAGCTATTCACGAACTCCTTATTGACGCCTGTCGCCAAGACAGCGATGGATACGTCAGCGACGAATATGAAGAGCATATAATTAAATTTGCTTCTATGCTTGATGATATTTCAAATGAGTTAAAAACCGCCATCAGGCCAAAGGAAAAAGAATGACATACAAATGCATAATGGGCGTAGATCCTGGCGCATCAGGAGCCGTGGCGTTTTACTACACAAACGATATTCATCTTATTGCGGCGTATGACGTGCCGATTATAGGAAAAGAAATAAATGCGACGGCATTATTTGAGCTCATTAAGCATCACGCGCCGGATATGGCAGTTGTCGAAAGTGTTCACGCGATGCCGAAGCAAGGCGTTAGTTCGGTCTTCAATTTTGGTATGGCATATGGCGTCGCGAAAGGCGTTATCGGAGCGGCAGGCATCAGAAGAGTTGATGTGTCCCCCGGTAAGTGGAAAAGGCATTTTGGCCTTTCGGCGGATAAAGAGGCGGCAAGGGCGCTGGCTATTAGCCAATGGCCTAAGAGCGAACATTTTCGCCGCAAGAAAGATCACGGCAGGGCAGAGGCGGCGTTACTAGCTTTGTATGGTGCTCAAACACAAATGTAATGGAGATTGACGTGAGTGAATATTCAGACCTCGTGAAGCGATTGCGTGGCATAAAGTTAAACTGCACTTGTGCCGCTAAGTCAGCCAGTGAATGTTGTTGCGATACATATTGGCCTGAGAGCTTTTGCAATGAAGCCTCCGACGCATTAGAGGCGCAAGCAAAGCGGATCGAGGAACTAGAACATCAACTGAAATTCGAGTGTGACACCTATCTTTGGAACCGCAAACGTATGTCGAGACGTATTGCGCTGTTAGAATATTGGATGGAAAGGCTGTTTAAATACGGCAGTTCGCCGGAAGCAAAACGCAATGAACTGACAATGACGACAGAGATACCTGACTATTTGATTAGAGAGGGCGAGGATATTCTGCAGCATCTTGAGGAAAGATCAGATTTGGAGAAGGGGAATGAGTAGGCAACTTACCATTGAGGAAGTCTACAGAATAATAGACCAAGTAGAAGACGAGCCTACCCGTAACTTATTGCGGATTGCTTATGGGCAATTACGCGCAGAATATGAATTTGATAGGGAATGGAAAGAAGCAAATCTTCCAGACTTAATACGATTAGATAAACGAGTTAAAGATCTTGAAGCAGCGTTAAAGATAATGATTGACACGCAAGATGATTGGGAAAAAGGCGTTTCTGAAGTAGTTGGAAGGCAGCCAGATGTATTTAATCGCGCGATAGACGCCGCCCGTAAGGTATTGGGAGAGAAGTGGGGAGAGAAGTAATGGGATTATTTAATGTAACACCAGTTACTGATGCACAGAGAGATCTAGTGGCAATGACAGATGCACGAACCAGAGAATGGTATTTGGAAGCTGAAATTACAATGCTGAATATGCGCATAGCTGAACTAGAAGCGGCGTTAAAACCGTTTGAGGAAGAACTAAAAAATCAAGAATTGGAAGTTCCGCACGTTATTGATGGCGACAGTCTAATTCACAACTACGGGCTGAGGCTGCGTGATTTACGCTCCGTTCGCGCCGCTTTGGAGAAGAAAAATGACTGACCACACCGACCTTATCTCACGGCTGCGCAACATGCTTCACAACGAGACTGTCAAACATAGGTTCTATGCGATAGCTGACGCCTCTGACGCATTAGAGGCGCAAGCAAAGCGTATCGCTGAATTGACGGCAGCATTAGAGCCATTTGCTGAGGTAGTGGAAAGATATGCTTATTGTTTGCCGGAGTCCGGCATGCCAGCAGTAGCAGAAGATGATGTTGTTATGTTTGAGCTAATGTATTTTCTTCAAGCCCGTAAGGTATTAGAAAACTCTGTGGCAGATTGGGAGGCGCAAGACCGCGCTTTGGGAGAGAAGGAATGAGTGAATACGCCGAACTTGTGAAGCGGTTGCGTGACTATCCAGTATGGACTGGTGACTGCCACGATGCAGCCGACGCTATTGAGGCGCAAGCAAAGCGGATTGCTGAATTAGAGTTGGCGTTAAAGCCGTTTGCTGATGCCAGCGATGTTCACCTTGGCAACGACGATATGTCGATAGCGTTTGGCATAACTATTAAAGACCTACGCCAAGCCCGTAAGGTATTAGAAAATGCCTGACATCAGCATGTGCGCTGTAACTGATTGTCCAAAGTCGAACGAATGTTACCGACACAAAGATAGCGGCACAAAGCCTTGTGAATACTGGCAATCATATTTCATCTGGCCTGATGATTACAAAGGCCCGTGTGAACATTTTTGGCAGATTTTACCGAACGGTAAATACAATAGTTCCCAAATGAAAAAAGATAAAAATTTTACTGAGCAGTAAATATTACAAATCCCTCATAATTGAGAATTATGTCGAATTTCACATACGTCTAAATATGGATCACGAAGCCTACATACGAACCAAATATGACGCACGAAGTTCACACGATAAGCCCGTAAAATATTGGGAGACAACCAATGAACACCAAGCTTCCTGAGCAATATTATGCTTACGTTCCGCACTCTCGTGTTGATGCGTATGTTGAAATTGGCTGGGAGTTCGAAAGTGAATTGCCGCCGCCGCATTGCTTCTATGCATGCCTATACAGATGGATTGGCGAGGGGGAGCCATTAATGCCAAAACGAACAGATCAAAAAGAATAAAAAAAAGACCCGGCTGCAACCGGGCCTAAAAAGTTAACCATTGGAAGAGACATCACCAAAAAGGAAATGGCTATGTCGAGCGATAAGCTATCAGACATTGATGTATTGCGTCAAGATTTTGAGCAAGAATACGCGTCACCATCACAGTGGGCGCGTATGTATCGATCACTTGGGTGGCAGGTTGTTCCTGTCATGCTGCCGTCAGAGGCAAAGCCAGGCAAGAGCTGCAAGCAGCCTATTGTAAAGTGGGCGGAGCACGAGCGTGAGCTTACGTCAGACGAATTATTCAACAAGTGGTATGGCGCTGACGGTCTTTACTCTAAGCGCATTAATATGGGCATCGTCACTGGCGAGTGCTCGCAGTCTTTATTCGTCATTGATCTCGACTTGCACAAGAACACATTCCCTGCGGTGTGGTGGCAAGGCATCCACGACGATCACGCTGGCGGCATACTCCCTGACACGCCAAGGGCGACGACTGGCGGGGGTGGTAAGCATTACTTCTTTCGGGCTCCCCCTGGATGGGTGCCGCCCACAATAAAGACACCTCAAGGCATCGACATTAGAGGGCGCGGCGGCTTTGTCGTGTCTGCGCCGTCACTGCACGAGACCGGCAATAATTACATATGGGACGAAGGCTTCGAGCCCTGGAACATAGAGGTCGCGGTCGCCACGACGTGGCTGTGCGAGGAGGTCGAGCGTCTCGTATTAGAGAACGGCGGCAACATGCCTCACGAGGCCGTCAATCCAAGAACCTATGAAATATTGCCGCCGGTTTCTGGTCACGGCATGACGGGCGTCCAAAAGAACGAGTTCGGTATGATAACCGACGGTCGCGAAAGTCAGATGGCCAAGATGATCTTTGGCCGTATGCTGGACGAGCGGCGCAAGGACCCAACATACCCCGACCCTAACCGCATACAGCGCATAGCGATTGATTTGTTCAAGCAATACGTGTCGCTGGTTAAGACGCGGATTGATGACCCCATTGCGAAAAAGCATGACTTGCTTGAGCGCGAGGGACGCGGCCTTACGCTCTTCACGGAGAAGATGCACGACGCCCTGCGCAAGTGGGACACGAAGATCAAGCAATACGCGGAGGCTGGTCCTCCCCCAAAGCATGAGAGGCTTGAGCACAGACAAGACGCAACAGACAGCGTTAATCCCGACGAGGAAGAGTTTAATCTCAAGCCTGAACAAATATCCACACTGA
>Ga0214206_1000078_pt1 | contig 26340 bp, 30 predicted proteins | sample TroBogEpilimnion_26_FD_153044 | JGI IMG/M metagenome (GOLD analysis project Ga0214206, IMG submission 153044) | Freshwater microbial communities from Trout Bog Lake, WI - 07JUL2009 epilimnion | ecosystem: Environmental > Aquatic > Freshwater > Lake > Epilimnion/Euphotic zone | place: Trout Bog...
CAAGGGCACGATAACCAAGACGAAAGACCATACCTGGGTCATGAGTGGGGTTGCGGAAAAGGAGGGGACGCAGCTCCACATCACAGAGCTCCCGCCCGGAAGGTGGATTCAGGACTTTAAGGAGAATCTGGAGGAGCTGGTTGAGAAGAATGTGATCCAAAAGTACGAGAATCACTCCACGGAGACCAAGGCGGACTTTCGGGTCTGGGGAGCGTCCTTCACGATTGAAGACGCCCCGAAGGAGCTCGGACTCCTCAAAACAATTCACACAAGCAACATGTACCTCATCGGGCCAAACGGCGCCGTCAAAAAGTACGCAAGCCCCGAGGAGATTCTGGTAGACTATGTCGACCTGAGGATAAACCTATACAAAAAGAGAAAGGCCCACCTGATTCAGCAATTAGAATCCGAAATTCAGTGGATCCAGACAAAGAGGGAGTTTATCATGGGGGTCATCAGCGGGCAAATCAAAGTGCTGAACGAGCCCCTCGAGCAGGTCAAGAGCCAGATTCGGAAGCGCAAGTTTGAGGAAGAGTATGTGCCCAAATTGCTGGATATCAAGACATACAACTACACACAGGAGGAGGTTCAGAAACTGATTGAGCTTGACGCGCGGAAGAGGCAGGATTTGCACAATCTGCGGGGGACAAGTGTGGTGCAGATGTGGAAAAATAACCTGAGTGAGTTGTAGGATGGTGGATCTCTTTCAAGATCTCAAGCCACTAAACAAACTTCAAAAACTTGTTGAAACTGAGCGTGTTATTCAGAGTCGCCTCATCTCCCTTGAGAGACAAATTCAAACTAGAATTCGGAACACAGCCACGGGTGTCACTGAGAAAGGGATAAAGGCTGTTCAGACGCCTCCCGGTCCTCCCCCCAAACCGGTGTCTCCCGATGTCGTCCTGAGCCCTGCACAAGTGAGTGGATTTTACAAACCCACGAGCAGCAATGTGATTACATTCTATGTAAACACCGCATGGCCGAGGATGAATTCGACGGACTTGGTTCCACTGGGGGCGGGGTGGAGTGTGATTGGTATGACTGGGGTTGCCGGCAACATAGTCGTCACCGAGGCAACAAACAAGGAGGGTGTTGTACAAATTTCACAAGGGAATTCAGAATCGTATCTGTGGTCGTTTACCTGCCAGACGGATACAGAACAAAACTTACAGGGTGTCCAAGGAGTGATTGGCGCCGTGCTGTACCCGCCGACAGCCTCGTCCCTCTCAACAAACTCAACTATTGGTCTATTGTCCGGATTTTACTATGTAAGTAACGGGAGACTTGTGTACTATATCAAGGGGTCTGGTGTTCCGATGGGGTTTGGGCCGGGGTGGTCAATCACCGGACTTCCCGGACTCCAAAGCAGTAATGTCGTCACGGAAAACTTCGTCCCGACAGCCGGAATAATAGCAGAACAATTCACATACGACTCGTATGTAACCCTCAAAGGAGACCAGGTCGAGTACAACACAACAACACCTGTAAACTGCACTGCAACTGTGAAACAACCAGCAGACCAAGCCAAAGTCATCGGCGCAAATGTGACCCAAATAAACACATACACCTCAAATGTTATTATACATTTAAATCCAAATATAAAAACAACTGGGGGTGCGCCTCTCAGAGAGATTGGTGAACAGATGAGGGGTCACCAACCTATATTTCAAGACAAAATTGACAAAGACTACAAAACAGGATACAACTCGGCAACATCATACGCCTTGTACGCAGTGGGCCCACAAGAGAAATACACAACTGGCAAAGATGACACAATTTGGAACACAAGTTGGCCTCAACACTCCAATTTTGTGTGTTATCAACAATATGTTCCAATACAAGGGAATAAATTCTTAGGTCAAACGATTACTATTGAGTTTAAACCCAAAGAGTTGGGGGATCTTTTGTGTAACATGTATTTTACTTGTCAATTGCCTGCACTTACAAGTACATCAAATATATACACAAATCAGATTGGGAGGGCACTTATTGCACAGTGTGACTTTATGATTAATGACACAATTGTCGAGACTGTGTATGATGATTGGTTTTTTATTAAGGATCAGACATTTTTGGATGCAGACGAGCAGACTTCTATGTTTTATGCTGTAAATAACGGATCTTCTACATCACTGAGTCCGACATCAAATGTGAGTGTATGTGTTCCTTTGGAATTTTTCTTTTGTCGCCGGCATTCCCATCTCAACAAGGGGAGAGAGCGGTTGAGACGCCCTTACTTTCCACTGTGTGCTCTCCGCGACCAGTATTTTTACATTCGAATTCAGTTTCAGCCGTGGGTCTGGATTTCAAACGACAGGGGTGTCGCCTACCAAGATATAGTAAACCCGGCGCTCATTCTTGAACAGATTAAACTCACAGAGGTGGAGAAACTTTATTACAAATCCACAAAACTTAGGTATGTGGTGAACCGTCTCAAGAAAGAGTCGGTCCTCTCGTTCAATAGCTACACAACACAACTACAGTTGACGGCAAGTTTCCCGGTGCAACTGCTGGTCTGGTTTTTCAGAAACAAAAAATACGAGACGGTGACTTCAGTCCTGTACAATGATGTGCGGTACGAGTACGGGTTCACAACGAAATATGTTCAGACGGCGGTTTCCCTCCCATTTACAAGTCAGACGACATACTTTGTGGATCCCATAAGCTCACTCAAGATTGTTTTAAATAACACGGATATAACAAGTACATTTCAGGGGTCTCTCTATTACTCTTTTAAGCAGCCCATGGAGCACAACCTGTCTATACCCGCAAAGAATATTTACATGTATTCCTTCGGGTTAAATCCGAAAGAGTACAATGCTGGAGGATACATCAACTTTTCAAAGCTCGATTCGCAAACGACAAATCTAAAAATTGTATTGCAGCAGCAATACGCCACACAGGTTATCCAGGGGTACAACTTATACTTGTTCTACTACGGGTACACTATCCTGGAGTTTGATGGCGGTCACGCCAGGTTGCCGTTTTTGTAAACTAAACAGCATTTTAGAGTTTTGTATGTATTCTATTATTCCATTGGTGATGCACCAGCGCAGAAAGTTTAGTTGGGCCACAGTGGTTGTGTACCCTTGGAATTCTATTCTCTCTGTTCTGCAAAATGGGTCAAATAGCTTTTTTGAGTAACCATCAAGAGATGATTTATAGGCGACATGGACCGTAAAAATTTTGCCATTTGGGGCAGTATACGCCACGTGCCGAGACTTGGAATAGTTAGTGACAAACCATTCCAAATTACGAAGGGAAATGCCCTTCCTGTGTGAGAGAATGTCGTGTAATTGTTCTGCATTCTTTTCGTCGCTGAAAAATCGGGTGAGACTCTCGAGAAGTAAAGTTGACTTGTTCATTGTACTATTAATGAATTAAATGTTTAAGCTGTTTGTCGGCGCAGTCTGAGTCCACACAACTTGAACATTTGAACTTGCCACAGTTTGCGTCTTCATCACAGGGACCTGACACTGGTGAAACTTGCAGTACCCGTTCGCCTGGGGCTCCTTGAGGCACCGCTTTTTGCTCTTCAGCGTCCCCTGGCAAAACCGAATCTCCACATTCGACACATCCCGCACAAGCTGCTCCATGGGTATTTCATACATCTTCGAGATTATTTCGAGTGACTTGTTCACCCGGAGAGCGACCCGCCTGTTCACCTCCTCCTCGATGAGCTCAAGAATCTGCTGCTCCATCCTTTGTACTTACTTACATAGTAAGCCTAGACTCTAAGCCCTTGAAAAGAAGTCAGTGATGCTCCGCAGACTAGGCTTGAAGATGATCCTCTCCGTGTCCCTGCCCAGAAGCGGCTCCAATAAGTCACACACCGGCTTTTTTAGCTGATTTGTGTAATAGTAGTTGTAGTCGATTTTTATCCCGTTTTCCCTGACCCACGCGGGGTCTTCCGCCTTTTCAAACATCTTCCCCCGACCCTCGACAATCACAAACTGAACACGGTCCCCCTGCTGAGGCTCCGACCCCGGTGCCCTGCTGCGAATCTTGTCCCGAACCTCGACATGAGGCATCTTCACCTTGTAATTTGCAGCCAATTGTTTGCTCATCAACAACTTGCTCATAGGAACCTCCCCTTTCAAAAGCATCTTTGTCGCCTTTTGCGCAAACTCAACCGCAGGCTTTGGGTCGTCACTGTCCAGAATCATCTCAAGCAAAATCTTCAGAGTCTCCCGAACATACGGACACGAGTCGCGCCGAACCACCTGCAACCCCTTGACATCAATCTTTTTGAAAATAACCTTATCACCCTTTTTCTCGTACATCTTCGCGGCGTACCGCTTTTTGCTGTACAGAAAATACGGACAATAGACCTTTTCGAGCTCGAGGTCGTTTGGCGCCTTGAAGAGCTTCGTGCACTGCTCAGCTGCCTGCTCGCCGAGCTCCCACGAGTAGTCAATCGCCTCCTGGCCTTTTCGGCCCTGTACATCAAACTCAACCATCACAGAATCTGTACAAATGTTAGTAAACCTTATTTTAAAAATATACAAACTATTAAACATACCTGTATCACCATACCGCACATTCGCCCCCGGAAAGTTTGCCTCGACATAATTCTTCGTCTCCTCAATCATTTGACGACCGCGCATCGTCACCGTAGAGGCGATTGCAACCAAAGGTAACATACCCTTGGAAGCCCCCGTAAACCCATAAATAGAATTCATGGAAATCTTGTACGCGAGTTGCTGGCCGTTATAAATGGCTTCCAGGGGTGTCCCCTCGTGTTGGGCCATCAGCTTTTTCGCCTTTTTGCGGTACGCCTTCAGGTCCGAAAGGATAACCGGCAGAAGTGAAGGCACGTTCTGTGCAAACTTGTGCGGACCATATGTCTCGTACTCGACTCCGGGCAGGTTGTCAAACTGGGGGTCCATCACCAGCGTCGAGTAACACAGGTTGTGTGCGCACATAATACTCGGGTACAGACTCGCAAAGTCCAAGGCGGTGATTGGCCCATAGTACGCCCCGGTCTGAGCCTCGAGCACAGTCGCCCCCTGGAATTTATCTTCAGAAATCGACGGACCGCTCTTTTTGATGGTTGGGATGAGGAAGCCGAGCTGTCTCGCCTTGTAGGCCATCTGGCTGAACACCTTGATCTGCTGGCCTCGCTCACTCAGAAACGAAAGCGGAACCCAGCACGCCTTGGCCATCTCAATTTGATTCTGAATTTGACACAACTTGTCAAGTAGTTTGTGTGGGAGTACTGTATCCTGTAGGCAGTATTCTGCAACTTCGCCGAGTCGAACGGGGTCACCCTCGAGGTACCTCCCGAAAATCTCCTTGACAGGCATGTCATTCTTCTGGTCCTTGAGGAAATGCTTGGATACATTGTTTAGAGAATAGGACTCGAGTTTGTGCTCCCGCTTCACATCTTGGAAGAAATCAAACACATATCGGCCACGCATGGGAACCATTTTTAGGAGGTTATTTCCGAGGGCACTTGAGGAGAGATTCTTCGTGACCAATTCAATTGGTGAATTCCGGAATCTTCCCCATGTTGGTGCAAGTCCATTCTTTACAGAGCGAACTTGGAGGTATTCCAGGTCGAAACCAAAGATATTCCAGCCGGTGACTATGTCAGGGTCTGTTTCGACGAGGTATTGTTCGAAGCGTTGCAAGAGTTCCTTTTCGGTTTGGAAGCTCTCGCAGTCGTTTGCTTGTGTTGATTTGAGGCAGAGGCACTTTCTGGTGAGGGGTTGGTCTGACCCAAATTGTCTTGTTGTCATTCCAATTTGGAAGACCACATCTTTGTCGAGGGCTGGGTTTGGGAACTCTCCGGTTGAGGAGTAGCACTCGATATCAAAGGACATGATGACGAGCGGGGCGATGTCGTCGCGGTCCACCGGGGTCAACTCTGCGTTCCAAATGTTTACCGAGCAGGATGTTGAAGAGTCGTGTTCACCCCCTGTAATCTGAAACCAGCCGGTTGACCGGATTCCAGACACATGCATGAATCGCAAAATAGGGTCTAGGTTTGACTCGTATACTTTGAGCTGGCCAAACCCCTTGTATGGGCCTCGCTCGATGGTTGAGGCGCATATTCTCATACCCTTCAGTGTAGTAAAAGTCACCTTTACAAACCTTTCAAGAATTTGGTTTCTAAATCCCCACAAATCTTTTGCTCTGATTTCATCGATACTTTTAAAGTCAGGAGATGTGGAGAGTACAGTTTTTAGGGCGTTAAAGTCGTGTGATGGTCTAATTTTAATGTAGAAATAGGGGTCGAAGGGGACTGTGACACAGACTGACTTGGCCTGGTCGTTCCTCCCGTATACCCTGATAACAAATTGGTCTTCAGCGTCTTCACCCTCCCAGGCAACAGCCTGGACCTGCATACTACTTCCGGTATTAATATCTCTAACTAGAGTATAATGAGTAAGGTTTACTTTCTCCACGTGGACACCTCGTCCACTGCAGCCAACACAGTCATCAAGAGTAACGGAACAGATTCCTTCAACTGCTCTGTTATTCTTGGCAAGGAGCACCGCAAGCTTCGTCGGGTCGCCCTCAAAAGCGCAGAGATTCCCCTCGGATTTTACAATATTCGTGTTCCGTACAACACCTTGACAATCAATGTGGCTGGTACACTGAATACATACACCTTCAGCCCCGGTAACTACACAGCAACCACCTTTTTGAACACACTGAACAACACCGTCACCCCGGCCGTGGGTTCCTTTTTCTTGAATCCGCTGACAAACACAATTCAGTACACATCAGTGGTGGGAGCGTCCAGCATCATCGGCGACCCAGGGACACTCGGGTACTTTATGGGCTTTCAGTCCTCACAAGTGGGTGTCATCATCGTCGCAGCAAAATCATACAACATAGACTTTGACAATTACATATGTATTTATATTGAAAATTTGAGAAATTCTTGCATGGAGCCTTTTGCGTGTACATATAAGATTCCAATTACAGTTCAGAAGGGTGGTGTTCAGAATTATCTGAGTGACAGTTACTTTAAGCAGTCTGTTGAGATTTTTGATCCAGACTATAGAATAGATCGGTTGAACATTCAGGTGAGGGACCGTTTTGGGAATCCACTCAGTAACAATGGTCTTGATTGGTCGATGACTCTTGAGCTCGAGTCAGACACATAACGCCCCAGATCATGTATTATTTTCGCATCTATTAGTAATATGAGTCGGACGATTGATGGTACATTTACCACCACGTCAAAAAATGCTCCGATCCAACAGACCCGTCCCTATGATTTTGGCACGGATGCTATTGAACGGCAGCGCGTATCGCTTGGTCAGTCTTTGATTGACGCAGATTTTGAGTATGGAATTCAGCCAACAAAGTGGCAAACACATCAGGAGATTCGCAAGACACCTAGTTTTTATGAAATTCCCGGAACTGATCTTGTGATTACAGATGTGGTTTCTGATGGGTACGCAGTTTCGAACATTTTTGTGGGTACAACATCTTCACTCCCCCCGGTTGGCTCTGTGATTACAGTAAACGGTGTGTCCAACTACCAGCGCACAGCAGACCGCGCCGAGGGCTTTTTCTTGGTCACGGCCAACTACACAAGTCCAGGCTCATTCCTGAGTCTGCCCTCAAACACATTCACATACTACTCAAAAGGCCAAATCTCACAAGGTCAAATGGTCACCCCGTCAACAACAATTCGCAGAGGAAATGTATTTAATGGAGGAAATTGTAAAATTTTAGTGACCCAAATTTCACAAAACTCAAACTTGGTCACTGTGTACACTTCAAACACGCACGGTATGATACCCGGTACCCCTCTGTGCTCAAACAACTGGTCCGGGGTAGGTGTTGTCGGTGTAAACGGAAATTTCTTTGTAGAGTCTGTGCCCCAATCCAACTCTTTTGTATTCAGTTCAACAATTGCAGCCGCCGGAACAACAACCCCGGCGAGCGGCTCCATCTTCGTTCAGCCGTATTCCACCGTGACGCACCGCCCATTCGATGGTGGTGTTTTGCTGACTCCTCTCGTGTCAACACACGGCGCCATGGTGTGTCGTCAATCCAAAAAGGTCTTCAGATACCAGTCCGGCAAGGGTCTGCTCTGGTCTTCAGGTACCCTCTTCTGCCCCAACAACGATGTTGCCCGCGTGTTTTCGAGCGGAACAGCGGTAGGAAGCAACATTACAATCCAAACAGATGTGTACCACGGGGCGCAGGTGGGGGCGACTATCAACCTTCGAGGCATCGCCACTTCTGGCTACAACGGAACATACTCTGTGAATAGTGTGAATGATTCAAAATCTGTAAATGTAGTTGCCACAACGACACTTGGTTCGACTCTCCCTAGTTTTCTGAATCAGCCTCGTTTTATTTTATCTGCGTGGCAGGGGGCTTCTGCTCGCGCGGGATGTTTCGACGATCAAAACGGTTTATTTTGGGAGTGGGACGGCCAGAACCTGTGGGCTGTCAAGCGGTCCTGTACATTCCAGCTCGCGGGAACTGTTATAACTGTGCCAAACGGACAGACTCTGGTTGGAAATACATACTCAGACAGTCTGATTAGCACAGTCGCATACGGAACACAGGCAATCACCTTCCCATCAACTGTCAACCCTGGCGATGTGTCGACACAAGTGACTGTATCTTCAACAGCAGGCCTTTACAAGGCTATGCATGTCATTTCAGGGTTCTATCCCGGATACATAGATACCGCCTATATCATATCTGTCGACTCTCTCACCGCCTTTACCATAGGGTTTGCACCGATGGCAGTCTCAATTCCGTTCGGAAATAAAACCGGAAATGTGACATTTGTGTTGCCGACAACTCGTTTCCAAGATCAGCTCAAGGTGGGTGACAAGTTTATTATCCGTGGGATGTCACACACGGTGACTGCCATCCTTTCACAGGGTGTTTTGAATTTTAATCCTCCATACAGAGGTTTGGTCGCGCCAACCGTGCCAATCAAGGCGGTCCGAGTTATTGACCAAAGGACAAACCAGGCAAACTTCAACAGAGATACACTCGACGGGCTTGGAGCCTCCGGGTACAAGGTGGACATCACAAAGATGCAAATGATTGGTCTCCAGTACACTTGGTACGGAGCTGGTTTTGTTGACTTTATGATGCGTGGGTCCGATGGTAACTGGGTGTATGCTCACAGAATTCGCAACAACAATGTGAATGATGAGGCGTATATGCGTACAGGAAACTTGCCTGTGAGATACGAGCTCATCAATGAAATGAATGCAGCTGTATCTTCACTCAACGGACAGATTTCAACAACAACTTCAAACATATTGTTGAACGATGATACAACTTATTGGCCGCCATTCGGTACAGTGCTCATAGACTCGGAACTTCTGAGCTATACATCAAAGGGGTCTTTTGCACTCAATGGAGTCGCCAGGGCCCAGCCTTTCAACTATGTCATAAACGATGTCGCCAGAACATTCACTGCATCTGTTGCAACCAGTCACGCGACTGGGGCAACCGTCTTGCTCACAAGCATCACAACAACACCAAGCTTGACACACTGGGGCTCAGCTTTCCTCATGGATGGCCAGTTCGATACAGATCGCGGATACTATTTCAACTATGCAAACATCTACTCATCAAACATCACAACAAATCAGAGTGCCGTCCCCTTGTTTATGTTGCGTCTTGCCCCCGCTGTAAGTAACGGTATTATTGGAAATATGGGTGAGCGTGATCTTTTGAATCGTGCGCAGCTGTTGCTCCAAAAGATGGAGGTGACTGCAAACCAGACTATTAATGTGACTGGTATTTTGAATCCCCAGGGATTTTCGGGAATTAATTGGACACCGGTGAATTCAATTGCAAACCAGGGTCAGCCAAGTTTCTGTCAAGTCAGCAACAGCTTTACTTATTCAGGTGCATACACGGGAGGTGAGCGTATTCTTTCAACAATTTCAGCCGCCGGGTCAACCAATGTGATTGATTTGTCTGCACTCAAGGAGCTGACCGGAGGAGTCATCGGAGGACCCAACTTTTTCCCCGATGGACCAGACACAATTGTAATTTATGTGCAAAATGCAGGAACATCAAATTTGTCAAGTACAATTGTCAACCTCTTCTGGGCAGAGGCGCAGGCTTAGATCCCCAAGTTTCGTAGAAACTTAAAGTCGTGAAGCAGTAAATAACTAAATGAAATTAAATTACAGAGGGCGATGTCACATATGTAGATGTCCTCTCGACCCACATGTCATTGTAGATTCAAGATTCGAACAACTCCAAGTGCTTGCTTGGTCTTCCCTAACAAATGTAAATGTATCTTCAAATGACAGTTGGCTGAAAATTCTGAGCCCGGGTAAAACGGTCCGTTTGTGCGGGGACTGTTATTTTTTTAAACCAAAGATTTCGCCGAAGGGGCTCATCTCGAGAGAAACCACAGGTTCAAAACTCGTAGATAATTGCCCTCCGAGGAAAACTTGGAACGACAGAGAGATGATAGAATGGTTCAGGCGTGTACCCTCGTGCCCAATTGCATGGGGAGACATACCAGAAAAAGACAGGAGATATCCAGTTATGGGGTTTATTATACTTCTGTCGAATCCGCCGGTGTTTCGGTAACCTCGGCAGATGTGTAATTCTCCAGAATGAGCTGGGCGACACGGTAGCCGGGGCGGATGATGAAAGCCTGGCGCTGGTCAGTGTTCTGAACAACCACCTTGACCTCATCCTTGTAGTCGGGGTCAATCACATCCGCAAGAATGTTCAGCCCGTGCTTCACGGCCAGTCCAGCGCGAGATGCAATGCGACCATAGGTTCCGGATGGGAGCTTGACTGCAATACCCGTTGACACAACAACTCTGTGGCCGGGCAGAATAACATAGTTGTCAGCTGAATACAGGTCAACGCCCGCGGAACCAGGTGTGCTACGCGAGGGGACAACTGCGTGAGAAACGAGCTTGCTGACATTGAGGGCCATTGTACCATACTTAATCTCGTTTTCTTTATTTATACATAAAAAGATGGAACTTTTGGAGTGTAGGATGCCCCTCCCCAAAGCTCTTATCCTCGACATTGACGGCGTCCTTATTCGCAACAAGCCCCTTCTAAATCATGTCAAGGACAACTGTGTGAGATATGTTAAAATGCACTTCCCTTGCTGCAAAGATCCAGAAAAGACAAACGAGGCTCTGTACATGACTTCGGGACACACGGCGGTTGGTCTGAACAAAGTGTTCAATATCGACACTTCAGACTTTAACAGAAAGGTCTATGACAAGTACCTTATCGAACACCTCGGCGAAGTCATCTACAGTGACGAGTTCCAGAGTGAAGCCAAGAAAATCCACGATTTGACATACAAGGGATGGGAATTGACCCTCTTTACAAATGCACCGTATGAGTGGGCTCAACCGGTTGCCCTTGCAATTGGAGACACTGTAAACATCAAGTGCCCAGGAGAATACAAACCAAGCAAGGCGGCATACGACAGCTTCCCAAAAAAACAATTCAAAGTTTTCGTAGACGACTCGATCAAAAACTTGTCACCTCTACGCTTTTCAAAACACTGGGACCCAATCCACTTTAACCACGAAAACAAAATTGAAGATTGGTGCCACTCGGTATACAGTATCGAAGACCTGTGCAAATACATAAATAAAGTCGACTCTAATTTTTCTAAATTTGTAAAGTAAATATGGATGATGTTGAAAATCAAAGACCCCCTCCAAGACCAACCCCAATTATTCTACCAATTGTCTCCGTGTGCTTAGGGGTGTTTGCACTCTCGTTCCAAGTATTTGTGTTGTTCCCTTGGCACTTACAATTATCATCTGAATTCAAGACTCTTCAGGAAAGTTGTTTGAAATAAAGAATAACATACTTCTTATATTAGAATGGATGTTTTCGTCGATTTTGTAAACACTATGCTGATTGGTACTCTGCTCGGGGCTTTTTACTTTGTGGTCCGCGATGTTGAGAAGCTCCAGGACCGTCTTTCAATTCTTGAGGATGACTCTGTTGTCTTTAATCACTACGACGACGACGAGGAGGAGGAAGATGAGGAGGAGGAGACTAAGAAACAGGATTAACTTCAATCCCAAAATATCTCCGTATCTCCACCGGTGACTTGCCCCTCAAACCATCGGCAACCACCTTGGCACCATAGTCAAGTAACTCTTCATAATTCAAATAATCAGATGCCATCATGAGTTCTAGCATGTTTTCTGTACTTGACAGTTTGCCTGTCGAGTTGAACTCGATGACCCTCGACATCGTCTCCGAATTCACATTTGGAATTGGAATTATACCCTCACCACACCCTTCAACACACTGGGAGAGAGTCTTACACCTCTCCACCAATTCTGATTCTAAATTCAAAAACACACCATCACACAGAAGAGCTAGAACCATCTCGTCTTGTGTGTGAGGGTCGCACTGTCTTTAAAGGGGTCACCCCTCGTATTGGTATGGTGGACCTCAGAAAGCTAGCCGACGAGGGGAAACTCGTAAACATCGGAGGAAACCTGTGGAGACTCCTCGCGATGGGGCCAACAAAACAAGACCACCACCTTGTAGAAATTGAAAAAGGAGTATGGAGACAAGTCCACAAAACAGACAATAATTTCCTAATCAAGCTTGCTTGTGGGAAGCTGGAACAGACTTACAATTCTGTTTGGAAAATTGTTCAATAGAACGCTCATAATCCATTTCAAGTCTTACCATTTCAAAATGTTCTTTGTACTTGGATTTCTTTGGTCTCTTGTCATATGCCTTTTTGTAAAACTCCAACTCTTGTTGCTGTTCCATTTTAATATTTAGAAACATTATTTAGATGTGCTCCTTGATGGAGCTTTCGACCGTTTCTTTCTCGTATTTTTTGAGTTTGCTGAATTATTACTGTTGTTGTTTCGGGCAGAGGGGGATTTGCTTTTGTTTTTCACAGTTTTCGAAGATCCAACACTTTCTGCAGGGGGGATGAGCCACCACATGTCAAGCGCATTCAAACGACCCGCCATACTACTAGTACATAAAAAAATAAACACATTATAAAGTATGTCAAACTACACTGATTTTGTCGAGTCGCTCTCCCCTGCGTCCCAAACAATCCTGGGGGGAGTTATATTCTTTTCGATGTTTGGTATTTTTTCTTTAGTTTTGTTGAGCGACATGCACTATTACATTCGGCGCATCGAGAGAGTCTTAAAGGATGACGACCGATATATTGACTAGGATGGAGGCGATACTTGACCGGGTCGCGTGTTGGGCCCCTCGTCGTGAGGTGTTCAACTTGTTTTACTCGCTGGGAGAGTACGATGTCAAGTACCACATCGGAACATTTAGCACACTCGAATACGCGGTAGACTGCGGCCGTCACAGATATGCACACTATCCGGGGGTATTTGTGACAGCCTCTTTCCTCGACGACCCGGCCGTGTTTGAAACCGTCTGGAGTTCAACCACCTAATAAAACTTCAAATGATTAAAATACTTGTTGTAATTGTATATCCACCACTTCCCCTTGGAATCTTGAAAAATAAACTGACCCTTGTTGTTCAAATACAACTTAAACCTCCCATTCCGAGTCTTTTTCCCTGAATTTTTCAAAGGCATTTATATTTGCAAATATTTCTATTTTGCACGAGGGTGGCTTAGAGGTGTGTGTTCCTTGAGTACCAATGGAGATCCTCGCGGACGAGCTCACCAAGAATGGGTTTGCGCGGAACAACCCGTTCCGGACCCTAAACTATGTATACTCAAACACCCTGCAAGACGGACAGTACTCGAGTGAAGCGCGCGCCGCCGCCCAGACCCTCGCCAAGTACGCGGAAAAGTTCGGATCTTTCACAATTGAGAAAATTCACCAAATTTCTGAATTTTTGAAAGATTCGAAGAAGATTGAGGGGGGTTCAGATTTTTGCACAAAGTGGGAAAAATTCATCTTGGATCACACCGGTGTTCAAGTCGCCTCAGAAACAACACCGGAAGACCTAAATAAAATTGTACAATTTATCGAGTTGAAGTTCTCTGTATAATATTTAGATATGCGTTCCTTATTTTTATCATTGCGTTTAATATTTTGTCATTGTCATTGTTTGAGACTGAAGTAAAGTTACCACGATATTTTCTGGTCATGTTATGTGCTAACCTTTCTTGGTTTGCGAGTGCTTCTTGTAGTCTTCTGTAAGCCCCTTGTAATGTGTTTCCTGAAGTTGCAGTGTTGTTTAGACGGGGCTGCACGTATGAATGTTGTCTGCGCGCATTTGAGACTCTAGACCTGTTTGTGTTTTGGGGCCGGTGAGACACTCTCGACCCGGTAGAAGTCATATAATAATTACAGATAAAAGTATACCGGCAAGTTTGAGTATGGACAACATCATCCACCGGGTTGCTCGGCACGCAGACATAGACACCCGGAGAGCACTTGGTATCTATGGAAAACTCCCCAAGATTTCAATCAAAAAGGGACCGACTGAAATCTGGAGATACTGGCCGGCTGAAAAAAAAGCCATCTTTTTCAATCCAGACCCATTGTATTACGAGTTTGAAGTCCACAACGGACTCGTCTTTGACGGAGAATTTTGGAAATATATAAAAAACTCACATGTACGAACAACAACAATAAATAGAGACGGAGGATATTTTCATTTTGAATTCAAACCAAAATATAAATATTCTAATTTTAGTTTTGGGTTAAATCCTGAATTTATAGATAAAAATTAACACAGTGTAACAACATATGAAACCTTATTTAAAGGCGGGGGGTGTTATAGTTGGTGCCCATCTGGTGCGTTCAATATGTGAGCACATATACTATAAACAGTGTACAGGTCTTCTGATTTCTGTCTTTGCATGGGGGTCACCTATGTGCAGGGGATTACGGTGGGTCACCGATACATCAACAGATAAGATTTTCAGAGCTGTACAAGGACTTGTTGCAGTGTTTATCTAGTTGTCAAGTTGCTCTTGTGCATTTATTATCTTGCAAGATATTAGATGGACTGTTTTATGGAAAAGAGGCTTCATCACTTGGAGACGAAGGATGGTCGGGGTCACTACGAGGTCCTCGGGTCAAACAACAAGTCCCGGAACCTGCGTCTCAGACCGGTCGTCCCCCTGCACCCCAAGAAAGGCTTCATCAAGGTGGATGAGGGCAGACAAAGCGCCATCTTCCTCGCATCAACACAAAGAAACGCAAAGAAAGAGTTTGTCATCAAGGTGTCCGCCTTTAACACCAAACTCCCACCACGCCTACAACCCTCCGTCATAGAGTACAAGATTATACAAAAACTCTACAAGGCGGTGCCCGGAAGAGTCCCGAAACCAATCAAGTTTTTCACATGCACAAACTTCGTCCCAGAATACATATGGAGCAACAAAAATTTAGGACTCAACTATTCTAAACAATTCATTACATGTATTGAATATATCGAAAATGGAACTTTCAGGGACTATCTGAAGAGGATGGCTTTGTCCCCGCGCAGACGACTAAACGACAACATCATGATGTGCTTCATAAAACAGGTTTTCGATACTCTCCAAAAAATAAGAGCCAAGTACCCCAAGTTTATTCACGGGGACTTGCACCTCGGAAACCTATTCGTCCGGCCAACAAAACCAGTACCCCAACTTGTATTTGGAGACTTTGGGTGGTCCAGAATTACAAAGGAAATTACAAACCCTGAAATAAAGTCGGGCAATTTCAAAAAGGAATATGGAATTGGTCTAAATATGTCACCAATGTATGACCCCCACTATTTTATGATTAATCTTCGCAGGTGGGTGTTTGAAAATGCATACTGTTCAACTGATGGGTTTCCACGCACAAAAAGATTCCTAAATTTCGCCGTCCCAATTGGGTACCGGAAAGAAAAAGACAAGTACACAACAAATAGTAGATTGAAATATGGTGTGAAATATCCTTATACAATAAAGACTCTGCTTTCGAATAGTTTTTTTAATTTTTCGCGTGTTGTCCGGGCCCGTCGTGTTGTTGTCCGTCGCAGAGTCCAAAAGAATACACAGTCAGATGCAAATTTCCTCCGGGTCAGTCCTGAAAATTTGAAATTATTGGACAATAAAAAGAGGTCGAAGCGTGCTTTGTTGATTGCGTATGGCGCGGGGCCGACACCCAACAAGAGGGACAAAATAAAAAGTCCTCGGTACAAGTAGGCATGAGGTGCTTCAGAACACCTGATAGCGAACCACTCTATGTTATCCTCCCTTACTTTAACTACTGTGGGTTCAAGACACGATACCGTTTGTTCTGTGAATTTGTAATTCGAAATAGAAATTTGCCGGGGGTGAAGCTTGTCGTTGTGGAGGCCCTGGGCAAAACCCCACTCCCCCAGCTTCCGGCTTGGAAACACATCAAGGTCGATGTGAACAGTACAGTCTGGATAAAGGAGAATCTTATAAATATCGGTGCTTCCAAGTTGCCGAGTGACTGGGTGCACCTTGCTTGGATAGACGCTGACATTCACTTTTTGAATGAGAATTGGGTGGGGGAGACGAAGGAGGCTTTAGAGTTTTACGACGTGGTCCAGCTCTTTCAGTCTGCAGTAAACCTGGGTCCCTTTGGTGAAACCATCAAGGTGGACAAGTCCTTTGGGTACATGTATTCCCGGAGCTCAACCCCATACACCCTGAACGATAGGTATGGGTTTTGGCACCCGGGGTATGCCTGGGCTTGCACCCGGACAGCTTGGAAGAAAATGGGAGGACTCATAGACTGGGCCATCTTGGGGTCTGCCGACAGACATATGGCACTCGCCTGGATCCAAAAGGGAGACCTCTCGCGACCAGGAATTATAAATCAAAATTACAAAAACCTCATACAAGACTTTCAGAAGGAGTGCAAGGGGTTTCGACTCGGAAACATAAATGGGACTATCATCCACGAGTGGCACGGGTCCCTCGAAAACAGAAAGTACAAGGAGAGGTGGCAGGTACTCACGGAAAACAACTTTGACCCACTATACGACATTGGTCTCGACGAAAAAGGTGTTTTACAACTCACCAATTTAGGGAAGAGATTGGAAAAGGACCTCAAGTCTTACTTTTACGAGAGAAGGGAGGACTCTTAAAGAAACCTCTCTCTGAAAATTCAATGACAGAGACAACCTGCGTGTGCGAAGACACGTCCTTTGTCAAGGTCCAGGGGTCGGAAGTGTACTTCTACTGCGAAGTGTGTGAAGAATCTGTTTTGGAATTAAATATGAAATTGAGGAAACTGGCGAATGAGCTTTTGCACAAGTATCTGGACCTCGGCATTCACCGGCGTCCAGAAATTAAACTGTTTATCCGGAGTGACGGCGGGGACATTCACGCCGGTTTGAGCGCTATGGACTGTATCCAAAACTTGCGCGGGGTCAAGGTGAGGACGATTGCAGATGGGGTGTGCGCATCGGCAGCCACCTTCATCCTTCTCGGAGGACACCGGAGGTACATGACACCAAACTCGTACATTATGATCCACCAACTCAACATGGATGGAACTTGGGGAAAGTTCGAGGACTTTAAGGATCAACTCGCAAACCTAGAACAATTTATGGACAGATTTCGGACAATTTATCTGAGGGAAACAAGAATTCCAACTGAGAAATTGGAGGAGATTTTGAAGAGAGATGTGTACATGGATGCAGACAAGTGTATCGAGTGGGAAATTGTTGATGACATCTATTAACGACGACCCTTGAGAGACTGAAGTGCAAGTGCAGCCTTCACCTTATTTTGGTTATTGTAAATATCATTAAGTATTTTCACAAATTTCTTTGAAATGTTATTTGTCAGTAGTCTTTTTTGGTGCGCTTTTTTGTACAAATTTGCAAAATTAGTAGAAATATTTTTTGTTGCATTCTTGTTTGGCATTTATAGTCCCAAATATATTTTTTGTCTGTTGTTGAATTGTATTCCGTTAAATTTGGTTGTTGCGGCTGAAGTGTAGGCTCCCATTCTCGGCCAGACAAACCAGTGTCCTACCGCGATGTTTTCCGGTACGAGACATTCGTGGTATATGACATCTCCTCCATCACAGGTTGACCCAAACATGGTCTTTTTGACCATCTCCTCTCCTTCTTGATTTAGAATGTAAAATTCAGGGGTTGCGTGGTCGAAGAGCATACAGTTGAATGCCCCGTATAGTGACTCGCTGATGGTGAGGGAGTCTTTCTTTCTCCCGATGACGGGGGTGAGGAGTGTCGCGGCGTGTTCCGCAAAGTACCTCCCTGGTTCTGCTATGAATTTGAATTCAGAATCGAAATTGTCGTTGAGGGCTTGATGTATCATGGATGGTACAGGTCCCAAGTCGAAGAGGTGTGTCGAAGAAAACCCTCCCCCGATATCTATTATCCGTGGTTTAAACCCGTATGCCTCAGCCTTTTCTACGGCTTTTTTGACCTTTACTATTGCCTCCACAAATGCAGATGCATTCTTGGCCATCGAGCCCACGTGGAAGGACACCCCCACGAGGTTCAAAGAGAGCCGCGAACACATTGTAATTAGGGTTGGCCAATCCTCCTCCTCCGCGCCGTATTTATTCCCCAAATTGCACCTCGCATCTGGGTCATCCGCGCGAATACGCAAGATGACATCAACAGAGGCGTATGGCACCGCGAGCGCTATTTTTTGGAGCTCGCACACACTATCAAATGTGGTCCGCAGTAAATTCTTTTTATAGACGAGGCCAATGTCCTCGAGGGTCTTGCACGGGTTTGCGTACACAATCCTGTCAGCACCAATTCCCAATTCTAAAACCAAATTGATTTCAGCCGGGGTGGCACAGTCAAAGGAGGCTCCAAGCTTTGCCAGGTGTCTGACCAATTCTGGATCAGGATTGCACTTTACCGCATAGTATGGAGTTACAGTAGGGAATGCTTTCTTCCACTCTTCATATGCAAGTGTGAGTACATTTAGGTCATAAACATAAAAGGAGTCTTTTGGGCTGTGTGTTCTGATGAGTTCCTGAAGAACTCCACCCCCAACCATCCAGAGGTAACACTTCCGGACATTTTATTTTTAAGCCTTAAAGAGGTGGTCTCCTGAGTACCCAAGCCAGAGACATGCCTCGTCCAATCTTCTTCCTCCTCGACCGCTCTGGTTCTATGAATCACGCCCGTTCCGACACAATTGGTGGATTCAATTCCTTCCTGAGTGACCAGCGGGACCTGAACGAAGACACTCTGATGACTTTTTGGCAATTTGATCACGAAATTGAAAAGGTCTACACGAATGTTCCCTTGAAGAATGTCCAGCCCCTTGACTCTACAACTTTTCAGCCGCGCGGGGCGACTCATCTCCTGGATACCATCGGCGAGGCTCTGGACACGGGGAGTCCCATCGGCGAGCCCCCTGTTGTGGTCATCTTCACGGATGGCGAGGAGAATGGGTCTACCAAGTACACAAAGGCGGACATCAAGGAAAAGATAGAACAAAAGACCAGTGAGGGGTGGACTTTTGTGTATCTGGGCGCGAACCAGGACGCTTTTGCAGAGGCTGGAGGGCTGGGTATCGTAGGGGACACGGTGTACAACTTTGACCAGAACCGGACCCCCCAAGCCTTCCGCCAACTCTCACAGACTGTGAGTCAACATGTGTAATTTACTTTTTGAATAGACTAATCACACCCTTGAGCTGAGCTGTCTTTTCAAGTGCATTCTTTGCGTGGAGAGCTAGATTTTCTGCCTTTTTTGCATTGAGTGAAGCAGTGAGTTCAGTCTGATGTGTTTGTTGTTCAATTAAATTTAAAGGAGAATTTGTCTGTGCTACTGTTGTTGAACCTACATTCTCACTGGGGAGAGATGCACCCACAGGGCCACTTGGGGCAACCGGGGATGCCCCACCCCCACCCCCCATGAAAAACATAACAAGGCCTGCAACAATCATAAGGACACCAATAACAACACCTGCAATAAGACCCTTGTATTTGCTTGTGGTCTTGTCAGTCTCCTTGCTCATAGGTACTGCACACCCAATCATAATAGCCAACCCTGCGACGGCAATTCCGCCTGCGATAGCCTTGCTTGGCATTTAATTTAGACCAACAATTTTATTTTGTATTTGTGTCCGAGGACACGTTCCGTCTCCTTGGCTGCTGCTCTGAGGCTTGGCTTGGACCAGAGGAGCCACCTCGACCAGAAGCCCGCCTTGTATCGTCCTGACGGGCTCCAGTTTTCACGCTTCACGTGACGAGTCAGATACCTCTTCATCCGTGCTTGGTCTTTGTGGAGGGTATAGTCCGAGTACCCACGAAGACCAAAGTTAACCATGCGACCATTCGGAAACTCGGCGTGCCACTTGTGAGGAAACTTACCGCGCCTGACAACAATCGTGTCCAACCTGGTCATCTCCTTTATTAAATCCGAAGGATTTAGTTCCTAGCTTCGCGTACTCCAAGTCCTACGGACTTGACCTGGTCATCTCCTTATTGTTATCATAATAGAAATATATATTAGGAGGACCAAGGTGATGACATTCAGTATAACCCAGCCTCCTGCAAATGTGGTTATGAATTTGTTTTCCCAAACCATATTTAAGACTTGCCGACCTAAAGAATCATCGTCCACCTCCTCGATGGATTCATTCATTAAAAAGAAAAGACAAATTTTATCTGGAAATTTTACGGAACTTGGGAGGTGTGTTTGTGTGTTGGGTCGAACGGGGATAGGCAAGTCGTATGCGGTCCACGATGCGCTCCAAGGGAACTACATCGAGTTGACCGAGGACATACTCAAGAGCAAACAAGGCACCATAGACTTTCTGGAAAAACTCAAGTCGACTGACACACCTGTCGTCTTGGACGAGTACGAGTCGGTGTGCAACCTCATAGGAATGAGGGAAATCACAAACCCACCCTCAGCAGGCAAATTCGTCATAATATCTCAAATCCCAATTGAAAATAAATTTGATTTTGAAATTGTTGTGTATAACTTTCCTGTGCCTACACCTTCTGATATGAAGAGGATTGCTCCTGGGGCGAGTGATGAATTAATTTTAAAATCGAATGGCGACATTCGCAAATTGTTGAATGGGGTTTCTTTTAGGTCTGATGACCACGACACCTTTACGAGTCCGAAGGAGTTTATAACGAGTATTGTTTCAAAAGACTCCAAAACTGATCCCATGGATTACTTGGGGGATCCAATAGCCGAGCCGGGGAATATGGTTGGAATTTTACAGGAGAATTATTTGGATGCTCGGGGTGTTGACTTTGTAAAGATTACGGAGAGCTTTAGTGACGCTCAGGTGTTTGAGGACAAGATGTACGAGGGGGCGTGGGACCTTATGCAGTACTACACTATTCTTGGGTGTATAGCACCTGCTGTGGAGATTGGACACAGACTCAAACCCGACAAAATCAGACCGGGGAGTATCTGGACAAAACACCAAAACATGTGCATGAGACACAAAAGAATAAAGACAATTTCAGAACGAATTCCTTTTTTAAACTTGAATTATGACAGTCTCTTGCTGCTTCGAAAACACGCTGAACACAAAAACTGGAATCTCCTTTTAGAATACAAATTGGAAGCCAAGGATATAGATGTACTGAACCACCTCTCACCACTCACAAAACTCAAAGCCAAGGAGATTCAGGAAATAAAAAAACACCTAGTATAAATGGGAAATGCAACAAAGCCTAAACACCCATTAAAGAATTTAATTAATTTACATAATCAAATAAGAAATACTCGGCGATTTTTGAGAAACACAAACAGAGAAGTGAACAACTTGGAAAGAATTATTCGTACAAGTAACAGGACTGCTTCGTTTGGTCTAGTGTACATGACTTTGATTCACCGGCTTGAGTTTTTAACGGCAACTCAAAGGAGTTTGATGAGACAGTTGGAAAATCTCGAGTCAAGGGCGAATCGGGCTCTTCCTCGCTAATCATCCTTTTCGTTTGTATCGGCTGGTGGCTCTGGGACCTCGTCCTCATCCTCCTTGGTCTCCGGCTCGGGGGCGGGCGCGGCTTGTGCCACGGAAGTCTTCACCTGGACCGGAATTGGCACTGGAACCATAGGGAATCTGCGCTGGGGCTTCTTCTCGATGAATCGCTTGTACAGATAAAATCCAATAACGACAATTAGAACAATTGCCACAATATTGAATATATTGAAGGGTGAGTGTGCGACAGCCTCCTGAATTCTGACTCTGGATGGGTCGATGACTGGGGGGACTAAAGTTGGTTGGGACATCCTATTACAAAAAGAGAAGATGTTACACGCTGTTGGACGCAGGCCCCGCCGGAAAAAAAGTAGCTGTGCACCGCCGCTAGACGAGGCCCCTCTCTTAAGGGCAAGAAAAGATGGAGGTTGAACAGTCCTGGTTCGCGTTTGACCTTTGTCGGCGCGAGTCTGAGGTTCAATTGAAGTTTGAAAACGAACATGTCTGCAAACATTGTGGGGGAACCAAGGTTTTCTGCGGGCAAGATGAGTACGGGGTCTCAATCGACCTTCCAACCTGTACATCCTGTGGGGCTATGGATGCCGAGTATGTGTGCGACGAGCCCGAGTGGCGGAGCGGTGCCGATAACGAGGGCCCAGACCCGTGCCGCGTGGGATGCCCGGAGAATCTGGACCACTTTTCCCAAGCCTGGAACATGGGCACCTTGATCCGGAAAAATTACAAAAACTCGGCGGTCGGCAAGTTGATGATTCGTCAACTCCACTCGAATGTCAACCACAAGGACCGGAGTCTGTTCCACGCATACAAGGATATGGACCGCGTCGGCAAGGACATTTTGAGCCTGCCAGACACCGTGATGTACGATGCAAAAGTCAAGTACCGCAAGTTTAACGAGAATGTGTTGACTCGCGGGGCTGTTCGAAACGGTATCAAGGCGAACTGCATTTTCCAGGCTTGTCGCGAGCGGAATGTCCCTCGGACTGTGCACGAGATTGCAGCCGCCTTTGATATTCCTGCCCGTGATATCTCTCGGACTTTTGAGATGTACCAGGAGCAAAACCCAGAGACCCAGGTCCACGTCATCACACCGGCCGACATTGTCTCGAGATTTTACAACTCCATCACACACATCCCGGAGGAGCACAGGAGCAGGACAAAGATGAAGATTATCCAAGCGTGCAAAAGTCTAGACGACTCTGTCAAGCTGATGGGCCGAACCCCAAAGGCGGTGGCTTGCGCCGTCATATATGTCATGCTCGACAAACTCAAGTTTCCAATCAGCAAGTCGGATATTTGCAAAATTTGCGATGTGTCCGGACCAACACTCTCAAAAATTGAATCAATAGTGAAAGCAGAATTGAAATAGAAGTAACTAGATAAAAACCTTTGACCCTGAAGAGTAAATGAGTAACATCGTCCTCTTCCTGAGTACCCCTTGTTATGGTGGGGTTTGTCTTCAGCAGTATGCCGAGTCTATTCTCCGGCTTCAGCGTACGGCTGCTATGCACGGAATTAACATGATGTTGGATACAACTGAAAACGAGTCGCTTGTCCATCGTGCGCGCAATCTGGCCGTTGCTCGATTCTATCAGAAAACCCAAGCCACACATTTCATGTTTATCGACGCTGATATCCACTTTGACCCCGAGTCGGTCATTCGGTTGGTCAAGTCTGACCACGACATTTCAGTGGCTTGTTACCCGAAGAAATGTGTGATGTTCAACCAAGCGGAGGATTCTGTGTTGAAGGGGGATGGTCGTGACCTTGACCGGGTTTCCTCGTCTCTTGTGATGAATTTCAAGTACCAGAACAGTCAGGTCCTGAACGGGTTTGTCGAGGTGCTTGATGGTCCCACGGGGTTTATGGTGGTCAAGCGGGATGTGTTTACCAAGATGTTTGAAAAGTACCCTCAGCTCAATTGCGTGAATGACCATCAAAACAAGGACCTGGACACATATGTTGCAATCTTTGATTGTATGATTGACCCCGAGACGAAGCGGTACCTGTCCGAGGATTACGCCTTTTGCCGGCGGTGGCAGCAAATGGGTGGGAAGATTTACGCGGATGTGCAGACAGTTCTAGGGCACGTGGGGAACATCCGGTTTCACGGGGTACTAGAGGACCGTCTTAAAGACGTTGAAAGTGTAGAGAGCAAGTGAAGATGACCACGAAAGTGTGTACTAAGTGTAAACAAGTGAAGGAATTTTATTTCTTTTATCCTCGTGGAAAGTCGTATACCAGTGATTGTAGAGAGTGTCGTTCTGAATATTCTAAGAAGAGGTATATCGACAACAAAGAGAATATAGATGCTACAAACAAAGAATGGAGAGAGAATAATCCCGAACGACAAAAAGAACTTACAGACGCTTGGTATGAAAGAAATAAAGAAGCAGTATCTGAACACAGAAAAACTAGACGAATTGACAAGCGCGAGGAAGTTCTCGAAAGAGAATCTAAATACAGAGAAAACAATAGAGAAGCTATTTTAGAATATCATCGTCAATGGAGAGCAGCTAATGCAGAACATTTCAGGGAGTATTCAAGAAACTACGCGAGAAGAAGACTTCAAGAGGACCCTATTTTTAAACTTCTTCACAACCTTCGTTCACGAGTGAGCACGGCTATTAAAGCAAATTCCGGTAAAAAGGCTTACAAGACAAAAGAACTTATAGGGTGTACTATAGAAGAATTGTGGATTCATCTAGAATCACAATTTACAGAGGGTATGACACGTGATAACTATGGCGAATGGCATGTAGACCATAAAAGACCATGTGCATCATTCAATCTTGAAAACCCCAGAGAGCAGAAGAAGTGCTTTCACTGGACTAATTTACAACCGCTTTGGGCAATTGATAATATGAAAAAGGGAGCAAAGTACGAAGAGGGTTAAGGACACAACGACTGTAGAGTGTAAGTGAGGATGTGGATTCATGGTATAATATATTTATGGACTTGTATCTCAAACGGAAAAAAGTATGTTGGTCAAACTATTCGTTCGCTTAATTCTAGAAAACGTGATTATATATCAGCTGTTTCAAGGAAAGACACTCGTCATCATGTTGTAAAAGCTATGGTCAAGTATGGTAGAATTATATGGGTAAATGGTAAAAAAGAACTAGAAGGATGGACTTTAGAAGTTCTACACAGTCGATATTTCAACAACTACGAAGAGTTGGATAATTTAGAAGATCAAGAAATAGTTACACGAGACCTCCTGAATCGTTCTAAAGGATACAACCGTCGTCGAGGAGGTAGAAATGGAGAATTTAGTGAAGAAACGAGAGAAAGAATGAGAGTGGCTCAACTTGGTGAGAAGCATTGGAACTGGGGAAACAAGTGGACGCAGGAACAGCGTGACGAGAGAAGTTTGTCGATGATGGGAAAAAAGAGGGGGCCTTACAAACCTAGTACTAAACCTCGTAAGCCCATCACTGTTACAGAAAAGCTTAAGGCATCTCGTGCGGCAAGAAAGGGTACACAAAGAACCCCCGAGTCTTGTGAAAAACAAAGTGCCACTATGATTGCATCTAACCGGACAGGAGCAAAGTGTGCCGCATCAAAAAAGGTCGACCAATATACCACAAGTGGAGTTTATATAAAAACATGGGATAGTGCTAAGGATGCGGGAAAGGAATACGGAATTACGGGAGAGGCAATTAGCAATTGTATTCGCAAATTAGAGAAGGGTATAGAATCTACAAGTGGGGGGTTCAAGTGGGGTTTTGAGAGAAAGGTGCAAAAATTAGAATCTTGATATTAAATATGGAATCAGAAGAGTGTCCGGTGTGTCTTGAACCTCTTGCAGGAACAGTAGTTCACCTTGGGTGTTGTAAAAATAAACTACATATCCAGTGTTATCTCAACAAGTGTCCTTTTTGTCGAGCGGATCTCCCCTCACCCCACATTGTCGTTCCCGTGCCTGTTGCAGTAGAAACCAGGAGGGAACTCGATTGGAAACAAAAAGTTTTACCATCCGTATTTACATTTATCGGAATTGTAGGACTTGTAAGTATTCTAGGATTTAGAAATTAAATACAAAATTTCGTACACCTTTCCAGACTCTCCATTCGCCCCTGTAAACCGCTTGTACCGTTTCTTCAACTTGACATAGTCATATGGTTCCAATATAGCCTTCCACTTTTTCGCACTTATAATCCCTTCATCATTATAAGATATTAGGATATATTTTGATATTTTCAGGGAGTCTTCTATGAGCTCCGTCATTGCTTGTATAGCAGACTCCTCTTTGTTGTAATCTGATTTATTGCGCTCGTCCCTCGAAGGCATGTGCGTCACCTCCATCCACTCCTTCGCCTTTTTGTTTGTTATAATCACATTTAACAAAAAGTACAATTTTGAATATTCGTGTTGATTATATGGGGGGTCGTAGTATATGAGGTCAAAAGGGCCTTTGAGTTTCTTTACGAGGTCATTTGTGGGTTGGTTGTGGCAGGTGACTTTGCACGGCTCCGGGCTCCATATAGGGCACTGAACCTGGAAAGGTTT
>Ga0214206_1000079_pt1 | contig 25983 bp, 30 predicted proteins | sample TroBogEpilimnion_26_FD_153044 | JGI IMG/M metagenome (GOLD analysis project Ga0214206, IMG submission 153044) | Freshwater microbial communities from Trout Bog Lake, WI - 07JUL2009 epilimnion | ecosystem: Environmental > Aquatic > Freshwater > Lake > Epilimnion/Euphotic zone | place: Trout Bog...
CTTAAAAAGTCTTAGTGATCTTCCAGATGCTGCTCCGGTAGCCCCTACCCCTAAAAGTGGTATGGCGGCAATGCTTGAGCACTTTCACAAACTTCCGGAAGAAGATCGTAGATTCATGGTATCTTTGGGTTCGGAAGCCATAAATGCTATTGAGAAGGCAAGAAAACAGGGTACTAGTATGCCCGATGCGGCAGCAGATAAGAATGTCTCTGCACGAAATTATGAACGATACAACAAACTAGCCAAAAAACTTTTAAGCTATGAAAAACAACCCAACAACCATCGGGGATCTAAGTCCGAGGGACATGAAAATCTTATCGGCGTCCTCACTAATGACAACACACCATCGTCAGGACTTGAATCACCTGCCCGAGTCGGCGAGGACAAAAATCCTAGCGGGGGATCCAGCGGGGTACTCGGAAGCTCTGAAGAGCAATCCGGAGATGTTCAGAAATCATCCGGTAATGAAACACATGGAAGATATAGCTTGGGAGCATCTCCTGAGCAATCCAGAGCCCTCTCAGCCGCAGTAAAGAGCCGACTCGTTCAGTCGGCAGGGCGACTCTCCGAAGCGGAGATCGCTAAGATGTCGCCTGAAGAGATCGAAAGAGCGCATACCGCGCTAACCACGCAGGCCGAATCAAGTTCGGCTCATGCTAATGAGCGGATTGAAAGTGCCGCTCCTAGGGTGGAGGATGTGGTCAACAAAACCCTAGGAGAAATTGTAGCCGGGGCCAGGGAAGAAAGTATCAGGAGAACGCCTGCCGAAAGGGCACAGATCATCCGTAAAAATTACGCAGACCTGATTCGCTCTGGTGCTTTCCGTTCCCCTGCCGAATTCCTCACTAGGGTGGCTTCCGGTAAACTAGAAGGAGTTCCTAGCGATCTCGCCCTTGTAGCTCGAACCATGTTGTCGGGAACCAAGGTTGATTGGAACAAAGTTGCCACGCAGATCGGTCGTTTCACCGACAAGACCAGCCCCACAGGAGAAGCTCCTTGGAGCGGACTGGCGACAAAGCAGGGCAAAGGACACAACGTAGCCCTTAACCTGAACGCCCAAGCCGATAGGGGAATCATAGGAACGTATATCCACGAACTCCTCCATACGGTAGAGCGAGACAAGATCACGGGTAAAACAAAGCTAAACCCAACCGAATCCAAGGCACTTGATGAAATCAAGTCAGCCTACAAAGCCTTTTTGGATCGTGCGGGGATTGCCGGAACTCCCGCCGAGATCGAAGCCAAAGCCCGTGAAATGTCTCAGGGCAAAGGCGAGAACGATTACGGATATACTTTCCTGCGTAGCCCAGAAGAATTTGTCCGAGGAATCCAGGAGAGCCCGGATCTCCATGCCCTAGGGCAGTCCCTGGGATTGGATTACGGAGACGGCAAAGGCCCTCTGAAAGGTACCGCACGCAAGGTTTACGGAGCACTTACAGAGCTGGTCTCTGGGCGCAAAGCAGATCAAAACTCCCCTCTGGTTCGTGCTTTCAGTTCTGCATTTGACCTGACGCACAGCAATCCTAGGGAGAACAAAGCGTCTCCGTTGCACGCAGAGATGAAGGGCTACGAGCGTCGTGAATCATGGATCAGGGATCAGATCGAACAACGCAACCTCCGCGGAACGACCGATGATAGGACGGCTCTGATTAAGGAGTGGAACTCCAAGGAAGGAATTAAAGACGTAGAGCCGGCCAAGGAGAATTCAAGTGGAGAAACATCTCCCAAGGAAACACCAACTCCGACGGACACAAAGAAGCCGGATGATGAGGAGCCACCTGCGCCGCCAGCCGGATCAGATAAGGGGCCTGAACCAGAGCCTCCAACTCCAGAACCCCCGAAGCCAAAACGAGGAAGGCCAAAGAAAGAAAGCACTCCGGTAGAGCGTAAGCAGGTGGCTGAAGTAGCACCGGCACCTGAACCCCCTAGGGTGGAGCAGAAAACTGAGAAGCCGGCTATCCAGGCAAAAAATCAGGAGGAGCCTGGAGAAACTTACTCGCAGGCAGACCTCCAACGACTTGCCGCTACTGCATCGTATGAGGAGTGGAAGAAAGCCGCTCAATCGGACGCTTCGGAGTGGGGCGGTGCTCCTACAAAAGAAGCGTACAGTGCAATGAAAAAGGTGGGGGCTCGTATGCTTGCCGGAAAGGAAACGCCTTTGGAGTCACCGGCTCGTGAGTCCCTAGGGGAGTCAATGCTACGCCTAGGGCGTGAGAAGGGGCAGGAGATGTTCCGTCTCCCCCAAGAACTCTCAAATAGTGATGACCTGACGGAAGTTCTGAATTCCACGGGTAGCAAATTCTCATCATTCGATGCCTATGGAATGAAGCTGATCTCTGAAACCCCGATCAAGGGAGATGTGGTTCTTTTCCCTGCTACCGACGGAAAGAGAAACGATGGATACTCTGACGGAAAAGTAATCAAAGCCGAGAACGGCGTCCTGACGATTCGCCCAACAGATAAGAGCCCAGACTTTCAACTGCCAGAAACACAGGCGGTTGCCGCAAAGGGATCAGTTCGTCTGTACGATGATTCAGTACCTCACAGCGAAAAGAATAGCCTCACAATCGATTCGTCCGATGGAGCCAACGGAACAATCCGTAAGGCTTCCAGCATTTATCAAGCGATCTACCAATGGGCTCACAACACCGGACAGAAGGTAGTTCCTGACACGACGACCTCATGGGCGGGTCATTTCCGTAGGAACGCACAACAGATCTCATCTGCAATACGAAACCAAGATGCAGAGCATTTCCGGCCTACCATCGATCAGCGTAGCCGGATGTTCCCAAACCTAGACAAGGATGGATCCCTGCGTAAATGGGAGAGCCTAGATACCGCAGGAAAAGTCTCCGCTTTAATGCGTGCCGAGAAGAGTTATATTGAACAAGCCGCACCCGAACTTGTCTCACATAGCTATGATCCAGCCACAGGAAACTTTACCGACGAGAACGGAGCATCAGTATCCATTCACGACATCCGAAGCAGAATTACTGAGGGACTTGCAGAAACGAAAAATGACGGGACTCCTGACCCTTTCCGAGTCGGAGAGGCAAGTCTTAGGAGATATCTGGGTGCGACGAGACCCGCGCTTGAAAACGCTGACGGACTCACAGCTTACAGCGCAGATAATAGCGGACATCTAGACAAAGCCCTTTATTCGGAGGAACGCCCTAGTGTCGTCAGGAACACATTAAGGAAGGTCGGTTCGATCATCCCAGAGGGGGCAAAGGAAACGTTATTTGGTAAAGACATCGCCTCCTACAACGGAGTGAAAACTAGGTTGGCCGGACTCTTTACAGGCCCAGACAAGGGCGTAAACAAAAACGTATCGTTCAGTCACCAAGTGGCTCAGGGCATCAAGCTGAAGGCCGAGAACCACATCAAGTACGCAAATAGGTTGTGGTCTGAAGCCCTGAAGAACGATTACGGCAATAAGATATCCGAAGCGCAGTTGCTCGAAGCACGAACCGCCCTAGGAAACTACGGGAATCCCCTGACCGACCTTGATGTAAAACGTGTCAACGAGGAGCAGGCAAAGAACGGGAGCGAGGCGGCAATCAAACTCGCCAGGGAACTTACGCAAAAGAATCGTGAAACTTACCGGGACGAACAACAAAAAGCCCTGGATTCGTTACCCCCTAGGGCACGGGCGGCTATCGTTTCTTTCCGTGATGGCATTGACTCGTTGCAACAGGAGTTAATCCGGCAGGGCGTGGTCAGTGGTGATCTCAAGGCTACCCTAGAGGAGAATCATGGAATCTATATTACCCGATCTTACGATCATCTGGATGCCGGTTTGACCCATGACGACATGATCAAGAAGAACCCAGAGCTGGCACGCCGTATGGAGACCAGTACCCGTAACTTTTTGGCAAAGGAAAGGGCGCCGGAGATTCTTAACGAGAACCGCAAGGCCGGCGGAACAATGACAAAAGAAGAGGCACTTCAAGTTGCCAAGGATCAGGTTACAGAGGAAGAGGTTCACGATTCGTTGAACAGGCTTCTAAACCCTAGGGAGAATTCTTTGGATCGCCGGTTCACGATTGGACAGTTCCCTGGTCAAAAAGACCTGAGCACTTTCCTGAAACGCGGAAACCTAGAGGATGACCTCAAGCAGTACCTAGGGGAGCGAAAGGATCCTGCAACTATCGCCGCAGACACGATGGGCAGGCAGGCCGCAGTTCTGGCAAATCATAAGTTCCTTTCAGACCTTCGGGAGTCCGGCCTCAAGGATGGTTCGCTATATGATCCGGCAGATCCAAAGAACAAGGGTAGGTCAGTCCCTCACAAGTACGTTCCTATCGCTTCGATCAATAACGAATCATTGGCTCCGCTCAACGGCCTCTATATCCAAAAAGAAATCGGTGATGGACTGCTTCGGATGCTCCCTAGGATGGGCGCAAGCGACACGCCTTGGTTGCTCGATCTCTTCAAGAAAGTCACGGGTTACTCGATGGGCGCAAAGACCCAGTTCTCGCCGGCGGCGCAGGTTCGTCACAACGTATCCAACCTCCTAGGGTTGGTGACCACCGCCAACTGGCATGGTGGCCTGGTTCCAAAAAACTTGAAGGAAGCGTATGGTAAGATCAATCCGTTCAGCTCCCTAGAGGACGCACGCAACAATCTTCCAGAGATCCAGAGGCTAACCGAGCTAGGTCTGCTCCACCAGTCAGAGGCTAACCGCCTGCTCCATGAACTCATCGATGGTAATGAGAACGGCAAACAGACTCCCCTAGGGGACTTCCTACGCAAGATTGCCTCCCCGCTGAACAAGATCGGGGATACCGATATCCGTGGCGTGAAGCTCAAGCATCTCCCTGAAACCCTGTACGGAGTTTCGGATGCGGCTTACAAGGTTGCCATCTTCTACGGCGAGCGTCAGAAATACGCAAACGCCCACCCAGAATGGACGCCGGAGCAGGTAGATCAGAAGGCGGCTCAGATCGCCCTAGATTGTCACTGGAGCTATGACCGATCGCCGGCGATCGTAAAGGAACTCTCCAAGGTTCCTATCGTTGCCCCGTTCGTTCGTTTCAGCTCCGAGGTTTATCGTACCAGCTACAACCTGCTGAAGTTGGCACATGACGAGATCAAGGAAGGCAATGCCACCGGAAACGCGGAGCTTACCAAGATGGGCTGGGATCGTATGCGTGGTATCGCAACGGTCGCCCTAGGGCCGTCCGCCCTGATTGCCATGACTCAGGCCGCAAGTGGCATGACCGACGAGGATCAGGAGGCTCTCCGTAAATTCCTACCTGAATGGCAGAAGAATGCTCAGATCATTCCTTTCCAGAAGGCCGATGGAAAGGTCGGGTACTTCGATCTCTCATGGTGGGATCACTATAAGATTCTTCGCACCCCGATCAAGGCGGTGATCCGTGCGTTCTCCAACGATGAGGGCGACTTTGGAAAAGGACTCCACGACGCAATGATCGACGGAATGGGAGAACTCTTTCAGCCCTTCGATAAGGAACAGCTTACGACCAGTGCGATCATGGACATTGCTCGTAACAAAAACTCAGCCAATGGAGCACCGCTTTACAACCCGCAGGACTCGGCGGCAAACATCGGTCTTGCAGTCACCAACCGCTTGTGGACTGCCCTAAGCCCAGGTGCTATCGACAGCATAAATCGTATTTACAAGGGTGCTACTGGCTATGTTTCAGACAGCGGACGCTCCTACGATGCCGGTCAGGAAATTGCCAACATGGTTGGATGGCGTGCGGCTGACATGAACCTTGCAAACTCGTTGCATTTCACGGGATCCCAGTTCATGCAACAGAGTGCAAACGCTTCACAGCTATTGTCGCACGCCGCAACAAGCATCGGCTCTAGGACGGAACCGCAGGTTACCCAAGGGTACAAGCAAGCGAATGAGGCTCACCAAGCCCTAGTGCAGGATCTACGCACAAAGTACGAGGCGGCAATCCAGCTCGGCATGAGCCCAGAGCAGATACAGACCGCCCTCAAGGGAGCTAGAGTATCTCAGGATGTCATCGACCAAGTTACCAGTGCGACTTACAAGAGATTCCAACCTAGTGCGGCATCGATCAAGCTACTCCAGAGCAGGGGTCAAGACGACCGAGTGCAGTGGTTGCAGAACGCAATCAACGCCACGCCGGAAACAGTAAACCTCAACCTAGGGCACTAGGGCATGAGTCTCTGGGGCGAGGATATTTCCATCACTCCTCCCGGAGGATGGTACTACATTCAACCGGAAACCCGGTTCAGGTTCGAGGCTAATACCCTAGGGCAACTGGAGGATAAGGTTTCAGCCCACCGGCGGGCAAATGACATCACCCTAGGGTGCCCTAGGGAGGATATCCTGGCGTGGACGCGTTCCCGCCTGGGTGGTGAAGAAGTGCTCTAGGACGCCCTAGAGAGAAAACGAAAGAGGCACAGCCAAAGACCGGCGAGGTTCAGGCAAAGAAAGAACAGCCTGACCAAGAGGGAAAACCAAAGCTCCTCATCGACTCCGCCTCCCAGTCTTCGCTCATCATGGATCTCCTCGGCGTACCCTAGTGCCCGTTCTAGGAGGTACAACGCATTGAGAAGCAAGATGCCAAAGACTGAGAGGGTGAAGTCCATCCCTAGTGGATGTTGGGAACGACGATGTTGCTAGGCTCGGAAGCTACTGGGTCTGGCTTACGCTCGCCTCCAAACTCCTCGGTCACCTTTGCAATCTCTTTATCGACAGCTTCGATAACCTTTTGAGCAAGTGCCTCGTCGGCATTGATCGAATTAACAAGCATCAGATGCTGGGAGAACAGAGCAAACAAGTGCTTCATCTCCTCGCTCATTTCGTGTGCTGGCTTGTCGACGTACTCCGAAAGGAACTGACCGATCACATGAATCAGTCGGCTCACTAGGAGAGGTCGGGGCTCTTCGCCCTGTGCGACAGCAGGGGTTGCTGATGCATCCGTAGAAACAGCCTGTGGGCTGGGCTCTGTAGCTGAAGATGCCTCGGGGGCGTTGGCTGTCTGACTCGTCTCCGAGGCTTGAGGAAAAAGCACCACGTTCTCCGGCGAGGGGGAAGCAGGTGCAGTTGTTGATGTCTCCGTTGCCGGAGTGTGTTCGACCGCAGGGGTCTCTGGTGTTGTTGTGTCTGACATAAATTATTCTTCGCCCTCGTATTCTGGATCCATCCGTTGAGCGATGGCGTAGGTCATCCCTGTACGCAGTGGCTCGGTTGCCCTAGTGCGGACGACGTACCTAAGACGCCCTAGGAGGCCACGCACGATACGCTCCTGCCTAGGGTCAAGGTCACATCGTTCGTTGATGGCTCGTATGGTTTTTGCAAATTCCTCCTGTATCGCCGGACAAGTTTGGGGGACAGAGTCGAACGCCTCGTCAGAGGCTTTCAGCCAGATGTCGTTTGGGAAGCGTCGGGGCATAACAAAGGTTACGCGGTTATTACCCTAGGGCTGTGCTTTGTCAATGGGCTTTTTTAACTTCGAGTTCATCCTCCTGGCAATGGCCTCAAACTCCCTAGAGCAACTAGGGCAGGCGTGGGGTTTGCAGGGTGTCTGACACCTAGGGCATTTATGGATTTTAGGAGGCACAGGCAGTCTGTTTTACTCTGTTAACTCGTGATTTAAGCCAGTCCCGAAGGGCATCGTTCTGCACCCATTGCTGGTTAACGTGGCGTTTATGTGCCTCGTATCGGTGTGCTGGTATCCATCGCTCGGTTCGTTTGCCCGTCTTTTTGGATACATATTTCTGGTAGTTCCAGAAGCGTAGCGTTCCGCAAGGGGAGTAGTCTCCGCGGCGATATTTACCTTCCATGATAGGACGTTCTTTTGGGGTAAACCGTCTTGTGGATCCTAGGGGATCCGGTGCAGAGCTTCCCTAGGAGATAGATATAGGCGTACTCAGGGAGGCAGGGCTTACGCATCGGATGGTGGAGCGATGGCCTAGTGCTACGGCGTAGCTGGGTTTCGGTGTCAGGTGTAGGTGATGTCATGGTGTGGTGGTGTTTGAAAGTGGATGCCGTTTCGTCGATTGACCGGAGGCTACGGCTTACCTCCCGAATGAGACTCCGCATCTCCGTCGGAAAAAAAATGCGGTCGGTCAGGGCTCTGGACGACTTACCCGATTGTACAAAAGGTTGTGGGGTTATTACCTGTTTAGCGAATCAACTTTATTGAACAGCTCCTGTGCGCTGGATGTGTCGAAATAAAAATTCTCGCCCTCGTACTTCCAGACAAAGTCATCCTTGCCAGATTTGATGGCTTGCTCCATCGAGAACCGGAGATCCTCAAAGGCGAATTTGTCTAGCTGTAATGCTCGGTCTGCTGGTGGTCTGAAGAGTGCGTCAAGGATCATGGCTCATTGTTTATGGTTAGTGGTTCAGAGAGCCGGCTCCATGAGCAGAGCCGACTCCCTGAGTTTCCACCTTTCACCGTCAGGTGTATTAAGACACTATGCGGTTATTATTGTTCAATCTTTTTTTAGATAACCATGAGGTCATCATCTTTCCCGTCATTATACTTTTTAGGAATCTTCAAGCCTTTGAGCAGGTAGTTCATCCTATTGGGGGAGGGTATCGACTCATCGTTGTGCTTGGGAGTTGTGCCAAGGATCACGATGCACGCTCCGAACAGAAGGCCGGAGACAAAGGTAAAGACCGAACGTAGTTGTGCCATAGGTTATTGGATTGGTGGGGTTGGTGGTGGGGTTGTGATGAAGGGGTTGTTCACGCTATCGGGGCTGTACGGACTTCCATACTGACCATAGGGATTGTTGATGCTGGTCGGGCTGTACGGACTTCCATACTGGCCGTATGGGTTGGCCGTGCTGTTCGGGTCGTAGGGGTTAGCACTGAGGTTTCCTAGGTAGGTTCCGTCAGGTGCGACGATCCTAGGGGCTCCGTATTCCTGGGCGAATGCCGAGAGCAGGCGAATGATTACTGACGCTATGATCAGGTGTAATGTTTTCATGGTGTGTTGTGTTGTTGTTTGGGTTGTGCCCTAGGGATCGAACTCTAGGGCTGTGATTGTTTACCGAGCCGGCATCGACTTGAGCTGGCGAACTAGGGCATCTGCCATGCCCCACAGGGACTCACGCCAGATAGCCGCATCGAAGTGACACTTTAGCTCTCTGGTTGTCTCGTTGTGGGAACAGCAGATACCTACGGTGTACAGGCCACGAGCACGCAACGGCTTGCGATCCAACGGCTCGTCGGTGATGCAACCATCGGTGTAGACAAGGCAGATCTTGCTCTTGCTTACGATCTCGTTGAAGGCACTCCTCTTGGAGGGTGTTTGCTCTAGGGCATTTGCGATACCCTCGCTGTCGCTCCACGCATGGAACTTCTGGAAGATCCTAGGATCTTTGATCGGAAGCACCACACGCTCACGCACACCGCCTCGTGCAGTTGCATAGGCAACTCCGGTGATACGGCCACGCTTGGCGAGTAGGTTCAAGGCTCGCAGAAGCACACGGCCAGCCCCGTCGCAACGGATGTCGACTTTGCGTTCACGATCCACATACGCCTCATGTGCCATCGAGCCGGAGCAATCTACAAGCAACGAGACATGGGGCTTGCCACGCTCGCTCTGGGACTTTCCGATGTACGGATGCAGGAAGTCACCACGCAGGATGCCACGCACGTTGAGACGCTTGCTGGGGTTGCTGGTGATCTCCTTGCCGTCACCCTTCACACGGAATGCGGTGTCGAGCATACCAGCAAGCCGATGGGACAGCTTGAACTCCTTCAGCTCTTCGGGATCCTTGGGAGGCGTCTCACCGCTGAACGGATCAGAGTTGCACTCGGTTCCGTAACCATCGGTGGTGCCGTCGATAGCCTTGCCATCTTCCTCGCCTGCACCTCCAGGTGAAGACGAGTCGCCGTCACCCTTGCCGTCGGGGGAAGCACCCTCGCCCTTGGGATCCTTGGCCTTGACATCGCTGGGAGCTTTGCCAGTTCCTTCCTTGAGAGCACTTGCAAGGTCGCCTGTGCCGAGACCGCCTTCGCCCTCGATGGTGTCATCGCCGGAGTGGGGGAATTCCCTGAGCCAATCTTTAAGGATCGGGATAAGCTCCTCGGTGGTACGAGCCCTGACGATCCTGCAATAGTACGCCCAGACCCTTGAGTAGAAAGGCAGGGGGCTCATCAGGATGCTGAAGTCACGGCTCGGACGCCCTAGGAGCGACTCGCACTTGATGCGGTAGAGGAGATGCTGTGCCGAGATCTTGTCTACGTCCTTGGACTCTGGACGCTTATCCCAGTAGAGCCACTTCCACTTGCCGGCTCCGGCAACGCCACGGCGATACCCATAGAACCAGAGGCGTTCGATGCGGCAGTCCTCGAAAAGGTTCTGCAAACGCCAAGGGATCTTTTCGGCAGACAGCTTGTCGGCAAGACCCTTGAGATCCTTGGTAGTGAACTTGCTGTGAGCCGCTTCATGCTCATAGACATGGCGGAACAACTGGGGCACTTGGATGCGTTTGGTCTTGTCGGTTGACAACTCGTTGTATGCGAGAGGTGAGATGCGGATGGTGTGACGATCCGTGGTCGGGTCGTACTTCCAGTAGCCTGTCTTGCAAGGGTCGGACTTGAGACCCTTGAGCCAGTCTAGGTCGTACTTCTCGTCGAGCACTCCGCGGGTGCGGAAGTCAACGTGGTGGTCTAGCACTTCCTTACGGATGTGTGGGGTTGCTACGATTTTGCTCATGGTGTGTTGTTGGTTGTGGGCGGAGAATCCTGTACGAGATTCTCCGCCCTAGGTTGTGTTTGTTGGTGCGTGGTTATTACAGCGTTGGAACAGTGAAGCCGTACTTGCCGAAGATCTTGACGAACGCCTCGTTGACCTTCTTGACCTGCTCAGGCTCAGGCTCGCCCTCGATGGTGTTGCTCACCCAGAGGTTGACGCCCAGACGATACAGCTCGGTAGCAACGCCAGCCTCACCCTTGGCAGGGTCGGAGAACTGCAACGCCTCGCAGAACGTGCTGATGTTGGGAACCGATCCGAGGAAGCCATCGGCGGCAAGAACCTTGGCGTGCTTCCAGAACTCGACCAGCGAGTCGAGCAAGGAGGACTTGTAACCTAGGGCAGAGGTGTAGCCTCCGACCACGGCACGAACCTTGGCCTCGTCAACCCTGACATGGATGTGAACGAAGCGACGCTTGGTGGCGGGATCGCCCTCGTCGATGTCGTACTGGCTACCGACGTTGGTGGTTGCGACGATCGCAAGGTTGGCAACCGGAGCAAGCAACTCCTCGCTGACATGAACCTTGGTGACTGGATCCTCGATGAAGCGTCCGGTACGGAGCTTGTAATACTCCACGCCGCCGATGTTGGTCGGCTGGAACGGAGTGAGGAACAAGGACTGAACCGAAGACCTAGCGCGGAGGATCTCGTCGGCCACGAACAGGACGGTCTGTCCTAGAGCGGCCTTACGCCACGCCTCGGACATCGGGCCATCGACCCAAGGTACGGTCGGAGTCTGATACCCTAGGAGGTCGGTCGCCTCGGTCGAGTTGTGGATGCCGACCTCGATGTAGTGGTCGAACATCGAGCCGTGGTTACGAGCCTGGTACGTCTTGCCTGCACCGGGCTCACCCTTGATGAGCAACGGCTTGATCGCACGAGCCGGAGAGGCGTAACGCTCTAGGGCATGGGCGACCTGACACGTTGTCGTGCTGGTCGGGGTGGGGGCGATGATCGCACTGATCTTGCGTGCCGCCGAAGCACCGCCGGAGGCAAGGGCATCGGTGATGTCCTTGGTCAGCTTGTCGAGCTTCTCGTCGGTGACGGTCTGCAATGCGTCCATGCCAGCACAGATCTTGTCAGCCATCTCGGTCTTGAAGTCATCAAGCTCCGCCTTGCGAACGATGTCGGGGTCGGTGACGCTGGAAGCAACGCCTCCGCTGGAAACGCTGGATGCGATCTTGGCCTCGATCTCGTCGAACTTCTCCTGCACCTCGGAGAGCTTCTCGCCCTGTGCCTCGATGAACGCCTTGGCCTCGCCAACGTCCTTGCGGATGTCAGCGGTCTGATCCTCGACGATGCGGTTGATGGCCTCCTCCATAGCCTCGCTTGGAGGCGGTGTGCTGGCAGGAGTGCCGGAGGTTCCTAGGGTGATCTCCTGCGCCTGTGACGCCGTGATCTCGCCCTTGATGAACCGACGGAACGTGTCGGTCTTTGCGGTCGCAACCCAGATGCCGGTGGCACCTAGGCGACGAGCTTCCTTGATGGCCTCCTTGTAGTTGAGGCTGTCGATCTGCTCTGCTGTCAGGGTGGTGTGCTTGCTCATGTTGTGTTGGTGTTGTGAATCCTGTACGAGATTGTTGTGTACAGGATTCGGGTGGTTGACCTACTGCTCATCAGTGCCAGCTCGGTCGTTGCTGGCAGACCGCCACTCGGCGGTTTCGCTTTAGAACTTGAAGGTCGTCGCCTTGGCCTTGCTCACGAGCAATGAGGCAATCGATAGCGGGAGCCGTTCGGCTTCCCCTCGTTCAACCCTGATCGGATACCCCAATTCGATGGCGCACTTGATACCGCTTTCATATGTTTGAAAGCAGTAGCTTACCTTCCAGTCGTCTGTACGAACCGGGATCTGAATGTACTTTCCATCCATTACCCAGTCGTTGTTTTCCAGCCACAGGACGCCATCGTCCGTAGTATCGGGAGTCGGGCCGGATCGATCTTTGATCGCAATCATTCCCGTGATGTCGTCTTTCCAGAACGAATGCCCATCCTCGGACTGGTACTGCTTGATCCATGCGTACTTACGTTTGACTGCTGTGCTCATGTTTAACTCCTTATGCTTCTGTGTTTCTGTTTGACCTAGTGCTCATCAGTGCATGGTGGTCAGCCATACAGACATCCTAGGGTTGTGTGGTTAAGACACCCTAGGATGTTTCGCGTTCAATCCTGCTAAGAAGAACTACCCAGCAAGACCGGATTTACTCTGTAGGATCTGCCAATCCCCTTGCCGCATGGTTCGGGAATGTTCCGCGCCGAAGCGGGGATACTTATCGACAAACGACTGCGCCTCCTCCTCGGTGTTGAACTCCCGAAGGATCGTCCAGTCCCTTGCGTGAATGTCGAATACGATTAGCCGGATCATACCTTTGCCTCCTTGTCGAGCGGCGTACCCTCGAACGAAACCCAGACCCATGCCTGGACAAACGCGCCGTTGCTATCCCCCTCGGCTACCTTCACGAGGTCAGGCCCGTCGAACCCTAGGTCACTAGGGTCAGCCTTCTCGCGCCATTGCTCCTGTGCTAGGCGAACGATTTCAAGTCGGCGGACTTCCGACTGGTGAAACTCTAGGGCACTAGGCTCAAAAAGATCCTCCTCGTCCAGCCATTCCACTAGCTCGTTGATCGCCTCGTCACTGATGACATCATCGTTGATCGCGCTTCGGGTCTCACGCTGGTACTCCTCCAGTTCGTCCTCGGTCAGCGTGACCTGCACGTTGCCGGATTCGTTACTGAGGATCACGACGCCGTTTAGGTTGAGTCTCTTGTCATCAAGGTAAGCTAACATCAGCTTGCCTGCTTCAATCGTGGTATATGTTTTTGTGCTCATGTTTGTTGTTTGGTTATTTGTCCGCCGTTCGGACAAAAGTTTCGTTGTTAGTTGTGTTGCTGGTGTGTGGTTATTACTTGTTGCGAAGATCCCAGTACCGAAAGACACGCTTGCCGTACTCGGACAGCTTGCCTTCCTTGATGACCGGAAGTCGCTTCGCCTTCGCCCAGCGGAGGAACATCATCTGCTTAATCATGTCAGCACTCTGGGAAGGGTTTCGTGTACGGCCTGTCCTCGGTAACGAACGAGGCCGTGTTGAACCGCAGGGCATGGGCTTCGTTGTACGCCTGCTTCCATGCCTTGCCGTTGTGCTTGGCGAGGGCAACCAGTTCGTCGCTAGGCTCCGACGAATAGTTGGTGTCGCTCATGTACCAGAACCAGTCGTGTCGCCCTAGGATACCCTCGTACTCCTCAAGGTTCGACGGCTTGTAGTATCGGGTAACAAGACCCGTGATCATGGATCGGATGTCGTGTGAGGTAATGCTCATAATCTTGTACAGGCCATAGTGTGTATGTGTTGCTGTGGATGTGCGGTTATTACTGCTGGGGATAGAGTAGGTAGATGATCCGGCAACCTAGGGCAACCAAAAGAAACCCTAGAACGCAGGTGAGTCTGATCAACTTGTAATGATCCTCGGTCATAATCGTGTACAGGATTGTTGGGTTATTACCGGATGGCGTAGGCCGCTTCGGCAAGATCCTCGATGAATGCCGCACGAGCCTGCTTCATGGTGTAGCCCATGTAGACCTGACGAATGAGGCGGTTGTTGTAGACGGCGTACGCAAGAAGCGATCCGTTGTGCTGACGCTCCAAGGTTACTTGAACCCTAGGGACTGCTGGCTTGGCAACAGGGAATCGTGATGCAGGATTCATGGTTCGTGGTTCAGATGGTGTTCTCTTCACGCTCGGCGATGCGTGCCTTCACCTTCTTGAGCATCAGCCTTGCACCTTGGATCTCGTAGGGGTGAGTGCAGATCGTGGCGATGTCTCGTTCGATCATCTCCGCTACGGCGACTGCATCGTCCATGTCCGCTTGGCAGACGATTGGCCGATCGGATGTCCAACGCTTGCGAGGCTCGATAGACTGAGCCTTAAACATTTCGTGAAGCATATGATCACGGCGGGTCATTGTTGTTTTCATAGTTGGATACAGGATTGTTGGTTACTTGCTGGCGAGGTTGATGGTTACGATCCGCCCTAGGACGGAATCAAGGTGAGTACCGGCCAAGCTGAATTTGCTCGGCATTGCAGTCGTGTTCGACCTGGACTCGATCGCATCCCTACGGAGGAGATCGTACTTGCTGGTGATCTCGTCACGGCGGATGCCATCGGTCTCGATCAGGTTCAGTTCTGCAATCATGTTGCTTTTCATGGGTTTGGTTTGGTTTGGTTTGGATGAAGGGAATTTCGTACAGGATTGTTGATCGAATCCTGTACGAAATTGTTCCCTATGGTGTGTGGTTATTACTTGCTCTTCTTGCTCTTGGCCTCGTCACGGAGCTGATCAGCGGCACGGCGAAGAGCGGCAACGGCCTGCTCCATCGTGTTCGCATTCTCCTCGGCAACCTCCTTCAGCATCTCGGCGAGAAGCTGAACGGCCTTGCTCTTTTCGCCTTTGTTCTGCTTTCCGGCATTACGCTTAATGCCGTAGGAAAGAAGCGTCTTGCTGATGTCAGAATCAGAGAATCCGGCGAGCTTCATTGCTTCGACGATCTCGGCGATCGTGACTCCGCTCTTGAGAATTGCTGGCACGCTCTTGCGTACCTCGGCTTTCTTCTCTTTGATCGTCAGCTCGGCATTGTAAATCAAAGTGAATTGATCGACCAACGCCCAAACCTCTGGACGAATTGCGTTAACCTTCGCCGATGGGGCGATGACTTCATTGTTGATGACGATGTTCCAGCCGGATGTGTTGTTGTTGTTGCTCATTGTTTTGTTTTTTTGATGTTTACTGCGAGGAGTCGGTTGTAGGTTGTGACTCCCTTCAACAACTACTACCCTCTGATGTCGGGTTTACTCTGTTATTCACCTTGCAAGGTTATTAAATATGGTACAGGATTCTCACATGGCAAAGAAACCTCTGGCAGTAGATTGGGGAGCAATCAAAACGGCTTATCTTTCAGGGATCACGCTGAAGGAATTAAGTGTACGCTTCTCTGTGAACCACAACACTTTACTCTCAAGATCGGCACGAGAAAAGTGGTCAGTCCCTCCGGCTCGATTTAATGCAATGAATGAAATTCCTACAGAGAAAACCGCACCCATCTTGCACGATATCTGGACAGAGAGAGCTTTGAATATCCGAGAAAAAGAATATCGGATTAGCGAAAAAGCGTTGAATCATGCGGAGCAACTCTCTGAAGATCAGATAATTAGACAAGCCGATGGCATTGATAAATTGGCTAAAATCGGCAGGAGAGCAACAGGTCTGGACAGAGAGGAAAGCAATAAGAATGCAGTGAATATCGCAATCCTAGGGGACTTTGATGCAAGTACCTGTAAACCATCATTTTACAGAGACAGAGAAGAATCTCGTACAGGATTCTCTACCCTAGAAAATGGGCAAGATTCCGGCATCGTTGAGGATTCTACAGAGTAGTTCTACAGGTTTCTAACCAGTATTTCTGTTGACCACCACTGACTCCACCAGAGTCCACCCCCCACCCCCAACGCGGGCGCACGCATCCACATAGACCCACCTAAATTTTTTTTCTCAAAAAGGAGTTATTAACCATGCCAGAGACCCAGGTGTACCAGATACTAGCCATAGGCGATCCTAGGGCGAAGGACGGCCTGCTATTCGCCGGGTATGCCAAGGGATCAGATGGGTGGACAGACTTCAAGAAACCCATCTGGGCGAATCCTACGCTGTGGAATAGGGTATGGCTACGGTGGAAAGGCCGGCACTCGATATTCAGGAAGCCCTAGGTTCCGCGCTTGTAGGGGATATTCTTCCTCTCAGCATCGGTAGCGATCAGGTTCTCCAGGTAATTTGAGAACGACCGGCACTCCATACGAGCGGCTTTCGTAGCTACCTCTTTAAGGGTTTTGGTAATCCTGAAGCCCGTAAGCTGTTTCTTTGGCGGTTTTTGCACGCCACGGGTCTACACGATTCACGAATAATGACAAATAGTTAACGATACATTAAAAGTAAAAGAATGTATAACATTTAACATTTAGTTAACAAAACTGCGTCATAGAGTATACTCAGCGTAATCCGATCAAGGTTCACGATCCAGGTGAAAGGGGGAATTGAGCAAAAGGGGGAATTGGGGGGAACTGGTTTTTTGGAATTCCCCCTCGGCGAAGGCCGATAAACACAAGCTGTAGAGCCAACAGGGGGAAGGGGGGAATACCATGTTTCTTTCTTTTTCAAAATAAAATATATATATGGCTGTGTGTATGGCTGTTTCTGTGGCTATTTACTATAAAGTGTTTCCCCCCGATAATTCCCCCCTTCCCCCTTTTCGTGTAACACGTTTCTTGTCACATACTTACCGATCGGGGGAACCCCTTGGGGGACTATGCCTCCTCAATTCCCCCTTACGTTAAATGACTAATAGTCCACGATTCATGTTTCACGAACCATGAAACTTAACAAAAAGATATAACAAGTTAATAATTTACAGGCCGGAGCGGCACGCTTCACGCTTCATGGTTCAACTTTGGAGGCGAGGGACGGACTCGAACCGTCGGTGGGGCTTTTGCAGAGCCCTGCCTTACCACTTGGCTACCCCGCCCTAGAAGTTGGGGTTACATTTCCTATACACATTTCAATATATGTAAAGGGGAATGCCGCCCTGGCGTAGTTGGCCTGATCGGGGCGGCGTCGATCTGTAGGGGTGGATGCCGGAAACCTTGGGGGCGGAGTCCTATTAACCACCTGGCTCTTTGGGGCACTGACGCCTAGCCCACATTCACATGAACCGAGGATGGCTTTGCCGTGGATTCTACGTCGGTTATGAAGATCTTGTACTTGTTGCAGTCCTTCTTCTTGGATGTTTTGGGTATTAACGAGAGTCCTGTGTCCGGTCTGGCACAGAGATCCTTGAGCTTGTAGCCCAGTTTATTACCTTCCAGACCCCGGAGGGCGTCACGAGAGCTTGTTTCAAGGCTTGTCGTTAACACTTCTCTCAGCTCTAGGGCGGTTCCTACCCAAGGCTTACGGCTTTCGCTAGATGGCAACTTCGCCCACCATGCCTGGATAAGTTCGAGTAGACCGCTCTCAGGACTGGACTGGAAGGCCGCTTCCCTAACCTTCTCGGATATGACGCTCTTTATGCCGTAGCGGCTCATTGGATCCGCAACCTCTGCTGGTATTACCCAAGCCTTCAACCATGCAAGGAAGTGTGACAACTCTTCGTCAACAATCTTGGAGTATACTGAGGGCTCTGGATGGTCTAGCCACTGGTGCAGATGCAGAGCAATCATCTTATCCTCGTTGGACTGATCGAAATCGGGTAGTAACTTGATGGATCTCGGATCGTTGTTCAATCCTAATACGACACGACCCTTCCACTCGACCATCTTGGCCTGACCGTATTTCTCGTGAAACTTATGTTTCCCAGTTGCCGCAAGTTTCTTAATAACAGCCGAGTACCTCGATCTCATGGCTTCGCTTGAGGTTCCTTTGCTGTCGTCGATGACCGCAATAGGTGCGTGATATATTTCGCTGTTGAAGCTCGTTTCACCGCTTGCCATGTCCGAAAGATCGGCACTTCCACCCATAGCCGGCGTTAGGAGTTTCTCGATGATGAAGCTCTTGAAGCACTGAACCGGCCCAACGAGAGCCATGCTCTGCCCTAGGGCAAGTTCTCCGGCCTCCGCACTCTCGTAGAATCTCTTGAACCAAGCTAGGAAGGTCGTCTTGTAGAGATCAGAATCAAAGACGTTGTCGAGGATGGCGGCGTACCTGGGGAAGAATTCACCCCAATCTCCGGCTGTCTCTTCCGCAGGGAAGAGCTTTACTCTGGCGGTGTTAAGTAAAACCTCGCCGGAATCGGTATAGGTCTCGTTCTTGCAGTAGAGACGAGGTGCGGCACCATCTACCTTGCGGTCTTTGCGAATGGTTACCTTGGCACGATCCATCGGTGAGCATGAGGCTCCCTTGGGTGCTTTGTCCGAGAATCCACGAACCTTTAGCTCTGCTGTTACCATCGCAACGCTTTCCACGCTCCAGTTCCCGTTGGGGTTCCTCATGTAGAAGTTGCGACCATCCCAGTAGAGATCGTCGAAGTGCGCCGTGTTTGCGGCGGCGTTAATAACTGCCGCGCTTACTTCAGCGGCGGCCTCGGCGAAGAAGCTCGAATTAGCTTCGTCATTCGAGGCTCCCGATTCAGATAGATCAGCTTCTGCATCTTCCCCGTGTCCGGCCTCATCACCTGAGCCAGTCTGGTCAGCCTCACCGCTGTCAGACTCCCCGAACACGCTCCCAGAGGGACTACAATCGCCGCTAGATCCGAGGCAATCTTCTGCCAGTGTTTCTTGTCCTTCGCATTCACTTCCACAATCGAGTGAGCTGATTGATTCCCCGACAGCGTGATCGATTTGATCGGTAGGGAGAGATTCTTGAGTATCGTTAGCCATTTTTCTACGGGTGTGTTGTCCGCCTCGATGAGGCAGTATTTGTATTTGGTGAGAGTTTCTTCGGAGCGACGGCTTTCTTTTCCGAGTCGATCGACGTATTTGGATTCCCCGCTGACGGGGTTAAGGAGCATCCAAGCACCTGACTTGTTATTTCTGACGGCATTCTCCAGCAGTGCATCAGGAGTCTCGTGACTCCAGACAAGCTGTCCTTGTGATTGCTCGTTGGTGAAGACGATGGTTTTCTCGTCAGCTCCGTAAAGCACCCGAAGGTGATCAGCCGAGGAGAGTCCTTCGACAGCGATAGGGCTGTACGACATGATTTCTTCGATACTGGTGTCCGGCTGTGATCCATATTCCTTGATGAGTGCTTCATTGAGTGGTGGTTTTGGGATTGAGAAGCGTTCTTCGGTAGGATTGTTGATCTCGACCTTCACCTTACGAAGGGTGTTGGAAACTTCGCTTGGTTGAGGAGGCCGGCTCATCCAGCGATTTACCCAGGCATCGATTGCCTCATCCGGCCAGCCGCCGGCGACCAATGCATTAACCGCTCGATAGAGCCAAGCGTGGCAACCGGCTCCCGAAGCAGGGCAGGGTGGGATCCAGCCCTCTTCAGGGGGTGTTTCTGGATCATGTGGCTTAAACATAGGTTGTGGGGTTATTACTCTAGGTGTGAGATTCAATTTATCAACAGATAAACTTCCAGCACCAGGAACCCTAAAAGGATAACCATCTGCACCAGAAGAGCAGGGAACGAATCGAACCAGTTCATGCCATTCCTCCCACGAGTGCGAAGTAATTGGCTACGGCCTTTAGCTCGGATGCGGTCATGCCTCCGATTGATGAGTCAAGCTCCTTGGCACGGGATGCCGCCCATCCATGAAGGTAAGCGTATCGCATGAATCCTCTGTGAGTCATGTCCTCGAAGTATCTTACGCCTTCGCTCCTGTAGAAATCGTCGAAGTGATCTTCAGCGGTCATTTTTCTTGGGCTTCTGGGGTGATGTCTTCTTTTTCTTGAAGATGCGGTCGTAGTTCTCAGCCCACTTGGTAGCCTTGTAGGGGCGAGGGCGAGGGCCTTTACCGGCGTGAACAGTGTAGATTTCTTGTGTCATGGGTTGTGGGGTTATTACTTGGTGTATTGCTTACAGATCGATGCCTCTGCTCCGAGTGGTAACGACCTGCAAAAGTGTGGTGAGGTAGACATGATCTCCTGTATTTTCGTTCGATCTTTTTCTGCATCTTTTTCATCGACCAGAACTACCACCTCGTCGTGAACTCGCATGATTATCTCGTATCCTGCCTCTTCCAAGGCTCGGCATCTGTTCATAAAGATCGCCGCGGCAAAACCTTGAGTGGCATTTTCTGCCAGTAGACCTCCGTAAACCTTACTACGAACCATCTTTCCGTTGCGGCTGATGACCGCAGAAGCTCCGTATCCCTCTCGCTTTACGTCTCGGTAGATCAACGTCCGGTCGTCGGTTAGGTGAATCGTGAACTCTGATCCAACTCCCTCAAGCATCTTTTGTTCAAACTCCTTCCATAGATCCACGATCTTTGGGTTCGACCTCCGGTATTCGTACACGATCCTTGCACTCTCGGTGGGGGATATACGAAGTCTAGCCATCATCCATGCTACGACTTGGAACTTTGCCGCTCCGCATCCGAAACCCAGCCCTAGGACGCGAGCTTTGGCAAGCTGACGCATATCGTTATCGACTTCCTTGAGCGGCCTAGGATCCGAGTAGCCCATCGTTGTCCGGGCATGGGCTTCGTAGATATCAATGCCGGTCTTTAAGATCTCTAGGGTATCCCTGTCTCTTGCTAGGTAAAGAATCACCCTGGACTCGATCTGAGCCAGGTCGCATACGACCAAAGCCTTTCCTTCTGGTGCCTCGATTAGCTTTCGTAGCTCCACCCCGGCAATCTCACCCTTCGGTAGGTTCTGAGCGTTCCAGCCACCGCCTCCTGAATCCCTTCCGGTCGTAGCTCCGTAGTATTTTATCTCATACCCCATGCGCCCATCAGGTCGTGTACGGGAGAGCATAGTGGTTACCGCCTTGAGATGCTTGTTTGCTTTTCTGTAAGCACGCACAGCGGCAATCCAAGGATACTTGTCCGAGAACTCTTCTTCCCATTCTTGGGCTGATTCCTCCTTCTCGGAGAAGCTATCGGGAGACCAGATGCCTTCTTTCTCACATTCTTCTCGAATTGCGTGCAGGGAGAGGGGAGGTCGAGGGCCATCTACCCACGGAAGCAAGGCTTTTTGCCTCTCAGACTCCTCGTGGAGGGCAGAAACAGCTCGCTCTAGGGCGGATTTGTTCACCGGAACGCCTCTCATGGACATTTCTCGACCCATTCTGGAGATTTCCCGCTCATTTTCAGGCCACTTATTTCCTTCTGTTAACCAGAGATTTAAGGTGTGTCTGGCGTCTTCGAGGGCGTAATTTGACACTTCTTTCTGAAATTCTGGCGTCATTGAGTCCCATTTCTTGCCTTTCATGTTGTCACGAGTGGTTTTCGTGAGGTCGATACCTAGGATATAGTACGCCGCCTCCTTGAGTGACCTAGGCCACCCTAGGAAGGCTACCATATCGGCAGTATCGTATACCGCCGCCGGCGTTACTTGTGGCACGATACCCTTCTCCTGCAACGCTTCGAGCAGTGTCATGTCGAATGCGGCGTTGTGCATGATCACATTAGCTCCGTTTACCTGCTCCCACGGAGCATCCTTTGGGTGACCGACAAATTCGATGCCTGTATCCGATACCATCGAGACCATGTAGATGTCAGTTGCCCTGGCATAGTGCCAAGCCCCCATCGTCGTCACCGAGATGTCGGAGTCGTAGTAGGCTTCAAAATCGATTGCGATGTTCATTTGAGTACCTCGCCCGTGTAGTAATGGTAAACGCACTTGAACGCCTTGAGTAATTCCTTATCACCAACTTCACTTGGATCTTTCTTGATATGCTTGTACCAGCGTTTAATTTCACAAATCACGACTGCGTTTATTTGAGACTCGCAGAGTTTTATTTTCATTTGGCGGTAGTAGTTTGGAATCCTTCAATGATCCCTAGGACTTGCTTGGGGTGAAGGGGCGGAAATAGGGGTTCCTGTTTTGGCAACGGGCGGCAGGTGCGGTATCTGAATGCCGAATGGTCTATGGGCATTGCTCCGATCTCATGGCTCCAGATCCAGATCCACGCTCCTTTTCGGTTGTGGTGCTTTGGCTGAACCTGATCCCCCTCTTGGATCACCTCGTCAGGGCCAAGCTCTCGCCATTCGGGAGCGTAGTGCCTATCTTCTTCTCTCAATTCCTCAAGAACCTTGTCTAATACCTTTGACTCTTCAGCAGTAGGTTCACGCAAATAGATGGTTGGTTCCTCATCAACTGCTTTTCCGCAATCTTCGCAGATGTCACCCATAGGATCAATTCGGCTAAAATAAGTTCCAGAAGTGCTACCACAATGCGGGCATTTCCAATCGTTTTCTTGTTCCTCTAGCGCAGTGGCGAGTCGGGCTTCTGCTTTGAGTTGTTTTAGTTCAGTTTCAAGCTCTTCATGCTCTCCCCTAAAAACAGGGATAAGGCAGTCCAAAGATTTATCCGCAATCGCAATAGCTCGGTTCATAAGCTCACGGAGCCTTGCGACCTCGTTGTTATTGATCGTTGTCATTGGCGGATTGTCTGCGTTCGTTGACATACTATCGGAGTGTAATAATTCGGTTTTATTAGCTTTGAGTAATTGCTTCCTGCGCGTGTCTGTGTTGCGTCTGCGGTGTCCGCAATCGTGGTAGATGTCAGTTTCCATATTCTCGTAGCCCTGCTTGGCAGAGTTCTTCGTGAGCCTAGTTTCTCATGCAGTGCTAAAAGCGCTCGAAGAATAGAGCTACAAAGCAGCATTTTCTGCTGAAGTGTGGGTGTGTTCTTTTCGAGAAACTCAGCCAAATCGTAGTCCGCTACCTCCATCACGTAATACTGAAAGCGGTGCTTACCGATTTGACACTCACCATCTTCAAAAAAGGTGATAAGAAAATCGCCTAGATTGGCACCAGAAGCTTTTTTAAGTGCATCGATCTCCCGGTAAAACCGTCTTCGTCGTTTAACTTCGTCGTCTCCTTGAACTCCATGCGGAAAGCGGCAAAACTTTACAATAACATCGGCACCTCCCTCTGGATGAACGGCTCGAAACACGCAGGAGTTTTTCCCTTTGCCTGAACCGGATCCAGGTTGAAGGTTTTTTAGCAGCCATTCTCCATCGGAAAGCTGGATGTAGTCACGATTTGAATCCGAACCCTCAAGCTCGATACTGAATTCATTCTCTAAGAATTTCATTGCAGTGTACTCAAAGTGGCAGTTCGCCTTGCTCGGGATCGTGAATATCATCCAAACACAGGGTGTTGTAGCCTGCTAAATGAACAAGTGAACTCCTGTCTAATTTGAAGAAATCCAGCAACGCCTGTTGAACGGGGTTCGGTTCGCTCTCTTGATTGAGCAGGAGAGACTCAAAGAATTGAAGTCGGTCTTGTCTCGCCTTTTTTGAGTTAGACTGCGTAACGCAGTTTAAAGCATAACTCATTAGTGGATCGCAGCGCTCTTGTGAAGGGCGGATGAATGGCCCAATTCTAACAAGCAATTTATAGAAGTAGTCCAAGTGACTAGGGTCAATGGCGGAGTGTTTGTGTAACAACCCGAACAGTGTGTAGAAATCGTTTTTTTGGCGATAACGCGTTTTACTGATGGGAACGATCTGGTCGAATGCTGTTAGCCTTTCAAGAACTCGAATGAAATCTTGCCGCAGTTGCTCGAACTGAGATTCTGATATATCAGCTTCGTACAAGTCATCGACCTTTTCCTTTTTGTCGGTGATTCCAAACTGCATCTGAGCAACCAGTTCCGACACAAAGTCCACATCGTTCATCCGTTGCGCGGAAAGCCGTGTGAAAAGCCCTAATTGATTAAATTGTTTCAGTTCAGCTAAGTTAGTTACTAATCTCAATAGATTTGTGGTATAGAACTCCGCCTTCCGAATTTCTGGACGATTGAGACGAAGTCCGGTGGAATTCACCAGCGCATAAAACATTTCAATGGACTCTCCTTGAGTGAGGTCTGTTATGCGAGTAACCGAAAGTTGATAGGACAAGAAGATGTCTCGAATCGATGTTTCGCCGGGCTCCAGGGGTGGCGAGTCGATGTTCTGTCCGTCAGAAGTATTCAGTTGGCTGCGCCAGAACGCAAAAATTGTTAGTGCTCTCTGTTTGCCATCCACTACCTCGTATCGACCATCAGGCTTTTGAAGGAGGAAAAAACTTGGCATTGGCCAACCTCGTAGAATCGACGAAATCAATTCCCTTTGTGCCGGTCCCGACCAAATCGGATTGCGCTGGTATGGTGGATTAAGGTCAAGCTGTTTTGCATCGTATAGCTCAACCAAATCTTTTACTGGCCACGGCTGGTGTTCAAATTTCATTCGGTAGTCCTATAGTTGGCAGATTAGGCAGGCCTTTGGTCCAACGTCTTCTTCTTCAAGTCCCGCTAAAACGTCTACGAGTGTCTTGTTTGGGCGGGATTTCATATAGCGCTCTTTCATCTCGTCGGCCTTTTTCCTAATTTTGGCGACGTTTTCCGGTGAGTATATTTCTAGCTTCTCAACGTATTTACGGAGCTTTGCTACCTCGTTGGTTTTCTCAGTGAGTTCGCGTTCCAGGTAACGAGAAAGGTTGGCATTCACCACTTTCACAAAGTTGGCGTTTTCAACTTCAGCGGCGTCCGTCATCGGCGTTGGTGTGGTGTTGGGGTGCATATTCTTATTGAATGCGGTGTTGATGTTTCTATTGGTTGTATAGCTTTTTACTGGTGAGTAAACTTGCGGTATTTCAGTAAACTAGGATGGTTTATTGTTCGGATTATGGTTTAGTAGGTTGTAGTAGCGATCCATGATCTCTCGGACTTCTGCTTCGGTCGGGTAGTCTCGGCGTGACCACTCGTAAAATTCTTGGATGAGTTCTTGAAGGCAGACGTTTTCTGTGTGGAGCTTGTTGATTTCCTCCCTGAGCCTTGCGATCTCGTTGGTTTTTTTCGGTAAGTTCGCGTTCTAGCTGGCGGGAGGTTTCTACTGGCACTACAAAGGCTTTTAAGCCCATTGCCTCGCAAGCCTCATCCGTCCTAGGCGTTTGTGTGGTGTCGGGGTTCATTTTTTAGTTGATTAAGTTGTTCGCGGTATCTCTCGGCAAGTCTATGGGCGGTGAAGGCGGTCAGCTTAGGAGTTTGAAATGGAACTTTCTCTAACTCGAAAAGGACTTTTTTCAGTAGTTCACGGAGCCTTGCGACATCGTTGGTTTTCTCGGTCAGTTCGCGCTCTAGCTGACGGCAAAGGTCTTGGAATGCGGCATCCATGTCTATTGCGGAGATGATAGAATCCGTCCTCGGCGTTGGTGAGTTAGTTGAGTTCATCGTATTTTTCTTCATAGTTTTCGCTCCTCGTAGGATTTGGTTAATCTTGTCTTGGATTCCGTACATATCAGTTGATGTCCTCTGGCTTCACTTCTCGCTTCATGGCGTTCAGTAGATCGCAATGGCGTTGCGCTGTAGTTTCGTCATCGAATGCCGCTTCCATAGGCCAATCAGCAGTCGTTCCAAGGTTCTCATCCATGAAGTCGATATATTCGCGCATGAGTTTACGGAGCCTTGCGACCTCGTTGGTTTTCTTGGCGAGTTCGATTTCTAATTGCTTGCATAGCTCATGCAATCGTAGTCCGTTGCTTGTCCAACTCCATTCGGAAGCAGTCCTCGGCGTTGGTGTGGTGTCTGGGTTCATTTGGTTTTTCCGTAAGGATATAGTGTTAATAATGGATGGTCAGG
>Ga0214206_1000080_pt1 | contig 25828 bp, 23 predicted proteins | sample TroBogEpilimnion_26_FD_153044 | JGI IMG/M metagenome (GOLD analysis project Ga0214206, IMG submission 153044) | Freshwater microbial communities from Trout Bog Lake, WI - 07JUL2009 epilimnion | ecosystem: Environmental > Aquatic > Freshwater > Lake > Epilimnion/Euphotic zone | place: Trout Bog...
TGACGGGAGCACTCTACAGGGGGAGTTCCCGTAGAAGCTCATTAAGGGTGACTAAGCCCACCGTCAACGACATTGGCGATTATAGCACAACAACTCGTTGAAGTTTGTAACTGCGATTGTTGAGGGTATCTCGGTTGAGTTTTGCGCCTGTTGAGGGTATCTGAGTTTAAGATTTTACAGATCGTGCGGTTTGCGTACTACCTGGTCACGCTATAAATTTTTTAAGAATTGACTTGACAAGCTCGCGCGTTTATGGAATACTTGTTTTTATCTAGTTAGACTGACTAGGTAATAAATAAACAAGGGAGAATTACTAATGACTTACACGATTAAATTAGAAGGCCAAGATTACTTAGACCTTGCAAGCGCGGCTAATTTTGCTGCAAGCGATAAGGCTAGGCCAATACTAACAGCAGTGAAACTACACCTATTGGGCGATACACTTAGCGCGGTTGCTACTGATAGCTACAAGCTAGTAACGATCAAGCGAGACATTACCGAGCTAGCTGGAGATTACGCCACTATGGGTGAATTGCTGGTGCCAGGCGTAACGCTACTGAAGGCGGCTAAGTCCGTGAAGGCAGTGCGCCGAGAGTTGCCAAGCGTACTAATGACATTCAACGAGGATGGAAGTTTCACCATTAGCTGCGCTGGTGACATTGTAGGCGGCGAACTAATCACGGGCAATTACCCTAAACTAGACACCGTAATACCTGGGGCCAATGGCATTAGCGAGACTGAAGCCATAGCCTTTGATCCATCACAGCTTGCGCAGTTTGCGAAGGTTGCACCATTCAACGCCAAGACCGTAGGCAGTAACACCATGGTGATTAGGACTATTACCGATAAGAATCGGCCTATGCGCGTAGAATCGACTGATGGCCGCACCGTGGGCGTACTTATGCCAGTAAGGATGAACTAATGACTACGCCTAATTCAATACTTGTTGAAGTCCGAGAATGGCACGATAAGACCTATGGCAACACCTATTGGTCCTCGCGTGTTTGGGTGGATGGTGAAGTGTTGTTTGCTTTGCCATTCCAGTACGGTTATGGAGACCACAGTCTCTACACGTCGATCAGAGAGCTAGTGAAGCGCGAAGTGTTGACATTGGAGTGCGAACTCTTGTCTATGCGCCAGATAAGGGATTTGGGAATTGATTTTTACTACACCAAGTCGCAAGCCCTTAAGCGTGAGATGTTTAAGGAGATGAACTAATGGGTGCTGACTTTGTTTATGCAATTTGCAAGATACCTACCAACACAGAAGGCGAGTTTGTAGATTTTGGCGAAGCCTTAGATCGTGCAATAGTAAAGCGGTTTCGTAATGTGGCACTCAATAAAGACCTACTACTGGAGACAGTCGAGGATTGCGGAATTTACGTCACGGAGAGCCAAGAGGAAGATTACGAGAGCTTTGTTAGTGATTTGGCTACCAATGTTGCGGCGTTTGTTAGTACTGCTTGGCAGTCTCGCGACATCTCTAGCATTAAGATAGACGGGAAATACTACTGGATTACTGGCGGCATGAGCTGGGGAGACTCACCCACCGACAGTTACGACATAGTGAACCTGATCGACTTGCTAGGCATTACCAAAGAGCCATTTACAGTAGAGGAGTTGAACTAATGAGGCTACGAAACTACGCCGCAGGTATCATGGCACCAGTAACCGCCTACCTACTAGCGGACCTATTTAAGAACCATGAGGGCCCGTTTGCTTGTAGTTCGCAGGTATGCGGCCCTGATGATCTGCCAGGATGGCTATTTATTGCCGTATGGGTACTAATCTACTGGGGGTATTCCAAGCTACGCGATCACTAAGTAACCTGAAACAATAAAGACCAGTCCTGGGGTAATTCCTGGGGCTGGTCTTTTGCCTGATCGGCAGCTCTGGATTTTGCGAATTTACAACTATTTTGTTATTGGCTTGACAAGGCCGCGCGGCTCTGGTACTGTTTAGATAGCGGCAGACTACCGCACTAAATAAGGGAGATTACAATGAAACAGATTTTAAACTGTAAAGAATGCGAAACATTGATGGAGAAGATCGACTGTTTCCCTGGGGGGCTATGCTTGGACTGTTACGCGGCCAAGCCTGAGAATAGAATTATCCCGTCCGCAGAAGAAATGACTAAGCTCTGGGGCGGTAAGTTACTGAACTAACAAGAGCTACACCCAAGCATTAGGCCAGTCCGCAAGGGCTGGTCTTTTGTTTTGCCTTGTGAGATTTCTTCAGATCGTCCAATTTCAGAGCTGCTGCCTGGTCTTGTTTCGTAGTTACGTAAAGAGTTAAGCCTATCCGTTCCAATCCCTCTACCCTCTTACATCTATCACCAGTCCCTAGCCACGAGCAGTCTTTGACCCGTAGTATGCCGAGGGGGGGCGCGTTAATAGTTAGTTTATCCCACTTACGGTGAACTGTCATTCCCGTTTTTTCCAAGTAAACAAAGAAGAATGTGCAGCTTTGCAGGGTGCTTTCGCTTCGATCTGGCAGGTTCAGTTTTGTTCGGATTAGTTGGCCAGAAGAGAGAAAAGAATCAGTCAAAAGTGGTATCAAAAATCAAGGCATAAACGGTGTCAGGCGGCCTCGCAGGGTATGGACTCAGGTCGCATACGGGTGTAGCCTAACTTGGTCTATTGATGCTTAGAAAAAACTCACCCTACGATCCCAAATCCGGAAAAACCGTATACGGTATTCTCCAGACCCTCACACCTGTCCGAGTTGTTATAGTCTAATCTAGTAGACGCGAGTACTGTACCAAGTACCTTCTTCATTCAATCGCATAAGAAGAAGCTGTCGCGAGGCCTGACTGTGGCAAAGGTACTGCCTTGTCTATTCTCCAGGGTGATCTCTGGGCGCGACAAACCGAATACCGCTCTAACCGGCTAACTACGGCGAGTATCTATAAAGACTCACACTCCGCGGCGACTTACACGCACGACCACTCCCATTGGTGGTATCCCAAGTGTAGCACTTAAGTGAGCTCGGCGCAACGCTTTTGCGTAACATACTTGACTGGTGCATACCTGGTGTGTATAGTGGGAATGTAGGAAAATCCTACTGTAGTACTGGACTTCCGAATCCAAGACTGGCATTAAGCCCCCCACCCGAAACTGGGGGGTTTTTTGCTGTGTGGTATTATTTGTGTATGTGTAACACTTGTGGATGTGGCGAATTTTCTAATGCTCACGGTATGCCAACCGTTGAAGCTGCCAACGTTAAGTTTGAGACTACGGACAACTTGGCTACTAAGCCAGTAGCGCAGTCTCCAGAAGTACTCGCTAAAAAGTAAAACCCTACCGCTAGGGTAGGGCTTCACTACGGAGTTAAGGGTACCCCGTAACTACAACTATAGCATGGTATCATTACAACATGACAGCGATCCTAGCGGTACATTCTGATACGAGTTATGCTATCGGCGGAGACGCTGGCGCCTTTGATGAAGGTGGCACGTTAATAGCAACGTCGGCTGAACCGAAGGTCTTTAAGTTTGGCAATACCTTAGTGGGCGTAGCCGGTTCGTTCCGGATCATGGAGCTAGTAGCCAAGTCCAACATCTCTGACCCATACAAATTGCGCGACCACCTCATGCAGATACTAGGTCAAGGCAACGATACGTGGAGTGTCCTGCTTGTGAATAAAGATGGTATCTACGAGCTGGGTGAAGATTACTCGGTCATCAAGTTCAAAGAACCCTATGCGGCTGTTGGCGCTGCGTGTGATATTGCCACAGGTGCGCTGGCTGCTCTTTCGTCCTTCTCTTTGGAGCCTATAGACATGGTCAAGACCGCCATGGATGTAACGGAGCACCACTCTACTATGTGTGTTCGACCTTTCCGTTTTTTTTATAAAATTTTTTAAGGACATGCACACACACCAATGGATAATTTTAGTCAATACAAAAGTTTGGATTTATTGCCATTGTGGTATAAGATTTCAGATACCACAGGAAGCCACGGGACACAAGTATTCGGGGCCGGTACCAGAAAAATACAAGGGAGAACAATGAGCGCATTTTTAGATGTGATAGAAGAACTAACACTTCTTCACAATAAGAAGCAAAGTGACTATGGCCGTGCGGTTGACCCGTTTGCCAACGTACGCGCTAGTGAAGATTTTGGTGTAGAAGCTTGGATTGGTTGTGCTATTCGCATGAACGACAAGATGCGCCGACTACAGACTGCAGCCCAAGGATCGACTCTAGCCAATGAAGGCATTGAGGACTCATTCATGGACATGGCAGTGTATAGTATTATCGGTTTAATTCTTTATAGACAACAATATGGTAAGGTAGAATAATGAAACTTAATGTAATCTCAGCACACGTATCAGCATTTATCGCTACAGCGGTATCGGTGTTTACGGTTGTTCACCCAGGCTTCCATGTACCAACGTCGGTACAGGTAGTGCTCCCATCAGTCTGCGTCATCATTGCAGGAATCATTGAGGGATACCACCTACTTACACACCGTCAGTTGCAGTTGCACACTGCTATTGCACTTGCTTCACAGGTTGCACAGCAAGCTGAAGCGGCTAAGCCAAGTGCCACTAAGTCCTGACGAGTCAAGTCTTTCTTTGTCACTTAGACAATGGCTAGAACTGAACCTTACACGTTTTTTAACGAATCTGGAACTTCCACAAGATGAATCGTGGGAGATGCCAGTTGTTGAGGATTTTGTTTTAGTCGTTGCCGCTAAAGATTATAAAGATGGTGGTGTAGGAGTGTTTTCTATTTCGCCACCTGATTCTTCTTCGTATCGGATACAAGGCTTACTAGCCACGGCACTCAGCAATGGCAGTTAGCGCAGTACAACGCAAGAAATACTTTGAGGCACGTTCCGCAGGACTTTCGATTGCAGAAGCCTCACGTAAGGCTCGGTTCTCTGAATCGACGGGACACCGTGTTGAGAAGGCTGCCCAAACACTTCGCATTAGCGACGATGTGGACACGTCGGCACGTAACTACCGTGAACTCAAGACAGAAGCGAAACTAGAAGGTCCTAAGCCTTACGACAAACTAAGCGAAGATGCCCAACGTGCCCTAGAGGACTTTGGCTATTTTCGTCAGCGTTACTTTGGACGTATCTCTACACCGTGGCAGGAAGAAGCCGGTATCGCACTGGTATCACTTCTTGAGTCTGAAGAAAAAGAATACGTGGTTATGAACATGCCACCTGGTTCTGGTAAGACTACGTTGCTACACGACATTACCTGTTGGATCATTTGTCGTAACCGCAGTATCCGTTTGTTGACTGGTTCTGCGACTATGAGCCTTGCCAAGCGAAACTTGATGCGAGTAAGGCGTTCACTAGAACGTGTTATTCCTGAACTGGCTGACGATGCACTTAAAGCACGTGGTCTAGCCGTTGACGCTGAAACAACTATGGCACTGGACTTTGGTCGCTTTAAGCCACTGGAAAAAGAACTTTGGACTAACGAAGCATTTATCGTTATGCAACCAGAGGACTCAGGTGCTATTTCAGAAAAGGAGCCAACAGTAAGTGCCTACGGTATGGATAGTGGTTTCATCGGAGGACGCTTCGATGGCTGTTTCTGGGACGACCTTGTGGACCCTCGCAAGATTCGTAGTGCAGAACAACGAGAAGCCATGGAAGATTGGTACCAAGACGTTGCAGAATCTCGACTTGAACCTGCAGGTATGCTTGCTCTTATTGGCCAGCGCCTCGCTGCTGACGACCTTTATCGATTCGCTCTAGACATGGAGCAACCTCTGGAAGATGAGGAAGAACTACTAGATGAAGGAATGACTGAAGATGAAGTTGAGAAACTTAGGACAAACAAGAAATATAAGCACTTGCTTTACAAGGCTCACTATGATGAGCTTTGTAATCCGAGTCACCACAAGAGAACTTCTGATCCGTACCCTACCGGATGCTTATTGGACCCACGGCGCCTATCTTGGCGAGACATCTCCAACCTCATGTCAAACCGTGGTGAGCGCTTTGCGGTGGTCTATCAGCAAGAGGACTTGGACCCGTCAGAAGTCTTAGTACGCCACGAGTGGGTATTTGGTCAGGGTGACAACCCAGGGTGCATGGACAAAGACCGAGACATCTGGCAGATACCCCGTGGCATCTCAGCCAGCGAGTGCCTGATGGTTGCTACCGCTGACCCTAGTCCGACTAACTACTGGGCTATCCAGTGCTGGCTGTACCACCCAGAGTCCCAGCAACGTTTCCTGATTGACCTGATTCGCCAAAAGATGGAAGCCAGTAAGTTCTTGGATTACAACATCCATGACGGTAAATACACTGGGGTTATGGAAGAATGGCAGAACTTGTCTGAGTCCATGGGATACCCAATTCAGTACTGGATTGTGGAATCTAACGCAGCTCAGCGGTTCATGCTCCAGTACGATTATGTCAAGCAATGGCGCCAAATGCGGTCTGTGGAGATTATTCCTCACAACACAAATGGCATCAATAAATCGGACGAAGCACTGGGTGTGACGGTGTTACAACCCCACTACCGCTTCGGTCGTGTAAGATTACCTGGTAGGGGTGAAGGAAAAGTTCGCTCTATGAAACTAATTGATGAGGTTACAAAGTACCCTAATGGGTCACGCACAGATGACTGTGTTATGGCTCAATGGTTTCTAGAGTGGAACATTCCCAACCTCTACATGCCGAAATCGGCAACAGCCCCAGCGTGGCGCCCATCATGGGTGAAGTCGTCCACCCCTAAGACATTGAGGTTATAAGTGGCTCTCTCGTTCGATAATGACAAGGCTGCGGCACAGGTCGTAACCATGTACCAGGAGCGCCGCAAAGACCGCGGTGGACTCTTTAGCAAGATGGAAGATATCCGTCGTCACTACAACGGCGACATTATTATTCCACTGCCTGAGTTAGATGACATGGAAAAGCCTGCCATTCCGAACTTGATTGCTCAAGGTATTGACCAGTTCGCTATGCGCGTGGCTTCAGTCATCCCAGACATCTCGTACATGCCAGTACGCCCAGGTATTCAGGTATCTGAAAACCGTGCCCGTGACCGTCGTCTAGCCAACCTTGGTTGGTGGGACATGAACAAGATGGGTACCAAGTTACGTCGCCGTGCACGTCACCTTACTGCTTACGGTATGAGTGCTGTAACTATCTCACCAGTTTCGGTCTACCACGACGACCAGCGTGACATTCCTCACTGGCGCGTGCGTAACCCACTTTCTACGTACCCTGCACCAATGCTTGATCCAGACTCAATGGAGCCAGCAGACTGCATCTTCGTTGACCGCCGACCACTTGGCTGGTTGAAGGAAAACTACCCAGCACAGATGGCTATCTTGTACCGTGGTGAAAAGGGCGACCACGACATGTTTGAAGTGTTGGAGTACATGGACGCTAACGAAACTGTGCTTATTGCCGTTGGTGCTGAAAAGCCAAAGGCAAGTGCATACAGCACTGAGACAGGCAAGGGAATCGCTACGCACATTATCTTGGAGCGCATCCCTAACCGTGCAGAGGTAAGCCCAGTAGTTATTGCTGGACGTATCACACTAGACCGCCTACAGGGTCAGTTTGACCAGATGCTTGGAACCTACCAGCGCATGGCTAAACTGGATGCACTGGACATGATTGCTCGTTTCCGCAACGTGTTTCCAGATGAGTGGATTGTCAGCACAAGCAACTCTCCATCATCACCTCGTATTATTCAAGAAGCTAATGGTAAAGAAGGAATCCGTGGAGTCGTTGACAAGGGACAAGTACAGATCACACACTTGCAGCCAGGTTCAACCACAAACGACGCACTTGACCGGATGGAACGCGCTCAGCGACTCACAGGTGGAATCCCTGCAGAGTTTGGTGGGGAATCACCAAGCAACGTCCGTACAGCTCGTAGAGGTGAAATGGTCATGTCGAACACCGTTGACATGCCTATTCAAGAATATCAGGAAATCTTCGCTAACTCACTAGAAGCAGAGAACCGTCGTGCGGTAAAGATTATGAAGGCTTACTACGGTAAGAAGCCAAGCATGTTCTTCTTTGGTAACGACGGTAAGATTACTCACCCTGACTACACGCCAAACGAAACATTCGAAACGGATTTGTCATACGTCAAGTACTCAATGCCTGGTTCAGACGTAAATGGCATGGTAGTCGCCATTGGTCAACGTGTCGGAACTGGTATTATGTCTACACAGACAGCCCGTGAGATGGACCCAGCGATTGAGGACCCGATTCGTGAACGTGATCAAGTTGAAATTGAAGGACTACGCAAGGCGCTTCTTGCTGGCCTTGAACAACAGGCGTCGCAGGGAAGTCTTGACCCCAACGTTATTGCTGAAATCGCAATGGCTAAGGCAGAGCGACACGTCACTCTTGAAGCCGCGGTTGCTAAAGTCCACAAAGAAATGCAAGCGAAGCAAGCCGAGCAAGCAAACCAGCAACAGCAAATGCAACAGCAAATGCAGCAAGGTGGACAGCCACCAGAAGTTCAGGCAGAGTCACAGCCTGGTATCGGCGTATCGCCAGACAACCCTGCTGGAACGCCTATCGCACCACCACCAGCCGGAGCACAGAACTTGAGTGCTATGTTGTCAACTTTGAAGCGTCCACCAGCTCCAGCCGGTGCCGCACCAGGGATGTAATAGATGCCACGTACAGGTAGAGGTGGCGCCCGTGAGGGAACGCCAGGAACAGCATACGGAAACCGTACTGACCTTAACGCAGCAATGCCAGTCCAGGCCGCTACTGGTCAAGGCTACGGAGAAGCAGGTGCACAACAGGCTGCTCAACGTGCAATACCCGTAGCACCACAACAGGTATCGGTTGCGCCAGCGCAAGCACCAGCACAAGCAGCGCCAGCACAACCAACAACGATTACTGGTCAGATGCCATCATTGCCATCTTACCCAGGTGAATTAAAATTTGACCATCCTACTGATCGACCAGATGAACCAATTACAGCAGGATTGCCTATTGGCGATGGTGCTGGTCCAGAAGCAATGCACACATTTACTCCTACAGTTGGAAGAAGTTTAGACATGATGGCCAGTGCTCCAGGTGCTTCAGCAATGTTAATGGACTTAGCACGGGCGGCTAGAAACATAGGTCTATAATGCCTTACGGACTTGGTTCAGCAACAGGAGCTAATGATTATCTCTCTAATGTTAATAACCCTAATTGGTACATTGATAATCTTGTTAAAAACAATCCTACGTTAAAAGCAGACCCGTATTTAGTCACGTCTTTAACGCAACAATTCAAAGATTCTACTAACCCTCAGCAACTTGCACATTCAACTTTGATGGCTAAGTATTTGCACGGTACTGCAGATCAAATTGGTCTTTCTAATTTGTATCCAAGACCCGACACAGTTAATGATGCTCCTGCATACCGAGCACCTGACAAAGCATGGCAAAGGGCTAACAGTACAGGTAATTGGTTTTCACAACTTCTGCAACCAGTAGGCAATGTTTTAGGTAGCGCCATTGGTGGTTTTGTTGGTGCAATTTCAACTCCTGAAGCTGGAAAGCAAGTAGGTAATTTTTGGAGAGCAGCACCTAGTGATATTGCAGGTGGGCTTGCTACCAATGTTGCCAAACTTGGAATTACTGCTAACCGTGTTGTTGGAGGAAACCTTAATGCTATTAACGCTGGCAAGGGGGGATTACCTGCATGGCAATGGCAAGACCCATTGTATTTGGGTCAAGCAATTCATCAAACATTAAGCGACGTTGGTAAATTGCCTTTTATCGCTGATGCATACATGACTAATTTGAAATCTCAAATTAACAAAAATGGTATTGGTACTGCATTGGCTCAACAATATGGCAATCTTCTTAGCGGTTATCTTGTTGGTGGTGCTTTGGGCGCTGCTGGTGGAGAAGGCGGAACAGTACTTGACGCTGCCGCTCAAGCAGGAGAAACCGCTTCTGCTCAAGACGCTCAAATAATTGAATCTTTGACACAAAAATTAAAAACAGAAGGTTCTCTCACGCCAGAAGAACAGGCTGCTTTAGAAAAAACCAAACAAGACCTTTTGACTCGCGACCCAAATGCGCTTCACAAATCTGCATATCAAAATGGCATAAATGAATTTAAGACTCAGTACCCAACAGAGCATGGCATCCTTGAACAAGACTTGGCTCGTGGTTCAATTACTCAACAAGAATATGATCAGGCTATTGCCAAAGGCATTTCTAGTGAATCACAGCCAGCCTTTAATGCTGCTTCAGAAGCAATTAATAGTGAACAAGCAGTTACTAGCGCCGCTCAAGATGCTATTCAAGCAAGCAAATTAAACGCTTCGCGATCTACGTTTAACAAAGTTGTTGAACTAGCAAGTTACCCAATCACAGTTCCAATAGCAGGTATTGCAAAAATTATTCGCGCTCTTGGAAGCACGCCAGCACAAATAACGTATCTTCTTGGTGCACTTCAAGCACAAAACAATCCGGAAGATGCTTACATCTGGCAGTTGGCTGAACAGGGCAAAGTGCTTAACGCTGATGGCACAACACAAGACCTTGGCATTGAAATTGCTAACTCACTTGGCATTGACGGTATGTGGGGTACGTCTGTACGTGACCTTGTAGACGTTGGTCTTAAATGGATTGTTGATGATCCTATTGCTGCTTTTTCTCGTATTGTAAAAGAATCCCGTGGCGTTTACGGTATGACTGGCGTACTTAATAAATGGTTTAGTGGTACTGGTATTAGAGAAGTAGGCGACGTAGAACGTGCTTACGCACAATATTCCAGCGTTCGACGTGCCGTTAGTTGGATTGCTACACATGGAGCTGCGGCAATTAATCAACGATTTGGTGCTTTGTTTCTAGGTCCAAAACTTATTGAAAAATTAGCAGCAGCACAAACGGATTCTCAAGTTCTTGCAGTTCTTGAAGAAGCATCACAAGCAATTAACATGGTTGACCGCGTTACCACTATGCCATCTATGAGTTGGTACACTTTGGCTAAGACTGGCTTAACAGGAGAAGTTGGAAAAGAATTTTCTACTATTGCCGATGCTCTTGCTTCGCCGATTATGCCAACTGACAAAATGATTGAAGCCATTGAAAAAGAAACTGGCGTTGATATTACTCCTCACGATGTTGGTTACGCCGCCGGTGGTGTTGCCGAACGAGCAAAGATTCTTTTAAGTCAACGCCTTCGCCGTCAATTTTCAATGAAACAAATGATTATTGAAGGTGGTCGTGTTACTGACCGTGAATTAGTTGTTGGCTCAGTACGCAGCGCCGAGGGTATTCGTAAGTTTTTAGTTAATAACTTTATGAGTCACGATTTTGCAAACATGGTTACTGATCAATTAATTCGATACGGTGATGACCCTGTTAAATGGAATAACATTTACAACAATGCTATGCGTATTTCTCTTTACCGTCGCATGCTTGCTTCAACTGCTCATTCTGATTTTGGAATCTTTGCTGATGTCATGGGACCAGAAATTGATGACAAAATTTATCAGTACACAGGTGTAACTGGTGGTGGGACTTCGCTGGATGAAGCTTTGGTTGCTGACCCCAACACAGCATCAGACCGTACCATTGACCCTGAAACTGGTAAGATGCATAATTCTGCAGTAGACGATAAACAACTTGGTAGACGCATGCTTCCTAACGAACGAAACATGAGGATGCTTTCACGAGAGATTGCTAAAGTTGCTCAAAACGTTAATAAATCTGGTGGAGATGATTTACTTCGTAGTGCAGAAAAAGACTTTGAAGTTTACCGTCAGTTGGCTCACACTGCCAACGTTGAAGCAGAAACGTACCTTAAGAATTTTGTACCCGAAGATCGTTCTGAATTTGCAACTATAGAAGAAAAAGTAACGGAAACTTTACCAACTGAAATACCTAAGTCTGAGTTTTACCACGGATCATCTACTGAAATAAGTGGTGTTCTTGGAGATGGCATTGGAGAAGGACGTGCCGCACAAAATCTTTTTGGTCCTGGTTTTTATACTACAGATAATCCTGAAATTGCTCGCAGTTACACGGGTAAGGGTGCAAAGGGAGCAGAAAGAGAAGGAAAACTTAACAAAACTGTTCATGGTATTCGTTGGACAGGTGAAACCCCACCTAACCTTGTTGACCTTGAACAAGCGGCACCAAAAGAATTTCGAGATTCCTTTAATCAATATCTTAATGAAAATAATTGGCCTAGCAATTCAGAATTAGATACAAAATATTTAGAAGATTTCAAACAATTATTGAATGACCCAACTACAACAGGTTCTAAAATTTATTCTGAATTTAGAAGCCTTCTTGCTGATGCTCATTTGCCAATGAATGATGCAGACGAAATATTACAAGACATTGCATACAGCATGAACGAAAAAGGTATTGATGGATTGCGTTACCAAGGTGGTAAATATGCTGCTAAAGGTAACGGCATACTTCACGAAGCTCGCATTTTCTTTGACACAGATAAACTTTCTATTGAATCCTCAACGCCAGCAAATAAAACGTTTGAAAAAACTGTTACAAAAAATCCACCTGCTTTAGATGGATACATGGCTAAATCTAAAGAAATACTTGATCGTGCCAATCAAATGCTTAAAGGCGATGAATTAAAGGGGATGACTAAAGCCGAGCGTTACGCTACGGTTGTTAAATACCTTGATGGTGAATTAATCAAAGCTCGTGATGCTTACGTTACCGCGTCTAAAAAGTTTGACGAATTAGCAATGATGAAGGCTGAATCAGAAAAACTATACCAAATTTTTGGTACTACAAATGTCTTGCCTTTTCTTCAACACTTGCGCGGTGAGATGTTAGCAGTTCAAGACCTTGGCGCTGAAATGAAGGCTGCTATTTCTTCATCATACTCTAGCGAAGAAAACATTGCTAAACAAGCAAATTACATTGCTTCAACTGCCACCACCAAAGAAGCCGGTGAAGAATACAAACGTTTATTCAACGAAGAATGGTCAACTCGCTCAAGTAGACAAGTTGGAGAAAAACTTGGCATTGGAAAACTTAACGCTGCTAAAGCCTATGAATTATGGGCAAAGAATACTGGTATAAAACTTAAGTCTCTTGGTGATCGTGGCATGCGCAACAACTTTGATGTTGCTGTTGACTTAATGCAAGGATACCTAAACGGTTGGTTCAAACTTCTTACTCTTGCTTCTCCTGCTTGGGCTGAACGTGTCATTGTTTCTGAAGTTATGTTGAACTCATTACGTATCGGTGGACATAATTTTACTGAAGCAAAACTCGTTCAATCTATTGCTAGACACGAAGCATACTTAGGTAAAGTTGCTATGGGTGATGTTGAGCGTAAAGCACTTCGTTCAGCAATCAGTAACATTATTCTTGGGTTTGACACTGCATTAATCAAAACGCTTTCTGGTAAAAAGTTTGATGACTTTCTAAATTTTGCTACCAATCTTTACCTTGAAACAGATAGTCACATGCTTGGCGGAGTTCACTCTCAAGGCGACCTTATGGCTGAAGATGGTTTCAAGCACAATGTAGTTAATCAAGTAGTTGGCATTGAGGGCAAGGGTGCTGAAGCAAAAATCAAAACATCCAACAAAGTACTTGGTGAAACTTATACTAAGTACATGGCTGGTGATTCTTATGCCGGAGCTGCACTATACGAAAACATTACTCGTGCTAGCCGAGGAACTATTTTCAAAGAAAACGCTCGTTGGTACGAAGAACAAATTGTTAAAGAAGGTCAGCGAATTTTTGATGGCAATCCTGAATTTTACATGGAGCAAGCCAAGGAAGATGCAACTAAAGTTCTTCAAGACCTTGGCAAAAAATTAACTGAAAATAATTTCAAAGTTCAATTAAAAAAATCACTTGACGAGAAAATTCGTGAATTGGGAGGAAGGTCGTTTTCTAATCCTTCTGAACTTGCACGGTTACGTCGAGAATCTGATTATCACATGGAAGGTTTTATTTCTAGTCAACCTGCTGCATGGAGAGCAGACTTTAGGCGTGACCGTGAAGCATCGGCTAAATACCCTAATGAAAGCCCTCACACTGGTTGGGCAAAAACTTCAACCGATCACACCATGGGTCTTTCAACTAACATTAATTCCGCTAGTGGCGTAGCAAGCGTTATTCACCCTGAGATTATTCACCAAATTGCTTCTGGCGATTTTTGGTCACAAGAACAACTGGCTAAATGGATGCGCGAACATTGGGAAAAGGATGATGCTCCTTCAGCGTTCCCTGCACACGAATACGTTGGACTTATGTCTGCTGGCAATCTAAACATTGTACGCAAATATTCTGATTGGCTACATCGAGCTTTGCTTGGAAAGATGGTTAATACTGCTAGTCGTGATCCACTTTTTGTGTGGGAAGCGTGGCAACAGTATCAGAAATTATTGCCACTTGTTGAAAAGGGCTACATGACAACGGGCGAAGCAATGGCTAAATGTCAATCTGAAGCACTTATCAACATGAGCAAATTTGTGCACAACCCAATGGACAAAACTATTTGGGAAGAAAACATGCGTGTAGTTACTCCGTATTACTTTGCGAAGAACCAGGCTATGCGTCGTGCCCTCCGTATGGCCGGTGACAATTTTGCAGCATTTGAAAAGTACATGAAGATTAACCTTGCCGTTACTGACTATGTTGCTCTTGCTTACAATCAAAGTGGCATTGGTTCATTTACGTTTCCAGGTTCACAAGTAATTACAGGATTTACTAACGGTATCGTCAATAGTTGGCTTGCCGCACAGGGACTTCCAAATTACGGCGCTGGTCAACACATGGGTCTTGAATCATCACCTGCTTCCCCAGACAGCATAATTATTACAGGGCAGACACCTGGTATTGGTGGATTTCTTGAAAACGTTATTTCAATGCCGTTTGGACCTATCGTTACCATTCCTGCTAAATACGTTTACGAACAAATGCAATACCGTATTCCTTTTATTGGCGACATAATCAAATGGGTCATTGGTCCAAACTCTATGCAGTCATCCATTGCAAGCGACTTATTCCCTAACAGCACACTCCAAAATGTCTACAAGGGCGTTTACGGACACATGAATCAAAACCAAGTCAGTTCCTATCTTTCCAGTGAGCTGTATTCAATCGGTAACGAAGGTTCAAATATTTTAACCAAATACCGCAATGAAACTATTGACACGCTTTTGAAAAATGGTCAAATTAACAAACAAAACATTAATTCTGGCGCGGCTCAACAATTAATTAATTACTACACTGCACGTAAAGTTTCTTTGTTTTTAGAAAACCCAAACAACAGAACCGATCTGCAGTCAGAAGCAAATTGGGCGACTACTTCTCTCTACGCGGCTAAGACATTAACCTCACTTGCCACACCGCTTTCTTCGGTCATTGCGTCAGACATACACGTACAAAAACAACTAGATGCTATTGCTTTAGAAAAAGACAAGAATGGCGATTTTAAGTTCCCTTCTTACACTTTGCAAGTTGCAGAACTTCTACGTAGGTTCCCTACTGAATTGTTTAATACAGTTGCTCACACCAAAAGCCCATTTTCTACTTACTTAGAAACTATTGGAACGGTTAAGTATGTTGAAAATCACCCACAACTTGTAAAAGAATTTCCATTTCTTTCTGCTTTTATGTCTAGTCAACAAGGTGCAGATGCAAAGTATGATCCTGTAGCATCACAGATTCTTGGTGAGTTTGCACTTCGACAAAAGGAAACCCCAACTGAATACACACAAGCAATGCGAGTTGCTGTAGGAAACTACATGTATTACGACGTGATGCTTCCTGGCTTTCAAAAATTATATCCAGGTACATATCAAGACGGTTTAAGTTCCGCTGGTTATTACGCATGGACAGCAGCAGGGAAATCATACGGTCAATCAATGAACAGCGCTTGGTTGTCAGAACACCTAGGTGGTAATACTTACACCGTTGCTGCTCAATCTTATACTGAATTGCAGTCTTTTATGAAAAACCCAAGTCATGTTGCTACTTTGACTCCAGCACAAAAACAATACATTCCATTATTGTTAGATGCACGTTCAGCATGGGAAAAACAATATAAAGCAGCAGCAGGTAATACATCAGAGCAAAGTCGCTTACGTAAAAAATGGCGCGATAATTGTACTGCCGCAACAACGCTTCCTGGCTGGAAAGATGTTTCAACAATTATTACAGGCGTATTTCGTCCACTACCCCCACCACAATAAGGAATAATCATGGCAGACAAACCATTAGCAGAAGAAGCTCAAAAGCCTGAAACAAAATCAATGTCGGTTCCCGACATGAAACAACTGGCTCATGACTACGCCGTTCCCATGTCGGACGGCACTCTTAAGTCCATAGCTGAGGACATGACACCAGCCAAGGCCAGCGCATTTGAGGATTATCTTAAGACAACAGCCAAGGGTCTTTATCCTACGCTTGCTCCGCAAATTGATGCTGGCATCAAGACCGCTTACCTACTTGACCCATACCGTCAGGTTGCTAAGCAGATGTTGGGTGAGGATCAAGAACCTAACTTTATGACTGACCCTAAATCTTCAGCCGCTCTTAGCGGTGGTCGTGACCCTAAAACTGGACGCCCAGTTCCAATGAGCCTTGACGAATGGAAAGGACACATTCAGTCTCACCCAGGTTTTGGTTGGGATAAGACCCCAGCCGCACAGGAAAAGGTTGCTTCACTTATTCAAGGAATTCAACAAGAGATGGCCGGTGGTCAACAAGCACAAGCAGCCGCTCCATCACAACAGCCAATGCCTTCTCCAGCACAAGCTGAACCAAGCATGGCTGCACCTATGCCACAAGGGGGCGCACAGTAATGGCAACGTATACTGCAACATATTATGATTCCACCGCTAAAAAAACAGTAACCGTTACAGGTTCTACTCAAGCTGCGGCTAATGCTGCTGCGGCGGCTGGCGCAAAAAAATCTGCTGCACCAGTAACTACAACTACAATTCCTAATCCTTTTGGTGGCGGTGGTGCTGGTCAGCAACAATCTATTATTTACCCTGCTGGTCCAGCAGGTATTAAATCAATAACTTCTGCGCTTGTTAAAAGTGGAGCCGATGCTGTCGCCGCCGCTACATTAGCAAAGCAACTTGCTGGTACACCAATTTTGCCTTCTTCTGCGTATCTAGATTCTAAAGGAAACATTACCAGTTCTGGATTAGATGCCATTACAAATCAAATTCTTTTTCAAGGTGGCCCTGCTCTTTTTGAAGCAGTGTTTGGAAACGTACCTGGCTTTAATGCTAATGAATACATAACCAGTGGTACAAAAATTCAAGGTTCTTTGAATTCTGGACTTATCAAGGCACTTAATTATGCAGGTAGTAAAACTGGTGGTGATTTATCTAAATTGCCTCCAGGCGTTGATTACGGCCCTGGTCTTACCGCCGCTCAACAAGCCAGTCGAGACACAATAACTGAAGCAGTCACCATTGCTGGTCAGATGACTACACAGATTGCCAATGCTACGGCTTCAGCAAATTTAAAAAACAGTTCTTATCAAACACTTGACCAATGGCTTCAAAGTGTTGATCTTGGAGCTATTACACCAGAAGTTTACAAATGGACAATGCAAGACAACATTACTAACCCTAAAGAGTTAATGAACATGGTTCGTTCAACACCTCAATACAAAAGCACGTTTGCTGGTCTTATTGCTCAACAGGCAGAAGCGGCCAAGAACGGTACGAAACCACTTACTGAATCAACGTACCTTACTTTGGTAAATTCTTATCAGGCAACTGCTCAGGCTGCTGGGCTTCCTGCTGGGTTCCTTACTACCCCAGACCCTAAAACAAAAAAGACTCCTATTGAGAACCTTGTCGCAGGTAACGTATCTGCTTCTGAGTTTAGTCAACGCATTGCTATGGGGTATCAAGCGGTAAATGCGTTGCCTCAAAGTGTTCAACAACAGTTTATGCAACAACACAATATTGGAACTGGTGGCCTTGTCGCATATTTCCTTAATCCAACCGCTGCTGCTCCAGTTCTTGAACGCCAAGCACTTGCAGCCAACTTACAGAACACAGCCCGAACTGCTGGACTTCAAGACTTCTCCTCTAACCAGGCTTCACAATTAGGTGAAATGGTTAGGGTTGCTGGAATGACGGGTGGCGCTTCTGACCCTTACAGCCAATTTACCCTAGGCAAAGCACAGACAGCGCTTCAAACGGCCTCTAAGGACGTTAATTTGACCAAGGCGCTCCCTGGAGCCACTGCACCTACCGTGGACACCAATACTTTGATTGGAAGCCAAATAGCCGGTTTTGGAGGCACTACACAGCCAGTAGCCCAAAGACAGGTACAGTTGGCCGAAGAAGCCAAGGCCGCTCCCTTTGAAAAGGGTGGTGGATATGCCGAAACTGCTAAGGGTGTTACGGGTCTTGGTTCTGCACGTACATAATGTGCTACAATTACGTTAGGTGTTTGGCCCCATTGATCGTGGGCGAGCTGGACAACTAAACCGCTTGGTGGGGAGCACGTCCCCAAGTGCGTATAGTGCAAACAAATTTATCCGTTTTATTTACCTCTGAATAAAGCGCGTACCTAGAAGGAGCGATCAACATGTCCGAATTCGACAACGAACTTGACGAGCAAGAAATCAACAGTCAGCCACTAGACCCTAACATTAGGCGTCAGTTGCGTGAAGGTGACAAAGCCCGTAAGGAACTTGAAGCAGCAAAGGCAGAACTGGAAAAGCAAAAGCTTGAATTCCAATTCACCAAGGCTGGAATCCCAGAGACAGGTGCAGGTGCATTACTTCGTAAGGCATACGATGGAGAAGCGTCAGTAGACGCAATCCGGAAGATGGCTGAAGAATACGGCATCCTTTCATCTAATCAGGAAACCACCGAAGCCGCTGCTAACGATCCGGAACTTGAGGCTTTACGTCGTGCCCAAGGCGCGACTATTGGTACGTCAGGCGTAGGACCAGACTTAGGTCAGGAATTTCTAGCCCGTATTCAAGAGGCATCAAGTCCCGAAGAAGCCATGAAGATCGTACAAGAACAACAGTTTGAAAAACTGGGTGTTTGGACTTCTAGGAACGTGCGTTAATCAAAACACACTAACTAGAAAAGGAGTTTGAAATGGCTATTGATGGCTACTCAGACAACCCAACGGGACAGTCAACCCTTGACTTCTCGAAGGCCGCTTATGACCGTATGGCGTACTTCGCTCTACGTCCAGAGCTTTACTTTGACGCTGTAGCAGACGTTCAGCCTACTGCACAGTCAATGCCAGGTGCTTCGGTACAGTTCACAATCGTGAACGACCTGCCGATTTCAACCACGGCACTTACAGAAACAACAGACATCACAACCGTAGCAATGTCAGACTCAACCGTTGCGTTGACTCTTGCTGAATACGGTAACGGTGTTCTTACCACTGCCAAGTTGCGCGGAACATCATTCGTGGACATTGACCCAATTGTTGCCAACGTAGTTGGATACAACGCTGGTGTTTCAATCGACACGATTGCTCGTGCTGCTTTGGACGTTGGAACAAACGTACAGTACGCATCAGGACTCGGAGCAACAACACTCCAGACTTCTGTAACTACTCGTGCCGGTGTAGCAGCAGCAAACACATTGTCATCACTTGACATCCGTGTTGCTCGTGCTCGTCTCCGTGCTCAGAACGTTCCAACATTCGGCGGTATGTACGTTGGTTACATCCACCCAGACCTCGTTGCAGACCTTCAGGGCGAATCTATCTCAGGTTCAAACGTACAGGGATGGCGTGCACCACACGTCTACGCACAGCCAGGTGAAATCTGGAACGGTGAGCTCGGTGCTTACGAAGGTGTTCGTTGGATCGAAACTCCACGTGCTCCTGTATTCCAGGGTGCTGGTGCATCTTCAACAAACGTTTACGGAACTCTCATCGTTGGTCGCCAGGCTCTTGCCAAGGCTCACTCATACGTTGACGGTAACGGAGCGTTCCCACACGTTGTACCTGGTCCAGTAACTGACCGTCTACGCCGTTTCGTCCCAATGGGATGGTACTGGCTTGGTGCTTACGGAATCTTCCGTCAGGCTTCAGTTATCCGTATTGAGTCAAGTTCACTTCTAGGCGCTGACATCAGCACTACACCTGGAACTGGAACTGCTTACGAACCAGCAGTAGACCTCGGTGAGTCCGGCTCACCACTGGCTTAGTCCAGTTAACTAGGTAATTGAGAGGAACGAGAGTTGCCGTGGCCAAGGGCTTGTAAGAACTGCGGAAGCAGGGACGTACAAGCAGGAATAGATGAGATTTATTGTCTCATCTGTGGAAGGCTTACCGACAAGGACGGCAACCTCGTTTCTCTCAAGGACCAACACACTAGCGAGGAAAAACTCTCATGACAGTACCTACAGGACTTGGCTTGGTACGCGGCGTAGAATCCGCAGACCCAGCAGGAACACCCCTACCAAACCGCGCAGTACGCGCAGCTCGTAACGACGCTACAGCAATTAACGGCGAAACATCAGACCCTTGCTACTGTGGCCAGTGCGACATGACAGATGCGAGATTTGAATAATGGCTGGTTACATTAGTCCACAATCACAAGCACAAATTACTACTTTTGCTCGTGGTGCAGAAAATCACGCTGGTTCAACACCAAATACTCCAAATCAACATGGAGTTTCGCCAGCACCTAACGCAGGACCCACAACTCAAAAGCATGTTGCTTCTCCAAGTAGTTCACCTGGCTCTGACCTTTGGCACCCTGTTGCAGGAGGTAACTTAAATGAAGTTGGACGAGTTAACGAAGCAACAGATCGTGCTCGTGGCGTTGACCCTAACAAATACCACTAATAAAGGAAAATAATGGAATCACGCGCATCATTCCCAACAGTATCGGCTGAGTTCCTTCGTGGAACCACAGCCAACACTATTGACACAGGATACATCCCAACACCTGTAACTTCTACTGAGACAAGTGGACCTGCTAACCGTGGCGTTGAAACAAACACCGCTCGTGGCGTTAAGGGCACACCAATCATCGGTGGCATTACAAAGTTGGAGTACGGCTCAAACGCTGACGCTCCAGAAGTAGTTGGCTACAAGACATACGGAGACATGTAATGCCTAGTCGTTTTAGCGAAGAATTTAGCACTGACGTAAAGAAAAGCGCAATAGTTACGCCTATTGACTTTCGTGCAGCAACACTTCTTGAGGAAAGCCTTGACGGTGGTTACACTCGTGTAACTAAGCCAGTTGGTCAACCTACTTCAGCTCCGGCTGAGAACCAGACAACTGGTGGCGCTCGTATGGGTGATGCTATTGATGCTGCTCGCATTGGTGCTCTCGGACGTAAGAACCAGATTAAGTAGGCTTTCATGCCTACTTTTACACCACCAAAGGTAAAGGACAACCCACCGATCCTGCCCGACTCAAAGGGCTTGGAGCGTAGGTTATGGCGTTACTTCCCTAACAGGCCACGTTACGTCTTAGTCTTTAAGTTATCGGACGGTACGTTCGTTCAGGACACGGCTACGCCGGAGAACTCCAACACGAACATTCCGTACCCATACAACCCGTGGAACCCAGAAGCACCATACTCCACGTCGTACTTTGTCAACTACGAAGTCAACCCACCTGTGCCTACATCTGTTACAGTAAGCCAGAACCCTTATGTGGTTAAAGTGTATATGAACGTATGTCAAGTTACTACGGCAGAAGCTACGGCATTGACTAACGCAGGATACGGAGCCTTGATTTCATGACCGCAACACCACACAACGTTGGACTTCACCCAGAGGACTGTTTCGGCTGTAAGGCCGCTTCTATCTCTATTGCTCCGTCTGCAATGGAGACACGTTCTAATGCCGGTGTTATTGACATGGACACAAAGAAGATGCACAAAGACGTGGATGCTTACAGGCGTCTACGCAAAGACGGTGTGCAACCAAAGACGGTTAAAGGTTCTGCTTCGCTAGAACAACGAGCCGGATCAAAGTGGGAAATTGAAACAGGCATGAACCTTGGTGGCGACGCCAAGGTAGGTGCTCGATACGATGCAGCTCAGGCTGCAATAAGCGCAGGAGCAACTGCTGAATGACAAATTACCTGCTTTCAGGAACCGTTGCAGGACCTTCGGGATTCCTTAACGGCGCTGGTGTCTACGCGTACAAGGCATCTCTATTCACTTCTCCACCTACAGCAGGTCAACCTGCACCTACTGGTCTTACTCTCGGAACTGACTACTTCGGACCTGCCACTACCGGAACTCAATGGGGTGGTCCAGGGCAATGGGAACTTACCGTAACTGCTGCGGTTAACTACTACATCGGTGTCCAATACCCAATCGGTTCTACAACCGCACAATGGTACTGGTCATTTGACGATTCGCTGACTCAAATCAAGGGAGACACTGGAACACAGGGCCCACAGGGTTATCAAGGTAATCAGGGTTATCAGGGCACACAAGGGAACCAAGGTACACAGGGTGTACAAGGTACACGTGGATACCAAGGTTATCAAGGATACCAAGGATTTACTGGTTCACAAGGTACCCAAGGCCCACAGGGTCTTACTGGTTCACAAGGCTCACAGGGCGTTACAGGTGCCACTGGTGCGCAGGGGAACCAAGGCTACCAGGGTAACCAAGGTAACCAAGGTCTAACTGGCTCACAGGGCACACAGGGTTATCAGGGCACAACAGGTTCTACCGGTGCTCAGGGAGCTACCGGATCGACTGGAGCACAGGGAAGTACTGGTGCACAAGGTTCACAAGGTAATCAGGGCACACAGGGCAATCAAGGATTCCAAGGTAGTCAAGGTTTTCAAGGTGTACAGGGCAGTCAGGGAACCACTGGTTCTACTGGTGCCACTGGTGCACAAGGTTCAACCGGCTCGCAAGGGGCACAGGGATACCAAGGAACTCAGGGCAACCAAGGTAACCAAGGATACCAAGGTTCTACTGGTGCCACAGGTGCACAGGGCAATCAGGGTTTTCAAGGCGTACAAGGTAATCAAGGCTTCCAAGGTTTCCAAGGCACAACAGGCTCTACTGGCTCACAAGGTAATCAAGGATACCAAGGTAACCAAGGTTACCAAGGTTACCAAGGTTACCAAGGTGTAGTCGGAAGCATTGGACCTCAAGGTGCTGGTGGAACGTCTGCTTACTACGGTTCGTACTATTCAACATCAACACAAACATTATCCACTGCCAACACTGGTCAAGCCATTACGTTTAATGGAACATACCAGCAAGCAGGTATTTCTGTTGCTTCTAGTTCTCGTATTACGTTTGCTTATGCCGGTCAGTACGGTATTAACTTCTCTGCTCAATTAACGCAAACAGACAATTCAAATGACCAAGTTCTTATTTGGCTACGAAAGAACGGTTCTGACGTTTCTCAGTCCAACACTGATGTGACTATGGACAAGCAAAACTCAGACAAAGTTGCTGCGTGGGAATGGCAAGTTACCGCTGCGGCTAACGATTACTTTGAAATTTACTGGACATCTAATTCAACGTCAGTAACGCTTCTTGCCATCTCATCTCCTACCACTGGCCCAGCAATACCATCTGTAATTGCTAATGCTTACCTCATTACCGCTGCTGGTGCTACTGGTGCTCAAGGAGCACAAGGCTCACAGGGTGTTCAGGGTTATCAAGGTAATCAAGGATTCCAAGGTGTTGCCGGAACACAAGGTATTAACGGTACGCAGGGACCACAGGGTACACAGGGCAATCAGGGTAACCAAGGATTCCAAGGTGCTAACGGTTCTAACGGTGCACAAGGATCACAAGGAGCTACAGGCTCACAGGGCAACCAAGGTTTCCAGGGAACTACCGGAGCACAGGGTTCAACAGGTGCTCAGGGAACAACTGGTGCACAAGGCTCTACAGGTGCGCAGGGTTCTACTGGAGCGCAAGGTTCTACTGGTGCTCAAGGTAACCAAGGCTTTCAAGGTGTTCAGGGTTCTACAGGTTCGCAGGGTTCTACTGGTGCACAGGGAACTCAGGGTTTCCAAGGTGCAACTGGGTCTACTGGTGCACAAGGTAGCCAAGGTTCACAAGGAGCCACCGGAGCCACTGGTGCTCAGGGTAACCAAGGGTTTCAAGGTTTCCAGGGCACGCAGGGCAACCAAGGTGCTACTGGAACTACAGGCTCGCAAGGTTCACAGGGATACCAGGGTTACCAAGGCGTACAAGGTTCACAAGGATACCAAGGTAGTCAGGGTTCAACTGGTTCACAGGGATCACAAGGTACTTCGGTTGCCCTCGCTACCGTCAGCCTCACCGCTCAGTCCGCAGCTCAAGCAGCCACAACGCTCTACACCCCTGCCTCTGACGGTCTCTTTACTATTAACTATTACGCCAAAGTCACCACCGCAGCAACGACTTCTTCAACGCTTGGTGTGTTCTCGGTCATCTCTACCGATACCGACTCCAACGTAGTTACCTCAGTTGGTCAATCAACTCAGCAGAACTCTTTGACTACTGGGTTTATCTCCGGCTCAATTACCGTCTACGCCAAAGCCTCAACCCCAATCCAATACTCACTCGCCTACGCCTCATCTGGGGCTACCGCTATGCAGTACGAATTGCGAGTTGTGGTGGCTGGAACTACTGCTCCGTCATCTACTGGCACAGTCTCATCATTCAATGGTCGTACTGGTGCGGTTACTCCGGCAAGTGGTGATTACGGCGCTGCGACTGGTGTTATGCCTACCACTTCTTATCTTGGTGGAAAGAACTGGGTAATTAACGGTGGTATGGACATTTGGCAACGAGCAACGACATACTCAACTGCTGGTTCTGGTTACTTTACGGCTGACCGTTGGAACATAAACTTGGCTGGAACAACTACGTTCTCCCAATCAACAGACGTTCCTACCGCAATAGCAACTTCTTATTCTTTGCAGTGGGTGACTGGTGCTTCATCTTCCTATGGTCAGTATTATCAAGCATTAGAAAACGCCAACGTAATACCGCTTCGTGGTCAAACAATGACTTTAAGCGCTTATGTAAAAACAGCCGGTTCTTACGCTGGCAACATTTTGTTTGGCGTAACTTATTCAACAAGCACAGATGCATCGGGTTCGGTGACAACGCCACTTGCTTCAAGCACATACGCAGGTTCTTCATACACTTCATGGGGATTAGTAACTTGCACCTTTACCGTTCCATCAAACGCTTACGGATTAAAAGTCAATGTATTGCCCGATACCGCACAGGCTTCTGGCGTAACAATGAAGATGACCGGAGTCCAACTTGAAATCGGTTCTACGGCCACAGCCTTCTCACGTGCTGGTGGAACTATTCAAGGTGAGTTAGCAGCTTGTCAGAGGTACTACTACCGTTGGACTGCAAATGCAACTTACTCTCGTTATCCAGTATTAGGTCTTGCGGCTAACACCACACAAGTTTTCTTTCCATCCATTACTCCAGTTACTTTGCGAGCAGTACCTACTGCACTTGAAAGCAGTTCAAACTGGCGTGTCTTTGATGGAGCAAATGTTGTAACTGGCGCAACTCTTTCAATGATTGTTTCAACAGAAGCAGAACTGCAACCATATTTAATTGCAACAGTATCAAGCGGATTAACTCAATACAGGCCGTATATGGTTACAGCCAATAATGATGCTTCGGCCTACATCGGACTAAGTGCGGAACTCTAATGAACATTGAAAACTTTATTCAAACAGACTGGGATGGCAATACCGTTGATATGTTCAGAACAGATGATGGCAACGGCAACTTGGTTGTAATGACTAAAGCCACCTACGACGCACAACTAGCCTCTCAGGAGAATAACTAATGGCTCAGTCCATCTCACAAGAAGCAATCGGCGCTACCGGACTCCCTGGGGCTACGGCTGCATCACGTCACGCCGGAGCTACAACTTCGGGCGCACCTACGTCAGGTACGTTTGCGGTGGGC
>Ga0214206_1000082_pt1 | contig 25557 bp, 22 predicted proteins | sample TroBogEpilimnion_26_FD_153044 | JGI IMG/M metagenome (GOLD analysis project Ga0214206, IMG submission 153044) | Freshwater microbial communities from Trout Bog Lake, WI - 07JUL2009 epilimnion | ecosystem: Environmental > Aquatic > Freshwater > Lake > Epilimnion/Euphotic zone | place: Trout Bog...
TGAGAGCACCAATGCCCCGGCGATACCCAAAGCTATAGAACCCCTGATAAGACTTGAAAAAAACCGCATTTCTCTCCTCACTAAATCACTATAATTTCTATTAGTAAGGTAGAGATTAGCACACAGTCGACGAGAGTCAAGTCTTTTCTCGCCAACTTTGTCAACACACGCTTGATCAAATTTCAATCTCATCATGATTTTGAACTTTGAAATCGAGCAAGGTAACTCAGGTAAGCATTTAACTCGTTTAGGATTCGATGAGATATCCACGGAAGGAATCTCCATGACAGAGCACACCGAAGACAACATGCCTAATTTTGCCGACTCTGAAGGCTCAGGCGTATCCCACCGAGTTCTTGGCACCACGATGCCGGTATTGGAAGTGCAACTCGAGCCTGGCCAGTCAGTGATCTCGCAAGGTGGAGAGATGTCATGGATGTCACCCTCCATTTCAATGAGTACGCAAACTTCCGGTGCGGGTGGTTCCGGCCTTGGCGGCGTATTCAAGCGCGCACTCGCTGGCGGATCGATCTTTATGTCTGAGTACACCGCACAGGGCGACACCGGAATTGTGGCCTTCGCGACAAAAATGCCTGGGCACATCAAGCCAATCTCTGTGAGTGCGGACAAGGAATACATGGTCTCTCGCCATGGGTTCATGGCCGCAACTCCCGACGTCACCCTTAATGTGGCCTTCCAACAGAAGTTGGGAGTTGGAATATTTTCCGGAAATGGTTTCATCCTCCAGCGAATTGGTGGACAAGGAACCGCATGGATTGAACTCTCGGGCGAGCTGGTCGAGTACGAACTGGCTGCGGGCGAAGTGATGATGGTTCACCCCGGACACATTGGGCTTTTCGAAGCTTCAGTGAATCTCGAAATTCAAGCGGTGAAGGGCATTAAGAACATGCTCTTTGGTGCCGACACAATCTTCCTCGCGAAACTGACCGGCCCAGGCAAGATCTACTTGCAGACACTCACTTTGCCAGGCTTGGCCCACGCCATCGCTCCCTACCTCCCACAAAACGAACGTCCCGGCGGTGGCTTAAATATTGGCGGAGTTCAACTGGGTTAACCGTTAGGGAACCAATTAATCCCTAGAACCAAATCTTGAATTCTTGGCCCACGTGTGCCGCGGTGCCAGTAGCGATTCGAGTGGCACTCCAAGCGACGATTCCGGCATCCAACATGTCGTCAATTTGAGCACTAGCCCCAGCAACATCGTCGACGGCATCAAGCTCAATTCCTACGGAAAGTAATGCTTGTCTCCTACGCGCCATGCCGGCCCACGTCTTCTTGGAGCAGGGGATTGGGTCCCCGAGGCACGCACGAAATGAAAGTTCGGGGTGTACCTCATAAGCAACCACTCCCTGCCTTTCCATCCAGGTTTCAACTTCGAATATTTTCTCGCGTAGCCCATATGACTGTCGGCTTACGCCGAGCCCGGTCAGTGTTTTTGAAATTGCGGATGCTTCTTCTGGAGTTGTGGCTTCGAGCGCCTTTCGCACCGGAACGTGGAATAAGGTGCTGGACCGCTTCCCAAGTAGAGCCTTGCCTTCAACATCACAATCACGGTGGGTCGAATGAGGCAGCCCAATGGGAATATCGATACCTATGGCATCAAAGTCGCCAAGCTCATTTAATTCGGCGACGTTGGCGAAATAGTGCGCCGAGACAGTACCGTCAAATATCTCTACGCCGATCCAACCTGTTGGGCAGGCGTCAAGTCCAATGCAGCGCATGCAACAAGTATTAACCAACTAGATGGTTAAAAATCAAAACCCCGTCTCCTTCGAGACGGGGTTTTGAGCTGATAGTTCTAAGAAATTACGGGGTAGTGCTCGTTGAGCCGTAGCCCTTGTAGGTGTAGTACTTAACCCACTGAACCTTCATGGTTGAGGTAGTTCCGTTAGGCGCCACTGGCGAAACAATTCCACCAATTGCGTCGTTCAAGATCAAGAAGAAGCGGTTGTTGAAGGGCCAGGTTCCACCAACCTGTACTGGCACCTGAGCGCCAGAGCCTTCACCATAAATCAAAGGTGCTTTGCCGGGCTGAGTGATCTTGATGTTGCCGGTACTCGGGTTGTAAGTATCGGTAGCCCAAATTTTTCCATCAAGGGTGTATGAAATTTCATTTGGCTTCCACAAAATTCCGTAGTTGTGGTAACCACTCGTCATCTTCGCGCCGGAAAGAGGAGCAGTCTGAGTGAACCCACTGCCACCAAGCCAGTCAGCGGTTGTGCCTGGAACATTTGCGTGGATTGTTGCCTGTTCGCGGGTGTTGTTCACAAGGCCTTCGGCGATGTCGATTTCACCGATCATTGGCCAGTTGTCAGCCGGAATTGTGTCTTTGTGCAAGAAGTTCTCACCCATCATCCAGAATGCGGGCCAGTTCCATGAACCGGATGGCATCCAGATTCGAGCTTCGATCTGACCGTACTTGAAGGTACGAAGGCCCATTGTCCAAATTCGTGCACTCGTCCAGTTTGCGCCCATTGGCTGCTGGCTGGAAGTGCAAGGCGTAGAAGTTGGAGTACAGATTGCCTTAATAACAAGGTTGCCCAACCCGTCCTGGTACAGGTTGGCGGTTGAATTGGTGTTCGTTTCGATCTCGCCAGTTCCATACGTACCTGAGCCGGTAACTGCCTGCCATGTTGATGATGAAGGTTGGGTTCCGGCGGCGCCGGTAAAGGTTTGAGACCAGAGCAATGTTCCGGCTGCGTTGACTGTGACGTCGTTAGTCGAAGTTGCCGATGAGGTTACGCCTGCCATGGCGATTACTGGAACAACCAAAGTTGCCACAGCTAAAAATTTCTTGAGGTTTGTGCGCATTCAATTACTGTATCTCTAACTCGAGCTCAAGATAATGGATGTTTAAGTCCGACTCTTTGCAGATAAAGGATTCCCTAGATACGGCGTCCAGAACGGCGAATTCATGAAAGAAATTCTTCTTTCAACTTTTAATCTAGATAGTTGAATCCTCTTGATTTTTGGCTTGTAAGTAAATGGTTTCAACATTCTTAATTAGTTGAGTTCAGCCATGAATTAGGAATACATTTCTAAAGGTCAAGAGTTTCATTCACGATCTCTTTCGACTTAATGGGGAGTTTTTAATGTTGTTTGGAATCTTGTCTTTGGCAGTTGCCGCGAGTTTGCTGTTCGTATCACTTTCGAAAGGCTACGAATTTTTACTTCGTGGCGTGCTCGTTACTTTGGTTGGCTTCCTAGCATTTGTGCCGACGCAGATGGGTGGGGCGACCGCGACTTTTAAAATTGCAAATACTTCCCTTACTGGTTATGCAAAGTCACCAGTTCTAGTTCGAACTTCGGGCGGTGCGGGTTCCGGTGCAGTTACTTTTAGAGCCACTGGAGCAAATTGCACCATTAATTCCCACGCCGTCCTTCTGGCGTCAGCAGCGACAACTTGTAGCGTCTCGGCGACAAAGGCGGCTTCTGGAAATGTTCACGCTGCGACTTCAGCGGTGGTCAAATTTGTGTTCCGTGCTCCTTCGACAAACCTTCACGTATCAAACACAAATCTTCTTGGACAAGCAAACGTCAACCTCCAGGTGACCAGTGCCGGCGCGGTTGGGGCGGGACAAGTTAGCTATGACACCACCGGGGGCACATGCGCGATAAATCCCTCCAATGGTCTACTCGTGTCTTACGGCATGGGAAGTTGCCCAGTGACCGTGGCACAGGCTGCTAGTGGATCCCACCCGGCAGTTCGTTCACCAGTGGTTGTGTTCTACTTTGGACCTGGCCCTCAAGATTCACTAGCCGTCGCGACAGCAGCCGCAGAGGTTGTGCCAACTGCGACAGCAAACGTGTACACAACTGGCGGTTCGGGAACCGGAGCAGTTACCTATTCTCTTGACTCTTCACAGACCAATGGGTCCCAATGTGTTGTGGACGCGGCAACAGGAAATGTGACCGATACTGGCCACGTGGACCTCGTCAACTGCTGGGTGACCGCGACTAAAGCTGCCTCAGCTGGATACTTGGCAGCGACAGCCGGAGCTTCGGTTGAGGTTTCATTTAATGCTTCGGCTGGTGGTGGAAGTAGCGGTGCATCTTTTGCCACACCAGACGAAGCATTCCTCACCTCCTTAAGCATCAATGGCACCACCACTACAGCCATTGATGACACCGCCCAAGGTGACACCTGGTTTATCGACTCATTCTTTTCGAGTCCTGACCACTGGTTGAAGTTCTACTTAACCGGCGGGAGCACGGTGGTGATGACTTGGCACGTTAAGGACTTCGCCGGTAACCCACTAGCCAACAAAGCAGTGACGCTTATCAGTAATTTGGGATACTCCTGTTCGCACGGCGTCACCTGGAGCGAGACAACCCTTAACCCAGCGCCGCCGAGTTGTGGATCGGCAACGCCAATCGGAACCTTGACTGGCACGACTGATTCAAATGGCGACGTCACTTTCACAATTCACAACACGAACAGTGTTTCAGCGAATTCCTCCGGGGATACTTCGCTGGCGGGAACCCGTACCGCTGAAACAGTGGACAACTGGAGTCGTTTTGTATTGAAGATTGGTAGTGAAGTTTTCACCGCTAATCCAAACCCGACTGTCAACCAGGCCACCGACTTGGTGGACTTCATCTTGCTGCCTTAGTAACCCAGAGGTTTTTTACCGAGGGAGAACATCAGCTGGATGCTGCACGGGCAAAACCGAATTCAAAATTAAGCACCTTTAGAATTTTTAGGCCAGCTTTGAAAATTTTTAATTCTTACAACTTGGGAATTATTGGTATTTTGCCTTGCGCTGACCTCAACGCCGAGGGCTACTATCGGCAGAGAGCGTAAAAGGGGGGGAGCATCACTACCTTCCGCTCGAGAAGTAAAAAACCTCGGTAAATGCCGGGATTAATCAAATAAATAGGAGGGTGTCAAGTGCGTGCTTCACGACTGTCACATTTTGTTTTAGGAGTTTCACTGATTTCAGTCATGGGACTTGCCACCGGTGCAGCTGCCGTTGTTAAGTCACACTCGACGAATCAGGCAACTTTACGAATCACCAACACCACTACGAGCGTGACTGTTGGTACGCCCATTACTTTGACCACCTCGGGTGGATCAGGTTCTGGTGCGAAGACATTCTCAGTAACTGGTTCAGGTTGCACCGTTGGACGTACGTCTGGTGTCCTGACTTCGTCGGGCGCAGCCACTTGTGTTGCGAAAGTCACGAAGGCTGCAAGCGGAAACTATAAGGCCGCAACTTCAGCTGGTATGACCTTTACCTTTGTTGCCGATGCGCCAACTTCCGCAAATCCTGACATTGCAGCCTTGGTTTCAGTGACCGGCGCAGTAAATCCAGCCATCTTTGACTACTCAACGAATGGTCGTACATGGTTCCTGGACCAGTTCTACTTGCACCAAGACCACTGGGGCTTCTTCTACGTCGGCACTGGTTCAACCGTGACTTTGACGTACCACGTCACCGGATCGAATGGCGCAGCATTGGAGAACACTCTCGTCACTCTTGAGACACAGTTCAACGGAACTCCATCAACCCCATATGGTCAGCCAAACAACTTGAACCTTCCACCAGCCTGGTCTGCTAGTGGTATGACGGCGAATGGAAACGTTACCGGTACCACTGACGCAAGTGGAAATGTTTCATTCACGCTTGTTAACACCAACAACAAGGCGCAGTTCAACTTCATCTTGGGTTCAACGACGCCAACTCCACAAGGACTTGCACTTGCCACTCCGGCTGACACCACGTCGCCAGACACCGCAGATGGCATGGAAAACACCAACCCATACAGCCGCCTCGCGTTGGTTGTAGGTGCCGCAACTTCGGCTAACGGCAGCGCTACGGACATTATTTCGGCTAGCCCGAACACCACTGTTAACCAAGGCACAGACCTAGTTGACTTGATCTTGGTTCCTGGTAACTAAGTAATCAGAGCAGTTTTAGCGCCCCGCCCCGTCACTTGATTGTGACGGGGCGGGGTTCTTTAAAGCATTCTGCCCAACTTAAAGTACGGCATTTGTCTTGACAGAGAGTGCAGCAGTCCACGAGTAAGACGAAAGACAATGAGTGACTATGTCAAACCTGAGCAAATTTCCTGAAGGCTTCCTATGGGGCACCGCAACTGCTTCGTATCAAATTGAAGGAGCTGTAGCCGAGGATGGTCGCACCCCTTCGATCTGGGACACCTTCAGCAAGACACCGGGTCGCGTTACCAACGGAGACAACGGTGACGTCGCCTGCGATCACTACCACCGGTACGCAGAGGACCTAGATCTACTCGCCGACCTTGGCGTGAAGGCATACCGTTTTTCAATTGCTTGGCCTCGCGTTCACCCAAATGGCGGTTCAGTGGCCAATGCCAAAGGACTCGATTTTTACAAGCGCCTCGTGGCGGGGCTGCTCGAGCGAAACATCACTCCATTACCAACGATGTACCACTGGGACCTCCCGCAAGCCTTGGAAGACAAGGGTGGCTGGACTAATCGCGACACCGTGGAGCGATTTGGTGAATATGTAGAGACCATCGTGGGTGGGCTCGAGGGCATCGACACTTGGACGACTTTTAACGAGCCATGGTGTGCAGCCTGGCTTGGTTACGGCTACGGAGTCCACGCTCCGGGTCACAACGACATTGGCGCTGCGGTAGCGGCGACCCACCATCTCCTGCTCGCTCACGGCGTTGGAGTCGATATTGCTCGCAGTTTGCAGCCCGACATCAAGATCGGACTAACTCTCAACTTGGGTGCCTTCCGTCCCGGCAGTAATGACCAAGCTGACCTCGACGCTTTGTGGCGCGTGGATGGAAATCAAAATCGAATTTGGCTCGACCCTCTCTTCAAGGGCGCATACCCACAAGACATGGTTGACCTGTACTCAGATACGACCCCCGCTTTCACCGTTGTGAAAGATGGGGACCTCGAAAAGATCTCAACCCCAATTGACTTCCTTGGCGTGAACTTCTACAGCCCGGGCACAATCTTTGGTGCTGGTCGCCACAAGGAGGCCCGCGAAGCGGGCTTCAACTTAGGACCCATTCCTGCTGACGCTAAACCCGATCACCTTCGCGCTCTCGGTGTGGAGACACCGGGACGACCCAAGACCGCAATGGGCTGGGAAGTAGATGCGTCAGGTCTGCGTGAGTTACTCAACCGAGTAAAGAATGACTACACCGACATTCCGATTTACATCACCGAAAATGGCGCGGCCTACTACGACTACGTTGACGCGAATGGTGCGGTCCAAGATCCAGAACGCATTCAATACCTCGCCGAGCACCTCAACGCTTGCGTTGGCGCAATTGAAGATGGTGTGAACTTGGCCGGCTACTTCGTTTGGAGTCTGCTCGACAACTTCGAGTGGGCCTTCGGGTACTCTCGCCGGTTCGGCATCGTCTGGATTGACTACGACACGGGACGACGAATTCCAAAGTCCAGCTTCAGCTGGTATCGAGATGTGATCAAGAACAACGCGGTGCCGACACAGGCGTAGATGTGTTGAGCGGTGTCAAAATTCAAGAGAATTCTGCCGTGTTTGCAGGAATAATGTTCGGTGCTATAACTGTAAGCACTTACTTAGTAAGCGCTTACGGACTCAACGGGGAGCCCGCAAAGTGAACAAGGGGGCAGTAATGACGAAAGGTTCCGCGACGATCTACGACGTCGCCGAGCTCGCGAGCGTGTCTATCGCCACGGTCAGTCGCGTCATTAATGGCGGCGCACACGTCCGCCCCGAAGTCCGCGACAGAGTTGACGTTGCGATCCGGAATCTCGACTTCGTCCCGAGTTCGGCCGCCCGGTCGCTCTCGGGAGGCAAAAAGTTCGCCATTGGCCTCGCTTACCCGCTCTACGAAAAGCGCGCCATATTTGGGTCATCACCCGAAGAAGAGGCCTACGTTCTCTACACCGACGCGATTATTCGTGGCGCCTCCGTGGAAGCCGCAAAACTCGGCTACTCCGTCTACGCCTCGGCGGTTCGAGTGGGGGACCCGTCGGCCGGTTCACTTATTCATCAACTCTCTGGCGTGGTCGATGGACTCATCTTGACCGACCGAGTTATTAGCGATGTTGGTGCGATGCGTTTTGCGAAGCGTCTTCGTGCGGTGCACCTTTCAGGATCGGGCACGTCCACTTTTGGCGCAACAGTTCGTGCTGATAACGAATCAGGCATGCGCGAACTAGTTGAACACCTCGCCACCGTTCACAAAGTCAAAGACTTCGGATTCGTTCGTGGTATTGAGTTGAGCCAAGACGCCGAAGCGCGGTACGAAGCCTTCTGTGCTGCGGTGGCAGCTCATCACGGAACTATTCGACCTGAGAACGTATTGGCGGGAGACTTCTCAATGTTGCGCACGGAAGATGAATTCGAACAACGGTTGAGTCTTAACTCCCCGCTACCGCAAGCGATGGTTTGCGCGAACGACCAAATGGCTTTTGGTGTGATGCACAAAATGGAAGAGCACAACCTCCGTGTACCCGAAGATCTGATTGTCACTGGTTTCGACGACGTTGCGATGTCTCGCACCGTGGGGCGCGGCCTAACAACAATTCGTCAGTCGGTATTCGAACTTGGCGCGGCGGCCGTGGACACCTTGGTCGGACTGCTCGATAACAAGATTGAGAAAGGCTCAATGATTACCTTGCCAACCAACCTGGTTGTCCGAGGAACGTGTGGATGTTCTAGTGAGGTCTCGGCCTAATGAAACTCCTCCTCCGCCGACTCGGCTTGTATTTGATCACCGCTTGGGTGGCCATCACGGCCAACTTCTTGCTTCCGCGCCTCATGCCGGGAAACCCCATTGAGCAGTTGATTGCCAAGTTGCAGGGTCGCGTCACGCCTCAGATGATTCGGGCCATCAAACTCCAATTCGGCCAAGGGCTGAACCAGCCCCTCATCGTTCAGTACGGCCACTACATGAGTGGCCTCTTTCACGGTCAACTTGGTGAGTCGATCACCTTGAGCCAGCCCGTGAGTCAAGTTCTCGGAGGCGAGATCTGGTGGACAATTGGTCTGATTGGTACCGCGGCGGTACTGAGCTTTCTTATAGGTACCACTCTTGGTGTGATCTTTGGTTGGCGTCGCGGTTCACGCCTCGATGCGGTAATTCCTGGCGCGACTTTCTTGCAGAGTTTGCCCTACTACTTTTTGGGAACATTGCTAATTATGTTTTTCGCGGCCAAGATGCACTGGTTTCCAATCGAAGGCGCGTACGACACGGGTGCACAGACCCCTGGTTGGAACTGGGGTTATATCTTGAGCGTTCTTCGCTACAGCCAACTCCCAATCATCTCAATTGTGTTGAGCTCATTGGCGGGTTGGATGCTCGGCATGCGCAACATGATGGTCACCACAATCAGCGAAGACTTTGTACTTATGGCCGTAGCGAAGGGTCTACCTCGTCGCAAGGTGATGTGGCACGCAGCTCGTAACGCAGTTCTTCCTTCGGTCGCAAACTTGGCGTTGACGATTGGATTCTTGGTCTCGGGATCGCTTCTCGTTGAGCAAGTCTTTAACTACCCCGGAGTGGGAAACCTTTTGGTCAACGCAGTGGGCAATGAGGACTACCCACTCCTTCAAGGAATCTTCTTGCTCGTGACCTTCACCGTGCTCGGCGCGAACTTCTTGGCTGACGCACTGTATTACTTGCTCGATCCCCGCACTCGAGTCTCGGGACAGTCACAATGAAGCATCTCCAACTTCCTAAATCACTGAAGGTCCGCATTGGCCTGGCGGGGCTGGGCATGTTCATCCTGCTCACCATCATTGGACCTTGGATTGCGCCCTACGACCCCAACTACACCGGTTTCGCTCAGAATGCTTCACCTTCGTGGAACCACCTGCTCGGTACCACCATTCAGGGCCAAGACGTTCTTTCCCAGCTGCTGATTGGTTGTCGCTCCACGATGGTGGTTTCTTTCATCGCGGGTTTTCTGGCGACGATTATCTCCATTGTGATCGGCGTTGCTTCGGGCTACGTCGGAGGTAAGGCTGACGAAGGATTATCGGTTCTTTCGAATGTGTTCCTAGCAATTCCGGGACTCCCTCTGCTAATTGTTCTGAACAGTTACCTGCCCGCCGGACAGCAGACCAATCCACTCGTTATTGGTTCGGTCATCGCCCTCACCGGTTGGGCGTGGGGAGCTCGCGTTCTGAGGGCCCAAACCCTTTCCTTGCGTGACCGTGATTTTGTCGAAGCTGCGCGCATCATTGGAGAAAAGCGAGTGCGCATCATGTTTGGTGAAATCGGTCCAAACCTGCTGCCCATTTTGACCTCTTCGCTCTTGTTCACGATTCTCTACGCCGTCGGCGTGTACACAACCTTGGCCTTCTTGGGGCTAACCAACGTCTCAACCTGGAACTGGGGAACGATGTTGTACTGGGCTCAGTCCAACAACGCTGGTTTGGCCGGTGAGTGGTGGTGGGTAGGACCTCCCGGAATCATGATTGCCCTCATTGGCACCAGCCTCGCACTCATCAACTTTGGAATCGACGAGTTCATCAACCCACGTCTGCGCGCGGGTGGTGTTTCGGCGAAGCTTCGTCGGGCCAGTGGCGCGCCACGCCGCCCACGCTTAGGCCTAACACCAGTTCTTCACAAGAGCACCGAAGCGGGATCACGCTAATGACCGATAAGACAATTCTCGAAGTTCAAAATTTTGACGTTGACTACGGCTACGGCGATGCAGCGGTTCGAGCAGTCAGTGACGTGAGTTTCACTCTCGGTGCCTCCAAGGTGCTGGGTGTGGCTGGCGAAAGCGGATCAGGCAAGTCACCCCTGGTCTACGGCCTGACCCGCCTTTTGCGCGAGCCGGGAGTTATCGTCGGTGGCGAGGTTAAATTTCACCTCGACGGAGAAGGGGAATTCGACATTCTTTCCGCCTCGGAAGAGGAAATCCGCAAAATACGTTGGTCCCACATATCCATTGTGTTGCAGAGCGCGTTGAGCGCCCTAAACCCACTTCGTCGAATTGGTCGAGAGTTTGATGAAGTTCTTCGAGTTCACGACGCAAACCTCTCGAAGGAACAGCGCCGTGAACGCTCCGAGGAGCTCTTGGCCCTCGTGGGACTCAGGCCCGACCGACTTCGTCGCTTCCCGCACGAACTGTCGGGTGGGCAACGCCAACGCATCATGATTGCGATGGCGCTAGCACTTCGCCCGGAGCTCGTCATCATGGATGAACCGACGACTGCTCTTGACGTGGTGACACAACGAGAGATTGTTTCAGAACTCGCCGAGCTGCGTCGACAGCTGGGGTTTGCGATGATCTTTATCACCCACGACTTGTCGTTGCTGGTAGAACTCGCCGACGACATCATGGTGATGTACGCCGGTCAAATTGTTGAACGTGCACCGGCCAAGGAATTGCACGACGCTCCTCGTCACCCCTACACCTTGGGTCTGATGAACTCATTCCCGCCATTACACGGCGAGCGCACTGAACTCGAAGGAATCCCTGGTTCGCCACCGGACCTAAAGGCCCTACCAACCGGATGTCCCTTCAGCCCTCGCTGCGCATTCGCGATGGACAAGTGCCGCCAAGAGCGCCCACCACTCGTTCTCGAAGCCGGTACTGAGCACAGTGTGGCCTGCTGGCTGCACGACTCCTCGTATCAAGGCGCCGTGCCAGTTGAATTGTCAAAGCGTCTAGCCAAAAACTCCGGAGGTGCTCAATGAGCCAGGTAGAAACCGGAAAGACCTTGCTCGAAGCTAAGGCTCTGTCGAGACACTTCATCGTTAAGGGTGACGGTGGATTCTTTTCCAAGCGCAAGTCCATCGCGGCCGTCGAAGGTGCTGATGTTGCTTTACGCGCCGGAAAGATTTTGGCGGTTGTTGGAGAGAGCGGCTCAGGTAAATCAGTCCTCGCTCGCTTGCTCTCTCGCATCGTTTCGCCAACCAGTGGAGAGTTAGTTCTAAACGGCGAGACCGTTGACTTAAAGACACAACGAGACTTGGCCTACGCGAGTCAGGTTCAACTGGTCTTGCAAGACCCCTTCGCGGCGATGAACCCTGTGCGTCGAGTGGGCCACTCTCTTGAACGTCCGTTGAGTATTCACGGCGTCCCCGAAGACGAAATAAGCGCTCGCGCTCACGAAATCTTGGAGTCGGTATCCCTTACTCCGCCGCAACAATTTCTCGACCGCTATCCGCACGAACTCTCGGGTGGACAGTTGCAGCGAATCAACATTGCTCGGGCGCTGGCGGTAAAGCCGAAGGTCTTGCTCGCCGATGAACCAATTTCCATGTTGGACGTGTCGGTGCGACTGGGAATTTTGAACCTGTTGCGCAGCTTGTGTGATGACAAGAATCTCGCCATCATGTACATCACCCACGACATTGCCTCAGCTCGGTACATCGCCGACGAAGTTGTTGTGATGTACGCCGGTCAGATTGTTGAACGATCGAACGACACTTCTTTGATTAATTCGCCACAGCACCCGTACACCCAGTTGCTGATTGCTTCAGTCCCTGACCCGACCAACCTGGGCGCGGAAGTTGTTAAAGCGCCATCAGGTGGCGCGGCAGCCTTTAACCTCAATGGGTGCCGATTCAGTCCTCGCTGTTCACAAGCTCTCGCGATGTGCGCCACCAACGAACCACCCATGGTGGAAGTTGCCCCGGGCCAGCACGCCAAGTGTTGGCTTCACGCGAGCGATGCACAGCGAGCCAGCGTAACGATTTCGAACAAATCTAAGAATGAAATGGAGTCAAAGAATGTTTAAAGGTAGGAGCATGATGAAAACGTCGTTTGGTGTGAAAAAGATTGGTGTCATCGCGACATCTTTTCTTTGTGCCGTGAGTGGAGTCCTCGTAATCGGCGCTCAAACAGGCGCGCAGGCCTCGGGACGATCAACCATTCTCACTGAAGAGACCAACGTGGGCCAGACCTTCACGAACAACTTCAACCCTGCGAACGGTGTCTCCACCGGTACTCAGATGGCATTGAACTCACTCTCCTTTGAGCCGCTGATCCAGTTCAACCCATTGAAGCCTGGTGTCTCATACCCATGGCTGGCTACCAAGGAAGTATTTGGTCCAACCGGGCAGACCGTTACCTTCACCATGAACCCAAAGGCTTCGTGGTCCAACGGCGCGCCTCTGACGGCAAAGGATGTAGCGAATGAATTCAACGCAATTAGCAGCAATGGATCGCTGAACATTTTCGGTATTCCCGCTTTGGCGCAACCAGCAACTTCGACGGCTACCACGGTTACTTTGACCTTCGCCACGCCTCAGTATTCAAACGAACAGGCACTGGGCAGTGTTCTTATTTTCCCGGTCGCGGGTGACCCCGGAATTCCCGCTCAGAGTTTGATTACCAGTGGAACTATCAACTTGCCCGCTAAGCGAGTAATTGGAAGTGGCCCCTACATTCCAACGAAGTACACCTCGCAGTTGATTAGCTACAGCTACAACACCAATTGGAAGATCACCAAGAAGCCGTACGTTACTGGAATCAACATTCCCTACTACGCCTCGAACCAAGCAGCTACCGAAGCATTGGTTTCGCACCAACTTGACTGGGCGGGTAACGACATCCCACAAATCACGAGAACTTTCGTGGCGCTGGACACCGCTCACAACCACTACTACTTCCCAGGTGGTTCCACGGTGACCTTGTGGTTTAACGTCTCACGTTCCGCCCCGGACGGAAACACCTCTTGCTTGGGTGATGCGAGTTTCCGAAAGATTATTTCGATGGCGATTAATCGCAAGCAACTCGCACAGATTGGCGAGACCGGTTACGCCGCACCCGCGACCTCTTCGAGCGGTATGACCCCGATCCAGAGTGCATTCCAAGGTAAGTACGTGAATGACCTTCCCCAAACCGGCTGGAGCAAGACCCAAGTCATGTCCGCCATGCGTGCCGCTGGGTACACATTGGACTCGCACGGTTTCTTTGCTGTTTCGAGTGCAACTGCCAAGTCAGCAACTGGACTGCCAGTCGGCACTGAGTGTGCTTTCAAGATTCAGGACCCAACTGGTTACTCGGACTATTTCGAAGATGAGCAGCTGATCTCGCAGCAACTTCAGACGGACCACATCAACGTGACCGCAATTGGCGTGACCACCGGTCAATGGGACTCGAATATTGGAACCCACAACTTTGACGCTGTCATTCACTGGGGTGCTGGCGGAACCAACCCTTACACTCAGTTCCAAAACTGGTTGCAGGACGCAGCTACTTCGGGAGGATGGGCTAACTACGGTCAGTACCAAAACGCACAAGCGCAGACGCTCTTGATTGCGCTGGCTGCCGACCGACCCGGTACCGCACAGTTCCAGGCCGACTGCAACAAGCTCTCGGCCATCATGAGCACGCAAGTACCGGCCGCTCCATTGCTCTACGGCCCGGACTGGGACGTGTACTCAACAACCCGCTTTAAGGGTTGGGTAACAGCATCAAACCAATACGGCTACCCCGGTCCTGGCGGAAACAACGTGCCGTACATCTTGATGAAGCTTAAGAAGGCCTAAGAGAGATTTCAGAAGGAAGAAGAATGATGAAGCACGTTTTCGCAAGAATCTCTGCCGCGCTACTTTGTGGCGTCGTTGCCACTGGTGTTCTGGCCGTTAGCTCAGAAGCCGCCAGTGGTGGGCTGAAGTATTACGCCTGTTCTAACTACGGCGTCGTAAGTCAGGTCAGTGTCACTGCTCACAGTTGCCCGACTGGAACAACAGTTGTGAAGGGCAAATTCAAAGGTACCGACTTCAGCGGGGTGGACTTCACGAACGCAAACTTGGCCGGCGCGAATATGTCCGGAGCGAAGCTCGCCGGCGCGACCTCTGGCCACATCACCGGTACGCCCGCTTCGATGCCCAAGGGTTGGCAGGTTGTTAGTGGTTTCTTGATCGGTCCAGGTGCCAACTTGGCCCAGGCCAATTTGAGTGGGCTGTCGTTCCCTAAGGCGAACCTGGCTGGCGCAAGCTTTTACCAAGCGAATCTCGCCAACGTTGATTTCGGTCGCTCCAATCTGTCGAAGGCTTCACTTTCGTCAGCTACCTTGACTGGCGCCAAGTTTGTTCACGCAAAAATGAAGGGTGTCATTTCGGCATACGAGAAGGGGCAACCCGCAAACCTGCCGAAGTATTGGAAGGTCATTACCGGACAATACGAAGGCGCACCGGTTGAGTACCTGGTTGGACCAGGCGCAAGCATCGGTGGTGCGCAACTCGGTGGCGCAAACTTCGCTGGGATGAACCTCACGGGTATTTACCTAGCTGGTGCTCACCTGACGAGCGCTAACTTCACCGGAGCAAACCTGACTCGAGCAAATTTAGCGAGCGCTGGCCTTGGCACCGTTAACTTCACCAACGCCAACTTGACCGGTGCTTCAGTTATTGCGGCTGACATGAGCGGTGCAAATTTGATGAACGCAAAATTCATCAACGCAAACTTAAAAGGCTCACGACTGCTCAGCGTGTCCAACGCTTCAACTGCCAAGTTCAAGGGCGCGAAGTGTCCGGACGGCCTGATGTTTGGCAAGTCCGGAGCTGACTGCAACCTGTCGTTCTAGGTTCAAGGCCCTGACTCACAAGAGTCAGGGCCTTTTACTTTTTACCCCGGCGAACTCTCCTAACATCGTTCGGTGGGCGGATTAGAACTAGCAAAACCAAATTTTCGCCCAGACATTCAAGGTCTTCGTGCAATTGCAGTTGGCTTAGTCATTCTCTGTCACGCTTCTGTCCCGGGATTCGCCGGAGGATTTATCGGCGTGGACATGTTCTTCGTAATTTCTGGTTACGTAATTACTCAAACGCTGGTTTCCCATCGAACCGGATCAATTGGGGCGGAACTTAAGTATTTCTACCAACGCCGCGTGTTGCGAATAATTCCAGCCGCAACTTCAGTACTAATGCTTTCGTTGCTAATGGCCTATTTTTTCCTAGGTCACCAAATGCCGGCGGGGCTAATTCCCAATACGCAGTGGGCTGCGCTCTTTGCTGGGAACTTCTACCTGGTTCACATTTCAGCAAACTATTTCATTCAGGGGCTCAACCCAGCAATTTTGACCCACTACTGGTCTCTTGCCGTAGAAGAGCAGTTTTACTTTGTCTTCCCGATTGTGTTTTTGACAATCGGTTTACTCAAGAGAGACCGCTTGAGGATGGTCTTGTGGTGGCTGCTTCTCATCGGCGTAGTCGTGGCTTCTTTTATTTACTCGTACCACCAGTCAATAGTTAATCCAGTCCTGGCTTACTATTCACCGCTTACGCGTGCCTGGGAGCTTGGTTTTGGGGCTCTGGTTTCACTTGCGCCTCGTCTCTTGCGACCACGAGTACCGGTGTTCTCTGACCTTTTAGTACTCATATGTGTGGGAGTACTTATTCGAGCCATGTTCGTGATCAACCCAACGAGTATTTACCCAGGATCCTTGACGTGGCTTGTCGTTGCGCCAACTGGCGGTCTACTGCTCGCCGGTGCGGCTAATCAAAGTTTGACCGTCAAATTGTTCGGTCTACAACCGCTGCGGTTTATTGGAGATATTTCTTACTCGCTCTACCTCTACCACTTTGTGTGGCTCGTGCTGCCGGAGTACTTCAGTCATCCCTTGGTTAGTAGCACGGCGCGAGTTATCGAAGTTGCTGGAGCACTCGGCTGTGCGACTCTCAGCACTTACTTCTTCGAAAACCCTATTCGTCGCTCCGCGCGGCTTAAGAAAGATGGCTGGTCGACATTCATCATCCTCTTAATTGGCGTCAGCGCAGTCTTTGCAACAGTCTTTGTTGTGAAGTATTTGCTTCTTCGCTAGAAGCCGGTGATGTACGCCGGAGAGCTCAGCTCCAGATTGACGTGGTAAATCGTTTTCATTTGATTGATCACGTATGTGGCCTCGACGTAGTAACCCCAGGGGCTGGGGTGAATGCCATCTTGACTGCGAAGCGTTTCGGGATAGCCATTGACTCGGGCGGTCCAAGTGAATTGGCCGTGTTTAGCAAGAACATTCCAGAGGGGGATGAACGCCGCATCGGTTGAGGACGCTACCTCGTGGGAGTAAATCTGATTGATGACTAGCTGTTCTTGGTTATAGAGGTACTGTTCGCTGATCGGCATACCCAACCAGAGGACACCGCAATGTTTTGCTGCCGCGAGGGCCAGAACTTGGTGAACGCGGCTGGCGTATAAAAACTTCCACCGGGCGGTACCGAATCTTTCAATCTGTCCGTCCCCGGTCAGTTGCTGGGCGTCGTTACCACCGAAGGAAACGATTAGGAGATTTGGGTGGTAGCGATTTAGATCATCTCTAATTTGGTTGATCCAGTTGAAGTACGGCAGATTCGATAGGCCAGTGGAGCCACGGTCGTCAATGTAGAACTTCAACCAGTTGTTCCGCGACAGTCGAGTGGCCATGGCGTTTCCGCGCCCGTAGCCGAGCGAGTCGCCGACTTGCAAAATTGTGCAACTCCGAGTTGACGCGCTCGTGGTTGTCGTGGTGGGGGCCAGGGTGGAAGATGCTGACGGATCGGTCGTGGTACTCGACGAAGAAGTAGTTGTAGATGAGGTTGAGGTAGTCGTGGTGACAACCGTCGCGTAAGGCGATGTCAGTGGGCAGGTGGTGCGAAGGTGACCCGAACCACCAATGACCACCGGAGGGTTAAGCACCGGCACCGGGTTGTAAACGTGAGTCGTGGTTGTGGTTGGTGGTGTTGATGGGGAAGTGGACGGCGCTGAGGTGGTTGTCGCCAGGGGCACTGTTGTGGTGGAGGTACTCACCTGTGGGAAAGTCGTTGAGGTTGGCGAATCTTGATACACACGCTTAGCGAGTTGTTGGAAAGTGACACCGGTCGCGATAATGACAATGAGCATCGAACTCAAGATGATTCGTAATTTCATTCGTACTCTGATGCCCGATTCACGTAGGTTTCAACTGCCACTAGTCTCGCACTAAGACTGAAGAATTCAGACCAGAACTCGGTATATCGACCCAATTTGGTAGGATTTTCGGGCACTCGCCGTAAAGAAGGCGCTTGTGGATATGCGAGGAAAAGACATGAAGGTTCTTGTACTAGGTGGCGACGGATTCTGCGGTTGGCCAACCGCTTTGCACCTTTCTGACATCGGTCACGAAGTGGTCATTGTGGACAACCTCAGCCGTCGCGAGATCGACCTTGAACTCGAAGTTGACTCTTTGACCCCAATTCGCCCAATTGGTGAGCGCATCCGTGTTTGGAAGGAAAAGTCCGGCAAGGACATCAGCTTCGTTCACCTTGACCTCGCTGAGGAGTACGACCGATTCGCACAACTCGTGGTCGAGCAAAAGCCTGACGCCATTGTGCACTTTGGAGAACAGCGCGCCGCTCCCTATTCAATGCGTTCAACAATTGCGAAGCGCTACACCATTGATAACAACGTTCGCGGCACGCACAACGTCTTGGCCGCCATCGTGGCCTCAGGGCTAGACATCCAGCTTGTCCACCTGGGCACCATGGGTGTTTACGGTTACGGGTGGTCGGGTTCTGCGCCAATTCCTGAGGGTTACCTCACCGTGAAGGTACCTACTCCTGACGGAGACATCGAGCGCGAAATCTTGCACCCGGCCAACCCTGGTTCGGTCTATCACTTGACTAAGACGCTTGACCAGTTGCTCTTTGCCTTCTACTGTGCCAACGACCAACTTCGCATTACCGACCTTCACCAAGGAATTGTTTGGGGAACGCAAACTCCCCAGACCGCTTTGGATGAGCGTCTGATTAACCGCTTCGACTACGACGGTGACTATGGAACGGTATTGAACCGCTTCTTGATGCAGGCCGCCATTGGTCACCCACTCACCGTTCACGGAACTGGTGGCCAGACTCGTGCCTTTATTCACATCCGCGACACGGTGCGTTGCATCCAAATTGCTTTGGAGAACCCACCAGCCGCTGGCGAAAAGCCAAAGGTGTTCAACCAGGTGACCGAGACGCACCGCGTTAAGGAATTGGCTGAGATGATCTCGGGCTTGACCGGTGTTGAAGTTGCTTACTTGCCAAACCCTCGCCGCGAGGCCGCGGAGAACGACCTCAATGTTTCTCGTGACAAGTTCTTGGCACTGGGCCTCAACCCAACCAAGTTGTCGGAAGGACTCTTGGACGAGGTTCGCGACATCGCCCAGAAGTACAAGGACCGTGCCGACACGACAAAGATCATCGCTCGTTCAGTGTGGCGTTCGGGTATGGAGACCGCTCCAGACTTGATGAAGTAGTCATCTTCTTGGGGTTATCCCACAACTTTCCCAATGAGATTGGCAGACTGTATTTATGTCCAAACTCTATGAATACGTGCGTCACCCTCGAGCAGCCGAATTAGCTGCGGGGAAGCCGGTAAAAACCGCTGACCAACGTCGGGTCCATCACCAAAACCCCATCGTTCGGTTTAACGCTCGATTTGGATTGCGCATCACCCTCGTTGTGGGAACAATGTGGATGGCGTATTCGTTCACGCTGTTGGCACTGTTTGCACTTCCGTCAGCTATTAAGCAGGGTACGTATTACGTAGTTGTTTGGCTCTCCAGCAGTTTCCTACAGTTAGTTTTGCTACCAATAATTATCGTTGGGCAAAACATCCAAGCCGCCGCCGCCGACAAGCGTGCGGAAGACACCTACCGAGACGCCGAGGCGGTACTCAAGGAAGCCGAGGAGATTCAAAAGCACCTCCTGGCCCAAGATGAAGCGATTTCCGATATCGTCACTCGCTTGGAGCAGATGATGGAGCACATCAAGCCGAGCAAGTAACACAAGAAGTGCGGTAAAACTAAGTAATGACTCTTTTGGCTTCACTCCTCGCTTCCGTAAATCCTCACAAGGGCCAAGTTCTCCCGTACGCCAGGTTTGTGGTTCTCTTCATTCCGCTCGTTGGGGCCTTCGTCTATTTCATCTTCCTCAAGAAGCGGTAGATGGAGCAAGATCGCTTCCCCTATATGCCACTGAATTCTTCGGGATTCAAGATGGCCATGGGACTGCGTCCGTTGGATGAAAGCGAATGGCTTCAGATAGACCACCGCTGGTCTGAACAGATCCAAAAAAAGCACGACCTGCTCGAGTCGGCGAAAGATGTAGTGGTAGCGACCCGGCCAGGTGGCAATCAAGCCAGCGCGGAAGTGCTCGAAATGATTATTCAGAATCTTCAGACCTTCCATCCAGAGGTTGCAATTTCTGTAGACCACAGTGAACACCCACTAGTGGCGGCGAGTCGACTAGTCCAAGAGGACTTGTGTTTGCTCGTGAAGAGTGACACCTGGCGACTGGAAGCGGCATCGGTGTGCTTCCCCTCGCGATGGTTTTTACCCAGCAAAATCGGTCACACGATGGATGAAATTCACGAGCCGATTCCGGGCTACGACTCAACCCTCTCAAGCCCCACCAATGCACTCTTTGATCGATTAAATGAAAGTAAGTCCTATTGGCGACTTAACTGGACGCTCATCGATAATTCAGAACTCCATCAGCCGCAAAGCATCCGAAGGAGTCCGAGCGGAGCTCTCTCGGATTGGTACTTTCGCGTTGAACGGCAAACGCTCCGATTCATTCCTAATTCAGGGGCGATTCTCTTTACCATCCGAAATTATGTTGCGCCAGCGAGTGAATTAGCCGAGCAGTATGAAGGATTCACCGACGAGCTTCTTCATTCAATCGAATCTGCACCTGAAGAGATGCAGGAGTACAAGGGCTGGGTCGGGGTCGCAGAAAAAATTCGCGCTGAACTCAATTAACCAAGCGTTACGTTATTCAAATAGACCGAAGTCAACTGAATTTGTCCCGCCGCAATAAGCGCCGTGATGATTCCAGAGATCGGAGAGGACGAAGCGACAAATAGCCACATGGCTAGTCCAACGAGGTCGCCACTGTTGGAGCGGGCCAGCGGCCCAAAGAGGTCTTTGCGAATAAGTCCCATCACCATGAGCAGGTTCCCAAAGGGCAGCAACGCCCAGAAGGTCCAGTTGTCCTGGAAGGTCCGAATGGCTTGGGCGCTCACCACCCAAGCAAGTATCAGAAGTGAACCGGCGAGTCCGAGAAGCGGAACAAGCCAAAAATCGCTGAATGGATGAGAGCCCTTTGGCCAGTCGCGAAATAGCGAAGCTAGAAGATTAAGACCCCCGAAGTAGCCCAGAGTGGCGAGATAGCGGACACGGGCAATGGCCTGGACACGGGTGAGGGAGGCCACAATTCTCGGGGTACTGGGCGGTGAAGAGTTGTAGGGTCGGGTGAGGGTTGACCATTGCGAACCAGTCCAGACACGCCACTGGGCCTGTCCGCTGGGGTCGGGATACCAACCTGGCGGGGTTAGTTTCGTTGTCTCTTCCACTTCACTAGCCTTACATAAATGTCTCAATGAGGATTCGCTATGGTTACCCGAGGCGCACAAGCCGCACAAATCAGTACCACTTCAGTAATTGATGCAGCCGCCCTAGACAGCGCGGTTAAAACGCTCAGCAATTCTGCCAAGAGCTGGTTCGATCTGTCCATTAAAAGCAAGATTCAACTTCTTGATCAAGTTTTACTTGATGTGGTTGCGGTCTCCGATGAATGGACAGTTGAAGCGTGCAAGCACAAGGGATTGAATCCCAATAGCCCCGAATTTGGTGAAGAACTCTTCGCTGGAGTTGGCACTTTGGTTCGGCTGGCTCGCACCCTCCGCGATTCTCTTCGTGACCTTGAGCGTGTTGGTCGACCCCGGTACCCGGGTCCGGTCAGGCATCACTCGAATGATCGCATCAGTGTTGGCGTCGCACCGGCGAACATCTTTGACCGGATTTTGTACTTGGGTATGTCGGCTGAAGTCTGGATGCAACCTGGAGTCAACGAATCTGAAGTTCAGAAGGGTCAAGCGCTGGCCTTCAAAGCTGGAGGTTCCGAGCCGGGAGTTTGTCTCGTTCTGGGCGCTGGCAACGTAGCTTCATTGGCACCACGTGACGCACTCAATCAACTCTTTGGCGAAAACCACACCGTTCTCATCAAAGCCAACCCAGTTAATGATTACCTGGTCCCGTATTGGAATCGGGCGTTGCGTGCACTCATCGAACCGGGTTATGTGCAGATTGTCAAAGGTGATGGCGCCACTGGTGCCTATTTGACCGGACATACCGGCATTAACCACATTCACATAACCGGCTCGGACAAGACCTACGAAGCCATTGTCTTCGGTGTTGGCGAGGAGGGGCGAAAGAATAAAGAGGCCAATAAGCCAGTCACTGCTAAGCACATTTCGGCTGAGTTGGGCTGCGTTACCCCAATCATTATTGTCCCCGGGAATTGGTCCACTCGCGAACTGAAGTACCAGGCACGTCACCTCGCCACAATGTTTACCAACAATGACGGATTTAATTGTTTGACTCCTCGGGTGATCGTTACTCATAAGGGGTGGTCACAGCGAGAAACCTTCTTGAAGCTGTTCAAGGAACAGTTGCAACAACTTCCAACTCGGACGGCGTACTACCCAGGAGCCTGGAATCGTCAAAAGCAGTTCATCGAAGCCGCTTCAGAAGTACAGAAGATTGGTGAAGAAACTTCTGAGAAAATGGCGTGGACCGTCTTGCCGAACGTCAACAATGAGGACACTGCTCACATGGCTTTTAATCAAGAGGCCTGGTGCTCGGTTATTGCCGAAACTGCGCTGGAGGCCACTGGGGTGGAAGAGTTCGCACGTGCCGCTACAGAGTTCTGTAACGAAGTGTTATGGGGCACGTTGTCGGCGAATGTCATTGTTCACCCAAAGACACTGCGTCAGTACCCACAAGCAGTGGAGGGAATAGTCGCGAACCTTAAGTACGGCTCAATTGGTCTGAACGCTTGGAGCGGAGCCTCGCTGGCATTCTCGACTTCAGTATGGGGTGCCTATCCCGGGCATCTCTCGACCGATATTCAGTCAGGCGTGGGTTTCGTTGGGAACGCGTTCATGTTCTCAACCGCCGAGAAGACTGTTATTCGAGGGGCATTCAGACCGCTCCTCACCCCGTCATGGTTTGCGGGCGTGAAGAACGGACGAGAGGTTATGGAGAAGTTCGTTCGATTCGAAGCAGCACCCAGCTGGTTGCAAGTCCCCAGTCTCTTGTGGAGTGCGCTTAAGGGCTAGGGCTTAAAGAGCGCGATTGAGTAGAGTCCGCCGGCCACACAACGAGACTTCCCGCACGCCAACGTCGTTATCGGGTTAGGGAAGTAATTAACTACGAGCTCACTCAATCCACCATCAACCGCGTTCGTTACAGCCCCCGTGCTGTCCTTGGTCTGTCCGGCGGCGACACAGTGACTGACGCTTAGGCAAGCGAAAGCGAAGGTGCGATCGGTGAGCAGCATTGACGACCAATTCTTTCCAAAGTCGGTCGAGCGCCATAAGTGGTCGTGAGCAGTATTGGTGTCGTTCGCGACACAAATATCCTTCGAGCAGTACGGGTTCTGCAAAGTTCCACCAATTGTTGATGACTGCTTCCAGGTCATCCCACCATCGATTGTTCGCCACGCTGCACTACTGCTGGTAGCAACGCAACGTTCGAGGGAGGTGCAGGCGAGGCCAGTAGCGTCAAATGGAATTGAAATGGGAGTCGACCAGGTGGCCCCCGCGTCAGAAGTTGAATAGACCTGCGGCGCGGAATTCCCGCCACCCATGTCAATTACTGAACAGGATCTAGCCGCGTAACAAGAAACAGCCTCAACCGCTGGTGAGACGGTTGGAGGGGTGAGTGAAGTGACTGCGTTGGAATTGGCGTTGAAGTGCCACAGCAGGTCCCCGTCGATGGTCGAGCCAAAGATTATGCAGCCACTCTCCCAACAAGAACTTCCTTGGAAGGTCGCCGTCTTCGACTGAGGAAGACTGAGTGGCTGCCACGTTGCCTGATGAGCAACCTCTCCAAGAGTCGCTCCTGTTCCAGTACCGCTCGATGAACCAAGAACGATGCAGGTGTCATTGAGCGTGCACGCCGAGGCCATGATTGGGACTGACAAACTTAAGGTCGGCTCACCATTCACCTGACTGGTGTTTTGTTGAACCGATGGTTGTGACTGACGACTTACCGCAACTCCAACCGAAACCGCAACAACGACTACAGCCAGTGTGGCTACGGCAAGTAGCCAACGCTTGCGGAGTTGCTCCGGAATCTTCAAGGTCTATTGAGCGGCTCGGATGGCGTCACTCAGCACGTTCAAGCCATCGGCGAGTTGCTCATCGGTGATGATCAGTGGTGGGAGCAAGCGAATAACGTTGCCAAAGGTACCGCAGGAGAGGGCGATAACACCCTGTTCGTTGCAGTACTTCACGATGGCTTTGGCGGCACCGGCGTTGGGGTTCTTGGTCCCTGGCTCGACGAGCTCGATGGCAATCATGGCGCCACGGCCACGAACCTCTCCGATAGTGCGTACTTCCTTCTGCAGGTCGGTCAAGTGCTTGGTAACAACCTCACCAATGTGACGTGCCTTGGCGGGCAAGTTCTGGCTCTTCATGTACTTGATTCCCGCGACGGCCGCGGCCGCAGCTACGGGGTTACCACCGTAGGTACCACCGAGTCCACCTTCGTGAACTGCGTTCATGATCTCAGCGCGGCCAGTTACGGCAGCCAGTGGCATTCCTCCGGCCAAACCCTTAGCGGTGGTCACCATGTCAGGCACGACACCTTCGTGGTTAGTGGCGAACCAGTCACCGGTGCGGCAGAAGCCACTCTGAATTTCGTCGGCGATGAATACAGCGCCATTGGACTTGCACCACTCGGAGAGTGCTGGCAAGAAACCCTCGGCGGGGACGATGAATCCGCCTTCACCCTGAATTGGCTCAATGATGATGGCGGCCACGTTGTCAGCGCCAACCTGTGCTTCGACCAAGCGCAGTGCACGCTCGGCGGCTTCCTTGCCACCAAGTCCGTCGTGGAATGGGTAGCTCATTGGCACGCGGTAGATCTCTGGTGCGAATGGACCGAACTTGTCCTTGTAGGGCATGTTCTTCGCGGTAAGTGCCATGGTCAAGTTGGTGCGACCGTGGTAGGCGTGGTCGAAGACAATGACGGCCTGACGGCCGGTGGCGTGACGTGAAATCTTGATGGCGTTTTCAACCGCTTCGGCACCCGAGTTAAAGAGGGCACTGGTCTTGGCGTGGTCACCGGGCGTTAGTTCGGCGAGCAGTTCACAAACTTCGACGTAACTTTCGTATGGGGTAACCATAAAGCAAGTGTGAAGGAAGTCGTGGGCCTGATCAGAAATGGCTTTAGCCACTTCGGGTACGGCGTGGCCGATTGAAGTCACGGCGATTCCTGAACCGAGGTCCAAGATGCGGTTTCCATCAATATCGAGCAGAATTGCGCCTTCGGCCTTGTCAATGTAGATAGGCAGACCCTGGCTGACGCCCTTGGAGACGACCTTGTGTCGACGCTCGTGCAAAGCCTGTGACTTTGGGCCGGGGATGGCGGTGACGAGTTTGCGAACCGAGCCGACTGCTTCGTTGGATGTTGACATGGTTACTCCTGGGGGTTGAAAATGCCTGTCTCTAGCGTAGTTGGCAGAAGCGAATTGCGAAAAGTCGCAGAAATACCAATGCCGGCAGGTCTCCCCGCCGGCACCAGCACACTTGGCGGAAGCGGTGGGATTTGAACCCACGGTGCC
>Ga0214206_1000083_pt1 | contig 25419 bp, 22 predicted proteins | sample TroBogEpilimnion_26_FD_153044 | JGI IMG/M metagenome (GOLD analysis project Ga0214206, IMG submission 153044) | Freshwater microbial communities from Trout Bog Lake, WI - 07JUL2009 epilimnion | ecosystem: Environmental > Aquatic > Freshwater > Lake > Epilimnion/Euphotic zone | place: Trout Bog...
GTCAAAAGGGTTCCATGCGTGTTTGTCCCAATCTTCCAGCATAGATGCACACGCTTCTCGCTCGTACTCTGCTATTAGTTTGGCAAAGGCTACAAACATATCCATCTCTTCAGATGTCATTGGATTAAACCCAGCGTCAATCGCATAGGTTATTGTTTCTGCTCTTGTCATTCCTTGCCCCTCCAAATAAGAAACGCACGCTTGATTGCATACCACAAGCTCTGACGCATAAGCTGCTTCTTTAACTGCTCGTTCTCTAGTAACAACTCGCTGTTGTGCATGGACATCAGGTTCCATGCTTTCTGTATGTCTTCTTGTGTCATATAGGCGATTCCTCATGGTTGTCAGGGTTGAACTTCGGGATTTTGTTTCCCTCGTCCTTCGGGTTGGGGAATGATGGGAATGGCCACATATCAGTCCACATCCTTTGCTAGACAAGCGAATGCCTTGGGCAAACCCACAGCTCCTTTGACTTCCTCTTGACGCGCCACCAGCGCAGCCGCCGCCTTGTTGCACAGTGCTCTGGATTTGAACTCGTCCACCTTCTCCCAGTTCAAGTTGCCGCCAGCGTTCATTTGAAACACTACCAATACGAATGCACCAATCATTTTTAAACTCCTAACATTTCAATTGGAAACAATTTGTCATCTTTTAGCCAATAAGAAACTCGACCCTCTGTTCTGATCTCTGCTTCTTTAAATAGCGTTCTGTTGTCAATCCAGCCAACAATCGTCACGGCATCATCCTCGATGTAAGTTTGAACATACAAGTCGCATGGATGATGTTTGTGATACTCGGTCACCAGAATGTGAGCATTCTTATGGCGGGTAGCTTTCACATCAATTGTCTTGCCGTTCCAAATTAAATCAACTGGGTTTTTCCTTTCATTCAATGAAGTGTCAACCATTACGTTGAGATATTTGGCAACGGCAAACTCTCCACGAAATCCATCAATGTCCATGTCATATGGGTTTTGCTTACTCACCTGACGGTCATGGTTGAATTGCATGGCATTTTTGCGTCTTGCTGTTCCAAACAAATCGCAGAACAATAGCTCATGACGGTTCAGTTGGATTCTCATCTTTCTTCTTTCTTGTCTTGATCGCCGGCAGCCCCGCAGCAGGTTCTGGACTTTTATCCAATGCCCTGATCAACGCTTCTGCAAACTCAACAGACATGTTGGCAACATCATCTGGCTTTTCGTATCCACGATTGATGAGTGCGTTCATGGCAAACATGGATCCCAGCAGCCTGACATTCTCTTCATCATTCATTTACGTGCCTCCAGCATTGCGTCTGCCATTTCATAAGCAAACTTAGCCGTGTCTTTTGTCTCAAGACATTCAAAGAGAATTCCTTGCATTGCCTTGGCAGCAAAGTAATCACGCAAGGTCATTCCTTTAACCCAATATCCGTTGTCGTTCATAGCTGGAAAAGCGTGTTCACCTGTTTCTTTGTTCATCAGTGAGCCTCTTTTTGAAGTTGTTTCAAACGACTGTCAGCATGGCGAAATGATTTTCTGAATGCGTAGACGGCCTTCTCTTCTTCCATGCCAGCTTCAACAGCTAGTGTTGCAAGAACTGTAGACACGCCAGTGAGAATGTCACGTACATCAGTTGCTTCGTAATTTCTCAAAGATGCCAGAACGTTCATAGCAATTTCTTTTATTGGGTCTTTATCCATGTTTAATTTCCAATTCAGCAATACGTTCAGATAACACAACGCCTAGATCTTTGCCTTTGACAGCAATCATCTGAGCCTCTTCGCAGTCATAAATGACTTTGGCAGCATCTTTTAATGCCTTGTTGTAGCCCGTGGTGAATACATCGTTGCCATCCACCAACATGCCAATAGCATCCCGAATCAAAACAGAAGCCTTGCGCTGCTTGGCAAACTCTTTAAGTTTGTCGTGGTGTTCCTGCGGCAGGTACACCGAGTATGGGATTAGTTTTCTTGTTTCCATTCTTGGTAGTCTCTGTGAATTTTGTCTAAACGTATCTGTGCTTCTCGGTTTGTCTTCAACTCAGATCTGGATTGAATGTGCAACGTTGCCCTTACCCATTCAACAGCTTGATCAGCTTCCTCGTCAAATATTTCTTCCTTTACATACAGATACTTCCAGAAGTCTGGATCCCTGCTTAGCATCCCAGCAATTCGGATAGCCTTGTCGCCGGAAAACTCTTCAGCTTTGTTCATGGGTTCTTCGTTGCCATCTACCCTGACAAGCACACACTGATAACGAGAGCCAACAAAGTCACGCATCAAGTCTTCAGGTATGCCGTCTGGGTGGACAGACAGAGCCAGCACGTAGCCGGTTCTGTCTTGTTTCAGAGCAACTTTGACAGCTTCAAAGTTAAGCGTCTTCATATCAATATGGCACGTCTTCGTCAGCTGCTTTTTCGTATGGCTGGGAAGCAGTCAATGCTGTATACGGCTTACCAGTTTTAGAAGTATTGTTCCAAGCAGCAATAGAGATCTTGACTAGATTTCCCTTGGACCGATCCATTTGATCAACCAAAAATGTTTTATCTAAAAACAGATCGCCTCTCAAGTCTGGATGAGCAGGTGACTTTTTTACGTTTTGAAATAACGCACCAGCGTTTGGTTTTTGTTCGTATGCCATGATTTAGCCTTTCGCAAATTTGTTTTTGGTTTCGGTGAACTTGCCCATCATTTCCTTGAAGAAAGCTGGATCAATTTCTTTTACTCGGTCAAAGATGACTTTGTTCTTCTTGAAGATCTTCATAACGTCTGCGTCGTCATGGCAATATTCCAAGAGCATGTGAGCTGCGTCTTTGACGATGTTGAGCCATTCCTCTTGTGAGCATGAATCCTCGGACTGCACAGTGATCTGGAACTCGCCAGATTGTCCTTGCATCTTGGCTGGAACCTTCTCAGCTCGCTTGGGTTCAGGCTTGGGTTCGTCAACGGGTTTAGAAGAATCCACGGCATCATGCTCAACAATCTCCAGCGCAGCCACCCAAAGGTAGCGGCGGATGTAGGTTTGCACAGCGCCAAGGTTTTGCACAGGATGGCAGCCCTTGAGGTTGGCTTCAGACATGGGAGACGTGAAGAACAGGACTTCATCAGGCTTCTCGTTGTTGACGATGGCCATCTGAGCCTTGTCAGAGCCGTAGGTCACCATGGCGGTCAGGCCATGCTTGTCCATCAGGTTCAAAGCTGGGATTACAAAGTCTGCAAGTTCAAAGTACTTGTAGCCAGCAAATTTGTTCTCGCCAGTTTTTCTAATTTCCAAACTATGGAACTCAGCTCTTACTTTGTTGAGTTTTTGATAGACATTCATACTTTGCGTCCGGGTCGTGCTTTAGGTGTGCCGTCTTTTTTGTAGCCGTAAGGTGCGTTAACCTTGGCAGCAGGCTTGGCAGCGGGTTTTTCGTTAAGAGCTTTTTCAAGTTCTTTTACTTTGTTTTCCAGATTAATCACGTAGTTTTCACTGGCTTTCTCAACCAAATGATCTTGTGTTGCAAGTTCTCCTATGCTTTCTGTAATTTGTTCAAGAACGTCTTCGGTTGATGTACGCAGCAGTTCGTGAAAAAGTGCGGCTTGTGCAGGTGTCAATTGAATAGTAATCATGGTTACTCCTGTGGGTTTTGTTCAAGATATTGTTGATACTGATTGCACCATTTACTGACGGAGCAGTAGCTGGCGCAGCGGGTACGTTCGCCTTTGCGTTCCACGATCAGATACTTGTCTTTCGGCTTCTCCTCTTGGAGTTGCTTCATGGCAAGCTCAGCCTCGTGCAACGTTGGCATAACGTATTTGGCACGGATATTCCCTTCCTTCATCACAGCCCAAACGGCGGGTTTTTCCCACATCTCTTCGGGTGTGCAGTCAGGCAGGTCTCCTTCCGTTTCCATTGCAAACTCACATGCCGAGTGAGCTGCAATACGTGCGGTGATGAAGGCTTCTCGTTCCTCCATCGTCCACAGCGTTATGGGAAGCTCCTTGATAGGGGCTTCTGGGTAACCAACCTTGGTGTTGACTTCACGGGCTTTCCAATCCCGCAAGATGGCCACGATGCCAAGGTCAGTTACTGTTTTACGTGCAGCATGTTCAACCAGCCAAGCGTAGATGTTGAGTTGGTATTCCCATTCAATCTTCTCGTTCATCACCGCCCAGACGCTGGTGGTTTTGTAGTCCCGAATTGAGACGCCGCCGTCGTGAGTGATTTGCAAGTCAATTGCACCTGAGATGCGCCAGCCATCCAGCTCGGCATGGATACGCTGCTCGATGATGTGGTTGTCATCTTTGCCGTGTTCCAAGACGCTGTGAATGGCAGAGCCAAAGATTGACCACACCATGTCAGAGACATCCTGCTCGATCTCTTCGTCATGCTTCTTGGTCAAGGCCACAATCTTGGGGCTGTTGATGAGCTGCGTGACAGACAGATGAGCCTTGCCTTTGCTGTAGGTAGGGCGTTTGAGCACGTTGACAAACGTCTCAGGAATGTTGAAGTTGTTAGTCAGCTTCATTTGCCATCCCCTTGATCGTAGACGCCATGCAGGACTTGAGGTCCATGTCGTTTAGGTTCAGCACGAGTTTCTCCTATGATTAAAACAATCAAAACAATGACTGCTAAGCAACATAGGACGCACCGGTCTAAGTCTTTGATGTCCTGAATTTCTTTGGGCTTCAGCAGCAAAGCCTTCTGAAGTTTGAGCATGTCCGGATCGTCAATCGGCATCCTGATACCATTCTCACGGTAACGGGAACCGATCTTGATACCGGTCTTCGTTGTATAAGGTGTTGTCATATGTTCTCCTAGCAGACGGATCAAGTGTGTCCGCAAAGAGATTATATGTCAATAGGTCGTACTCATGTCAAATCATCTACTATGAACACAATCATTTTTCCATGGCCACCTAAAGAACTATCACCAAATAGTTCATTACATTGGACTAAGAAGGCTAAATATAAGAAGATGTACCGTGAAGCGTGTTGGGTTTTGACGCTGGAATCTCAAGTAAAAATAAATGCGTCCGGGAAAATCCCTATTACTGTTACGTTCTATCCGCCTGACAAACGCCACCGTGATGCCGACAACATGGTTGCAAGCATCAAAGCGGGTTTGGATGGGTTAGCTGACGGCCTGAAGGTGAACGATAGACTTTTCATGCCCACGTTCGTCTTCACCGATGAGGTCAAAGGAATGGTCAAAGTCCAGATAGACGTCTGAATTGCATCGTCTTCTGAGCAATCTCTTCCTTCTTGTTCTTGTAGAAGTCAATCCGCTGGCGTTTCTCTTCAGCCGACAACTTGGCATTGTCCTCTGTTATGCGGATCTGTTGGTTGAGCTGCACCAAGGCCGATCCAGCTGAGCCTGTAAACCCGTTGGCTTGGATAAGACCCTTGTTGACTTCAAACCACTGCTTGGCTTCCTCATGTTGGCCATGCTGGTGCAGGTTCTTGAATGTGTCCATAGCCTGATCAGAACGGGTTTTGAGATCATAGAACAGATCTTCAGCACCACGAGGAATATCTGGCGCAATGAATGAGCCGTACAGAGGGTTGCTGCGTTCTTCTGGGGTTGGTTTGTTGCTTGCAATCAGGTTTGATCCCCACATAGCCACAGACGCCACAGTGCCTGCCAGACTACGCATCACATGGTCAGCTTGGATAGGGCTGAGAATTCGTGATCGTGTGCCTTCCACAATGTTGCCGTTTGCGTCTTCCTTGCCCGTGAATGGGATCTGAGTGGCTTCGCTAACCCATTTGCCCAGCTCAGACGTAGCAGCTGAGTACTGTTTGAACGCAGCCAGGTTTTTCATGCTGTCAGGCACAACCTTGCCGCCAGTGTAGAAATCATGGTTCAAGACGATTTCTGTGAGAGGCTTGGCCGCAGTTGGAATAGGACCAGATCCAATTGGACCAGCCAACGCATCTATCGCACCAACTTTGAGGGCTGTACGCAAACGGGTGTTGTCAATCGCATCCTTCGTTCCTTCTTTGGTGATCTTGTTGTAGAGCATCTCAGGAATGGACTTAAAGAAGTAGCTGGCCGAGGTGTGCATTGGGATCAACAACGCATGGTCAACACCAATGGTCTGCATGAGTGAACGGGGAATGTAGAAGTTCCGCATCCGAGTTTGGTCGTCCAACTTCTTGTATTCGTCGTCATCACCCACGGCCATGGCATACAGCAAGCAAGCGCTAGTCAGTAAGCCAGCTGCAACGGTCAAACGAGCAATTGCCTTTTGACGGTCAATCCCTTTGAGGTTACCGCTGATGCTGCTCATCTTGGCACCAGAAACAGCCTCCAAGCCAGCTGCCACAGGTTCAGCCAGAGCTTGAGCCAAGACATCAATCTGCTGGGCGTAAGCGTTCATAAACGCAATGGTGCGGTTCAGCATCTGGGCAAATGTTCCAGCGCCACGCTTGTCAAAGTCGATGATGTTGGTAGCCGCAAGGATGGCTTTGCGTTGATCTCCACCCACGGGAAAGCCGCCGGTTTCTTTCATTACACGCACATACACGGCACGACGTTGAGCAAAGTCTGACGCATCTGCAATCTGATCCAGAATGCTTGTCACACGGTCAAAGGAAGACTTGTTAATCAAGCCAATTTCTTGACGGTACTGATGTTCTGCGGTTCTGGCGCTAGAGTGGTAACCACCGATACCGTGAGATTTGAGAATATCCACCACTGGATCTTTCTGAGTCAAACCTTTGGCAAACGATGCAAACACGCCGCCGTACAAAGAAAGCGGGTTTTTGACGCCGCTAACCAGCGCAGCCGTTGGAGCATCCATGAACAACTGTTTGATCTGGAACACGCCAGAGAACGTGATCGAACGACGCAGACCATTGGACACGGCAGACATGATTCTGTTCATTGGAATCTGAACATCCTCAATACCAATGACAGATTGAGCAATCAAAGGATCAGCAATCTGGATATTGATCTTTCTGCCGTTGACCAAAATCTTCACAATCCCACGTGAGAAATCTTCAGTTGGGAATACCTTGAGTTTGCCTTTATCGTTGCGAGTGCCGTACTCTTGAGCAATACGGTTGGCTGCAAAGTTCTTGATCGAGTTACGGGTATACATCATCACGTTGTGGAGCATGTTGTCCACGATGTCATCGATGTCTCTTAATGTTTTACCCTCTTTAAGAATGCTTTCTCTATTAACATTTCTGACGCCTTTAGAGGTGTACATTGGAATATGAGGATCAGAATTTTCGTCCATGATGCGTTGCCATGGCACGTAGTCTTTGATGTTACGCAAGTTGTCAGCACGTTGCTTGCTGAGAATCTTGGCCTTCTCCATCATGTCGATCATGTTGCGGTTGACGTGATTCCAGTTGGTCATCATCTCCCGCAGCTCTGGATACTTTTTCTCCAAAGCACCGAAATCATCAATTGCCTCATCGCTCATGTTCACCTTTTGCAAGGCAATACCAATTACTTTGAGGTTTTCACGAGCTTCCTCAATGTCCTGCAATAAAGCCAGCTGGCGGTCTGCAGACAATGATGGATCAGCTTGTTGAGTCAACAGATCTTCTAAATTACCTTCGCTTTTCAGGTAGTCGTTAACGATTGAACGAGAACGCTTGGCTTCAAAATAAGCCTGAATCACGTTAGCTGCACGTTGAACACCAATCTGTTTTTCCAGCTGGTGCTTCAAACCCATGATGTTGGCCATGGAGTACTTGTCAGCAGCTGCATGGAACATCTGAGTTGTGTTGTCAAACACTAAACGACCCAACATGATCACCTGAGTACCAATACGAGTCGCTTTCAAAGCCTGATTCATGGCAACAGAAGCCACCGCACGGCCTTGGCTGTCTTCTAACATACGGCCATACTTTGCCGCATCCGCAGCTGTCAAACCAGCAGTGAAGTCAGTATTTTTGACACGGGTGTAAAGCAGCATACGATCCACGTTACCGACCATGTTATTTACGGCTATACGAGGGTTGTCCACTAACTTGGCGCTAATGTCTTTGGCATCTTTGATGCCGCCCAGCAACTTATCCATCACCGTGTTGGATGTGTGGATAGGAGCATCACCACGGCCATGTTTGGCCAGCAGATCGTCTATGTCCTTGACGTTATTCAAGAACGAGATCTTTGCCCCGCTTGCATGAATAAATTCAGTCAAGGATTGTTTGTGGAAACGTGCTGTCTCGCCCTTGATCAAATCATTGAATGCTTTATAGACGGCATGGTTGTTGTCAAATCCAAGGACATGCTTGAGTGCTTCGAAAAGTTGCTTGGCAAACTGAACAAACCGGTGCCATGGCGTTCCCATCTTGGCAGCCATCAGCTTCTCGGCATTGACAGCCCAGTACTCTGAAGGATTCAAGTATTGGTAGAACTCATACACTGGCATCTTGTCTGTGGCTGCGTTGAATGTTTCTTCATTGGGTTTTTCAATGAAATCCAACACGGCTTTGAAATACGCTTGAGACTTCTCGTCTGTGTATTTCTTCATGGCCGCTTGCAGAGATTTAGACCATGTTTCAACAAGAGCTTGGCGTGTTTGGTTAGACATCATCTGCTCAAGACTGTGCATCAGCTCGTGACGAATTGTCACTGCGCTTTCAGCGCCAGATTCCTTGAACAAAGTCACAAGGCGTTCCATTGGATCAAAGTTACCAGCTGTTTTGCCGTCTCCAGCAGTTACAGATAATTTGATACCGCTCAACAAAGAAGGCACACGGTTGTAGATGTAAGAAACAACATCCAACACTTCTTTGCTGATATTCTCTTTGGTGTATTCTCTCAAAGCCTTATCATAGAAATGCTCTGGCGTATCATTTCTTGGAGCCAACATTCTTATGTCGGCTTTCAGCTCTTTGGTTGTTTCTAACAGACGGGTCAACTCTTCTTGAGTACTGAGTTCTGTTTTGCCTTCTGCAACCTTACGCAAGATATATGAAGCACGTTGACGCAGAGATTTAAACTCTTTGATTTTCTCTTTGCGTACACGCTGGTTGCGATCTTTGATGCTTTCTTTGATGATGATGTTGGCCAAAGGAGCAGCTTTAGGAGCAAACATTTCCTTGGCTTTGTTGGCCATGGTTGCAGCAATCAAAGTCTCGTCACGGCCATTCAAAATATAGTCAATCGCCTTCTTGGCAACTTCTGGGTCATAGGTGGTAGCTACGCCGTTGTAGAAGTCACCCAGAATATTTGTCAGACCTGAATCAAGGAAATAAGTGCCGCCCTGCTTCTTACTCTTAGGCACACGAAATTCAATTCTTCTGCCATGGCCGTTGATAGTAAGAATCTTGTCAGGAGATGAGATAACTCCACCCGCCTCTTGCATGAAACGCATGGCGTCGTCAGCGGTTTTGATTTGAACTGGTGCTTCGCGTTGTGCTTTCTCAAAGTCATAAGTACGAGGCATCAAAATGCCTTGAGCCTCTGTGCCGTCTGCCTTGGTGTAGGTCATGATTTGACCAATGTTGTTCACTGCAGCAAAGCCAGCCAAGATGTTGCCGGTCACCATCCAGCGTTTTTCACGACGAACAGTTGCACCTTTGTCAAACATATCCATCAAAGGAATATGCTCGGCCTGCAAGGTATCTGGATTAAGCCAGTTAACGTAAGACTCAGGAGTTAACTCATACGTGCTGCCGATTTGAGAGAAGCTCAGATTGATCGACTTGGCATCACCGTTGGCCAAAGCAATCGTCATCTTCCAATCAGACCCAGCCATGGGATTCTTGGTCTTGCCTTTATGCTCCAAATCAGTCACCACGCCGTACAAGAACACACCTTGGTTATTCTTGACGGAGATGGGTGTGCCAACTCTGTAGTTGCTCAAAATAGATTTGATATGAGACAGCTGAAGGTTTAACTGGCCTTTGGCCTGATCAATACGAACTTGGTCAGCACCCTTGGCTTGCAACGAAGCAACGAAATCTTTGGCATATTCAACGCCCTTAGATTTCATGTTTTCATAAAGAGAAGAACTTTTCTCGGCAGCTGTCTGGCCATTGAGATTCTTCTTGACCATCTCTTGGACTTCATCCTTAGAGAATGGTTTAACGGTGCGTTTAACGTCAACTCGCTCCATGTTTGCAGACTCTGCAAAGGGAGACAGATCGTTTTTAGCTTCGGTAATGGGCGTAGACGAGACTGTTTCAGCACCCAGATCAACAGCCTTGGCTTCCAGCTTGTTGGTTCCCATGCTGTTTTCACGCTCCAACAAATCGTTGTAGCGGTCAATCAGGTCTTTGTAAATCTCTTCTTGCTCTTTGATTGGCAGAATTGGAACGTAGCCGGTCAGCTTACGAATGTCTGCTTCTGAGGCTTCATTTGGATCTTCACCCAATTTCAAAGCGTCTTTACCGCCAAGGGCTTGGTGAACTTCTGGGTTGTCACGCAAAAATTCTTGAGCAACTTGACCGCCGTATTCGTTCATGAAGTCCACAGCACCTTCAGCAGTAACAGCAGACTTACGTGATGCCGTGGTGTTGGCATTCAAAGATGCCATCTTCTTGAGCAGCACCGCAGCTGGACGCATCTCAGCCGGGATGTCAGCCATCATCTGCGAGTAAGCAGGAGCAACCACCTGACCTGTACGATGCACACGACCAAGCATCTGCATGTGCGTATCAATGTTATTTTCAGGCTGAACAATGATCATGTGGCGTTTGCGCTTGTCATTGAACTTGTCTGAAGCATGTAAGGATATACCAGTAGACCCAGATTGGTTCAAGATGATCACATCAGCTGTGCCATTGTTGAAAGCACGAACAGCACTGACACGCTGTTTGATGTCTGCAACACGAGGCGCTAAGATTGGTATACCACTTTGGTAATTCAACTTCTCAGTACGGCCTGTAATCTCTTCTGTTTTGTAACCCGCTTTATGCAGCTCGTTGTGCATATAGTCGATGGGAGACATCGGAGCCTCGCCAAAACCAGCGTTCTCGATGAAGTCCTTGATTCTGTTGTACTGAGCAACCAGCTCTGGACCGAGATCTTGATCTGTTAAACGATATTTTTGAGATTCTTTTTGACCTGGCTGTTTGATTGTCAGGATGCGTTGTTTTTCTAAATAACGCAAATACAGATCTTTGAATGACAAATTAACTGGGTCACCATTTTTTATGCCCATCTCATTTGCATATTCTTGCAGGAACGAACCCATCGTGTTGGCGACGGTCATCACAACCTTCTCGCCGGCTTTCAGCCTTGCAATTGCATGGTCAACCGATGATTTGGCTTTCAAAGAAAGCAACATCTGATCAATCAAGCAGTGCATCGTATTTCCAAAAGATGCACCTTGAATTTGTGTTTTTTCACCAGTAGAAGATGCTCTGCCGCCTGATTTGTCCAAACTCTTTTGCAGCTCTTTGACAACCAGCTCTTTGGCACGTGAGAAGGCAAGCACATCACGCATGGATGTAGCCATGTTCTCAGCGGTTTGCTTATCAACCTTGGCTTCCACGGTGTCATACGACACGCCAGCAAAGGTACGTTCACGACGAATGTACTGGCCAGCCTTGGTAAGCATGTTGGCCACGATCTGCTGCATAGGAATGCCGCCGTTTTTGATCGCTTCACCAAGTTCGGAGATCTTGTTAACGGCCAGTTTCATATCTGTGCTGGCATAAAGATCCATCACATCGGGGCGTTTTGCGTATGTAGCAGACGAGAAAAAAGTACCATCAGCATTGTTGACAAGTTCACGCACAAATGCTGAACGGCCAGTAGCTAAGCCTTTGCCTTCTTTTTCTGCTTCACGTTGTTCTTTGGTACGAGCTTGAGTTTCGCCTGATCCACCAGCGTTGTGGCTTTCATCAAAGATCATGTAGTTACCAGCACCCCAGTGCTTGATAAACCGTTGACGTTCAGTTTCTTCACCTTTAACAGTTTGCATCTGGTTATACGTAGTGAATATCACCTTGTAATCACCCAAACTATCTTTCATCCCCTTCATCACTCCATCCAAATCCTTGCCGGACTTAGGAGCTTTCAGAATTAGAGTGTTTTCTGTAACTTCACCATTGACATTACGCAACAATGTATAAGGGATTGATCCAGTACTGTTAGTAATAAAAATCTTTGGCTTGTTGGTGTCAAGTGCTAATTCTTTGGTCATCCCAATATCGTCCAAGTCTCGGATCATGTCCGAGTACAGGTTGGGCTTCTCAGTAACAAATATTGGGGTCTTGTCGTGAACCAAGGCGTACTTGATCATGGCCGCAACCACACGGCCTTTACCGATACCGGTCTGGTCGCCAATGATGAAGCCTTTACCTGCCTCGGCATTACGAATGGCCAGAGTCAAGGCATCAATCTGTTCCGCAGAGAACTTCTCACGCAAAGTTTCTGGATCCATTTCCAGAGCTTCAGCCACATAATCGTCTACGTTTCCAACGCTGCGTTCGACTTCATCAAGAGAATTGTTGATGGACTGAGCCATCGCCCGTGGCACCAATGTACCAACAGATGAGGCGTTTGAATGAGGTTCGTAAGCAACTTGATGGCCAGTTTCTGTTTCTTGGCCACGTCGATCTTTTAATCCAGACTCGACTCGTGTACCTGAGACAACGCTAGGTCCACCCAATCCTGTAGGCTCGTTTCGTTCATTGCCTGCTCGGCCACTGGGTCCGACTTGTTCACCTGCGCCGGAAACGGGTCCTCGATTGCCGCCACGTTCAGGTTCGTTAGCAGGTCTAGGTTGTTCAGCACTAACGCTTGTCCCAGCTGGTTTGGGTTGTCCACGTTCGCCAGCGCCATTTTCAGACACGCTTGGTCTGCCGCCTGCTGTGGGTTTGGCTCCTTCAGCACTAGGCTCATTACCCTGTCTGCTAGGGCGTTCACCCAATCGTTCTGGCTTACCTGCCCCTGCGGGAGCAGCACTGACGTTAGCTCCGCTGGTGCTGATATTTTCTCTGGGTACCATGCGTTCATTGAGTTTCTCCTTCAGTTCTTCGTATGAACCAATCTGTTGTGGCAGATCTGCTGCCGGTAAGTTACGTTGTGATTGGCCTTTGCCGTCAATGACAATGACATCCACGGGGTAGCTTGCACCCTGCTTGGTGTACATATCGCCGCTGACAGAGAAGTGATCCACCACGTTGTACTCTTTGTACAGGTTGTAGTAGAAGTTGCGTTTTTGGGCTGCGCGGTAGGCTTCACGACGGGCTTCTTCATTCTCCGCACGAACACCACCCACGATCAAAACGGCACGACCATTGGCCGGCATCCGTGTTAACGCTTTGTAAACGATGGCATGGTCGATTTCTCGTGTGTTTTTGCCTTCAATCGTGTACGTCTCGCCAGTAGCCCCAAAGGGTGGGTTGGCAATCACCACGTCACTCAGCTCTGGGTCATAGCTGATAGCGTTCTTGTTGACCACTTCTGCGCCGGGCAACAATTTCTTGAGCATCTCAAAACGGGTTGAGTTCAGCTCGTTGGCCTTGACGTTCTTAGGATCTGCTGCGATGAGCAACATGCCGTTACCAGCTGTTGGCTCGTAAACGGTGGTCTTGTCGTTGATACCTGCCAATTCACTGGCCACATAAGCCAAAGGAGCAGGGGTGGAGTAAGCCTGTTCACGCACACTGGTGGATGAACGCACGGCCAGATTAGGCTGGCGGCTATACAGATCTACCAGACGGTCATAGATCTTGTCTTTGCTTTCTCCGCTTTGAGCAATCTCACGTGCAGCCAAAACAACACCAACTTCCACGGCCTCATCAGCCTGCTTGGCAGACGCAGTGTTTGCTTCGACCTTCTGGCCTGTCAAGTCAGCAATGAACTTACGCGCTTCGTTGATGCCTGCAAATCCATTGCCTGCAAGTAAGTGAGCACTAACCGACTGAGCTAGTTTGAACTTACCTTCAGGTGTTGCCAAATCGTATTTTGGTTCTTCGCCCAGTTCTGCCAAAGACTCAACGCCGATGACATCCTTCTTAGGACTTGCGTTTGGATAGCGTCCTGCCATGCCAATATAAGCGCCTTGGAGGTGATCCAAAGTGATTTTGTTGGCAGCGTCATCACCAAACTTAGATCGGATAGTGTCAAGTACAAACTTAGCGGCTTGTTTGAACTGGTGGTAGCCCAGACGAAATGCAGCGTCCATCAAGCGCGTAAGGATAGGCATGAGCTTTTGCTCTTCCTCTGGCGTGATGTTCATGCGGGTAGGCTTAGTGGCCAACCATGCCAAATCACCCAAAGCATCTTCCAAGTCTTGCTTGGCTTTAGCGATCTCAGGAGTCTCAGCCGCAGGTTTTTCTTCCTTGGCAGCAGGGACGATTGGCTCTTTTAGCTTCTTGCCGTTTGATTCGTAGTAGTTTGGAGATACTTCATAGGCAAACTTGTTAGATGGAAACAGACGGCCATCACCCAGCTTGTTGTCCAGCAGACCCATTTCAACAGCTGTGTTGAATGCTTTCTTTCCGTTCTTAGCAATGAAATCATCAACAGTTGTGCCTGTGGGCTTCCAAGAGTCTGGCTCATAAGCAGCTTCTTTGATCGCATCAACCAGCTTTTCCTCATCGGATTTCTGTGCTTGTGCTTTCTTAGCTTGCTGACGCTCACGGTTAATCTCAGCTTGAGTTTTTTCTTCAACAGGAGATTCTTCGGTAGCTGGAGCTTCTTCGGCTTGATCAAGTAATTGGTCTAATTGTTTATTGAGGTTGTCACGTTTTTTCTGAATTGATGGCTTCAACTCTGTTTTCATTCCAGAGTTAAATGCTTTTTCACCGCCAATTACATTGTCAGGATTAGTCTCAATACGAGCAATTTGCTTTTCGATCTCTTTGATTTGATCATTGCGTTTTTCTTGCTCAGATTTCTCTTGTTCAACTTGTGGAGTCTCAACTGGCTTTTCAGCCTCCGCTACAGGTGTAGCTGCTGGTGTAGGCTCCTCAACCTTTGCAGGCTGCTCAACGGCTTCTTGTTTGGGCAAAGCAATCAGTTGATCAGGCGCATAGGTGTCCAGCTCAGAAGCTGAACGAATAAGGTGAGGCTCTTCAGATTGTTCATGCAAGCCATAGACTGGGTGGCCATTAGAAAACAGTTTGTGAGCATCTTGGCTGCTGCTGATAGGAATACCCTTCTCAACTAGCTTGTCTTCTAGCTCTTCGCCTTTAATTTCAATAGGCTTTGTTTCTGGAGCCATGTATGGCTTGGCTTTTTCTGCCTCTTTAGCCACAAACTCCATTGCTTTGGTTTCTGCTTGATCCCCAAATTTATCTGTCTTAAATATGCGGGTTGATCCTGAAACATAGTTACCAGAGTCTTTGTCAAAAAGATTGGCAGTGTATCCAGTAGGAGTTTTGATGACCTGATACTCGGTGTTCTCACCCATGGGGATAGCATGAACAACTTCAGATTTTTTCTCCGGAGCAGCTGCTTCAACCTTTGGTGCAACTGTAGGAACCACTGGGGCAACAGGCTGCTCCAGATCTTCAGGAGAAACCAAGCCAGAACTTACCTGTGGAGGAAGTGGTGCAGTAGGAGCTGGTGCAGCAGGCGCAATAGGAGCAACTGGAGAAACTGCGGGAGAAACATTCTGCGCTGTTGGTCGAGTGACAGCACCTTTTAATCCACCGGGTCCAGCGCCGCCCAAAGCACCCAAAATCAAATTTGCAAATGCGTCTGCGCCAATCTCTTTAACAACAGTTTTATTGATGCCTAAGTCGCTGGCAATGCCCTCGGCCGTCTCTTGGATACCTTCTTCAGCACCTTCAGCCAAAGCGCCTTTAGCTGTTTGCTGCAAGATACGTAAAGCACGGTTCTTAGCAGAAGACAACAACGCTTTGTCAAAAGAACCAGTAAGCAAATGTCCTGTAAATTCACCACCCAAAGCACCAACAATTCCTTCGGCTTGAGCAGCTGCGTTGACCGCTTTCTCTTCGGTCATGGCACGAGCTTGTTTAGGATCTATGCCAGACTGAACCAATTGACGGAAGAATGGACTGTTTTCAGCCAGCTTCTTGTCATCCAAAGAACCAATGTATTCTCTGGCGTTTCCAACAGCTTCTGCACCTGATTGGCCAAAACCCATGGCCGCCATGTAAGTTGGGTTCTTTGTCACCAAAGTTGCAGTCATGGCAGGAACTGCGCTGCCAAAGACTTGTGCAAACTGACCAGCCAAACCTCTTGCCGTTGGATTTGCACCCAAAGAAAGGTTTTTAAAATTACCGTTAGCAATGTCTTTCAATGAACCAGTTGGCACAAAGTTGGCCATATCCGTTTTCATCTCTGGTGAAACGGTTTCATTCAGATTTGCTTGTAATTTGTTGCCCCAATCTGTCAGCGTTTTTAGACTGTCGATCTTAGGGACGGCATTTAGCATTTTTGCCACGCCACGATCTTGGGATTCTTCGACTTTTGCTTGATCTCTTCCAAGAATCTTGTTAGCAATCAACTGGCTTGCGGCGGTCATCAAGCCGGCTGGACCCATCATCAGGGGTGCTTTTTCTACTTTGGTTACATCGGCAGCAAGTTGAGGTAAGCCACGAACAGATGCTTGAATAGCTTCCGGTGTACCAGTTAAGCCAGCAACCGCCGCTCCACCTGTTAATTTGCCAACATCAGAAGCAAAAGTTCCAACGCCGTAACCACCGGGTGTTGATGCAACAGTACCGCCAAATTGAGCTGCTAATTTTTGTAGGTCATCGACGGGTGGTTGCTCTGGAACAATAGTTCCACCAAACTGCTTAGCCAGTTTTTCTAAGTCATCCATCGAATTGTTCCTTGATTTTTATTGAATTCTGTTTGCCATGATATTTTTAAATCCCGGCGAATTCTTAAAAGCATCCAAATCGGCCTGCGTTGCAAATTGTAACGTTTGTGCATTCAGATTACTACCCGGCTTGCCTGCTGGAATAGTAAAAGTAACCGGTTGACTTGTGGTTGCTGGAGCTGGTGCAGCTCCGGGTGCAGGAGCAGCTCCGGGTGCAGGCGCAGGTGGTGGAGGTGTATCAAGGGTAAACGGTGCAATGCCACCCAACAGATCTCGTTCTGCTTTGGAAGTATTGCGCCAGACGTTCTGCTGAGCTTGTTGTTCAGCTTTCAATTGTCCTTCTGGACCAGCGAATTCAAACTGCTTATTAGCATCCATCAACAAGTTGTACTTCTCTTTGGCCACCAAATTGCGGAAGTTTTCTGCCGCTCTTGACGCCAGAGCCTGCTGTTGAATAGACAGTTGCAGCGCTTTGTTGGCTGCAATCTGAGCCAACCCGATTTTTTTGGTTTCTTCTTGTCCGACCACATTGATCAAGTTGCCGGTCAAAGCGTCACGACGTGCTTGGTCTGCTTTGGCAGCTTCAATCGTGCCTGCTTGTAATCCTTTTTGTTCTGCTTGGATTTCTTTTTGAGCCTGAGTCATGCCTTGCACAGCACCCAAACCAGACTTACCAACGTCAGCCAATGTGCGTTGCAGAAGATTACCACCTGTGCCGCCGGGTGAAGTCATCAATCCCAAACCAAAACGAGTCGCCATCTCAGGCAAGATCATTGCCCTGTTTTGTTCAATCTGTTTTTCCTGCGCTTCACGCATGGGTTTGTAAAGATTTGTAACCGTGCCTTCGCCTTTTTTCTCTTCAGCAAAACGGTCTGCAAGGATAGATGCAAAATCAAGTTTTGCTGGTTTTTCTTTGACCTCACCAGCTTCAGCAAACGCAATGATGCCGCCACCAGCCATGTTGGTCATCTCGCCAGTACCAATCGCAGCCACGCCAGATCTAGGTGCCATCTGTTGGGAGGCAGCCATGGCTTGACCAGCCTGTGGATTGTTATGGATGTAGCCGTGCAGCTGAGACAGTCCTGCAGCATCCAGTTTAGCAATTGGGCTAGAAGCTGGGTTTTGTTGGACTTGTTGGAGCTGCTGATCACTCATCATGTTCATTGGCACAGCACCACCAACGGACATAGATGTGACCTGACCGCCACTAGCTTTACCGCCTGTTGCGGTGTTGTACATAGACGCTGCACCCAAGCCAGCGATACCCAAGCCACCGAGCTGGGACACAGTGCTAGGAGCAGCCTGATACATGGACGTAGACGACTGCTGCATGGGCAGGCCACGCAACATCGAGTTGAGCAGACCCAATTGCATGAATGGATACTGCTGAGCCGTTGCATAGTTTTGAACGGCTTGGTTAATAACGTTTTGCTGTTGGTTTTGTTGTTGAGCACCCAACTGGTTTTGAGTTCCCAAAATACTTTGCTGAGCACCCAATTGCTGGTTGCCAATATTGGCCAACTGATTTGCGCCGGCCATCTGACCTTGCAAAGCACCCAACTGAGCCTGCTGTCCTTGCAAACCCAGATTAGCACCAAACTGCTGTGCTTGTTGTGCGTTTTGGAATGCTTGGTTGTAGCCTTGAGCAATCGCCGTTTGCTGGTTCATAGCTCCTGTACGCTGAGCTTCGTTAGCCATCAACGCTTCACGTGACCCACCAAACGCTCCAGCAGCCGTTGCACGACCTTGTTCACCCGCTTGGTTGATGTCGGCTTGACGTTGAATTTCCTGCAGTTGTGGCTGCAAAGATTGGCTAATGTACGGATTCATGTACGCTTGCATGGCATACGGATTCGTAGCTTCTTGTGCATACATATTGCCAGCTTGACCCATTTGGTTGCCCAAACGACCCATCTGCATAGCACCCATGCCTGTCAAACCTGTAGCCGCGCCAAATTGTCCCGGCGTTTGTAAATTGGCCGCAGAAGATTGTGCTTGTTGTTGCAGTGGGCTAAAGCCTGCTACGTAGTCTTGTGGGTTGTTGCTGTAAGGCGTGTAAGCATTAAACCCCGTCATGGATGGGTTAAAGATCTGTGCCTGTGCAGCATTCAGCATATTGCTGACGTATGGCTGTGCATAGTCAGGAATATTGGTGTTCTGGACTGTTGTCTGGGTAGGCTGTTGTTGCTGATTGCCACCGCCCCCATAGATACGACCACCGCCTACTTTACGCATGGTGGCGCTATCCCCAAAAGGTTCTCCCAAGGCGTAGAGTTGGCGTTTTGAATACATATCTGTCCTTACAACATCTTTGTGAATACTTTGTCTGTCCATTTGTAACCAAGATACCCAAACAAACGACTGTTGTCTAGATGTATCTTCGTGTGCATCACGATGCGATTAACACCGCGATCTTTCAATACCTGTTCTGCGTATTGAAAAAGTTTGATTCCGACGCGGCCTTTGCGATACTCTTTGGTCACAAAGTAAATGTCTTCAAACGCTGTCTTACATGACTTGTAGTGCATATGCGGAGCAATGACAAAGATGATGTATCCAATCAACTTCTCGTCGCTTCTACAAGTGATGCAGCGCAGCATCCCTGAATTTGCCAAGTTCTTATAAGCATCGTAGTCCGGCTCATAAGGGTAATCTTTTGTGACACAAAGCTCTTCGTAGTGTTCCGGAAAGAGCTGTTCGAACTCTTTCAGAAACTTAAAACCATCGACGTCTTCGTAAATGATCATGCTGGTAGGTATTTGTAGGCTTTGGTGTCAGCCGCAATGTCCTTTGATTTGGCACGAGCAGCCTTGATGCGATCCATCATGGCGTACAGACGTTTTGCGCCTGCATCTGTGCTTCCATTACCGAGTTCAGAAACAATACGAGCTGGGATCACAAACTCCCCGTCAGCCAGACGAGCAGGTTGCTTGCCGCCAATTGTGGCAGGAATTCCATCGCTTACACCATCTCCGGGTCCTTTGAGCAAATGGCCACCGTCCGAGTAAGCTCCCAGATGTCCATCCACAATATGTTTGTGAGCCATCAAACCGCCTTCTTTGGCAGTCGTAGGCATCTGTGAATTCTGAGCAATGTCTTGTTGCGCCATCGCTTCAGCTTGCGCTTGGGCAGCTGGTTTGATCTCGTAATCACCCAGATTTGCTGTAGGTTGAAGACCTTTGGCTACGCCAATCTTGCTTTTTTTGATCAAAGCAATAGGAGATGTTTGAGCATAGTCAGTGTTGTTGAGATGATAAATGCCAACATCTGGAGCTGCTCCTTGCTCTAAAACAGGACGTTTTGTTGCTTCTTGCAAACCTTGCATTATTTCTTGAGCAGCCGACAGTTCTTTGCTGTATGGATCAGATCCGCTGGCCATCTTTGTCACGCCGCCCAGATTCATCTTCATGGGCAAACCTGTATAACGGTTATCCATGGGAGTCATGGAGTTGGCCGTTTGCATATTTCCAACAGGCATCTGGCTGGGGATGTTGTAAGTGTTGCTCAACATCGTAGACTGAGGCGTATTTTGGTTTTGCATCAGTGAAGGCGTGTAAGCCAACATGCCATTAGAGTCGCCGTTGATAGCACCAGACTGCATTTGGCCACCATCAGCAGCTGACACTACGCCTTGGTAAGGATTCTGTTGGTAGTTGGGATACTGAGCCTGATAGTGTGGGCTAGGCGGAGCAGGCAATGTTGGACTGAAAATAGGATTGCCATTGGCATCTCTAGGAATTGTCTTAAAGCCAAACGGATTGCTTGCTGTTTGAACGCCCGGAATAGAAGGTTTATTAAAAGCTCCAAGTCCAGAAAGAACAGCACTAGCCATAAGACCAACGCCAGACATATTATTTTTAGCAAACTGGCCAAAGTTTTTCAACGAATCAACAGCTCCAGTTCCTTGAGCATTCGAAATACCTTGACCCATTGTTGTCATTGGGTTGGCTTCAGCATTGAATGCAGCATTAGCAGCTCCTGCAGAACGAACCACGTCAGCAGGATTAGATCCGGGTACTGCAAGTTGATCTTGGAAACCTCTGATTTGATCAGAAGTAAGATTATTCATGCTGCCAATCTGATTGCCGGCAATGTTAGCTGGAGTGTTTGTATTTGGGATAACTGTTGGATTGCCAGCAGTATCCATTGAATAATTTGTTAATGCGTTTGGTCCTGTTTGAGCAGCCGCTTGATTTTGTGCAAATTGTTTAGCAGCTTCATCGCCGCCTGATTGAACGCCTGCATTCAAGCCAACATCAGAAAGACTTGTTGCCAAATTACCACCGCCCCAAGCACCAAGACCAGCCATCAAACCTTGGGTCAAGCTACCCGTCATGGCATAGTCAGCCATACCGATGCCGCCAGCCACAAGAGGCATCATCTCAGGACCAAGAACCGCAGAAGCAGCAGCTCCAAGCGCCATGGGCAAAACAGAACTTAAAAAGCCTGCTTCAGGTAATCCAGTATGGGGGTTGATGGTGAGTGAGCCACCGTGCTTTTGCGCCAGATTCTGCATGGCTTGAAGCTCACCAGTGGTCATATGAACCAGATGGGTGTCTTCACCACGTCCGTGCTTCTCTAAGTGCTTTGCAATCAAAGGTAGACTCATGGTACACCTATCGAGTTATTTGAAAAAAATTTTAACATACTACACCGTTGTTCCACTAGCGTTTACCCAGTGCACACCGTTCCACCAGATTGGAATTCCCAGCGTTGTGTCAAAGTATTGACGGCCAACCAACAACTTTGCGTTAGGTCTGTTTGCAGTTGTTCCTGACAAAGGAATAACAGTTGCCTGCGTAAAGTTGTCAATTTGGGTGAAATACAGACGAAAAGCGTTTGAGATCTGGTTTTGGTAGTCAAACGAATAGTCTGTTGGAGCAATTGGCAAGTTGGGTGCTTTGGTCGCTATCAGGTTACCGTTGTAAGCTGCAGTCATCAACGTCTCCCATCTGGTTTGATGTCAAGCCTACTCAATCCAGACTGCCATGCAACGCCAAGGCCGGTAGATTGGATCTTGTAAGAGATCTGACGGCCACGCAAACGGGTGTAAACCTCGCCTGTAAATTGCTGAATGTTGTACTCTTGAGGGCTTGGAACCGAATAAACCTGAGAACTTTGCACGGCAGGTGATGCAGCATTGCCAGGCGCAGCGCCAGAGTTTTGACGTGGAATCAATTGCACGGTTACCGATGGGTTGGCCACCGTAGAGCCGTTGAAGTTGATGTCAGGCAACATGCGCCAGACAAAACCAAAGTTCTGTCCCTGTGCAATGTCAAAGTCAGACGATTGAACATAAGAAACAATCGGCTGTGGGCTGGATGTAGCCACGTCATCCACGCCGTTTTCATGGTACAGAAGTCGGCTGTTGTAATCTGCAGCAATAGGGTAACCCCTAATAGCCGTGTCAATCCATGCAGTCCGAGCCATGGTTCCATACGTCCAGACCTGATCTGCGTAGTTGTAGATCACGTATTTGTCAACCGAATTGTTGCTGCTTTCGTTACTAACGTAGAACCACCAGACTTCGTTAAAGCCTTCATTGGCTCCAGCAAACACTTGATAAGACTGTCCTAAGTTGATGTCATCAAAGATGTATTGACGCAAGGTACATGGCAAAGTCTGAACAGTACCGGTGTACATATAGAACTTGCCTAGCCCCATCCAATATGTCACGTTGTTAACCGTGATCATCGCATTGGGTCCAATCACCGAGATGTTGTCCATCAAGATGTTGAAGCTCCAAACGTAGGGAGCACCAACATACTGCATTGTGTATAGCGCCGAGTCTGTCCAGATCAAAATCTCTTGACGGGTTGTACGAGCACCCACAATGTACGAACCATTGGACAACGGGAACTCGCCAGACTGATTGGTCACCGCTGGAACCCACTGGTATTGGTTGGCTTGGTCAGACCAGCGAACCAACATAGGGTTAAACGGTGTATTTGGATTTCCAGAAATGTAAGAGTTTGCTCCAAAAGCAATTACAAACTCTTGGATTGCAGAAGAAATTACTTGGTAAGTTGAGTTTGGAACATATGTCCCAGAATACCCTGCAGTTGTTGACAAATACTGCAAAGATTGTGCTCGTGCATTTACACCATTTGATGCTTGCCAATAATAAATACCACCGCCTCTAGGTGCAATCAACAAGTCTTGGCCATAGTTGTCGTTAGACCATAGACGAAGCTGGTAAGCAATACCTGTGCTGTACGCCGTTCCCCAAGCACGTGAACCGTAAGGTGGATGCACGGTAACTGTGCCGCCACCAGTTGTGGTTGATGTGGCTGTCAACCCAGTTGGCAGCGTAATGTTGTAAGTGTTAGTTGTGACTCCAGAGATAACAAACGTATTGTTAATCTGGTTTGCCAAAATTCCTCCAACAGCAGATGCACCAGTGAAAGATACATATTGGCCGTTTGTATATCCATGGGCTGTTTGCGTAACCGTGATGGTAGAGCTGCTGGATGTTGTTGCAAATGGATTGGTCAGCGTGACATAGTTGCCAACACTACCGCCCCATGGTCCAGTTCCCCAGCCAGTACCAATCACCGTGGTGTTATTACCAGATGGATATTCATACTGTGCCGTAACAGAAGATCCACCTCCAGTGCCTGTTCCGGTAGCTGTAGTAGCTGACGTAATTGTGTACGTTGTAATACTTGGAACTGCATTAACTCGATATTCACCGCTAATAGTGACGCCATTGAAGGGCGTTGCCCCACTGAAAATAACGTAATCACCAATGTTTGGGATGTAAGTTGCATCAGTTACGGTCACCACTTTACTTCCGTTAACAGTAGCAAAAGGGTTGGATAACGTATCTGTGCTGCCTGCTGCTGGGTAATAGATTGGCGTAATGTCGTTGTACGTGCCACCGTAAAAAATATAGTACTTAGATTCTGTTCCAAGCCCTAAATACAAAGCGCCAGACAATGCTTCCCAGTTCCAAATAGAACGGGCATAGCCAATAAATTGGTTGGTCGAAACTTGAGTCCAGCCACCAATTTTTTCAGGTTGACCAGATCGAAAACGAATTTTGTCGCCGCTGTACCAACCACCCTTGTTTGAATAGTCAGTACCTTCGCGGTTTAATCCAGCTTTAAACTCAAGATTTTGTAATGGCATGGCGTCATTTTCCCATTAAGCGCTTAGAACGGCAATAGCATGTTTTGTCAATGCTACCCGTTCGTCTAGCCCAAATGTGCCGCCGTTGATGATTTTGGTGACTTTTGTCCAGTCTTCTGCGGCCGCCGCAGCGTTCAGGTTGTGAGTTGACCAAAACCAACCAGCACTTAACGCAGCGTATTTAGGTGTGGACACCAGATCGGGGTTGGCCACCAAATCGGTACCGATGGCCTGACCGCAGTGCCAGTAGCTATCATGCCCGGTAAGCTGGATCGCACCCCGACCTCGGAACCGATACCCGTCCCCAGACGCTTCGTCACGATTGCCCATGCGTGAGGCGTAAACTTTGTTGGCGATGCGTTGCGGCTGGTGGGCGTAGGCATTTGCAATCTCCATGGTTGGGAACCGTTGTGGCCAGAGTTTATGCAACGTCTCGGCCTTGTAGTTTAGATTCTCCTCCAAAGTCTTGAAGTGATTGCACTCATGGCTGCACTGCCCGATGAAGGCCGCCTGCTGATCCACGGTGGCGATGCCAAACTTGGCAAACGTCTCGTTCAGTGGGCTAACCCACTCAATGCCAATGCCCAATTGCTGGAGTTTGAGTGCGTCAATCATTTCTTGCCCCCGTTAATCACTTTGAAGACGGTGTTATAGGCATCAATGCAGGCGTTGAGCTGGCGGGTATTGGCGTCTCCTTGGTCGGTGATGGCGACAAGAGATTGAGCAGCCGCTGGGTCAAGTTCGGCTCTTGCTTGAACGCTATTTCCGCAGGAAGAGGAGGCATCTGAGGAGGCTGGTACGGGGCGGGTGGCGATAGAAAGCCGCAACTGGCCAGAGGCAATAGCAGCATCACGCTTTTGTATTTGAACTTTGGCATCTTGGTTGGCCTTCACAAGTTGAGTTGATAGGTCGGTCACACGCTGGGCAGCTTCTTGCTCAAGCCCACGCGCCTTCTCGTTGAGTTTGGCAATCTCGGCTTCTTGCTCAAGGTAGGCAATGTGGTGCCCTTCAAAGAAGGAGGCCGCCACCAAGGCTGCGATGCCAATCAGGACGTAGGGGTTGAACAAGCTAAACATATCAGCCTTTCACGCTTTGACGGGCTTCTGCCATGGCTGCACGTTCTTCGTCAGACTCAAGATGATGCGGAGGCGTCATAGGGGCTGGTGGAGGCGTCCAGCCAGCCGTAGGAGCCATCATCACGACTGGGGCAGGCGGAGGTGGCGGCGGGGCGACGTAGGCCGCTGTGTTGGCCTTGGCCGCATTCATCATGTCTTTGGCCTCATTGCTGACGCCTTTGGTCAAGATGCCGCCGATGCCGCCCACGATTAGCAACACGATGTCGTTGAGCATCTTGGTGTACGCCTGATCAATCGGAGCCATCTGCTTGATGGGCTGGGTGACAAAAGTCACCGAGTACAGCAGGGCAAAAGTGATGAACGCAAACACCAACGTGACCATGATGATCACGAAGGCTCTTACACGAACCTCAATGTCATCGGCAGTTAGCCGTACATTGCTGCGGTTGGACAGGAGCTTGAGCAGGATTTCCTTCAATTTTCTTCTCCAGAATTGGTGCCACAAGATATTCGGGGCAGGTTTGCGAAAA
>Ga0214206_1000085_pt1 | contig 25135 bp, 28 predicted proteins | sample TroBogEpilimnion_26_FD_153044 | JGI IMG/M metagenome (GOLD analysis project Ga0214206, IMG submission 153044) | Freshwater microbial communities from Trout Bog Lake, WI - 07JUL2009 epilimnion | ecosystem: Environmental > Aquatic > Freshwater > Lake > Epilimnion/Euphotic zone | place: Trout Bog...
CACGGAGTAACACCGCCCGTTCATTGTGGCGTCAGCGCGGCAAAGACCGTGCGGAAGCCGAACTCGCTGGCGAAATCGAAGCCGCATCACGGAGTAACATGGCGCGGGCATTGTGGCGGCAACGGGCCGATGCGCGGGCAGCTTCGCGTGCGGAAATGTTGGCGGACATGACGGTGATGGCGCGATCTGGCGGCATGGGTGTGATGTCGGAATCCGGCCACAAATACGGCGGCAAGGGTGGCGTGGTGTCGGAAATCGCGGTCATCGGACATGAGTTGTTACAGGGCCGTGGCACGGGGCGCGTGCTTGGCTCGATCTCCATTCTTGCCCAACGGCTTGGTTGGCTGGGAACATTGATTAAATCTACGGCGGCACAAGAAATCGCGGCCGCTCACGCGGAATCCAAACTCGCGGGCGAATACGCTCGCACATGGTATGCGCTCAACAAAAAAGCCGAGGCGACGGTTGCCGCCGGCGTTGCCGCTGGTTTAAGCAAAGTGGAAGCCGAAGCCGCTGCTGCGGCGGACATCAAACAAGCCGAAGCCGCGCTTGCGGATGCTGCCGCGCAAAAAGTAAAAGCGGCCGCGACGGTGGAATCTGCCGAAATTGCTGCTGCCGCCGCGACAGTAACGCTCGGTCCGATTGGTTGGGCGGTCATCGGCATTATTGCGCTCTCGGCGGCGGTGATTGGGTTAGCCGTGCATTTCCACCGGCAAGCCGTGGCTGCAAAAAACTTGGCGGATGCGTTGAATCCGTTGAAGCAGAAATATACCGAACTCGCCGAGGCGCAAGACAAGGCGGCGAAGGCGCAACAGGAGCACGCCGACCGCATCAAAGACATTTTGGACGCGCACCGGACGGAATCCGAATTGCTGGATCGCAAAATCAAATTGTTGCGGTTGGAAGCCGAGGCGCGGGGCTTGTCTGACGCCGAAACGCTGGCGATGGAAAAAGCGGCGTTGGAAGTGGAACAAAAACGGTTGCTGGTGGAACGAGATAAAGCCATTGCCGCCGAAAATGCCGCCAGTGCCGCCGCGATTGCCGGCGCAACAGGAAAAGATTTCACCACAGGCGAAACTATCAATCAGCAGCAAGCCGAAGAAAAAGCTAAATCGCTTGGGGAAATTTTGGATGCGGCGCAAGCGGTGATGAAAACGACCACCATCAGCAAAGTGGTTTCGGAATATGTGCCAGGTAGCCAGTTTCCATCACAGCGTTACATTCACCGTGGCGCTGATGAAAGCGACCAATTGAGTTTCAAAGTGGGCGATAAAACATTTCAGATGTCCGTGGCCGAAGCTGCGGAAAATTTCAACAAGGCTTCCGAGCAAGCGCGACAACTGGCGCTTGACCAAAAGCATTTGGATGATGTCCTGAAAGATTCATCGAAAACCACCGATGAAAAAAAGGCGGCATTGTTGAAGGTGCAAGGGGATTTGGAAAGCATTGGCGACCAACAGAAATATCCGAAGCAAAAAGGCAAAGTTGAAGTTGAATTATCCGCCAATCAGCGCGTTGGTGCGTTTGCGATGGGGATGGGCAATGAAAGTATTCGCTTGAAAATTGACCATCTGCGCGCCACTCGCGAAACCAATATGCACTTGAAGGAAATCAAGACCGTGATGAAAAACCAGCACGGACACGCGCATGAATCGGTCATGGCGCACATCAACAATCAATTTGGAGGCGTGAGATAATTTATGGCCGCACCAATCATACGCGGGGATAATTCGCCGCAATTGCAACGACAGGCTTATCAATACGATTTTCGCCAAGGCGGTCAATATACCGAGGAATGGAAAAGTTCAAGCATTCCGAAGATGATTACGAAGTGGAATGGCATCGTTTATACGGCGAGCCGTTCCAAAATGTCGTTTTCGCAAGGTGTAGCAACGGCGGAATTTGAATGGAGCGGTTTTCCTGGCACTTCGGGCGGTGGCACAAGCGCCAAGGAACTGACGATTGACCGATGGGAAATTCCCGAACCGAAAACGGAGAAGCCGCTCGTCAGTCATCCGAAGATGTATAGCGCGTTTTACGAGTTGGCGACCAAGGCCGGCGTCTCACCGACGGATGGGGTGATTGCCAATTACGGTGCCAAGTTTCAGGAAGGCATTGCCGCCAACAATCGTCCGACTTCCACCGGCTCCGGTGCGTCGGCGGTGACGGGTTGGCTGATTGAAGCCAACTTTGCGGGTTGGGATGCGCTGGTTTCCACTGATCCTGACACGGCAAATTACATCACGCGCCAGTATCAACGCTGTCTGTGGGGGCAAACGCATTATCAGGATGCCACCTACGCCGTGCGGCACACCACGAACGCGCCGAGTTATTGGTCGGCAAATGTGGCGGATAACAATGTGAATTGCATTTACACCACGGCGCAATTGCTCTCGGAATTGCAATCGTCATCGCTCTGGTATTTTCCATTGCCGGGACGGTTGGCTTACAAGATAAATGCGGTTTATACCAATTTTATCAATAACTTGCCATCCTCGGCGGCTAGTCGCTCTGGCTATCAGGTGGGCTGGCTGAAATCGCCATTTGGCGAATCGTCCGTCGGGCGCACGCGCATGGAGATTCAGGGCGGTTACGTCTTGGACCAGTGGCCATTGGATTTATACCCGGCGGCAACCTGATTTATGGCAGGTAATCCCATCCGAGTCAGCAACGAGGACGCGCACACGAACCATCACGCGGCGCTGGAAGATCGTGTTTTGACCGGCAAGACGGCGTTGGTCAAAGGCAAGCAAGGTCAAATCACCGTGGATGTCGGGCCGGATGGCACTTACACGGTCGGGCTGGCAAGGCCGTTTGCCGGCGGCGCGGCGGCAGGCGGCTACATGGGTGAATACGACCCGACGAAAAGTTATTCCGCCGGGCAGACGTTCAAGGTTTCCCTGGCGCTTACCATCCGCGCGCACGTCATCCCCATCGGCATTTGGGCGGTGCGTCCGGCGGCGAGTGCGGTGGACGCGCAGGGGTTCGGGCCGTGGGCGGGTTCTTTGCCGGCCAATCCTGCTACGGCGTCCACGATTGACATGGATAAATTATTCTTTGATCCGGCGAATCCACCGACGTTGGGCGCCTCGCCGAATGATAAACTTTACGCGGAATTGCTGATTCCGCTCTGCTGATGACGCCGATTATTCTCAATAATTGCTGCTGCTGCAATCTCGGCGCATACGTTCCGCGTTTGAAGAATGTAACGCAGGTGCGGACGCAATCGGATTGCGCTGACCCGACGACGAAGGCGACGGTTACGGCGGATGGCTCGACGATTCCGGCGGCGCGGTTGGATAATACTTACGACGCAGCTCCGGGTGGGCCGGGCGTGTGTTCCGGTGGCGCGAAGTGCGGCAAATGCGGCGGCTGGTTGCAGATTGGCGATTACAATGGATTGCCCGCGCAGGAAGTGACGGCGGGAACGGATGACATCGTGGCGGGCGCGACGCCGGATTCGACGCACTACAATCTCGACAACAACGCTTACGAGGCTTACCCGAATGCGGCGGCGAGTTTCTTTCAGGTGGGCGACATTGCGAAGATTGTTTCGCTCGGCTCGACGGACTGGCACGCGATGGGCGCGAGTGCCACGCCAGCGGTGGGCTTGATTTTCACGGTGACGGCCATTGGCAGCGGGAGCGGCACGGCGCAGTTAATGACGGATATGTTGATGGACAGGCGGCGCGGCGGGATGTGGATTTTCGCGCAGAAGTATTGGCATGGACGCCCAGGTTTTTTTACCTGCGATTCAAACAGCGACCCGACGACGACCGCGAATCAAACGAAGTATCTAAAATCTGCGCGCCGGGCTGGATTCAGCACCGGCAACGCGACGATTACGGGCTACAATGCTTATTCAGGTTCGCCGCCGGTTCAAATCAACGATCCGCTGACCGACATCTACGGAAATTCTTTCACGCCATCTGAAGTCTTTAATTTAAGCGCGGATTTCTCCATCGGCGCGGATTATGAGGTTGGCCGGACAACCGGGATTTTGACGCAAACTTATATCGGCAACGCGGCAGCGATGCCGGTGAATTATCAGACAAATTACGGCGGTTCCACGGCGTATGTTCCGGACTACGGCTACGGCTTGGTGCAAACCACGAACCTCGCCACGCCGACTTCGTTATTCACCTTCACTGGAAATTTCCCAATCAATTTGGTGACGGGCGCGGTCACGGTTCCGGCGGCGTGTTGGAACATGGGGGCGATTTCCGGCTTTCCAACCATTGATGATCGAAATTATTCAAAAGAATATTTTAACGGCAATGTTTTTACGGCAATGAATGTTTTGCTTCCAGTATTTGCCGGCTTGTGCAATCAACTCGCTTTAGCGGATGCGTTTTGCTCGGTGATAAGTGTTCCGGCCGCATATCCATTAGAAAGTGGGTTTTCTGGTTCGGCGGCTGATTTGGAAACGGCGGTCATTGCAGCCATCACCAATGCCATCGGCGCAACCAACATAGCGCCAACGCCAGCGATAACTTGCGCGGTCACATTTACCGACACGGGGATTTCAGGCGTTTTTGCTTTAGGCGGGTTCACCGAAATAAAATTGGGCTGGGCGCAAACTGTCAGCTCTGGAATGTCAGGCAGTTTCTCGGTCACGCTGTCCAAACCCTACACCGCTGCGGACTGCGTATCTGATTTTGAAGCGGCATTGGCGGCGTGGGACATGAGCGACTTTAAGTTGCTCAATAGCCTTCGCATGGATGAAAATTTAGCGCACGCCGCGCTTTGCACTTATGCGGAATGGCAAGGCGCCGTTGTGCCGCCGACAGATTTGTTTGCTACGATAAACGATTACTCTTCGCCCATTGCGGATTCAAATGGACGCGCCGCGTGGACTTACGACCCGCTGCTTTACGTCCCGAACACCTCGACGCCGTTGCCAACCAATTACGGAACGTGGACGCCAGTGAGCGGTCAGGGCGCGGACTGGACGCCGACGTGGGCGCAAATCACTTGGCACGACCCTAACGATTTCATCTGGCAGATGCAGGCATTGCCCGCACACGGAATTTATTTTACGGGCGGTTCATTGCCGGAATTGATACCGGCGAACTTCACCAACGCGACTTTGCGGACAGGAATTTATGACGGGTCAATCATCGCGCACACGAAACCGATTGACCCAGCCACTAGCCAGAGCATCGGCATTTGCGACCGTCATTTCTGGTTCAATGCCGTGACGTATCGCCGCGAGCCGCAGATTGACCAATTCGGCTACCCAACGGGATTATATTATTGGTTCCCTTATTCACACGGCGCGTATTCGGATAGTCAGTTGCCAACGCCGACGATGCGCTGGATGCCGCCGCAAAACGAACAATACGACGGCGCAGCGGCAGGCACACCGCCGATTGGCAACTTCCCGCAACAATTCACAGACTTCTCCAACGGCTATTTGAAGGGCGGTAAGTATTGTCAGGCAGTGCAAAAATGGAACGCGGTGGATTATCTACAACCGAGCGGCAAACGGAAATTTGACATTGCCCAAAATACCGTCGGCGTTATCGTGGCGGCGGGCAGTGGTTACTTCACCGTGGGCAAACCAACGACCACCGGCGCATTTCCGGCGACGGGTTACATCGGCGTGACGGGCAGCATCGGCGTGACGGGCATCTATCCCGTGACGGGCGCGGCGACGGATAATGGCGACCATACTTGGAATGTGCCGGTGGGCGCGAAGATTGATGACTTTCCGACGGGCGTTTATACTTACGGCGACCACCGTGACGATTCAAGCTGGCTCGGCTGGCTCAAGTGGGTTGGCTACACGCAATACGCGCAGACCTTCTCCAGCGCACCGGGCATCACTGGCCGCGTGGCGGTGACGACGAGCTACGCCGCTGGCGTATTGACGGTGACGACGACTGCCGCGCAACCTTACTTCCGCAAAGGCACTGACACCGCCTTGCGCGCCGTGAATCTCTACGACGTGAACGGCTCGCTATTAAACGGCTCGCCACTTGTGCTGGCGCGCACGGACGATTCGCATTTCACGGCGACAACTTCAAATTATCCGACCGCAGTTTGGATGGTGGACGCGGCGTTGACGTGGGCGCAATCGGGCTTCACAAACGCGAGCCAGAACACCGGCGTCCACATCAAATGGCAGTTTGACCAGCGCAAAGCGAACTTGGCAACTGGCTCGCAACCTGCATGGCTTAATGGAACGGGAGCAGGTGTTGGTGATGGCGTCGTCGGCTGCTTGGATTCCGGCTATTCCATTGAGCAATTCAATTATCTGAACAACTCGTGTCCGGCCATCGTCGGCATCGTGCCGAGTGGTTCACCGGAGAATTTCGGGACGCAAGTGCTGTTCTACTTTCCAACCGTGCCAATTGATAACGGCTACGGCGCACACTCGCAAAGTTTCATTGGCCTGACGATGGAAGACCCATTTGAAATCGCCTGTGGCACGCCGTTCAAGCCGGATTTTAACCCGATGGATTACACCACGCCATTGAGTTTTTCATGGAAAGAAGATGACGGCAGCGGACAGCCAAACGATGCCGGAGCTACGCCGCCCGTTTATTATTACGCCATGCGCCCGCTTGTGGAAGCCGCTGACGCCGTGCCGAGCGGTAAATCGTTGCCGACGGGCGTGACGCTGTTCTACGACCCTGCCAATAAATTCAATCCGCCGTGCTACACCTACAGCGTGGCCATCGGCGGCGGACAAGGCATTCTTTACGGCTCGAATGTCACAAGCGATTGGGGCACGACCGACCGCATTTGCAACAACGTCTCGCGCTTTGTGGCGGACTACGCCGCTTGGAATTATTGCCCATGAAACCGCTGGCATTGAGATTTGAACCTGTAAGCAATCCTTACAAGTTCGACCGCGCCAAAGTGATTGCCGCGCCGGAACTGCAAACCGCAAGGCTGGCGATATGTGCGCCCTGCCAATTCAACGTCGGCGGGATGTGCAAACAATGTTGCGGCGGTGTTCCGATCCCGACGCTGGTGAATTTGACCGCCAGCCGTTGCGGGCGCGGGAAGTGGTAAAGTGGCGCGCTTACGGGCCGGATTCAAGTGTCCGCTGACTTAAACGGTTTTCAATAAGTGTCCCGCGCGTAGCGCCATTCCCGCACGGCACGAGTGCATTGACTGAGGAGCGTTATTAACGTGAATCGTCAACTTGCTAAAGCCTACCTACTCGCGGTTGTTCTAGCCGTCTGCGCGTTTTCCTCAAGCGCGCAGACGGTGAACGGCCTGTCCACCAATAATGTCATCGTCAACTTCGCTTCCTTCAACGCGCCGAGCAACACGGTGTCGAGCGTGACGGTGCAGGGCTGCTACTCATTCACTTACGGCGGCGTGTATTATTACAACGCGCCGGTGACGTTGGGGAAATACAATTATCCCGCCATCACGAACGGGTATGCAGTATTCACGAACCTGCTGTGCGGTGTGCCTTACACGTTGACGCTATCGGGCTATGCCACTTACACGACGAATTTCAATATTCCTTACACGGTCCAGCCGGATGGCAATAGTAACATCAGCGCGTTCACTTGGGTTGGGCAATATGTGCCGGCGCGGAGCACATTCACCTGGGCGAATCCGGCGATCACGAATTATCTGATCGGCGTGGGCGCCACCAACGTCGTGCCGACGAATGGCACAACGGTCATCATTGGCCAGACGTTGTATTTGAATACGAATTACGATGCCGGTGGATCGGCGGCGGCAGTGCAGTCGGGCGTGGTGAGTGGTTCGATTGTGGCGGCGATTGCGGTGAAGGCGACGAATGCGCCGGATGGCAATGTGTCCGCGTCGTTGAATCAATCCACAAATATCGCGCTGGTGGCCGCGCAAAAAGCCACGAATGGATTGCCCGCGAGTATTTGGACGCTCGGCACGGCTTCGGCGCAAAACACGAACGTCTTTCTTGGCACAAATTTCGCCGTGACCACGTTGAACGGATTGACGAATAATTTTTCCGTGGATTCGACTGGTAAAGGGACGCTGACGATTGGCAACACCAACTCCTCCTGCAACGTGGCGACGAATGCGCCGGACGGCAATGTGTCCGCGTCGTTGAATCAATCCACGAACATCGCGCTGGTGGCCGCACAGAATGCCACGAATGGATTGCCGTCGCGCGTTTGGACACTCGGCACGGCATCGGCTCAAAACACGAACGTCTTTCTCGGCACAAATTTCACCGTGACCACATTGAACGGATTGACGAATAATTTTTCCGTGGATTCGACTGGTAAAGGGACGCTGACGATTGGCAACACCAACTCCTCCTCCAACGTGGTGACGAATGGCTCTGCAAACAACACCTTACAAACCAATATGACTTTAGCAGGAAAGGACAATCAGACGCTTAACCAGAATGCGCTTATCGGCTCCGTTCACTCCACAGAGCAGATTGTCGTTGAGAATCAAAACTTAAAACCCTATATCGCTTTTGCGTCGTGTCTGAATAAATTAAACAATGGCAAGCTGACCATCCTTGAGCTTGGAGATTCGCTTGCTGGCGTCAATTATTACAACTCGGTTCCCAAAACCGTCATTGAATTACTCTGTAACTCCTATGGATGGGTGGGTGATTACTGCTGGCAACCAGACCAGCTTGGTGGGACGTTAGACACCGGAAGAACGACTTCGACAAATTATTGGTTTGGTGTCGGTGCTGGCGAGATTGACGCGGGTGACAACGCTGGAAATAATTCTTATTCGCAAGGAGCATATCAGTTCTTAGCTAGCACAAAGATTTGGCCGAATGCAAATCAAGCGAGTGTCATGTATATACAGCAGCCACTCGGCGGTTCAGTGTCTTTCTTTGATCGGCTGTATCGAGATGGCCGACGCATTGACTACGGTGGAATTAACGACTCAATTACAAGCCCAACATACACCATCTCGACATCGAACAACTTGCCTAATTTGATGGTGACAAACGTGGCTCTCGCGCCCAACTATTACTGGAATCCGGCCTACTACGAACCAAGCAGACATTCGATTCTTTTCAACTATGCCGGCGTTACTGGAACGAACGTCATCATCGGCGGCGGTTTTGAAAATACGTTGGCGACAAACGGAGTCAGAACATACTGGCTCGGAGATAATAGTGCGGCAGTTATGCCGGACGATGGTGGAAGCCTTTCTCCGCGCGACTGGGCGGCTCCAGCTCGCTGGACAAACTCTTCTGGTGTTAATCTACTCCACCAGTTTGCGAACATAGCGAAGCCAGATGTTATTATTTACATGGCGGCGGATTACTATGCACCAGGAGCGACCAATTTTAGCGACCTAACAAACTCACTCGCCACTTATCTTGGCAATAATGGCCTCGCCACGACGAATACAAAGGTGTTCGTTATTTCTCGTCCTGACCCAGGTGGTGCTTATCCGCCTACGACTTCTACTACCACCAACTCATTAAATATAAACAACCAAGCATTGCGCGTGGCCTGCGAAGCGAACGGCTGGTCTTATATTTCATTGCAAGAAAGCTACTCATCTGGATTATATGGAAATTATCCAAGTCAAGGCTTGGGAGTTGACCCATACAATCAGCCGGTCGGAATCATTAAAGATGGCGTCCATCCGTCAGACTGGGGTTCGTTCGTTATGGCGCTGGACGTTCTGAATCAACTCCACGTTCCATTGAAGTTTGACCCCACTTTCGACAATCCGAATATGTCGTATCAATACATCGCGAAGCCGTGGTATGTATTCACCCCAAGCAGTCAGGTTGCTGGCGGGGTTGATTACAGCGTGGCGAACACCGTTAAAGTGGCGGCTTCACCGGATGTTCTTCCGTTCGTGTTGGCAGGTGGAACGACCAACATAAACGAAGTGCGCGCACTTAATTTATTCTGCTCCCGCCTGCGTCAAAATAATTTATTTCCCGATGGGTCGTCACACCGCCTCGGCTTCTGGCCGATGCTCGGAGCCGGTGGCGAACGCACCGCGCGATTCAACTTGATGAACCCTTCGGTCAATTATCTTGGTATCTGTAATACTGTGGCGAATAACTCAACCTCGAATGACCCCGCTAGTTATTGGAGTTACACTGCGCAAGGAGTCAGACTAAACCAGCAGTTTAGTCCAGATAACTTTGTTACTGGTTTACGCCCAGCCGTTCGAGACGCGGTAGCACTAATACCCAACGGACCAGGCGGAACAGGGGACTCTATTAACTATAATATCATCAACTCAACTAACAGCGGATTCTTTATGGGAATCTACCGAACGACGACAAATGTTCCGACATCGGAGGGTTACTGGATGGCTGGATATAATTACTTCGAAGATACCATCTACTATACCAGCGGTTCAATGACTACTTGGTTTAGAGATGGCAACGCTAATTTTGGTTCGCTCGGCACTTATTATCCCTTCACGGGAGTAGTTGGCAGAAACATTTGGACAAACCAAGAATGCTTCTGGTTGAACAATACGAACTTTTACACCTACAATGGGAGCAGCTTCTCTGACTTAACCCACGAAATAACTTTCGCGCAATCTACTCAAAACGGCGGCGCGTGCATTTCGACTAACGCTATTATTTGGGCACTCGGCGTTTGCAGCGGCTATACCCAAAATGAATATACTAACCTGACCGCCATCGTCGCGCAGTTCGGCATTGATAAGACCAACGCAAACTTGAATGCAAACGCTTGCTTCAACGGTGTAAATAACAATCTAATTCCACCAGGGACTTATCGGAGTTATTCTACGAATGCCACGCTCGCGGCTGCTACGACGTTGGTTATTAACTTCACTCCGTTCGCGGACTCAACCACGAATTATTCGGTTACTTCGCCGAATGATTTAGTGGGTGCAACAGTGACCGCTCGCACGTCGTCAAATTTCACACTCACATTCACCGCCGCAACTTTAACCGCACAGACCATTGAGGGCGCAGTCATACACAAATAACCGCGCCAACGTGAATTTATGGATCAATCTCTAATCCAACGCTACCAATCCGGCGGTGACATCTATTTGTCCATCTTCGCGCAGCATGGCGCGGCGGCGGCCAACGCCGTTGCCAATGCCGCGCTGTCTGGTGACGAGCTTAAACAAATTTCAGAAAGCTAACGCATGAGCCACGAACATAATCTAGCGGTGATTGACGGGCGGTTGGATCAGACAGAAAAAAATCTTTCCAAGCTAACCGAAAATGTCATTGCGATCGCCACCAACGTCAATCTGCTCACGACGGCGGTGAAATTGATGGAGCAAAGCCAAAAGGCCGATGCCGAGGCATCGCGCAAGATTCCCGACCGTTTGTCAGCGTTGGAAGCCAACCAAAATACAATGCGTGGTGGCTGGATGGCGTTATGCGCCATCGGTAGTGTGGTCACAATCCTTTCCGCCGCCGTCGGTGCGCTCGCGGCGGTGTTGGCGTTGAAACATTAAGTAAAAGACGAAATCAAACGCGGGGCGCTTGATAAAATCGGCGAGATGTTGGCCGATGTGCTGGGGCATTGGCTAGGCAAGGTGGTCATGCTGGCGCTGGCCGGTGGGTTCATCGGCTGGCATGGCAACCACATTGAGTCCGGCGCGGTGGCGCAGGCTGGCGATAATCAATTGTGGGTGCGGACTAATTTCACCGCGCACACGGAACGCGAAAATGTCATCGCCGCGCGCGAGGCCTCGGATGTTTCGCTGTTAGAATTTGAAGTGGCGTGTCTCACCAAAGAAGTGCAACAACTGAAAGACCGAAAGAAATGAATATCATTCCTCAACTTGAACGCGAAGGCGGGCACATCGTCGTGCTGCTCCTGGTATTTCTCATTTGCATGGCCGTGACCGCATGGAATCCCGACAACTCGCTTGCGGCCAAAGCTGGCGATCTGGCGCTCGGCGCGCTCTTGCTGGCGATGAAAGGCAACGGCCAACCAAGTCCTACCGTCGTCACCACAACTTCTACCCCGCCACCGGCCGCGTGATATGTCCACGCCCGACCAACACCTCGCCGGCATGATTTTCCTGCTCGGCTTGGTTTTGTTCTGGTGGATGGTCAAAAACACACGGCCACGGATTTAGGCACGGATTGCCGCCTTCGCATTGACTATTCGGTTTTGGTGTAACCAACCAAAATTATGAATCGAGACAAACAATCATCGCGTCCTTACATCTTCGCCATCGCCCTGTTCGCCATTGCCGGGATAATCGCCCATTGCAACGTGGCGCACGCGCAGACCAATTCGCCTACGCCACCCGCTACGTTCGCCACGCAAGGCATCACCTTGCCGGCAAGCATCAGCCCGACCATTAGCGGCGGCGCCAAAGAAATCCTCAACGCTGCACTCGGCTCAACGAACTTCGCCGTGGCCATCGGCGGCGGACGCGGGATTCATGGCAACAACAATCTATTGTTTGCCGATTACCTTTACAACTTCGTCAACAACGGAACGCAGGTCGGTTTCTTGCTCGGCTACGATGAGATTGCGCATGGAGCACATTTCACCACGCAGAACATCAACTTTGTTAAAGGTGGCTTGAATGTGTCCACGCAAATCACGCCGTTGAGCGGTTGGGGTTTGACCAACTTTGTGCTCTCGCCGTTCGCCAGTGTGCTCATCACCACGAGCGGCGGGCAGGTGGGGCAAATCGTCGTGGCGGGTGCGGATTATCAAATCGGCATCGGCAAAGGTTGGGCGTTCAACATCGCGGGTTTCTACGAGAATCGCACCGGCGGCGATACGTCGGTGGATGGCGTATATCTCTGCGGCAGCATCGCCGTCAGCCGCAACTGGTGGTTCGGGGCTAAGTAACTGCGTTACGGCCACCATCCATTTGCCATGAAATTCAAAGCGTTTGTCTTTGCCGTGCTGCGCTTCGTGCCGGTGTTCATCTTGTGCGTGGTCGGTTGTGTGTCGGCGCTGTGCGGGGTGCGTTGGCTAGATCGCTGGTGCGAAAACACGTTGCACCATTACGAACTTTTAGCCTGACCAACATGGCGCGGCGCATCACCTGTTACGAATGTCTGCGGCAAGGCAAATTGTGTGAGTTTTGCCAGGAAGCCGTCCAACGTCACCTCACCACCAAATATCGGTTGCGCGAAACTAATCGGCAACGTCCCAAATCCAATGACCAAAGGGTTTCAAAACACTACGCTTGAAGTGCTCACCAGCAACGGGCTGGACGACATTCTGGAACAACCGCTCGTGTTTTATCGGCTGGATGGTTCGGTGCTGCGCGCGCCCATCGGCGGCACGACGGATGGCTTGAGCGTCCCGCGCTGTCTGCAAAACCTCATTCCCGCGACCGGCGGCGATTGGTTTAGCGGCGTGCTGCACGATTCCGCGTATCGCAACCAACTCCAAATCCTCTGCAAAGTGACGCATCACTGGACGCGCGCGAACTACACGCGAGCCGAGGCGGACGGCCTGATTTTGGAAGCCATGAAATCGCAGGGTGTATCATTTTTGATGCGCTGGACGATTTACCTGGCGTTGCGCGCGTTTGGTGGTTTCGCATTTCGCGCCGATCGCAAGAATTATCCGGTGAAGCCCGTGGTGCAATAGCAATTGCGTTGCGGCCACTTGACAAATCCGCATTGGAAACAATGACCACGGATTCTCTATTCGGCTCTGCCGTTGAATACAAAACCATTGTGGCTGATCCACCGTGGGCAGAAATGGGGGGGGGCAAAATCTGTCGGGGCGCGCAGAAACATTATCCCGTCGTGCGCGATGCCGATATGCTCGGCGTGATGCGCAATGCGCCGTGCTGGACGCCGGCGGCGGATGCTCATTTGTGGTTGTGGGTGACGAACAATCGCTTGCCGCTCGGACTGGAAATCATGGCGCAACTCGGATTTCGTTACATCACAAATTTGGTTTGGGTAAAAGACCGTTTCGGCATTGGCCAATACTTGCGCGGGCAGCACGAACTCTGTTTGCTCGGCGTGCGCGGACAAGCCATGTTGCCGCCGATTCGCAATGTGCCATCGGTGATTCACGCCAAGCGCACGGAACATTCCGCGAAACCAGCCGAAGCCTTTGATGTGTTCAACCGCGTTTCGCCGAATCATCCGCGACTGGAAATGTTCGCCCGCCAACCGCGCGACGGGTGGTCGGTGTGGGGGAATGAAGTGTAGCCATTTTGACTTTCCGTTGTTTTACGAATGCTCCTGATAGATGCCATCGCGGTCGTTGAGACGCAGAACCGCGTGGTCGCGGGCGATCACGGGCAGGCGTTCAGCCAATTCCAAATCCACAAGGAAGTGTGGCAGGATGTCCACCGCCGGTTCGGTCGGCCTACCTCCGCGCAATATGTGGATGTCGGCCGCAAATTCGCGGACATCGCCGGGGCTGACACCAATAGCATTTTGCGCGCGCGGAATTGCGCCACTTGCCACATCGTCATCATCGAGGAACGGTTGCTCGCCGCCAAATTGCCCGTCACGGCGGAAAACATTTACGCGGTGTGGAATCTTGGCTGGGACGGCTACAAACGGCGCGGGTTCAATCTGCGCGAATGTCCGCTCACCACGCGCAAGGGCGCGGCTACGGTGGCATTGCTGGCAAATCAAAGACTTTCCAATGACTCAAAAAGAACTTCAAGCGGACGCGCGGTTTCGGAAAAAGGTAAGCCAACTGGTGATGTTGGTGGAAAGGGAAAAACGTGAGGGCAAAATTGATTGGCATTCCCGCAATCATCTGGCCGGTGACGCGCATTGCGTGGCGACCGCGCTGGACAGCCTAAAAAAATCTGGCCGCTGATTTATGCCGATAAAGATTCACGAAATCGTGCGGGGCGATCTGCGGATGCGCATGGATGCGTTCCGCAAGACGATACCGAGCGGGCAGGGGTATGAGATTGAAGAATTGATTGACATTATTAAAGGTTCAAGCAGCCAACTCCGTAAAGTCATTACTTCTAACGGCTGGGGATTGCGTTTCAAAAATAACTCCGACCGCGATGCGTGGTTGCTGGTGAATCCGAAAGACCTCAAAAAATATGCCGATAAATCTTAACGAAAAACCCAAACCGCCCGGCACGGAATTGGAAAAGGATTTGCGCGGCGATTCCGGCACGCTGACCACACGCTCGGCCAATATCACCACGCTGGCGGCGGCGCTCAAATACTCCAAAGTGGATTTGACGGAATGGGAAGTGGAGCGGCACGTCATCAATTCGTGGGAAGTGACCTTGAGCGGTCATCGGTCCAGCACGCAAAAGGATTCCACTTACACGAATTATCAGGTGAAGGTGTGGTTGAAGCGCAAAGTGCCGACCTTGGCCGAGACGCACGCGGCGCAGTTCAATCGCCTTGTCGCCGCGCACAAACCGTTGAAATTTACCGTTCCGAAACGTCCACGCGGCGAATTCCTCTACGAACTCGGCATTTCGGATGTTCACCTCGGCAAATTGGCTTCCGGCAATGAAACTGGCTGGGTGAATTATGATTGCAAGATTGCCGCGCAGGAGTTTCGCACGGCCACGGATGCGTTGCTCGCCCGCGCGCCGAAGGGCACGGAAGAAATCGTCATCGTTTTCGGCAACGACCAGTTCAATGCCGACAACGAAGCCAGCCAGACCACCGCCGGCACGCCGCAAGATTGCGACGGGCGCTTTTCCAAGACCTATCGCCTCGGCTGCACGCTCTCGACCGAAGCCGTGGAAAAGGCTTTGACCATCGCGCCGGTCCGCGTTGTCATCTGTCCTGGCAATCACGATCATCTCACCAGTTTTCACCTCGGCGAATGGTTGCGCGCGTGGTTTCGCAATACGCCGCACGTCACCATCGAGAATAGTCCGGCGCCGCGCAAATATGTCCGCTACGGCGCGAATCTCATCGGCTACACGCACGGCGAACGCGGGAATGAATTGAAGATGTTGCCGAACCTAATGGCGAGCGAAATGCGCCACGTCTGGCATCAGGTGCGGCACACGGAATGGCGCGTCGGCCATTTCCATCAGCGCAAGGTGGTCGAGGTCGTCGGCACGGTGATCCGCACGTTAAGCGCGTTGTGTCCGCCGGATCATTGGCACGCGGCGAATGGTTACGTCGGCAACCTGCAAGGGGCGCAGGCGTTTAGCTGGCACAAGACGCGCGGGCTGGAAGAAACCTTTTGCCACAACATCACACCGGAGCCGGTGAAACGGTGATTGCATCACGGCCACCATGAAAAAACCCTTGCGCCAGATTCAGCCGAAGCCGTTTTTGACCATCATCAAACAAACCCCGCCGCGTGAATTGCTGAAAATCATGGCGCGGATTTTTAAGCGGCACGCCGCACCATTTGTTGAAACGGTTGAACAACCGGCCAATTATCCGATTTGGAAATGTTCAAAATGCGGCAGTGATAAAGGAACTTGGTTTAGCCGTTGTGAGCCAATGGGAAATTTCTGCGAAAATTGCGGCCACCCAGCCGATTGATTATGAGCGACATTGCCATGTGCCAGGATGCGAATTGCCCGATGCGGCGGTCCTGTTACCGATTCACCGCAAAACCTACGGAGATTTGGCAGACCTACGCCGATTTTCAACGTCCGCCGGATGCGGAGAAATGCGAGCAATACATTGACGACGACGATTGACCTATGGCCAAACCCACCAAAGCGGAGCAATTGAAAGCGGCGTTGGCGCGCGCGAAGATTCGCAACGAATTGGTGAATCGCGCCTTTGCCATTCTCAACGAGATGGCCGTGCCGGTCGCCGTGCTGATACCGGGCGAAAACTCCATCATCGTCACCGGCGAATGGGACAGCAAATTCGTCGTCATCGTGGAAGGCCACCAGAAAGTCTATACCAACGCCGAAGCGCGCCACGCGCTCGCCATGATCGAGGACTTCGCGGAATTCTCCATCACCTCGCGCACCAAAGTCTTGGAAGCCAAAATTGAAAAGGCCATCGAACACGGCGATTGGGGCAACGGCGATGGGGATGATGACGCGAAGGCTTGATGTCACAAAAAGTAGTCAGTATTTGTGAAATGCTGAAATGATGTAAAGCGTCAGAAAAGGTGAGTTGCTAGTTAAAGTGCCGATAATGCGTCATTTAAGACGCATTGACTCATCCGCGTTTTTACATAAGTCGGCACGCTCCGCTATTAACCTGCGGGCGCACCCGTTCGGCTACTCGGCCACACGACAAATCCGCAAAACGTATGGCGTCTCCGCTGCGGGAGATAGGATCAGCTTGGGAAAGCTGGTAACGGCAGATACGCCCATCTGGGCGGCATTGAAAGTCGGCCTCGCGCCGTGTGAGAATTAGCTACCTCCTAGATGCCGTTCGGGTGGGAAGATTTTAACAATTTGGTGGCTGCACCACTGACAGGGGCACGAATTACGGTGCAATGATGACGCGGTGAAAAATCCAAACTCACTTGCCACGGTAGCCGTCACAGACCACCAACCTTTTGGGCACGCACTGGTTTCGACAAGGTGCCGAGCAAAACTAATGCAAGTCGAGGATGTCTAGTTGGCCTCGTAAAACTCTCTAGGCAAAACTAAATGCTAACACTAAAACTGTTGCAATCGGTGATATGGCGATGAGTGTCGCTCAAGCGGATGCCGTGCTTGCTAAATTCGGCTATGTAGAAACGGTTGCGGATGCCATCGCCGCGTAAGTTTATGGCTGGTGGAGGCGGTCGAGAATAAGCGACGACCAATCGCTGAACTCTCAAAAAACTTGTGATTCATTAGTGAGCGACGTTCTTTGGACGCGGGTTCGATTCCCGCCGTGTCCACCAATTTAGCCGTGTCAGCGAGGCGTGGTCGAGTGGTCTAAGACACGCGACTCTACATCGCGGGGACGGTGGTTCAAATCCACCCGCCTCCTGACATGGCGATTTTCATTTTATGTCGGACGATGACACATACGGACTCGTGGAATGCGAATGTTGTCACGACCTGCACGACGTTTTTCAAATTCGCATCACCGAAGAAGGATTTTGTTACTGCGATAAGTGTCTTGCCGAAGCCGTGGTAATCTTGCCGACTCAAATATAGACCTTCTTTATCTGCTCGCGGACGTGCTCCGGCCTTTGCTTCGCGTAATGTTTCAACAACGTCTTGCCGCGATCCCGATGGCCGGCGGCATTGCTCGCGGCCAAAATGTCCACGCCACATTCCATCAAGCGCGTCAGGTGCAAGTGCCGCATATAATACGGACTCATGCGCGTCAATTCCAGCTTGCGGCACACGGTCGCCAGCGCCTTCTTGGGCGATTTCTTGAGCGCGGCAATCACGCCCGGCAAATCCGCTTCAAACAATTCCACAGCCTGTTCAATCAATTGAATCGTGCGCGGCTCGCCATTCTTCGTCACGCGCGCCGTCAACGTGCGATTCACCGCGTCGTAATCAGCGGCATCGAGATTGCGCGCTTCCTTGGGCCGCAACCCCGTGAACGCCAGCGCGCGGAGCGATAACGCCGCATATTTGCGCTTGGGATGATTGTCCAGCGCGTGCAACATGGCGGTGAACTGTTCGCGCGTGGGAATCACCTTTTCCTTCACCGTCACCCGCGCCGCCTCGATCTGACGCAAGGGATTGATCTGAATTTCGTCCGCATCAATCGCCACCTCAAAAATCCCGCGCAACGTCTGCAATTGACCATTGAACTGCACGGAAGAATACTTCGTGCGCGCACGCATCGCCCATTCCGTGCAAGTCTCCGGTTTCACGGCCGCAATGCGCGTCTCATCAAAGTTCGGCCACAACCCGCGAATCGCTTCAATCGTCCATTCGCGATAGCCAATCGAACTTTCTTTCAGCAACTTCCCTTTGCGACCGAGCCGCCGTTTTTTGTCCAGGTAAATAGCCGCGCCCTCGGCCAGCGTCAATTTCCCGCCATGCAACCGCCCCGCCGAAGCGCGCAACCGAGCCAGCGTCATGGGCAACCGCAAGCGCGCCACGGATAGCAAATCCGTCTTGAGCGACTTCGCTTTACGACCCGCCGCGCCCACGCGCGCCCGAACGTAATAAATGCCCGAAGCCTCATTGCGAATGAGATTCGGGAATTGAGTTTTGGCAAAACCTTTCATTTTACAACTAGATTCCAGTCCGTAGAGTTTGTCCAGCCGTTATTATCGCGGATGTGCTTAGCGATTTTCAACTTGGTTTTCCGGTCAAGAATTCCAGAAACATGAATACCAGAAAACTCGCAACCGCAATCACAGCCGGACCGCCAGCAATGGATTTCCACCTTAAAATTTTCGGGATTATGCACTTCACAAACGTAATTAAGCCTTTTTAAGAGCCAGCATCTTTTCTTTGAATTTTTCAATCGGATGCAACGTGCTTTTACGCTTTGTGAGTTTGAAACTGGAATTTTGCCCGCGCCCCATTGAAACGAGATTGCCAGCCTTGCCAGTTACAAGTTCTGATTTGGAAAAAATATCAAAGACGATTTCGGCGGGAGCAACACCAAGGCATAAAATCCAGTCGTATTTGTAATCATACCGGATGTGGTTGAACTGGAAATTTCCATTGATGTCCTCTGTTGCCATTTTAACCTCAAAGTCCGCGCCGTTTATTTGCACGTCGTAATCACCAAGACGGCTTGCCCTGTCGGTAACGGTCATTCCCAATTCCTTGGAATAGCGGGTTATGAAAAGTTCGCCCAAGTCTCCCTTGGTCGAGTTCGCCATGATTTTAATTAGCAGCAATGGCTGATTATCCCATTTACCGGGAACGGTTTTTTCTTTGGCGATTTGCAGCAGCAGGTTTAGCGCGTTACACATCTACAAGCCCTCCATCGGTTAGGGTTTTCCGAATGTGGCACATACTGATATGCCGACAGTTGTGAGCCGCAAGATTGCTGTATTTTCGCCAGTCTGTCTGCCTTAAAATTTCCAGCACTTTTTTTCTTTCGGATTTGATGACGATGCCATAGCCGCAAACGTATTTCACTTCATCGAATGTTTTAACAAGGCTTGGCGGGTCTTTGTAAAATGTGCGCTGCAAAAAGAAATCGGCCTCATGCAACCGCGTCTGACCGCAGAGACGTTCTTTCCGCATATCCACTGTGAACAAATCAATATATTGGTCGCAAGTTTCCGGCTTGGTCTTTATGTCCGCGCCGTTGCGTGACCATATCTGCCAAAGCGCATTTACCTTTACGCCCTTGCCGTTAATGTCAACAAAGCTGTCAGCAGGCAACGGAGACGAATGGACAAGGCGAAGCCCCTTAACTCTGTCCTGCAAATTACTTTTGCCGATGCTCTGAAATCCGGCTGGCAAAATAAATCCGACGTGGTCTGAAAACAACGCTGCATGGTTAAGGAAAACCAAAGCCAGCCAGCCACGATACCCAAATGGCGGGTTTCCGATGCAGGCATAGTTGCATCCGTTTTTCTTTGGCAACCAAGACAAAAAATCGTCCTGAATAAATTCTGGCCGGAATTTTACTATGTCAATTCCGATGCGCTTTTTGTCCGGCAACAAATCATAAAACGCGCACAGTCCGGCGGATGGCTCGACAAACTTGTATGTGTCCAGCTTCTCACCGTGCGCTTTGATATGGTTTTGAAACGATTCCCAACAGAATTTTGCAACTTCTGGCCGCGTGAAAAACTGGTCAAGTTCCACTTCGTCAATTTTAACCCAGTCAGGGATATAATCGCTTTTTTGCCATGACTTGTTTCGGATTCCCAAAGCGTATTTGTGCTTTGAATCATCTTGATTCGAACGCGATTTTCCGATGCCTATGTTTTCGGGATTCACCAAAACCACGCGCCGCATTAGGTCGTCAAACGGAAGTGTCAGGGATTTTTGTAACATTGGTTTTCTCCAGTTTAATTTGCTGGCTGGTTATACATCAAACGTTTTCCTTCAATTCTTTGAAGGCCGTTAATTGTCCGCGCTCCGTCAGTCATTTCGCGGCAGTTGTGGCGGTGGTCAAACTCCGCGAGATAAAGCGGCAAGTGTTGTTCGCTGACATGATGGAATGTCCCCATGACTCCGCGTTTCAACAGCGAGAAAAATCCTTCGACTCCGTTTGTGTGCGCCAGTCCGCGAACGTATTCACGCGCCGAATGTTTCACGGCTTGGTGAGAAGCAAAATCTTTTGCCGCGCCGCGATAGGCGTAAAAGTCATCCGTCATGATCGTTGCGGATTGATGGATGTTCGCCTTCAAAACTTCTTTCAGATTTTTACCAGTGACGCGCTTCATCACTTGCGAGCGGACACGCCCGCCGCGCTCGACAAGCGAAACGACTGGAACTTTGTTGCCCATGAAGTGACGGCCTTTGCCGCGTGTTTTCCCGCCAACGTAAGTTTCGTCAACTTCCACCGTGCCGCCAAGTTTGAAGTCCACAGTGGGTTCTTTCAGCGTATGCCGAATCCTGTGCATCATAAACAATGCCGTGCGGTAGCTGCCCAAACCGAGTATGCGCTGAATTTGTAGCGAGCTAATCCCTTTTTTGGAAGATGAAATCAGATGCCATGCAACAAGCCATTTGCGGAGCGGGATATGCGAATCTTCAAAAATTGTTCCGACTGTGCAAGTGAACTGTTTTTTGCACTCGCCGCACGAATAAAGTCCGGCTCGGATTTTCCGCTTTTCATCCGGCTTTATTTTCCAAATGCGGCTGGCATCGGCACTTTTGCAATGCGGGCAAACAATTCCGTTCGGCCAGCGGATTGCTTCCAAATATGCGCGGGCGGTTTCATCGGTTGAATACCTCTGCATGATTTGGTCTAGCGTTAATTCATCAGCTACCATTGGCGATTTATCTTTCATGCCATCAATTTAGCACTTATTCAACGTTTGTGAAGTGCATAATCCCGAAAATTTTCACCGTGAATCAAACCGCACGGGCAACTGCCATCGTAGGGTTCTTCGCCATTTGCCCCGTCCGCCAAACTCATCGGCCAATCATTTTTGAGCAATTCATCTGATGAGTGTTGTTTCATGGCAAGGTGGTATCAGGTAGGGGGTAAAAAGTGGGGGTATATTTTATTGAACGTGTTATTAAGCTAATAAAATCAACCGATTCACAGACGGGTAAATAATTTACAAAACTATTGCTCTACCACTGAGCTACGCTGGCTTTTGTTGGGTTTTCAATGTTTCCGCAGGGTTCGTTATGGTTGCGGTGGCATTGATTCGGACTAAAGTTGCCCACTTCGGACACTTTTTGACCCCGATTGGGGGTATAGGTGGGGGTATATTTTTTCAACGCGGTTTTCATTTTTCGGTGGCGTCGGTTTGTAGTTCTTGGCTCACGCGAAAACCTTCGTGCCGCCATTTGCCGGTGGGACGTTCGACGATGTAATGTTCGCCATCGCTCCACACCAGATGCCAGCCATCGGCGCCGAGGCGGTCTAGGATGCTGGTGACTTCAAAGGCAGATTCGGTTGCGCTGTCCGTTCCGCGCAGGGTGCCGTTAATGAAGGTGTAATCCGTAAAGCGCAGGACGGTGACATACGTTTTGCCGGCGCGGTCGGTGAAATAATGGCTGTAATGGAAATCACTGATTTGATACATCGGCGCGGCGGGCGCGGGACGATGCCACAAGGCCAGCAATAGGATCACAATGCCGAGCAGTAACCCGGTTTGTAACCACGCTGGCAAGCTGGCAGTTTTCATAACGATTTTATCTTTTTTAACAATTTTTGCTTTTTTGCATTGTTAAATTTTTTAACGGTGGCATAAAGTTGTCAGGTTCCTCACCGACAAAGTTTTAACAACAAATATAAAGGATTTTGTTATGTGGAATGCTTTGAAACGGATTTCTTCCGGTGCTTCGCCAGATAAGTTACTGGCTTTAGCGGATGAATTGGCTTTGGCGGTGCGGGTTTTAAGAGTCCTAGCTCACCAGCGGCGGCTTGAACAATCTCGCGCGCTTCGTCCGAGGGCGCGACGGCAACGGGCGAATTTGAATTAGGTTGATTGTTTAAGTTTTCCGCTGACGCAATCGGTATTTTAACGCCGAGCGCACCCAGCATGGCCAATACGCCCGCGTTTTGTTGGATTTCTGCCAGCAATAATGCGCGAGATTCCGGCGAGGTCGCGGCACGATAAATCGCCATTTCCACAAAATCTGCCGAACTAAACTCAACGCCGAGAAGCGCGCGTTGCACGCCCGTTTCAATCTCAATAAGCCGTTTTACCACGGATGGCACGCGCACGGTTAAGTGTTCTTTCGCTTTTTTTACTAACATCGCAATAATAATAATTCCTTTTTTTTACTATATCAAGATAGCACTTCGTAACACACGCGCAAGTTAAATCTGAAAATAGTTCTTGAACACGTTATACGTTCTGTGTCACAGTCTGGCCACGATATGACACACGGCATTCAAAAGTCCGCTGCAAAATCTAAACCAACCGGTAAGGCGCACGTCACCTTTCGCGCATCCGGCCCCATCCGCGCCATCATCGCGAACGAGATGCGTTCCGATAAAAACAAGACGCGCGTGATTGAAAAACTTATCGCCGCCGGCGCCAAGGTGAAATACCCGAAGTTGGTGGAGCGGTTCAACATTCTGCAAGAGGAAGCCGCCTGATTTATGCACCACGTCGCACGTTCTACTCGCGTTGGGGAATTGCCGGCGACGTTCACCGGCGCGGATGGTCTGACCAACGGGCAGGAGCGCAAACGGTTGACGGCGGTGGTCAAAAAGATTGCGCCGCCGTTGATGGCGTCCGGCCGCTGGGAACGGGCGAAGGTGGCGTGGAAGAAATACATGGGCGGCAATTTCTCCCTGCGCGCGGCGATTCTGGTGAGCAAAGATTATGCGGAGGAGTTCGCGCGGTTCCGCCAGCAGGGAGTTCAGTTTTAACCACGGATGGACACAGAATAACACGGATAAAAACAATTAACCAAAAACGAATATGCCTACCAAAACGATGAATGATTATTTCCATCATGCCGACCACGAACGCGAGTTGGTGCGGCACAGCGGGATTCGCGAGTTGAACCAACGCGAGTTGGCGGCGTGGGTGCGGGTGATTGCGCTGTTGATTCTCGGCGCGTTGCTCGTCGGGCTGGCGTTGGAGTGCAACCAATTATTCAACTGATTATGGCGACGACGTTACAAGACCCAATTGAAGGTGCGCTGGAACATTTGGAGCGCGGCGAAACGCACGCGGCGCATTTGATTCTGGCGAATGAATTGAACAAGAACATCCACGATCACCAGCTTTGTCGCTTGGCAAACATGATTGTGCCGTGCGCGATGGTGGAGGAGGCCAAGGTGGAATTGCGCCGGCTGCTTGGTCAACGGTTGGTGGAACGCCACCTGGCGGTGGGAAATTAGACACGGATGTTTATGGACGCGATTCAACAAGATTTTTTTGACCCGGCGAGCGCGCAGAAGTTTGAGGCGTGGAAGCTGACGAATGGCGGGCGGCAGTTGTTGAATTGGATTTATCGGGATGCGGCGCAGTTCGCGGCGCGGTATCTGCGCACCGGCCAGCGGGTGAGTATGGATTATCTCTACCATCGCCAGCGGGATCGGTTGCGGGCGATTCAATTGCGGTTGGCGCGGTCGGGTTGCGCGTTGCCGAAGGTGGGCGGGTATCGGTTGAACGACCATTTCACGGCCTACATCGCGCGGCACATCATGGACCGGCGACCGGATTGGCAGGGGATGTTTGAGACGCGCGAGGTGGGCAAACCAAAACTGGTGAAGCGCACGACGATTGTGAAGGAAGAAGTGTTGGCGGCGTAATGACTATGGCGAATTTCATCATCATTTATCGGAATTTGCCGATGCGCGTGCAGTTCGCGGGACGGTTGCCGAGCAAGGCGGTGCCGACGGAGCGGGCGTTGGCCACGGGATTTGCCACGGGTGCGGATGCGTGGGAAACGGCGCTGACGTTGAAACTGGAATCTGAGTTTGTGTTGATTGAACCGAAATAATTTTATGGCGAGCAATTCTAAATGTGTGCCGGTGACATTCATTGAACCGTTGCGGTTGCGGGATGCGGAGTTCCGGGCGCGCGCCGGCTACGCGCACGCGACGGATGCGGCCTGGGATAAATTCCGCTGGCGACTGACGCGCACGCACGGGATCAAAGCCATCGGCGGAACTTTTGCGCTCAAAGACGTGGACCGCGCGTTGATGAGTGAAAGGGAATTGGTGGTTTAACGATGAAAGCTGAGCCACCGTGGAACCGAATCTATGAATAACCCGAACCTTCCCGAACAACTGCCAGCGCCAACCACGGTTGGCTCCGGCGACTGG
>Ga0214206_1000087_pt1 | contig 24913 bp, 27 predicted proteins | sample TroBogEpilimnion_26_FD_153044 | JGI IMG/M metagenome (GOLD analysis project Ga0214206, IMG submission 153044) | Freshwater microbial communities from Trout Bog Lake, WI - 07JUL2009 epilimnion | ecosystem: Environmental > Aquatic > Freshwater > Lake > Epilimnion/Euphotic zone | place: Trout Bog...
GCTGCATTAGAACTTATCCAACTATTTTGAGTGGTATCAATTCCTTGAATTACTATTGTATTAGCAGATGCAGTATTTGCAACATTGAATGCTGCTTGAACGTAGCCGTTACTTACTGCTGATCTTTGAATTGTGCCATCACCAAAAGTCAGGTATGATGATGTGTTTAGGGTAATACTACTTGTAGTGACCCATGCTGTAACATCATTTGCAAGTGTTCCACCTACAACAAACACGATGTTTGCATTAGCACTTGTTGTACCAAGAATCAGATTACCTTGATAACCGCTTGTTGTTGGTCCTGCAACATACAGATAACCATCATATGGTCGATATGCTGAGAAAGTTGGATCAGAATAAGAAGGATTGTTGATACCTAAATCGATGTAGCTATTTGCATCTGTACCATCACTCGTTGTTGCAACATAGTCAACAGAACCAGTTCTACCAAAATTCTGCATATTTGTTTGCAAAAATCCTGCTGTATTACCTGAAAACTGTGCAATAACGTTAGCTAATGTAATTGCATTATTACCAACAACCAAAGAGTTATTTGAATATAAACCTGTAGCGAGTGTTGTAGCAGTTATTTTTCCAGTTGTCGGAGTACCCGATGAGAGATCAACTGCAACAAGCAAAGTATTTGCTGTATTAGAGTTAAGCTGCGGTATAGTATTTAATTCAGAAATTTTTACTGTTGACATTGTTTACCCCAATAGGATAGTTCTACCATCTTCCGTTGTTAATGTTCTACCATCTTCAGTAGTCAACTCAGCAATATATATTGTTCCGAGAGGACCATAAATTTTTACACTCGATGTACTAAATGTTCTGCTGACCGACAAGAGTGAATTTGATGTTGTTGATGTAATGGCAGTATTTACTGTGATTGTTCCAGCAACAGGATTTACACCCATTACTGCAACACCATAAGTGTTTGATCCTAATTTTACCGTATCACCAGGATACACAATATCATAAAGTGGATATGCAGTATTGCTATAGTTCTTGTTATTGACAATATCATATGCACCAGTCAGTGACAGGATATTTATCACGTTTATACCAGAGTTTGCACTCACCCAAGCAACATTAGGATATGTCAACCAAGTATTTGAAGCAACAGTGACAGTATTTAATGTTGGATTTATTGAAACAACTTCTGAACGTACATTAGGACCATTTGTAGGTGTAATTTCAATGATGCTATTTGAAAAGACTACATTAGCAAGATTTACACCTGTACCAAGACTCTTGAAGTTTATTATATTGTTGCTTTTTGTGGTGAAATCTGTAGTAATTGTAACATATGCACCTGTGCTAGGAAAATAATGTGCTAATGTTGTCCCAATATACACCGCATCGACAGAATGAAAATCATATTCGACGTTAGCTTTCAGTGCAAAACGACCTAAAACTTTCATTCCAGCAGGATGTATAAGATTTAGAAGTACATCTCTGTACTTTGCAATTTCTTTTTCTACAGTAATTTCATAAGTGTAATTATTGTATGTGTCACTCTGTAGAACATCAAATGAACTTGGCTGACCTCTTGTATTCAGATATTGCCCTTGACCAAGAGTAAGACCATTCAAAAATGTAGCAGTAGCTTTTGCTGATCCGTCACCGTAATTTCTGATACCGTTTGCATTATATGTACTATCATATGCGTAGTTTGCCATTGTCAGTGTTATCGATTTACCATTGACAAGTAACGAAGATGCTGGTACAGGATTTGAATTGTAATTATATACTCTCAGAACATATACTGATTGTGTTGGATCACTATTTGGAACCAATAAAGTTATTGAATAGACATAAGAATTATATGTTGATGTTGCATATGATGCGCCTTGATACAGTATATCTCCATTTTGTGGAAGATTTGATATTGAAACATTTTTGACAAGAATGTCTTGTACCTTCAATGATACATTCGCAGAAGAAATGTAATCTTGCCCAGGTGTTAGTAAATTGATTGTTTGGATAGCACCAGTCTGGTTCACTGAAAGAGTGAATGTGGCACCATCTCCAAGAATGCTTGGAACGCTCAAGGATGCACCAGATGCTTGTACATTTGCGGAGCTAACTGTCACATTAGGCAATGCACTGGATCTATATCCCATACCACCCAAAGGATAACTGTGTGTCGCTACAGATGATGTGTACACATAAGCCACATTTGTAATTGCGCCTGTAGCGGAAACAGTAGTTACGATTGCATTTGCACCATAACCTGAGCCACCAGTGAATACAATCTGATCATTTGCTCTATAGCCGGTTCCAGCATTTACAATCTGAATTGGTGCTAATATTCCCAGTGATGAAAGGTACGCAGTATTGATTGCAGTATTTGCATTATCAGTAGTTATCAGAGATGCTGCTGTAACTTGTGGCACTTGTGTGATACCACTACCAAAATTGGTCAAAAGTACCGATGAAATTGGATATGCATTGAATGCTATGAAACTGAATGCATTCGCTAAAGAAGCATTTACATTTGCAGAAGTATTAGCAGAGAAAAATGAATATCTGTTATTACCAATTGGTACATTTTGTGCTGCTGCAATACTGTTTACTGGCACCATTGTCACATTTGCAGTATTTGATGCTGCTGGATTTATAGATGCAACATATGCTGTTGCGGTAGTACCATTTACAATATTGATTGTTGTATTAGGGCTTAATCTGTAACCTTGACCACCATTTATTACATTGATTGCTTGAATAGAACCAGCAGTTGTTGTTCCAACGGCAGCAGTAGCTCCAATAGGATTTGAAATATTTGCATTCAACCCACCATAAATGACCACTGGATCATTTGGTTGATACAACAAACCTCTATTATTTGGATCAATATTTACTTGACCAATCTGCCCTACAACCTTTGCTCTCAATACATTACCATTGATTAATAAGTCTTGATTGTTGGTATCTTTGATTCTTACATATTCACCTGATTGAAACTGTCTCTCTATATTTGAAATGAACAGTTGTATTTTTGAATCAGATTTGGTAACATTTTCGATTGTAGCAAATGATTTAGATGTTTCACCAAAAACAATATAGTTCTTGGTGTTTAGAAAATTTGTGTCTGTTGTCGAAAGATTTAGGCTTTTTGGTACATACCAAATACCATCTGATGCTCGTAGAACTGCATCTTTAGTATTGAATAATTCAACATCAGTGCCATATAAAATTCTAAACAAGAATGCATATGATGCTGGTGTACCTTTGCTTTGATACAGTTCTTTTGCAATCTTGATTACTTTTCTTTTGTCTGCCAGTATATTTTGTGGAAAATATGACATGAAATCATTCACAAAATACTGCAAGAATTGTTCTGATGTTGTGTCAACATCAATATTCGTCAATATACTTTTTGTAACATCCAATACATTGTTTTGTTGTTCCAACCATTCATAGTATGCCTGAAGAAAAAGAACAAAATTTCCATACGCAGGATCTTCACTAATAAATTTAGGAAGTTGGTATGGAACAAGTAGCGAAGTTTTTTGATTACTTTGTATCATTTACTTAATTTTTCTTTGCATTGACGGTTACATTAACTGCCACAGAATCATAAGGATCAATTGATATGATATTATTGAACGTCGATGATATCAAAGTTGTTGTAGGTTTAACAGAAACCGTCAACTCACCTAAATCATTATCAACTGATACTGGTGAAATATTAGTCAATGTTACTACACCATTCAAGTAATCAATTGTTCCAGCACTATTTGAAAGTATGACTTTACCTTTTGTTGGATCATTGTAATAACTTCTGATAGTGCCGTATTGGCCCTGTAAGTTGACTACGACTGATGCACCAGTTCCTGAAGTATCTCCTGTAACAGGTACAACTGTTGCTATCGCTGTTGTATATCCTACACCTGCATTAGTTACGGTAATGCTGTTTAATGCTCCATTTACGATAGTTGCAGTTGCAGTGGCGCCAGTACCATCACCATCGATGACAACGCTTGGAGTGCTTGTATAATTGTATCCTTGCGTAACGATTGATATTGATTCTACACCATTAGTTGTTGTTGGCACTTCTTCAAAATATACACCAGAGATTGTATTTGCTGAATTATTTGGATTAACAATTGAAATATCAGGATATGTTGTCAATGAACTTCCATACAAACCACGTTGCAGTGGTGTGTTATAATACATGTTGTATGTAGAACTCTGATTCAATAAAGGATAAATTTTCTTTTGAATGTTGATAGTAAAATCTGAAGAAACTATAGAACTATCGGTTGAATTGATTGCACTCAACAAATCATATGAACTGAATGTTGAATTGAATGTGTTCAAATTATTCAATGAATAAGCATAAATTGAATTCTGAATTGCTGTTTGCAATGAACTTGCTGATAGATTTGTTTGTGATGTTTGATAAATTACATCTGCATTCACTTGAATGAATGTATAGTTTGGATCAATAATCGTAGGTTCTAAAGTTATCACACTGATAGGTTTGATTACCTGCTCAAGGATAAGATTCTTTTGTGCTGTTGTTAAGTTGTATGCACCTGCTGGTTTCAGTGAAATGAATACTTGCCCATAAACTGGAGGATTGTTTTCTTCTCCGCCCCAAACCGAAACAGCATCAAAAGGTATACCTAAATTGTTTTGTTGAATCGCAGTAATGTAATCATTCTTGCTTACTGCACGACCTTGGGCTGCAAAAGCCTTAGGTGCTTGAAATTTGATAGAGTCTATTGATTCTTTGTCTGTTCCCTGAGATGCTTGCTGGTAAGTGGTCACAACTTGCCCTGTACCACCAACGGAATCCATAATAACAAAGCTATTGGCTAAACCGCCGGCTGAACCTTTTGTTGAAATATAAGTTACATTGACAATATTTTGGTCAGATAATTGATTACCTAAAACACCATCTCCAAAGTATATTTGATAGTTACCATCAATAGCTTCTTGAAGGAAATATACAGTTGATGTTGAATCTAATGCAAGATAATCTGTAGTTGGAGTGTATACTTGTACACTGCTGTTTGAAATTGATTGTTGAACAGTAACATAAAGTGTAGTAGTATCAATATTTGGATCAGGAATTTCAAAGATGCAACTTGGATTTGTTGTTGTATCTACAGTAAACTTGTAAGACTGTTTTGTTCCTTGTTTGATCTCTATTGCATTGAAATTTGCTTGCCCATTGACTACTGGAGCAGTTGTGGTTTCTGTTGTCACATAGTTGTAGTTGATACCATTGATAGCTTCAGACAAGAAGTTGGTATACTGTGGAAGAGTCAATGTCGATGTACTTACGCCACTGAATGCAATATTGATAAGTGCAGTAGCACCAATTGCAGAAAGTGGAACATAATTCATGAGTTTTGCGTGTGAGATGACCGATGATCTTTGCAACGCAGAATCAAGAAACATTTCATTTGAAACCATGTTCAAATAGAAACTGTTGTACATTGTATTGTATGCAAGAACGTCCAGCAAAGTGGACATTGCTGAACCAGTGAAATTGTAATCTTTAAAGGTGTTCTGTGATTGCAGATAATTGATAAAATTCTGCTTGATACCCGAAAAATCTAAACTAGCGACTTGAATGTTGGTATTAGATGCCATTATCTGGACCTTTGAAGAAGAAGATTTACATTTGTTGCCTGTGTATTATTACCAATGTATACACTCAAAAATACACTAAACCCATTACCATCATTAGTTACTGTTACCTGTATTGTATTGATTGACACTCTTGGTTCAAAGTTAGTCAAAACATTTCTAATTTCATCTGCAATAATGCTTGCAGTAATTTGTGTTGCTGGTTCAAACAATAGTGCATTCAGATTAGAACCAACTGTTGGTTGAAATGGTCTTTCATAAAAGTTAGTCAATAACAGATTTCTTACGGAAGAAACGACTGCTTGGTCATCATAACGCAAAGCAACATCTCCACTGCCTGGCAGTTTATTGAATGTCAGGTCTAAATCTGAGTATATTTTCTGTAAATTTGCCATGTGATATTTATGAGTTTAGTTTAGCAACAAATGCTGGTGTCCCTATCACATTTTTAATTAAATAATTACTTGTTCCACCCATGTTGTTGAATTGCATCAAGAAACCATAATCTTGTGACACTTGTACTGAATTTTGATAGAAAGACCAATCTGCTGTTCGTCTGGTATCTAATATGGATGCAGTATTTGTACAATAGTTTGTGATGTTCACGATTTCTGAATTTGAAATATTGGGTATAGCATTAGCTGTCATTTCTGTTGCATAATATGTCAATTGTATGGTGTTAGCTTGCAGAATATCTGGTATGAATAGACTTGTAAAGCTACCGAGAATTGGTGTAGTATCTGTCAGTGTATTTGCACCATCAGTCTTTGAAATTGTCAGAAAGTTTTGCAATCCTATTGATGATGCTGTACTATAAGATGGAACATTTGGATTTGAAACAGTAGTAATACCTGAAATATTATCTGTATGTGACTTGAAACTATTCAAAGAGATGATGAGGTTGTTTCCTGCATTAGCTAATGATGCATAATTATTACTATTAGCCGATATTGCTGCATTCACAATTGTGATAGTAGAACTCAACATACTAGCTAAATTGCTTGCTGTTGGATTATACAGATAGTTTGTCTTTACAATACCTCCAGCCGCAAGGTCTGTTTTCAACCAATTGGAAACTGGAGGTGTACTGTTGGCTATAGTAGCCATTGTATTTGCTGCACCTGAACTTGGATTGGCAGCATTTCCAAAACGTTTAGTATCAAAATTGTAACCTAAGCGTGAATAAACTGTTGTCATAATATAATCCTAAGGAAGAGGCATCATTGGTATTGGTGTTGACGTTGGTCCAGTTGGAGCAATATGTATATGACTGTCAAAGACTGATCGGACCAAAGGTACGCCACCCATTGGGTCTAAAAGCATAGAACCATATGTCATCGTAGAACCGATAATTAGAGGAGAAATAACATCCATCGATGACATGATGGAACCAGGAGAAGCAATTGGTAAACCAGCAGAAACACCTCCCGTTAGTGTGACAAAACCCAATATACCTGCACTCATTCCTGTTGCTGCATCAACTCGACCAGTTGAAGTGATCTGATCAGCAGTGATTGATCCTTTTACCTCAACATCAGAATTCATCATTACATGATCACCTGCTTGAATGTTCAAACTTCCTGTTGCAGATGCGCCGGCAGAAATTGACATATCACCTAGACATGTAATACGGGCTAATCCTTCTATGGTTTGTGAGAAATTGCCTTTGATATGTTGTTCTACATTCCCATCAATTTCTTCAATTTTATCGCCTTTCACATTCAAATATGCGTCACCATATACAGTAATGTTAAGTTTCTTTGCTTTATTACCATCATCAATACCAATTTGAATATTGTTATCACCTAAAACAATATGATATCCATCACCAAAAATCTTATGCACCTCATCGCCGTTTGGATGCATCTCAATGAAAGTGTTTGATCTATGTTGAAGTCTGATTCTTTCGCGTGTTGGAGTGTCATCCATCTCAAGTGAATGACCTCCCTTTGTGTGTGCTATTACATTGTTGTATGGATAAATTGGTGGATAATCAGTGTTTGCTGCTGATTCTGGTTCTGTCCATGCAGTTACGAAACTTGGTTTATCTGACATTATATAATCCTAGGGCATTGGTGCTGGTTGTCCAGCATTGGCAATATAACTATTATTGTTTGATGACCAGCTACTTATAACATCTGATATACTATTTGCAGAAGTAGAATTTGGTGAACCTATTACATTGATAACACTACCAGGTAATGAATTATTTACACTTGATATTGATGATTGTAGTTGTGATATGTTTTGTGTAACAGAAGTTGAAAATTGTTGAGCAAGTATTTGTGCTTGACCAACTGTTTGATTCTGTAAGTTTGCGGGCAAAGTCTGTAATGAAGTTGCAATTGATTTGAATGAGTTTTGAAAATTTGCTAAACAATTTTGAAGTAGTTGTTTAATTTTATCAGGTAAACTTTTGATCCAATTGATTAATTGAATGATTTGTTGTGCAAGAAATACCCATGTCAATACATCTTCTACTTGTTGTGCTGCCCATTTTATCCAATAATTTATCTCTCTCAAGTATTTTTTTGCAATTGTTATATTTAAAGAAAATTGCCCTGATGGATCAAAACTTAATGCCGTAATAATTGTATTGATTACGGCTCTCAATTCTTTCATCGCAGCCTGTGTTAATTGAGCGAGTTTAGCGGCCGCAGCCAGTTTTGCATTAGAGATTGCTTGCATCAACGCTGCATCTGGTAAAACAAAACCACCCAAATCAAAGTTGACACCAAAAATAAACTTGAAATCACAAACGTGTGATAGTTGACCATTCATTGCATTGATAGCTGAACCTGGAAGATAACCTCTAGATAATTGTGAGGTTGTTTGTACGCCAGGTTTATCAAATAGTGCTGAATAAGGTGAACCAGGTGGAAATACCGCTACAATCGACCCATTAATTATTTCAGTGTTAGCCAAATTGACTGAATTGACAGTAATTCCTGTAGTTAATGAGTTTGATGATGGCATTGTATAACCTATTGTGTTTTAGAAAAGAATGCAGGTATTCTTCCTAGCATCATTGGAAATTGTCCACTTTCTCCGTCCATAAAGAAACCTAGTACCCATTCTTTTAATTCTGGTGGAGAGAAACTATTTGGATTATTTAGTGGGTAAACCGCTTGCGCCCAAGGTAGTTCTACATCAGGTATCGTATCTGCGTGCCAGCCAAAAATTCTTACCTGACAACGACCAATGCCCAATGAATCAGCATTGTTGACAACTTCACCTACCCACCATACAAAACCATTAAGCCCTGCAAAATTATTTACTGTTTTCATGATTATTCTATCGCTTTTGTCCAACTACCTTTACCGTTAGGGTTAGCAACATAAGGTGAAGTTGCACTCTCTTTTGCTATTTCCATCACTGTTCTATATTGACTCTGATCTATCAAATGTCTGACTGCTGTTATTAGGTATTTGCCTGAATAATAAGCATTTGGTGCTTTATTGTTTGGGCTATTGGAAAGTAGATCAAAATTTATAACCTTACCTACAGCTAAACCAGGATCACCAGGCACAGATATTCTAATTCTAGTATAATTCAACAAAGATAATTGTGCAGTTCTATAAGGAATATAGGTCTCTGCATAAATGTTTGGTGCAATAGAAGGATAATGAGTATTTTTGTCTGGATTTAACGCAGCCGAAAGTGCTGAAGCATTTGATGGGTCATGTTCATCAAAATTTGAAAACACCAATTTCAATGTAGCAGCACTACTTTGATTTAATTGATCACCATTTCTGTTGATATAATTATTAATTATAGGATATTTGTTTAGGCTTGCTGAATTATTCTTATATTTGAAATAATCAAAATCAGTTTGTTTAACTTTTCTTGTGAGAACATCCACAGAAATCAATTTGTTTGCAAATACACCTGCTGAAACACCCTTTAATGTATCAAAAGATTCCAAAAATTCATAAGTTATTGCATTGGTGAGTTCTTCTGAAAGATTTTGTCGAGTTGCAGGATAAATGTTTTTTGGATCATAATGATATGTGTTGTATACATTTGGATTTGATATTAAATTCTGTAATGATTTGAAATGAAAACCATCTCTATTCTCATAAAAAACCATATCCGCACTTTGATATTCAATTTTTGGTTGAGCGTATGTAGATAACCAATTTATAGCATCAAAAGGTTTCAAACCCGGTACAACAAAACTATATAAACCTTTTGTGTCATCAAAATCCAATTTCTTTGAAATTTTAAGATTTTTTAATCCATCACCTCCTGTTCCGTTTCCATTTTTTCCACATATATCAAGTATGATATCTTTTATACTTGTGTTAAAGTATGATTTTGATATTTTATATTGTTCTGAAATGAAAAGTTCTTCTGAACAGAAATGTAACCTATATGCTTCACCATACATATTTTCAGATAGTTTTCTATCATCAATCTTGTATATCCTAAACCAACCGGAAATTTGATTATTTCCTGTGCCGTCTTTGTCAAATGAGATATACAAGAACTCACTTCCAGTTAAACTGAGTGATTCAACATAACCTTGCCCTTCAGTCACCATGACATAACCTGAAACTACATTATTGAACAGGTCTTCCTGCAATGATATTTCATTCATGATATATTTTATATCAATTACACCTGTTGATGTAAGGATAAAAAGATTTTTGAGATTAAAATCTCTTGGAAAACGTATACCGGCCATATTAAATATTCAACAATGAAGTTAATTGACTTTCAATTTGTGGGGCATATGAAACATTCAACAGATTGATATTGCGTTTTGATTCATTCATTTCAACCTCATAGTCATATATACTTTGTGTGTAAGCACTTACTGTTACAGTACAAATTGCACCTGAAGGGAACGAATATGTATTTGTTCCTTGAACAACTGAATTGTACGCTGTCTGATCGATGTAATAGATATTCATTGTTGATTCCAGTGAGGTACTATCAACAGTTGTGACACTTTTGACATAATTCTGTATTGTCAATTGTGTGTATGCAAATACCTGTGCTAATGTAGGGGTTGCGGTGCTATAATATGTACCAGCAGCAGATGAATATTTGTCATAAAGATAATCATTAAACAGATTAGAATTCATTGGCCAGTCAGCAGCATTGTCAAATAACTGATTGCTATACATCGTCAACCAAAATCTACTGGTGTCTGTGTAATATTTTTGTGCAATTATGTCTGGTGTATCACCATCTTTGATATTGTAAGAATAAAATAAACGAACATCATTCAAAAGAGTTGGAATAATATCAACTCGCTCTAGAATATTTGTCACTACAATCGAATTACCATTATAATCTGTTGTTGTTATCAATGGAAATTGACTAAAATATAACATTATCTTAATCCGCCAATATCAGTGTTGTAAGTATCTGAACCAGAATTTGTGGTTTTAATTCCACCATACAATTTATCTTTTGTAATAATTTCTGTCTCTCTAAACGACAGATTGAGTTGAGTTTGCACCGGTGAACCGTCATTATGTGCTGCGAATCCATTTGGTGAAAAGTTCACATCTATATCTGTTAATACACAATCACCATATCTAGGTAAAAAAATATTTTCTTGTCCATTGATCATGAATTCAATATTAAAGAAAGATGGAGGAATAAAAAACAGTCCATTTTGACTATTTTCTGCTGATAAAACTTGTGGAGCAAAATGATATTTGAATGTGTTTATTATTTGTAAAACATCTTGCGCTTCACTTGCACTTTTAGGGGTAAAAACAAATGTCAATTGAAAACTTCTAAAATCAACACCTCGATATAACATTTGAATTTGTGGATTAATTGCAAAACCTTGTGATTGTAAGACGGCACTTGCAAAACTGTCACTAACTCCAGGTAAAGCTGCGGCACCTTTGGCAATACCTGCTGCTTTTAACGCTGATATCATCGATGCTGAATTCTTTCCAGTAGCAGAATCCATTACGGTAGATGCGTATTGGATACCTTTGATAGCGCCACCCATATCATTTGTCAAACTTAGCTGATCATATGATGCATTATATTTTGCATCTAGCGTATCGGGCATATATAAACAAATAACGGCCTCTGAATTATTTGTTGGTGGATTTGCTGAAAATGCGCCTGTTGACAATTGAAAAGCATTTGATAAAGTACCAACTATAGTAGAAGGACCTTGTTTTATTGTTTTAATCCAAAATTTGACATAATGATTTTTTGTGTCACTACCTAAATCATCAGGATACTTTAACAAAGTAATATTTTTTGAAGATTCTAATGTAGACAGTGGATTATTACGTCCTTCTGGATCAGACGATATATTAGATATTTGTACAGGTGGCATTTTTTGTCCTAGAACTGTTTTACTTACTATTTATGGCATATTCTGGAAAGTTTACTCCCAAAAATCCAAAGAAGTATGTGGGTGATCCCACTAACATTATTTACCGTTCTTCATGGGAATGCAAGGTTATGTCTTGGCTCGACCGCAATCCTGATATTGTTTCATGGGCATCAGAAGAATTGACTATACCATATATATCTCCTGTTGATGGGCGCTACCATCGTTACTTCCCAGATTTCCTGGTCAAGGTTAAGAACAAAGATGGCAACATGAAGACACTTCTGATTGAGATAAAACCTAAAAAACAGACAACAGAACCCGTAAAAAAGAAACGTGTCACTAAACAATACATCAATGAAGTGACTACTTGGGGTGTCAACCAAGCGAAATGGAAGGCTGCTGAAGAGTATTCTGCTGATCGTGGTTGGGAGTTTATGGTACTTACAGAAGATCATTTAGGACTCAAATAAATAGTACATGGCTACCGAATCTAAACTTACCAAAATTGCAGAAGAAAGAAAATCGACAGGGTTCAAAACCATGTCGAAAGACTCTATTTCTTGGCTCAAAGACAAGATTGAAGAGGTCAAAAGACCTACTTCCATAATCAAGAGCATGAACAAAGAACTGATGCGTCAGGAATTTGTTCCTAATATTGGTATGTTGTATTGCTTCTACTATGATCCAAAAACAAAGGCTGAGTTGCCATATTGGGATATATTTCCAATTGTTTTGATTCTTGAAAAGTATAATGATGGTTTCTTGGGGCTGAATCTGCATTACTTACCAATCAATTATCGAACTGCATTTTTGTCCAAACTGATGAAGTTTGCACAGATGACAAAAGATAATGATATCAAGAGAATGCGTATCTCGTATGAGATTCTTGCTGCAACCAAACGATATGCAGAGTTCAAACCTTGCTTGAAAAGATACCTACATACACACCTAAGGTCAAGATTGCTCAAAGTGCAACCAAATGAATGGGATACTGCAATAATGTTACCTCTACAGCAGTTCAGAGGTGCAAGAGCAACAACTGTTTGGAAAGATTCGGTACAAGAGTATAAAGACCACATGGCACATTTCAAAAGGGATGAAGAGTAATGCCATCAATAAGAAATTTCTTGGATTCATTCTCACAGAGTGAAGTTGCTAGAAGCAATAGGTTTGATGTTAATATTATTGTTCCTCCTGGTTTATTACAATATAAAAGTCAACTTAATGGTGGGCTGACGCTTCGTTGTGAGAATGCCAATCTTCCTGGAAGAACATTTGGTACAGTAGATCAAAAGTTTGGATCAAATCCAACTCAAAAGTTCCCAATGCACGCCTCATATGAAGACATAACATTTTCTTTTATTATTTCTGGAGATATGCAAGAAAGAACTTTCTTTGATATTTGGATGGAATTTATCAATCCAACAAAAACTTTTGATTTTGCTTATAAACAAGATTATAGTTCTACAATAATAGTATATCAATATGATCAATATGATAAAATGACATATTCTGTATCTTTGTATAATGCATATCCAATTTCAATTAATCAGATGGATTTAGATTGGAGTACAGATACACCACATAAACTTAGTGTTGTTTTTGCATATGATTATTGGCAACTTCAAGGTATTGAGAATTTGTATGGTGATCTTAATTATGCAAAATTAACACAATCAGGTTTTCAAGCTAGTAGTGGAACATTATCAACCGGTAGATTAGGTCCATTAGCAACGGTTACACAATCTATTGCTGTTGCACCAACGCCAGCACCAGTACCACCGGCACCACAGCCAGTAAGAAATAGACAAGTATCAGTTGGTTCTACCGGTACAACACAAACTAATGTATCAAATGAAAAAGATCAAAATAAAAAAGTATATGCAGAAACACCAGGAGGAGCTTTTATAGGTGGATCTAGTATTAGATGAACATAAAATTGATATATTTTTATTTGAATAATAATTAAGGAGATATAATGGCATTACCAAAAATTGATGCTCCAGTTTACGAACTGGATTTACCTTTGTCAAAGAAACATATTAGATTTCGACCATTCTTGGTTAAAGAACAAAGAAATTTATTGATGGCTATGGAATCTGAAGATAAAGATACAATGGAGAAAAATATCAAACAGATTCTCCATAATTGTACCTTGACAGAAAATATTGACATAGAAAAGTTGCCGATACTTGATGTTGAGTTTTATTTTCTAAATCTTCGCGCAAGGTCTGTTGGAGAAATTGTTGTCAACAAATATCGATGTGAAAATATTGTTGATGAAAAAGTATGTAATGCATTAATGGAAACACAAGTAAATCTTTTAGAATTGAAAGTTGAGTTTGATCCTAATACCAAAGACCTTATTCAATTGAATGACAAGATTTATATCAAACTGAACTACCCTGAGTATTCAATTGTCAGCAAAATGAATAAATTTGACAATTCAACTGACATGGCTTTTGAAATGATTTTAGATAGTGTTGAATATGTTTTTGATGGAGAACAGTATTATTATGCAAGAGAAACACCTAGAAATGAATTAATTGAATTTATAGATTCATTGAATCAAGAACAGTTCTCCATGATTGAAGAATTTTTTAATAATATGCCTAAATTGAGAAAGAATCTTGATATGAATTGCAGTAAATGTGGTTTTCATCATCATATTGAAATAGAAGGCCTTGAAGATTTTTTCGATTAACATTTCGTCATGACACATTAAGAAATTATTACACGACAAACTTTGCATTGATACAACACCATAAGTATAGTTTGTCAGAACTTGAGGCTATGCTCCCTTGGGAGAGAGACATTTACGTTACAATGCTTACGCAGTATATTGAAGAAGAAAACGAAAAACTTAAGCAGAAACAAAACAGTAGATGAGCCAATTAGGAGTTTTATTAGGTGGTGGTTACCAGGAACCTTCTGTTAAACAGAAGGAGGTTCCTGCTATTCTGAAACCACGCAAGAGAGAAATATCTCCAGAACTAATAAAATCGATAGAGTCTTTTAAGAAGAAATTTGAAGCAGATCGAGTATCCAAATTTATGGGTGATCCTTCTGTATCTAATACAGTAGAAACTCTTGCCGGCAAAGATTCTATTAAAACTAAAAAAGAATCTCCTTCTGTAAGTCCTATACTAACTTCTTCTAAAAAAATTGGAAAAATTGATACTGCCAAATACACAGCAATCAATGAAGATGGTATTACTCGCATAATGAAAAATGACGGTGCAGCAAATATCTTAGCCAAGATGATCAATACCATGAAGCGACATCACCGTTATATGATAGAACAACGTGAAATAGAAAGTAATTTCAAAGAAGAGCAACATGAGAAAGAAAAAAGAGAGTTGGAGCATATGCTCCAACAACTCAAAAGTAAAGAAAAAGGTCCTGTTAGATTAGAAAAAGGTCCTGTTAGATTAGAAAAAGGTCCTGTTAGATTAGAAGAAGGTGGTTTAGAAATTCAAAAGGTGTCAGGCGGAAAAAAAGAACCATATCGTAGAAAACAGAAAAAACAAAGTAATTTAATAAGAAGAATTTGGAATTTCATAGAAAAACGCCCTGAAATATCTGGTATTGGTATAGGTTTAGGAAAAAATGCTTTTTCTGATATGTACAAATCTCTAAATGAACAACTTAATAAAATAGAACTTTACTTTAATCTTAAACCCATAACAGCATCTAAACCTTTTACTGGAACAAATAAAGAATATCTCGATCAGACATATCAAATTTTGTTGAAAGAAGCTAAAAAACAAGGCTTAAAAAATCCAGAAGTCATTGCACAATTGGGTGCGGCTCAGTCAGCACTTGAGACTGGTTATGGTAAACATATTGCACCAGGTAGTAACAATTATTTTGGCATAAAAGATTTTTCTGGTGGAGGTGTATCTGCTCAAACAGAAGAAGTTGTTAACGGTAAAAGAGTTGTTGTAAGAGATAGATTTAGAAAATATGGAAGTATGGAAGAATCTGCTGCTGATTATATTGCTTTCTTACAGGAAAATTCTCGTTATAGACAAGTATTGAAATCTCAAACAATCGAAGAGGCTATTGCTCGACAAGCCCGTAGCGGTTATGCATCTGCATCTCCAGAACAGTATGAATCTTCTCTACGTTCTATTATTTCTAGAATGGCGACTACCTCGACACAACAATCAAATAATAATAAAGAATATCTCGATCAGACATATCAAATTTTGTTGAAAGAAGCTAAAAAACAAGGCTTAAAAAATCCAGAAGTAATTGCACAATTAGGTGCGGATCAGTCAGCACTTGAGACTGGTTATGGTAAACATATTGCACCAGGTAGTAACAATTATTTTGGCATAACAGAAGAAGTTGTTAATGGTAAAAGAGTTGTTGTAAGAGATAGATTTAGAAAATATGGAAGTATGGAAGAATCTGCTGCTGATTACATTGCTTTCTTACAGAAAAATCCTCGTTACCGTAGCGGTTATGCAACTGCATCTCCAGAACAGTATGAATCTTCTTTACGTTCTATTATTTCTAGAATGGCGGCTACCTCGACACAACAATCAAATGCCTTAACTACAGATTTATCTAGATTATCTCAACAAAATATGGAACAGACACAAAGATTTAATGAAGCTGGACTTTTTAGTGCAATTATTGATGAATCGAGAAAGATTTATAACACAATAACTCATAGATCAATCAATATTACTCAAGAACCTGCAAAATCAGATGTGCCAGCCATAATCGAACATCACTAAGAGAAAAATAATGGAAAAAGACCGTTCGATAGAATATTCAAGAGCAAATAGAATAAACAATTCTTCTTTGAAATCTTTGATAGGAAATAATTATATGAATGATAGGGGTATTGTTGGTTCTGTAACAAAAGCTATTTCCGATAAAACTGCGGCTAAAGCTACTCGTATAAAAGAAACACTTGATCCACTCAATATTATTAGTTCTTTACCTATTTTTGGTAACATATTGGCGTATGGTTTAGGTAAAGCAATGAATAGAAGTCAAAGAGATTTATATTATTTTACTGGAAGAGGAAAACCAAGAAAGCAACGTGAGAAGAAGGAAAGTGTAACAGAAGAAACGAAAAAGAAAACACCATCTCTTGGTAGGGTTATAGGTGGTTTAGATACTGCTTCATATACCTCAGTCTCTGAAGGTAACCAACAGAAATTCAGAAGAGGTGATGGTCTTGCAAATTTGTTGGCTCGCCAATTGAATTTGATGAAAGCATACAACGAAGAAGAAAAAAAGTGGCGAAAACAAGAAATTAAAGCACAAAAAATTCGTGATAATGAGAGAATGGAATGGAATAAAAAGATATTATCTGCCGCAGGTATATCTTTTGCTGGTGGTCCAAATGAAAAAGAAGAAGAAGATGATGATGATAGTATTCTTGGTGACATATTATCAGCAGCCGGAGCCGCAGCAATAATTAAAAAAATGTTGGGCTGGGCTAAAAAATTATCTAGAAAAATAAGAAGATCCATATTTGGTCCATCAAAAAGAGAATTAGCTGAAGAAGATGAAAGAAGACGTACTACAACTCAAGAAGAGGAAAAACGTAGAGCCACTACTGCAAATGAAGAACAGCGTCGGAGTACAGTAACCGAAGAAGATGAAAGAAGACGTACTACAACTCAAGAAGATGAAAGAAGACGTACTACAACTCAAGAAGAGGAAAACCGTAGAACCACTACTGCAAATGAAGAACCGCGTCGAAGTGCAGTAACCGAAGATGAAGAAGAAAAAAAGAAAAAAACATATAAAAAAATAACTTCTCCTTCTAAAGAACCTACTGAAATAAAAGTCAAATTAACCGCTGAAGGTAAATTTGATGAGAAGGCATATAGAACTGAAAGAATGCGTGAAATGGTTTCTAGAAATGAATCATTGCGCCAAGATCAAAGATTAGGCCAAAAGAGAAGAATAGAAATAATTGATAAAGAAGTTCGTGATATTAAAAAGAACTTCAGTGAAGTTAAACAAAATGCTGTTCAAATGACACCAGAAGAAAAAAGAATAGCAAAACAAGAAGATGTTAGAAGAAGAATAATTGAACAAGAGAGGGGTGCAAGACCAGAACTTTCAGGTAAATCTGTTGCTGAAGCAAGAGCATCTGTTCAGAGTAAAGTCGATAATGCACCGAATGTTAGACCAGAAAAACCTGTAATGCCTACACCGGTTACTGAAGGTGAACCTGCTTCCAAAACTGGTATTGAACCCGAAAAAATGGCAGCCAAATTTGCAACAAAAGTGTTATTAAAATCACTCATTCAGGATATACCTGTTGCTGGTCAACTTTTAACATTAGGTTTTTCTGGATATAGAGCAGTACAAGGTGATTATAGTGGTGCGCTATTGGAATTAGGTGGGTTAATACCAGTTTTAAATACGGCAAGCAACCTAGCCCTTATGGTACATGATTCAGTAAAATCACTTCCTGAACAAAAAACAGAAGATGATGCCAGACCAAGGGGTAATAAACCAGATTTACCACCTGCATTTTTGCCACCAGGAGAAAGACCTTCTGCAACACCAATGCCTGCTACACCAAATCCAGTAACACAAAAGGCTGTGCAAGAGATAAGAAGAAATCAAGACGAAAAAAGGAATGCAGCAGCAAGACCCACATTGGGTGTTATTGATAATTCACAGTCGCAAACCAATGTCATGAAAGGTAAAGATAATGTTTCTTATGGTGGAAGTTTCAATGTCCGCAATAAAGAAAGCACCTTTGCTTGGGTTTCAAAAATGAGTACCCGTCAGGTATAAAAAAAAGACCCGCATTGCGCGGGTCTTGAATACCAAATATCTAGTATTGGTTAGTCGGCTTCAGCCAACTTAGAGAAGTAAGACAGATCATCCTCATCTTCACTAGAAGCGATACTAACTTCAGCCTTGGGCTTTCGTGCTTCTTCACGGGCCGTCTCACGGATAGTCTCCACCGTAGTCTTGGGAGCAGGTGTTTCACCATTTAGACCAAGAGCCTTTTCAAGGCGACCTTTCAGTTCATCATAAGTCTTGAATTCCTTATCAGAGATAAGTTCCTTCAATGAGAATTCTGCATTGAAAACCTTTTCCATCTTTGCATCATCATTGAAAAGAGGAGCAGGATCTTCAAACTCCGAACGGTCATAGTTTTGATAACCTTCGACCTTACGAATCTTGATCTTGAAGTTAGCACCGTTCCACAGATCAAACGGATTGATGGGCTTTTCATCATCAAATTGAGGATTCATTGCTTCAGTGATCTTGTCGAAAATCTTTGCACCGAAACGGAACAGTTTGACCTGCCCTTCATTTTCGGGATGCTTTGGATCAGAAACAATATACACATTGGCGATATAGTTCAGCTTACGCTTTTGTTCACGGACAATCGCCTTGTTAGCCTCGATGCCAGAATTCCACAGTTTGTTGTTATGCTCACAAACAGGGCATTGCTGGTTACGGGTAGTAAGGCAGTTGTCAATCAGCCAACCACCAGGTCCCTTGAAACCGTGCTTGAAAGTCTTGATCCAAGGAAGTGAATCATCACCATCAATACCAGGTGCAGGGAGAAAACGAATCGTAGCCATACCATTTCCAGCCTTGTCTACTTCAGGCTTCCAGAAATTGTCTTTGCTATCGGATGCTTCGGTGTTTTGGAGGGAGGTAATTGCTTTGGCGAGTGCATCGAAATTACCAGATTGACGCTTGAGATTTGCAAATGAAGACATAATTTTTCCTTATTAACGGATTATAAACGGATTATTAACGGAATGTATCACAAACTACTCATAATCAACTACAGTGTATATACTACACTACTATTTAGCCTGTGTCAAGAACTTTATAACCAGGCTAAAATCTTTTTGAAACCTGTGATCAGCACCATCGACAATAGTATATGGTGCACCAACTGCATGACACCTTGCAACTGACATAGTGTGATCGATTACATCATCATGCCTTGCAAAGAAGTATACATTGTTCTTGCTTATTGATGCATCTTCATACTTGTCGAGGATTTCTTGAGGAATACCATACCTTGCAAGAGAAAATTTGGGGCTCATGCAAGGATTGATAATGACTGCACCTGCACCATATGTTTCTGCAAGACGGGTTGCTGTCCAACCACCAAGGGATGTACCAACAAAAACAAGTTCGATATCTTCATGCAGACGGTCGATAAGGAGCATATCCACTTGATCTGTGATGTACTGATATGCTACATCAGGGTCAATGTCAGCATCAAATGAGTATGCATCCAAACCTGCATCCTTGAGCATTTGCAGCTTGTCAGAGTTAGCAGATGAAGCATATCCGTGGCAGTAGATGACAACTTTATTCATAAAATCCTCCAATCACAGTTACATTATAACACACGTTCGGCTACTTGTCAATCTTCTTTTGGGTGACCCATCATGATCTTGGTATGCATATGCCCACCAATTTCTCTTTCATAATGTTCACCATCTTCGTGGGGCTTGACCTGTTTGTTCAATAACTTACCTGCTTTGTTTGATGGAATAACTGGCACACCAATCTTCTTCTTCAGATGTTCAGCAGCACCAGAGAATTCACCCCATGCTCTCTTTTGTTCATGGTCTTCTAGGGTTGTTTTTCTCCAATCCTTCTTACCTTGTTCTGAGCCATCTGTTCCTGAACCAATAGACTTTCTTCCATGCTGTTTCTTGTATAGATTGACTGCGCTGATCTTGCCATTGCGGCGAACAGCCTTGATTGCAGCATGAGAAATGTCATGATGGATAGCATCCGATTCTTCTTTTGAACCGGATTTTTTTCCACCATAACCACCAATGTTTGCATACGATTTGTGCAAGATATCATGGATTTCCTGACGATGCTGTTCACGAAACTTCTCATGATTTGGATTGATACCAATGGACAGAACTCTTTCCAAAAGTAAATCTTCGTTCAGGAACGATTTAAAGGTATGCATTGGTATCTTCCAGTAAATAATGAATATTTATCCGTAAAGAATACTGTCTAGCATAGCGATAGTAGTCAATGCATCTTTGTGGTGAATTGCAATACCACCAGCCTTGCGCCAGTCATCAATGACCGATTCTGTATCATCAATAATGATGGATTGTGGATCTGCCCACATCTTCTTTTTTGATTTACCCGGAGTAAAATTACGCGGATAAAAAATAGAATGCTTGTCTAACCAAAAACCCTTTTGCCTGCACAGTTCTGCATGGCTGTCTTCCCTTGCAGTAGAAGAAAGAATCTCTACTGGGCAATGTATTGTCATCAGATGAGACAGGAGAAGAGGTGCATCAGGCATCATTTCCAAAGTTGCAAAGTTCTTACCTTTGATGAATTCTGCAAAGTTTTTACCAAACTCCTTTGAGTTGGTGTGTCTCTCAGGAAAATTACCAAAGAGTTCCCTGTATCTCTTTGCAAAGTTACAGATTACACCATCCATGTCTAGAAAAATTGTATAGTTACGCATATGACACTGCTTCCTTGAGAATGTTCTTGAATTTTGGTTTATCGTAGACCATAAATGGTGTATACTTTTCAACTTTCATACACCAGTTTGGCCAAATAATATCATCATTGATCTTTTTATTCCACATGGGAAAAAACTTCATCAGATCATTCAGTATTGCCAGTGTTTCTATTGCAACATCACCTGCCATCGTCTTGTGCAACAATACAGGATACTGCCCATCGACAACCTTCAACATGGCTTCAGGATCATCTTCAATCAAGTCTTCCAGATCACTCTTGAATTTATATGTCAATGATTGGTTCACCTTCTGCCATTTCATGTAACAGGCTTCACCTTCGGTTGTCATAATATCACCAATCCATTTTGCATCTTGATATACAAAGTTCGACACATAGTAATTCTTCAGTTCATCCATAGAATACTTCCGAGAAAGTTTGTAGAAACTATACTTTCCCTTGTTCTTCATGAACATATCCTGAGTTACATTTGTCTTGGCATTATACTTGAAGTAATTATAGGACTTTGTGGTGAAATGCAATTTGATGGCATTGAATAGTGCAAAAGCACCAAATCCAGTTCCGTCACTCATAGCGGCAGCTTAGATGTTTTCTTCAATAGGTTGATAGACTGGGCTTCTTCACGAATACGGGCTTTGAGTTTTGTGGTAATCAGTGTTGCTGCTACTTCGATCTCAATACCCGTATCTTCACAATACTGGACGATTGCTTCCATACAATGTACATTCTGTTCATCCGCAAGTCTTTCTATCAGATGACTGAATTCAGTAATTTCATCACGGCTAGGCATAATATAACCTCAAAAAATTATATAATAGCAAACAAAATGCAAAATGTCAAGTTCTGAATTCAGAGTAAAAAATATGATTTCCAATTTGTGTAACTTTTTTTAATTTCCAGTTAGGGTTAATTTTATTGTTGTGATAAAATAAAGCATTCTTTCTGTATAATCCAATATGCGTGTAACCATCCATTGCCTTTTTGGCAACGTACATAGATTCTTCCCATGCATACTGATCTGTGATTTTTCTATTCTTCATGCCAGTCCATGAGAACTGATATGTTTTACCATTATTCTGGTAGACTACTTCACAAACAGTTTTAGGAAATCTAGGATCATTAAGGCGATTCAATACGACCTGAGAGACTGCGCTCTTACCTTCAAAAGATTCATATGCTGCTTCATGGTAGATATTCTTTGCCATGCAGTAGATTTCTTTATTCAATTCAGGTGAATAATTCAGTGGATCATTATTCAAGAACATACCAAACAAATAACAAACAGTGAAGGTAAATGCAGTGAATATAGGTTTCTGCATTGTTTTCTCTTGTAGTTAAAGAAGGTGGCCGTTTTCAAAGAAGAAACGGCCAAACTTATCTACATGATCAGAAGCTATACTTCAGACCAGCAGCAACGACATTCCCACGGAGATTACCGTGATTTTGAATGTCTATATTATGCATCACAGTTCCAACAACCGAAACGCTCTTGGTGATAGGATATGCAACAGCAAGACCACCACCTGCAACAAATCCATCAACACCGTGTTCCATATTAACCTTGGTAACACTCACGCGGGGACCAATGGTAAATGCACCAAATCGAAAATCTTTACCAACACTGGCACTATAAGTACGATAAAGATCCTTGGCATAACCAAGTTCACCTGCAACTGCAAGACCTGCAACTTCTGTGCCCACAGCAACACCAGTAAAGTCCTTATGGAAAGCATTATCATGCCCAGCGAGTACAGAAATATCTGCACCAAAGGCAACTGAAGATGCGAACAACAGCGAAATACCAATCATAGACTTCTTCATAACAACTCCTTAAAGATTTAAGAAAATACCAGGTGATTGGGTAAAAAGGACACCTGGCGAAACCCCTTGAGATTAGGCCGCTAGGGCGTAAACCTCGTAATTAGATGCGTTTGCATTTAAGTTTTTTTACTTTTTACGACTATCTGTGTCGGGTTGTCCACTCTGTTACTTATTGCCCAATCGAAACCATGGCAGGCCCATCAACAAGAAACTTTGGAATATACGGGCAGTGGATCATACTAACAACATTACCATTTTCATCAAGGTTTACGATTGTTTCGTAATCTTTGATTTCATAGTATGTTCCTTTGTCGATCAACTCTTTATCATTATTCATAAATTTCCTCTTGGTGGACCTGGCGGGAATCGAACCCGCGTCTTGAACACCTTTCTCTTTGCTTCATACAACCATAAACAACATTGTACTGCAAATTTATTTAGTTGTCAAGTTCTTTTTATAATATTGTATTGCTTCTACCAAACCATCAACATGATCTTCAGTTTTTTCAATGAAGATCAATGGCGCATGATTTTCTACTGCCATCATTATGACTAGTTGGTTGATAGGAATTCCAATCATCTCCTGGTACATAATCGAATATGCAGTAGCTTGCCAGAAGTAATCCAAGATATCATCTCTCTGCTTGACTCTTTTAGAAGTCTTGAAGTCGATGACAGATAATACACCATTATATTCTGCAATACAGTCTACCCGACCTGCCATACCAAGAGTCTTTGACCAAAGGGCTTGTTCTTGATAATGAATATTGTTGATACCTGATTGAATCAGAGGCTTGATACCTAAAAACATTTCCATAGCGTCAGGCATTGCTTCACCACTCTTTTCATTATTCAGAAACTTCTCACAAAGAGTATGGACACCAGTACCTCGACTAGATGCTATTCTGGAAACTCTATTAGCCTCTTCTTCACCTACTCTTTTGCGCCATTCCATAATAGACTGTTTCTTCATGGCACCAAGAACAGTAGTTACTGAGGGTAACTTGGTGCCATCTTCAAGAGTGTAGTAACGCTTTCCATCAGGGAAAGTTTCAGACTTCAAATCATTTAGATTCTTTGGTGGGCAAAATGTGAACATAATATAGTCAGTTTAGAATTATGAAGGAATTGGTGCGTTCTCAGGAAGTGCAATAATTGATGAAGTTGATGGGTCATAATAGAATTTGTCTGCAACTACCGTATCTGCACAAGATACCCAAAATAGAGGTGGTGCAACTTCAAATGGTGTTGCAGATACCTCAGCAACTCTTTGCCCTATTTTCGTAAAAATTGGAATAGGAGATTTTTCAGAAGTGTTCCAAGAAGAAATATATCTAGCTTTTTCATTAGGTGAAATTAATGCATTCATTTTAATACTCCAATATAACTACACCGGGACCAGCTGGACTTGTTGCACCACTACCTGCAGAACCAACTACGATAGTTATAGTGTTACCATAACTTACTGTAAAAAATCCTATTGCAGTACCGCCAGCGCCACCACCACCGGCATAGAACCCACCTCCTCCGCTTCCTGCTCCATATGTCCCCGAAGAATCGCCCTGTCCGCCGCCGCCCCAATAGCTAGCACCACCGCTAGCCGCTGTAGCGTAAGCATATCCATTTCCGCCACTCAAATTAATAGTACCACCAGAAGCTGATCCTCCGGTATATGCTGCGGAG
>Ga0214206_1000088_pt1 | contig 24901 bp, 20 predicted proteins | sample TroBogEpilimnion_26_FD_153044 | JGI IMG/M metagenome (GOLD analysis project Ga0214206, IMG submission 153044) | Freshwater microbial communities from Trout Bog Lake, WI - 07JUL2009 epilimnion | ecosystem: Environmental > Aquatic > Freshwater > Lake > Epilimnion/Euphotic zone | place: Trout Bog...
AGTTCGGTCTTCGATAATGGTCAAGGCGCTCCTCGTCGCGACTTCTTCAAAGATGGAAAGCTCGAATCTCTCACTCAAACTCGTGCGACTGCAGCGATGACCGGAATGCCTTACACACCAATGGGCGGCAACATCATCGTTGATCTTCCAGGTGCGACCGGTGATCTCAACTCACTGATCAGCCAGGTCAAGCATGGCCTCCTGCTCACAACGCTCTGGTATATCCGCACTGTTGATCCAACAACGATGCTCCTTACAGGCCTTACTCGTGATGGCGTCTATCAGATCAAGGATGGCGAAGTCATTGGTGCAGTGAATAACTTCCGTTGGAATGAATCACCGGTAGAACTTCTTAATCGCATCAAGGCAGTCGGCGCAACCTCGATCACTCAACCTCGTGAATGGGCGGGCGATGTAGAACGTGCTGCGGCTCCTGCGATGATCTTCGAGCAATTCAATATGTCGACGGTGAGCCCGGGTTCTTAGTACTTAGGCTTGAGCTCGCTCAGACATCGACATTAAGGCTGTTAGACCATCTGATGGCCAGACCTTAATTGTTGTGATGCTGCACGGTGCGATATCGACGTGATAGATGCTCTCAATAGGAGTATCTAACGCAACACAGACCGCGCCTTTCACAACCACATTGTGAGTGACGATCGCAATCGTCTTGCCGGCATATTCCTTCGCTACCTTTGCAAGGGCGCCGCGAACTCGTTCTGCCGTCGCCGCATATGACTCTCCGCCACCTTGGGCGTACCAAGGATCAGAGACCCATGCCTTAAATTCATCAGGGAACTGTGATTCAACTTCATCAGGAGTGAGGCCATCCCATGAACCAAATGATGCTTCAACCCAACTCTCATCAAAGGTCGGTTGCAATCCAACGATCGCGGAGATCTCTTCAGCGGTATCGCGCGTGCGCTGCATCGGAGAGACCAGAAGTAATTCAGGCTTACGTGCCGCTAATTCGCGACCAACTGCTCTGGCTTGTTCACGTCCCTTTTCAGTGAGCCCAGGGTTTGAACCACCCGAACCGCTGAACCGTCGCTCTGGTGTCAGCGGTGTCTCACCATGGCGAATAAAGATGATTGTTGTTGGAACTTCGCTCGATGTTAGGCGTGAATGGAGAAAGTTCTTCTGCTCGTAGCGGCTCTCATGTGGCTCTTGTAGGTCGCCATCGAGTGCCTTATTCGCCAATCGGTCAGCATGCGAATTCTCATCGCGCGGGATCCACGAAAAAGTAATGAGCGACATTGGATGAATCGAACGAGCCTTCTTCGCTAGATCACGCATATCTGGATGCTTAATCTGCCAGCGCCCGGACATCTGTTCGACCACGAGCTTTGAATCCATCTTTACGTCGATCTTGGCCTCAGGATCTAATGAATGCGCATGCTCAAGGCCTGCGATTAATCCCGAGTATTCAGCGACGTTATTTGAAGCAATTCCAATTGTTGCGTAGAGCTCGGCAAGAATCTTGCCATTCTCTGTAACCACGGCACCGTATGCGGCTGGCCCTGGATTGCCACGTGATCCGCCATCAGCGGTAATCTGAAAATGGCGAGCCATTAAATGCGGACCAAGATTCGTCGGCACTCTTCACAACGGAGGATCTCTTCTGCATCAAGACCCTTGATGCGCTCAATCTCAATGGCATTAATCACGAGATGGCAGCCATCGCACTTATTGCCGATCAATAAAGCGGCTCCGACTCCATGGGCAGAACCACGAACCTTCTCGTAAAGATCATAAAGTGCAGAGTCAATCTGCGGCACTAACCCTGCGCGGGCTGCCTGCGCAGTAGCAAGCTCGGAGTTCAACTCAGTCTTGGCATTCTCGAGTCGAACATTGAGTTCGAGTTCTAACTGCTTCAAGCCGACTTCATCACTTGCTAATTCATCGAGGCGCTTCTTCACTGAATCAAAGCGCATCATGATTTCAAGTTCACTATCTTCTAGATCAGACTTTCGCTTAGCCAAAGTGGCGAGCTCGTGTTGTGTCTGCTCTAGCTCTTTTGGTGAAGCAGTACCGGCGTTAAGGCGGGCCTCATCCTTCTTCATGCGATCAACAACGGCTTCGACATCGACTTCGCTTCGACGCAGATCAATAGTGACATCTTCGAGTTCGGTCTCAACGACCTTCAATTCGATTGCAGCATCTTCTAGGCGCTTGTGAATAGCCTTGATCTGCTCAAGTTCTGGGAGGTTTGCAAGCTTGACGCCGCAAGCAAGGATGGTGGTATCGATCTTCTGCAGGTCAATGAGCAGATTCTGATGGGCTACTGACGCCTTCATGATCGCTCCCTCTTGATAACAAGGACCTTAATTCGATCCTGCGAAGATATGTATTTGTGTCAAACAGTCGATCTGGTGGGCGGTGAGGGTTTCGAACCCCCGACATCCTCGGTGTAAACGAGGCGCTCTACCACTGAGCTAACCACCCATACGAACTTCATTTGCGGTGGCAAGTAGAAGCTCGAGCCCCGAACTCTACTAGTGAGCTCGAGGATTATGAAATTTCCTTAGAGGCTAGCGAGCGCAGCCTTGTAATCAGCAGCGTTACGCGCATCCCCTGGACCATTGACGACCTGCCAGCGCAGGATGCCAGCCTTATCGACCACGAAGGTTCCGCGAATCGCAAAGCCGCGATCTTCATTGAAGACGCCATAGGCCTTGGTGACTGCGCCATGTGGCCAGAAGTCTGCGAGCAGGTTGAACTTGTAGCCCTCTGCTTCGCCGAATGCCTTCAGTGAATACATTGGGTCGCAAGAGATAGCGAGGAGTTCGCTTCCCTCGTTCTGGTAAGCAGCGAGATCATCGCGAAGTGCGCAGAGTTCGCCAGTGCAGATACCCGAGAAAGCGAATGGGTAGAAGACGATAACGACATTCTTTTTGCCTCTAAATGATGCGAGCTCAACCGCTTCGCCAAATTGATTGGTGAGTGTGAAATTTGGTGCCTCTTGGCCAATAGTCAGTGACATGCTTCCTCTTCTTCTTAGTAGCTATGAGTAGATATGAGTTGATTCGGTTTAGTGCGGATTACTTCTTGGGAGATCCAGATTTACGTGCAACCAATCGCGTCGCGCTCCAATTGGTAGAGGCTAAGAATGACACAGTCTGAGTTAATCCGGCGGTTGGCGCAGCATCTTGGATATCGGCTGCCTCGACATGGCCTTCTTGACCGACCTTAGGAGTCATCAACCAGATGGGGCCACTCTCACTCAAATAGGTCAGGGCATCGACAAGTTCATCAACGAGATCGCCATCTTCTTCCCGAAACCAGAGGAGAACGGCATCGACCACTTCATCAGAATCTTCATTGAGTAAGGCCGAACCAGATTGTGCGACGATCGCCTCACGTAGATCTAGGTCACAGTCATCGTCGAAGCCGACCTCAAGAATCAACTGACCTGAGGCAATGCCCATCCGATCAGCGCTCTCGACTGGATTCACAGGCGTAGTCCACTCTCATTAGGGCGATCGCGCAAGCCCTAGCAAGCCAATTTATTGAGAATTCACGAAGATCGAGCGATAAATGACGGGGAAAATTTCCCTTTAAGATACTCCCATGAGTTCACATTTCGAAACCCCTGACCACCTCATCGATCAGCTCGTGGATATTGATCCCACTGAGACCGCTGAATGGCAGGAGTCCTTCGATGCGCTCTTGAAGCAGGCCGGCCCGGTTCGTGCCCGTTATATCGCGCTACAAATCATGCGCCGCGCTCAAGAGCAGAATGTTGGAATCTCCGGTCTTCGCACTACTGATTACATCAACACCATTCCATCTGCTGATGAACCCGAGTTCCCAGGTGATGAAGCGATGGAGCGACGTATTCGCGCGATCATCCGTTGGAACGCAGCCGTTATGGTGCACCGTGCTCAGCGCCCAGGCGTTGGAGTTGGCGGACACATCTCTACCTTTGCCTCTTCTGCTTCGCTCTACGAAGTTGGATACAACCACTTCTTCCGCGGAAAGAACCACCCAGGTGGTGGCGATCAGATCTTCTTCCAAGGTCACGCGAGCCCGGGAATGTATGCACGCGCATTTGTAGAAGGTCGTTTTACCGAACATCAGATGGATGGCTTTCGTCAAGAAGTTTCACATGCCGGTGGCGGACTTTCCTCGTATCCACATCCACGTTTAATGCCAGATTTCTGGGAGTTCCCAACAGTCTCGATGGGTCTTGGCCCAATCAACGCGATCTATCAGGCGCGCTTTAATCGATATCTCCATGGCCGCGGTATTAAAGATACTTCACAGCAACATGTTTGGGCATTCCTTGGTGATGGTGAGACAGACGAGCCAGAGTCACTTGGTGCAATCGGTCTTGCGGCACGCGAAGGTCTCGACAACCTCACCTTTGTTATTAACTGCAACCTCCAACGCCTAGATGGTCCAGTCCGTGGAAACGGCAAGATTATTCAAGAACTCGAATCAATCTTCGGTGGCGCCGGTTGGAATGTCATCAAAGTTGTCTGGGGTCGTGGTTGGGATAAGTTGCTCGCCGCTGATCGCGAAGGTGCACTCGTTGAATTAATGAATAAGACACCAGATGGCGATTACCAGACCTATAAGAGTGAGTCTGGCGCATATATCCGTGAGAACTTCTTCGGTCGCGATCCACGTTGCGCTGCACTTGTTGCGCATATGACTGATGATGAGATCTGGGCACTTCAGCGCGGAGGCCACGATTACCGCAAGCTCTACGCTGCTTATCAGGCCGCCACTTCACATAATGGTCGCCCAACTGTCATTCTTGCAAAGACTGTCAAGGGCTGGACTCTTGGTTCATCCTTCGAAGCGCGTAACTCAACGCACCAGATGAAGAAGATGACCGCTGAAGATTTGGTCGCCTTCAAGAACCGTCTTGGTATTCCACTCGCTGATGAAGTCATCGACGCGAAGTTGCCTCCGTACTATCGCCCAGCTGAAGATTCACCTGAGTACAAGTACATGATGGAACGTCGCGCAGCACTTGGTGGATCGATCCCAAGTCGTCGCAAGGTATCTCGCCCACTTCCAATGCCAGAAGAGAAGGTCTACGACTCTGCTCGTCGCGGATCAGGTACTCAAGGCGTTGCAACAACGATGGCATTTGTTCGACTCTTCAAGGATCTCGTTAAGGCAGAGGGCATCGGCCCACGCTTTGTACCGATCATTCCAGATGAGGCTCGTACCTTCGGTATGGACTCCCTCTTCCCAACACTGAAGATCTACTCACCACATGGTCAGACCTATACATCGGTCGACCGTGAATTGATGCTCTCTTACAAGGAATCAACCGCAGGCGTCATCCTTCACGAAGGTATTAACGAAGCGGGATCGGTTGCCTCCTTCACTGCAGTCGGCAGCTCGTATGCCACGCACGATGAACCAATGATTCCTATCTATATCTTCTACTCAATGTTCGGCTTCCAACGCACTGGCGATGCCTTCTGGGCAGCAGCAGATCAGATGGTCCGCGGCTTTGTTCTCGGTGCAACCGCTGGTCGCACAACGCTCAATGGCGAAGGTCTCCAGCATGAAGATGGCCATTCGCATCTGCTAGCTGCAACCAACCCTGCAGTTGTTGCCTACGATCCAGCATTCGCCTTCGAACTCGGCCACATCGTTAAAGATGGCTTGCGCCGTATGTATGGCGAAAATAGTGAGAATGTTTACTACTACCTCACTATCTATAACGAGCCAATTGTGCAGCCGGCAGAGCCTGAAGGCCTTGATGTGGCAGGACTTCTCAAGGGTATCTACCTCTACTCCCCTGCTAAGTCAGGTAAGCGCAAGGTTCAATTACTCGCATCAGGTATCTCGATGCAATGGGCACTCGATGCGCAGAAGCTCTTGCAAGAAGAGTGGGATATCAGCGCCAATGTCTGGTCAGTAACATCATGGAACGAACTTCGCCGTGATGGTCTTGCAACAGATCGCCACAACTTGCTCAACCCTGATGATCGCCGCACCGCATACATCACATCCAAACTTGCGGGCCACAATGGTCCAGTCATTGCTGTCTCGGATTACATGCGAGCAGTTCAAGATCAGATCCAGCCTTGGGTAAAGCAGCCGTTCTACTCACTTGGCACCGATGGCTTTGGTCTCTCTGATACTCGTGGCGCACTACGTCGCCACTTCAATGTCGATGCACAATCAATTGTCGTTGCAACAATCGCCCAACTCGTTGAATCCGGCGATGTAAAGGCGAAGGTTCTGCGTGAGGCGATGGATAAGTATCAGATTCACGATGTCAGCGCGGCGGATGCGGGTAATACCGAAGGTTCGGGATGATTACACGCTTTCCAGTAGTTGATATCTCCCCCACGACATATTTTGGCGGAGAGTTCGTTGCTGCGAAAGCGATTCCACATGAAGCTATCACCATTGGTGCAACAGTTTTCCGTGAGGGCCATGACTCCTTTGAAGTCTTTGCTCTGCTCTTTGATTCTTCAGGTAAAGAGGTTCAACGCAATCCCATGCGCCTCATCTGGCCTGGAACTGATCGTTATGAAGGTGTAGTAACTCCAAGCACTCTCGGCACATGGTCCTTTGCCATTGCCGTGCAAGACGATAAAGGCATCTCCTCTACAACTGAGAAGTACCCCATATTCGCTGAAGATCCACGTGCACTGATCGGTGCTTGGTACGAGTTCTTCCCACGCAGCGAGGGTGCGATCAAAAATGCCGATGGCACAATCACTTCAGGCACTTTCAAGACTGCCCAAGCCTCACTCAAGCGAGTGGCCGATATGGGCTTCGATATTCTCTATCTACCTCCGATCCATCCGATTGGGCTCTCTTTCCGCAAAGGCAAGAACAACTCAACAACAGCAAAGCCCGGTGAACCAGGTGTCCCTTGGGGAATCGGATCTGCTGCGGGTGGGCATGATGCAATCAATCCCGAACTTGGCACACTCAAAGATTTTCAAGAGTTCGTTGCTGCAGCGAAGAAGCTCAATATCGAGATCGCGCTAGATCTCGCACTCCAATGTTCGCCAGATCATCCATGGGCGAAGGAGCATGAAGAGTGGTTCACCAAGCGCGCCGATGGCACGATCGCATATGCCGAGAATCCACCGAAGAAGTATCAAGATATTTATCCGATCAACTTCGATAACGATTACCCAGGACTCCTTGCCGAAGTACTCCGCATCATCGAATTTTGGATTGGCCACGGAATCCGCGCCTTCCGCGTTGATAACCCCCACACCAAGCCACTTCACTTCTGGCAGGAGTGCATCGCAAAGATCAATGCCAAGTATCCAGATGTCATCTTCTTGGCCGAGGCCTTTACTCGCCCGGCAATGATGCATAGTCTCGGCAAAGCGGGTTTCCAACAGTCCTACACATATTTCACCTGGCGCGTTACAAAGCAAGAGCTCACCGATTACGGCAACGAGGTTGCTAAAGGTACGAGTGGCTTCTTCCGTCCAAACTTCTGGGTCAATACTCCAGATATCTTGCCCTTCCACCTTCAGTCAGGCAATCCTGCGATCTTCGCTCTTCGCGCAGTCTTAGCATCGACCATGTCGCCGTCTTGGGGCATGTATGCAGGTTATGAGTTATACGAACACACTCCTCTCAAGGTTGATGGCGAGGAGTACTTAGATTCAGAGAAGTATGAGATCAAGGTCCGCGACTGGGCTGGGGCCGAGAAGAGCGGAAAGACGCTATCCCCCTTTATCTCCAAGCTCAATCAGATCCGCAACGCCCACCCTGCGCTCCAGCGGCTACGTAATCTCGAATTCCACCAGACAGATTCTGACCAGATCATCGCCTACTCCAAGCGCGAGGCAGATGACCTCATTCTCGTTGTTGTGAACCTTGATCCTTCACATGCGCAGCAGACAACAGTGCATTGGAACCTCTACTTCTTAGGTCTGACAGATGATCTCTTCCAGGTTGAAGATCTCCTGACTGGCAAGCAACTCTCGTGGAGCAAAGATACTTTCATTCGCCTTGATCCAACCGTCGATCATCAGAGCGTTGCTCACATCTGCAAGGTCACGATTAAGTGAGCCTAAGCGATCTCGATCTCTATTTGATTGGTGAAGGTCGCCACGAACAACTCTGGAACGCACTCGGTGCGCATGTTGTTCGAGATGCATCAGGAAGCGTGACCGGAACGTCTTTCGCGGTCTGGGCTCCTAATGCCAGATCAGTCTCGTTGGTTGGCGATCACAACTCCTGGGTGAAAGATTCGACACCAATGTCACCACGTGACTCCAGTGGAATCTGGGAAGTATTCGTACCCGAGATCTCTGCTGGTGCTCGTTACAAGTTTGCGATCTTAGGCATCGACGGTCGATGGGTTGATCATGCAGATCCCATGGCCAGGCAGAGTGAGGTACCGCCAGCAACAGCATCGATCGTCGCTGAGAGTGCATTCACGTGGAGTGATTCAGAATGGCTGAGTGATCGCCAGAGCTTTGAACCGTGGCGTGCACCTGTCAGTGTCTATGAGATGCACCTTGGATCATGGCGGCCAGGACTTTCTTATCGCGACCTTGCAATCGAACTCGTTGAATACCTCAAGGCGATGGCCTATACCCACGTGCAATTCTTGCCAGTTATGGAACATCCCTTCGGTGGTTCATGGGGATATCAGGTCACAGGCTTCTACTCACCTACATCTCGCTTTGGCTCCCCCGACGACTTCAAGTACCTCATAAATGCCCTTCATGAGGCTGGTTTTGGTGTCATTGTCGATTGGGTTCCGGCTCACTTCCCTAAGGATGAATGGGCACTTGCTCGCTTCGATGGCACTGCACTTTACGAACATGAAGATCCTCGTCGCGGAGAACATCCAGACTGGGGCACGCTGATCTTCAATTACGGCCGTAACGAAGTGCGCAACTTCTTGGTCTCATCAGCTCTCTACTGGCTCACGGAATTCCATATTGATGGCATTCGAGTAGATGCCGTCGCTTCGATGCTCTACCTAGATTACTCACGTAAAGAGGGCGAATGGCTGCCGAATAAATTTGGTGGTCGTGAAAACCTAGAGGCGGTATCACTCCTTCAGGAAGTTACCGCGACTGCTTATCGCACTGCGCCAGGAATCATGATGATCGCCGAAGAGTCGACGGCCTGGAGTGGTGTCACCAAGCCAACAGGTGAAAACGGACTTGGCTTCGGCTTTAAATGGAATATGGGTTGGATGCACGACACCCTTGAATATATCTCGCACGAACCGATTCATCGGATCTACCACCACAACGAAGTAACCTTCTCAATTCTCTATGCCTGGTCTGAGAACTTTATGCTTCCGCTTTCTCATGATGAAGTAGTGCACGGTAAGGGTTCACTCATTGCAAAGATTCCGGGCGATCGTTGGCAGAAACTCGCAACGCTGCGTGCACTCTACGGATTTATGTGGGCTCACCCTGGAAAGAAATTGCTCTTCATGGGGTGCGACTTCGCACAGAGCGAAGAGTGGAGTGAATCTCGATCACTCGATTGGCATTTAACCGATTATGACGAGCATCAGGGCGTCCAACGATCAGTTGCTTCCATGAACTCTCTCTACCGAGCTACACCTGCGCTTTGGCAGAAGGACACCTCGCCTGAAGGTTTCACTTGGATCAAGAACAACGATGGCGCCGGCAATACCCTCGCTTTCACACGTTGGTCCGATAATGGAACGCCATTGGTCTGCATCACCAACTTCTCACCTGTCCCTCATGAGCAGTACGCACTTGCCTTACCTAAAGCAGGCACTTGGTATGAAGCCTTTAACTCGGATGACCTCGCCTATGGCGGTAGCGGCGTGAAAAATGGCGATATTACGAGCCTGCCAGGCCAAGAGACGATTCTGCGAGTCCCACCACTTGGGACTATCTGGTTAGCGCTTCGCTAAGACGGTATCGCTTCCAAGTTTTGCAAAGATCATAGTCATAAAGAGCACTGCACCCGGAATCATTAAGGCAGTGGTAATCGAGGTTGCTTGGGCGATCCACGAGATGATGATGCGCGACATAAAGAAAATCGCAGTATTCACAAGGGTGAGTTGAGCAACCACGAACCCTGTTGGGAACTTTGAATTACGAGTGGCAATTGTGGTGAATCCAGGGGCCATCGATGAAGAACCGACTCCACCGCAGAAGAAGGCGATTACTGCACAGGTAAGGCCAATCGCAGGGTGATGTGGCGCCAAGTGCGATGCGATCTGCACGGCGACAATAAAAGCGGCACCGCCAAAGAGGGCACTAGTACGAATGATCTGACGTTCAGAGTATCGAAGATAGAGCTTATGAACATTTAGTCGTCCAACAATCATGCCGAGGCCAAAGCCGACATAACTCAAGATGGCCAGAGAAGGCGAGGCCTTAATATCTTCTTTAGTGAAGAGCGTTGCCCAGTCGTTCGTTGAAGTCTCAAGGAGCACGCCAGCAGTGATCGCCATAACAATCACCCAATCCGCCTTGAAGAAGGTAATGATCGACTTCACGCTTGGTTTCACATCATCTTCTGAATGTTCGCGTGAAGCTGGTACGAGTACATCTTTGAGTCGGTGAATCGAATACATCGTTAGGACCCAAATCACCGTGAGGCCGATATCAACATGCTTTGCGAGCGTGACGTGGGATGTAATTCCGATTGCGATCAGCGCGGTGACTAATGCGCCGATACTCCATGTGCCATGCAGCTTCGGCAAAATTGGAATGCCGCTCGCCTGCTGACGATTGAGGCCTTGAGAATTAATAGTGATGTGATAACCGGCCCAACCCATACCAACGCAGATCTGGTTGATCGCAAAGATCCATGTGGTGTGGATGTGAGGCTGCATCGCCATGAAGCTATAGAGCCAGGTCGCAGCGAAGATGAGTACGGGACGTGCGCCAAAGCGATGAACGATCTGGCCCATATAAATGAGGGCAATAAAGGCGCCAGCCGCACTGATCGAGAGCAAACTGCCGAGCGTTCCATTGTTCACGTGCAGGTTCGCTTTAAGGTCCGGTGTGCGAGGGGCGATCATCATCAAACCAACACCGAAGAGGAAGAAGAGCGCGCGGGTAAAGAAGGCCTCTTCCTTAGAAATAATAACCATCAGAAGAGTGCACTCGCTAACTGTTGTCGGGCTTTGGCAAGACGAGGATCGGCTGGGTCAACGAGCGAGAAGATCATCAAGAGATGATCCCTCACCGTCATCCGATCTTCCCCAGTGAGAGTTCGAATGAGAGCAAGAAGCCGGCTTGATGAGGCATCGAAATCACCTTCAGCGATCTCGCAATCTGCAGCTCTTAATTGTTGGGAAATATCAACCGGGTTTGCATCGGCCTTGGCAATCTCCTCTGGAAAATTGAGACCATCAGTACGAATCATAAGTTCGATCTGAATCACCGCAAGCTTTGCGAGTGCATTACTTGGAACTCTATTAATGAGGGTTTCGTATGCAGCCTTCGCTGCGAGCAGGTCTCCGGATTCGAGAGCAGCAAGTGCAATCTCTTCTTCTGGCTCAAGTGGTGGTTCGGCTAATTGCGCCTCGCCACTTTCTGACGCTGGTGCTGAGCCAACGCCTTTCTGTGCTGCGAGTTCGATTACCTTGTTGATAACAGCACGGACTTGATCTGCTGGTGGGATTGATTCAAAGAGTGGGACAAGTTGTTCTTGAATAATCGCAATTGCAAGTGGAACGGATTGAACCTGCAGCGCTTTAGCAACCGCTGGCTCGGCATCAACGTTCACTGTTCCAAAGATCCAGGTTGGGTCACCTTCTGGGGTCTGATCATCACGATTGAATTGACGCATCATCGGGATCAACGACTGCGCCTGAGTGCTTCGCGGAGACCAGCAGAGAATGATCGCTACGGCATCATTTGATGCAGGTAGAAGTTCGGCGATGAGGTTATCTTGCGTGACGACGTAGCCAAGCTCTTCTGGATCAATAGTTACGGCTGGTTGGCGCAAACTTCCGAGATCGAAAGCGCCGCCGAGTGAGCCAAGGCCCTTCAGTGATGGGGGCAGCGGCGGCATACTCATAGCGCTATCTTGCCAAACTTTGGCAGGTTAGGACTCCACAACTGCCACTGGCTCTTCCCGAACATTTGTCGCTGAGTCGGTTCTGAAAGGCAGGATCTTGGTGATGTACTCCTGGGTCGCGAAATCAAGGCCTAGATCTCGACCAGCCTTCTCCCCTAGATACCAACGATGTTCGAGAATTTCGTGGAACATTTGGGCCGGCTCAACTCGGCCGCGTAAATCTGCCGGTACTTGTTCAATCACATGATCAAAGACTGTCGTCATCCACTTACGAGCTAGCACGTCAGTCGAGAGTCCGCTCTCGGCTTCACGACTGCGATAACGATCAAAGGATGCCAAGAGACGCTTTGCCTGCAACTCTTCGGCATCTAATCCAAGTAGATCCTTCAAGCGTTGTTGGTGATATCCAGCTGCAACGAGTCGAGGTGAGAACTTCAGTGCGCCTTTATCGCCATCCATGGTGATCTCAACTTCTTCAACGGCAAAGCCCAGATCTTGGAGCGAGCGCATCGCGCGTTCAACTGCATGACGATCTTTTGGATCGAGAATCTGAGGTTCATTCAAAGATTTCCAAAGCCGGCGATATCGCGAGATAACACCTTGGCTGGCGCGAATCGGATCCATTCCAGGATGGAGAACTCCAGCAATCGCAAGATCTTCTAATTCGGCAGCGACGTTGAAGAGTGCAATCTCTAAATCATGTTCGCGTTGGCCATCTGTCAGTGTCGTTTGGAACTCACCAGTTTCAGCATCGACCAAGTAAGCCGAGTACTCAGATGCATCACGCCTAAAGAGCGCATTCGATAACGAGCAATCTCCCCACCAGAATCCAAGGAGGTGAAGTTTGACGAGAAGTAAGGCCAATGCATTTGCCATCGTCGTGATCTCGTGTGGTGTGACATTGCCACTCAGGATGACGCGGTACGGCAGGGAGTAAGCCAGGTAACGAGTAACGAGCGCAGTTGGCAGCTCATTCCCACGTAGATCAAGGCGTCCGGTCACAACCGCTAATGGCTCAACGCATGGGGCGCCACGGGAGTTGAGTTCGCGAAGCAAGGCATATTCGCGGGTAGAGAACTCTTCGACCGTCTCTTTGACTGCAAAGACATCTTCATCGCGGTCGCCAGTGCGTACCAATCGGACGACGTGGCGAGAGATGCCTCGCATAGATGTCAGGCCGGGGTCTTCTGGCCAATCTTCAAGGAGCTTGCTCCACGGCAGGTCATAGAGCGAGATGATCTCTGTACCGGATCCGGTCACGCTCAATTCGCCCATAGGAGCATTCTCCCTTATTCGGCTGTGAAAGAGAGTTAAAATCAGATTATGGCCAAACTAATTCCTCACATTCCGGGAATCAATGGAATCAAGAAGAAGAGCACTAAGGTTGCGTCGCCTGAAAACTTTGGATCGATGGGTGCTCCGCTCGATCAGGGCCATCCTTTCTACTTCGGCTTCCTTGTCGCATCAGGTGCTGTGATCGCGATTACATTATTGCGCGCACTTGCGAGTGCATCGCAGGTCTTCGTCCTCATTCTCATCTCACTCTTCTTGGCCGCCGGCCTCAACCCAGCCGTTAATTTCTTCCAGCGACGAGGATTAAAGCGCGTTAATGCAGTTGCCTTGATTGTCGCCATCGTCATTGGCTTCGTCGCACTCTTCGCACTCGTTGCGATTCCACCTATCATTGATCAAATCAACCTCTTGGTAAAGAATGCGCCATCTCTTATCTCGGGCCTCAAGAATAATCACACCATTAATCACCTCAATCAGAACTACGGAATTATCGATTCAATCCAGAAGAAAGTCACTTCTTCTATTCACGATGGTCAATTTGTTGTGACTGCATTTGGTGGCTTCCTGGGCGTCGGCAAGGCTGTGATCTCTGGCGTCTTTGCAGTGCTAACAATCTTGGTTCTTACCCTTTACTTCCTCGCTTCACTACCTGCTGTTACATCTGTCGCGTACCGCTTTGTTCCAGCAAGTCGCCGAGCTCGGGTTGCTGGCCTTAGCGATGCGATTATCGAACGTATTGGGATCTTCGTCGGAGGTCAGGCGACAGTCGCGCTTATCGCTGCTATCTATATCTTGCTCGTTGGCTTCATCATCCGAATGCCGTACACGACAGCGCTGGCGCTCTTAGTCTTCTTCTGCGGTCTTATTCCGCTGATCGGACATATCTTGGGTCTTTCTATCGTGACTTTAATGGCCCTCACTAAGTCGCCTACGACTGCAATCATCGCTTTCCTTGCCTATGTTCTTTATATTCAAGTTGAGAACTACGTCATCATGCCGCGCATCATGCGTAAATCACTTTCGATTCCTGGCATTGTCACGATCATTGCAGCACTCATCGGTACCAGCTTGCTTGGTTTAATCGGTGGATTGCTCGCCGTGCCAATTGCAGCAGCGGTCTTACTCATCGTTGATGAAGTGGTCTTCCCTAAGAACGATCTCGCTTGAGGAGTCGCTTTCTACAGTTCTTTGGGTAGCGGCATGACCTCTGGCGCGATGACGGCGGTGATCTCAGAAAGTACGCGATAGACAGATGGCTCGCCTAGCCAGAGATGCTTTCCTTCATCTACGTTTATCAACTGAATCTGCGTGAGCGGTGCAAAGCGAACTTTCGCTTCGGCCGGCTTGAGGTAATCATCGAATTCTGGAATGAGTGCGATCACAGGACGGCCATCTTCGCCCCACCATTGCAGGTCACTCTCCTGAGCCGTCATGAGTGGCGGACTTAAGAGAATGATTCCTTTAATCCGTGGATCGCGTGCATGTCGAAGTGCGAGATCTGTTCCGAACGACCAACCAACAACCCAAAGCACTTCTGCTTTGCACTCATCAAATGCGAAGTTAATTGCAGCTTCAACATCGTATTTCTCAAGGCCACCATTGTCGTAAGCACCTTCAGATTTTCCACGAGCGCTTTCGGTGCCACGAGTATTAAAACGAATTACTTCAATGCCAGCCATTGCCGGAAGACGGTTACTGGCTTTCTTGTAAATATGGCTATCCATCATGCCGCCACCGGTTGGATTGGGATGTAGGCAGAGCAGTGTTGCGCGGCGCTTGCCAAGCGGTGATGCTACTTCCCCAACCAGGGTGAGCCCATCGGCGGTCTTAAAGGAGATCTCACGCCTATCGGCCGGCAAAATACTGCTGGGACGTATTAACTCTGGCACGTAAAGAGTTTACAGTTACTCCATGAGTACTACTGCCCTGATTGATTTCCCGAGCCATAATCCTGCAACTGGTGAAGAGCTTGCGCGCTATCGCAACACTTCGCCTGAGGAAGTAACGGCCGCTGTAGCCAGAGCCCATGCGAGTAGTCAGGCGTGGCAGGCACTTGGGTTCAGAGGTCGCAAGCAGGTACTCACTCAATGGAACTCAGTACTCACCAAGCGCCTTGGCGAACTTGCCGAGCTCGTCGCACTTGAGACAGGTAAGCCAATCAGTGACGCAACCTTAGAAATATCACTCGCCATTGGCCATCTCGATTGGGCCGCAAAGAATGCGATTCGATATTTAGCTCCAGTCACTCGTAACCCTGGTCTGATCATGGCCAATATGAAGGCTCGAGTAGAGCGGGCACCATATGGAGTTGTCGGAGTAATAGGACCTTGGAACTACCCAGTCTTTACTCCGATGGGATCGATCGCGTACTCATTAGCTGCTGGCAATACCATCGTCTTTAAACCAAGTGAGTACACACCTGGGGTTGGGCAGTGGCTCGGCGATACCTTTGCTGAGGTTGCTCCATTTGCCGATATCTTCCAAGTTGTTACAGGGCTTGCTGCAACAGGTGCAGCACTCACTAATTCAGCTGTCGACAAGATCGCCTTCACTGGCTCTACTCGTACCGCGAAGAAGGTTGCAGCGTCAGCGGCCGAGCGAATGATTCCAACCGTACTTGAATGTGGTGGAAAAGACCCAGTGATCGTTGATAAAGATGCCAACATCATGAAGGCTGCTGAATATGCCTTATGGCTTGCGATGTCGAATGCTGGTCAGACCTGCATTGGCGCCGAACGCGTCTATGTTCATAACGATGTCGCTGATGAATTCATTGCAGCCATTGGTGCGATGGCGAGAGAGATCCACCCTGGGGTCAATAAGAATTATGGCCCAGCAACGATGCCATCTCAGCTCAATGTGATTCAGAGCCATATCGATGATGCTGCCGCCAAGGGCGCTAAGTTCTTGATCGGCGGGACCGATTCGGTCCAGCCACCTTATGTCCAGCCAACAATCATGTTGGATGTCCCGGAAGATTCACTCGCTATTACTGAAGAGACCTTCGGTCCGACCCTAACGATCAACCGCGTTGCAAATATGGATGAAGCGGTGCGCCTTTCGAATGCAACCCGCTATGGCCTTGGTGCATCGGTCTGGTCTAAGCGCAATGGTGAGCAGATCGCCTCCAAGTTGGTGACCGGTATGGTCTCGATCAACTCGGTGATTGGTTTTGCTGGCATCGCGAGCGTGCCTTTTGGCGGCGTGAAAGATAGTGGATATGGTCGCATTCACGGACCTGAGGGTCTCCATGAGTTCACCTACTTGCGATCTGTCGTCTCAGAGCGCTTTGCACTTCCGATCGCTTTCACGACATTTAAGCGGACGAAGTTTGCGGATAAGTTCATCACTGGCGTTATGAAGTTCTTGCATTAATTCTGCAACTGACCTTTAAGAATTAGAAGCGGGGCGCGTTACGAGTGCGTTCGATTCGTGGTTTGCGCTTATCTTTCTTTGCCCAACATGGCGTGTGCCAATGTCTGCGACTTTCAATATCATCTTCAGGCCAGGCGACAACGTGTGGTGTTGCAGTCGGAATTAATTGATCGCAGCCTGGGCAACGATAAGGCTTATTCGAACTTGATCCTGTGATCCGACGGACGCAATAGACGCCATCAGAGTGCTCTTCGGTACTTTGAAAACTCAGACCAACATCTTCGATGTTGCGTTCTTCTCCCCCGGCCTTACCACCCTTGCCACCACCGCGTGCATTGCGGTCTGGTTGAGGTTTTCTGCGCGGGCTCACCCCCTAATTATGAGGCTATTATGGGGATATGACATCTCAGCGCGCAGCGATCTCGGTCAAGGGGTTGCGCAAAAGTTACGCTGGTAAAGATGCAGTTGCAGGCATTGATCTTGAGGTAGCCCAGGGCGAAATCTTTGCAATCCTGGGACCCAATGGCGCTGGTAAGACCACGACCGTAGAGATCCTTGAGGGTTACCGAACCCGCGATGCTGGTGAAGTTCTCGTTCTTGGTGAAGATCCTTCAAAGCCAGCATCTGGCGATCGTACCTGGCGCAATCGGATCGGAATCGTCCTGCAATCGGCCGCTGATGCACCCGACCTCACCGTTGCTGAGACGGTCCATCACTTCGCCAATTATTACACCAAGGCGAAAGATCCTGATCATGTCATTGATCTCGTTGGACTTAGTGAGAAGGCGAAGGCAAAGGTTGCCACTCTCTCTGGTGGTCAGCGTCGCCGCCTGGATGTTGCATTGGGAATTATCGGTAGCCCAGAGATCCTCTTTCTCGATGAACCCACAACTGGTTTTGATCCAGAGGCACGACGCGCTTTTTGGGATCTAATCCGTGCGCTCCGCGATGAAGGCACAACGATTCTGCTCACTACTCATTACCTTGATGAGGCAGAAGCACTCGCTGATCGAGTCGCTGTCATCAACAAAGGCCTCGTCCTTGAGATTGCCACACCAGATCTCCTTGGTGGTCGCGCCACTGCGCCAGCTAGAGTGACCTGGAGTGAAGGCGATCAAGCTCGAAGTGAACTTACTCAGAGCCCTACAGATTTTGTGAAGACGCTTGCCTCCCGCTTTGATGGTGAGATCCCAGATCTGGCGATTACCCGACCATCACTTGAAGATATCTACCTCGGAATGATCGGTGAACTATGAGAACGATCAAACTTGGATTACTCCGTGGCGGCCTTGAGATCAAAGAGTTCTTGCGCCAGCGTGAATCAGTCGTCTTTACCCTCGCCTTCCCAGTCATCCTGCTCTTTATCTTTGGCTCGGTCTTCAAAAATAAGATCGCACCTGGTGTCACATTCAGCCAATACTTCGTCGCTGGCATGGTCGCTTCCGGCTTGGTAAATACTGGCTTCCAGCAATTAGCGATCTCGATTCCGATGTCACGAGACCTTGGCACGCTCAAGCGCCTTCGTGGCACACCACTCTCACCTATCTCTTACTTCATCGGCAAAGCGATCGTTGTCACTGCTGCCATGCTCTTCCAAGTCACTCTTCTTCTCGGCTTTGGTGCGCTCAGCTTTGGATTACATCTGCCAACCTCTGCCGCGCTCTGGCTCCGCTTTATCTGGTTAATCGTGCTCGGTAGCGCCTGCTCGACTGTCTTGGGAATCGCCTTCTCATCCATTCCAAAGAGCGGCCGTGGGGCATCGGCGACCGTCTCCCCCATTGTGATCATTCTTCAATTCATCTCTGGCGTCTTCTTCGTCTTCTCTGATCTGCCAAAGTGGATGCAAGATATTGCAGCGATCTTCCCGCTCAAGTGGTTGACCCAAGGAATGCGTTCGGTCTTCTTGCCAGATTCCTTTGCAATAAAGGAGCCAGGTCATAGCTGGGAGATCGGAAAGATTGCCTCAATTCTCGTGATCTGGTTAATCATCGGTACGGTTCTCTCGGTTCGATCCTTTAAGTGGTCAAAAGAATGAGAAGAAAAGCGATCGGTGCAGCGATCTTCGCTGCCTTACTCATGCAGGGTGTCGCATTCGCCGCTACTCCTGCCCCAAAGGTCACGCCAAAAGTTTCGGCTAAACCATCTGCTAAAACAACTGCAAAGCCAACGGCTACGCCAACTGCAAAGACGACAGCGAAGCCAACAAGTAAGACAACGGTGACGAAGAAGCCAGTTGTTAAGAAACCGGTAGTCCGTAAGCCAGTAGTCAGAAAACCTGTGGTGAAGAAGACAACGGTTGTTCCGGCACCCAAAATTGTCTGGCCGCCAAAGGGTTACGCTGCCAACAATGGTGTCTACGCATATATCCCATCTGGCACCCAGTTGGTCAGCCTGCTCAGTGCTAAAACGACTCTGGCAAATACCGTTAAGCAGTGCACCGCAATGGCTTGCGGCGCGGTCTACGTGGGTTCAGATAGTGACTGTCAATATTGGGAGATCAACTCCAAGATTTATGGCCCAAATCCAGCAGATGTCACCACCATGATTGAATATGGAACGTTGCGAACCCTTGCGCCAGCTACAAAGGCGAAGACGATCCTTCCCGTGATTCTGGTTAGCGGGGAACCGTTAATTCCTCATCAAGCAGATATTCTCAAAATTCTTGGCATCACCCAAGATAGCTTCTATAACCAACTCGCATCGGGTAAATCATTAACGCAGATCGCAGGATCAAAGATCAATAGCATCGTAGCCGCACTCAGCGCTGCTGAGACTAAGGCGATTGCCGCGCAATCAGTTGCTGGGACTATTACCTCAGATCAAGCACAGGCACTCAATGATGCGACATCGGTCCGCATTGCAACTGAGTTAACGAATTACAACCTCAGCGTTGGCGGGATTACCGTCTCGTGCTGGACACAAGCTGCGACCGAGACTGTTCCTGGCTTCACCTACACCAGCGATCTCAACCACTTCTAAAAGAGGTTAGCGGTTCGCTCCTGGAACCCAGAGCTGATCACCGATCGACTTATTCTCAACGCGAGCCAAGACAAAGAGCAGATCAGATAGACGATTGAGGTACTTCGCCGTGAGTGGATTGACGCCACCACCGAAGGAGTGAATCGCATGCCAGGTTGAGCGCTCTGCACGACGAACTACGGTACGTGATACATGAAGCAGTGATGCTGCAGGAGTACCTGAAGGCAAGACGAAGGAACGAAGTGGTTCGAGTGATTCGTTGTAATGATCGATCTGGCTCTCAAGGTATGTGACCTGAGATTCCAAGACGCGCAGTGGTTCGAATTCTGGGTTATCGATCACTGGGGTACAGAGATCTGCGCCAACATCGAAGAGATCGTTCTGGATGCGGACCAAGAGCTTGATGATCGCCTCGTCGCTGATCTGACCTAACGAGAGTGCAACTCCGATCGAGGAGTTCGCCTCATCAACATCGGCATATGCCTCAAGGCGTGGATCGTTCTTTGAGGTACGAGACATATCCCCGAGGGATGTTGTGCCATCGTCGCCTGTTTTCGTATAGATGCGCGTGAGGTTAACCATGGGTTCAGCCTAGGCGAACAACTAGAATACGACCACTTGTAGCGATCGAGTCTAGAAGGGAGTGGGAATGAGCGCCGATAGCTTTCGCGTAGTTGGCCCCGCTCGCCTCTCTGGATCCGTAGCGGTACGAGGCGCGAAGAATTCAGCCTTAAAGTTGATGGCCGCCTCTCTCCTAGCCCCTGGAAGAAACACTCTCTCGAACGTCCCTGATATCGCAGATGTCGGCATCATGTCCGAACTCCTCGAACGCCTTGGCTGCACCGTCGTGCACGATCCCGCGATTCACACTCTCACTATCGATGTCCCTGAAGTTCCCGGCCATAAAGCTGATTACGACTTAGTTCGAAAGATGCGTGCATCGATCAATGTCCTTGGTCCACTGATCGCTCGTGTTGGCCAGGCCGATGTAGCACTCCCTGGTGGCGATGCAATTGGTTCACGTGGCCTTGATTTTCATATCGAAGGGCTACGTGCTCTCGGCGCCGAAGTTCACTCTGAACATGGATATGTTCTAGCGAAAGCACCAGCAGGTCTTACTGGCGCCACTATCGAACTCGAATTTCCAAGCGTCGGTGCAACCGAGAACATCATGACCGCTGCAGTTCTGGCAAAGGGTCGCACCGTTATCGAGAACGCCGCCCGCGAACCTGATATTGCCGATATCGGTGAGTATCTGATCAAGATGGGCGCAAAGATCGAAGGACTTGGAACATCTACGATCACAATCGATGGCGTTGATCGACTCTCGCCTGCTTCACATGCAACACTCCCCGATCGAATCGTCACCGGGACATGGGCCTTTGCTGCAGTAATGACTCAAGGAGATATCACGATCATTGGTGGTCGTCCCGATCATCTAGAGATTCCACTCGACAAGCTCGTCTCAGCAGGCGCCGTCATCACTACAACCGCCGATGGTTTTCGCGTAAAGATGGATCGCAGACCTACAGCGATAGATGTCGCAACCCTTCCCTACCCAGGATTCCCTACTGATTTGCAGCCTATGGCGATCTGCATGAATGCGATTGCTGATGGACATGCCCTTGTCACCGAGAATGTCTTTGAAGGTCGTTTCATGTTCGTCAATGAACTCAAGCGCCTGGGTGCGACGATCACCGTCGATGGCCATCATGCAGCCATTAACGGAATTGAAGAGCTCTCTGGGGCGCCTGTATTAGCAACTGATATTCGTGCCGGTGCGGGGCTCGTTCTCGCTGGCCTTGTCAGCGAAGGCATCACGATCGTAGAAGATGGCTTCCATGTTGATCGGGGTTATCCCGACTTTGCCGAGGACTTACGTGGCCTCGGCGCAGACGTCACTCGGGTCTAGCTCACAATTTGAGGTGCGAGCGCCTCGGTAATTCCTGATTGTCCTTGCTTCTCAAGTCCATGTGTGACGACAAAGGTATCTTCGTAGACATCGAAGTCATATGCCTTACCCCAGCGCAACTTAATAATGTGAACGCCAGGATTTACATAGGGTTCTCCATTGGCAAGGTTGCAAGTCGCCACCCAACGCGCAACGACGGTTGTATTCCATGGCGCACCATGCACCAAGACATCTCTGACTTCAAACTTTAAATCAGGGAGAACTGTGCCCACTCTCTTAAACCAACGGCCAAGTGCATCTTTATCGTGACGCACTCCACCAAGCGAATTGGGACCTGCGAATCGGTGAGTGAGTCCATGGGGAGCAACTCCTTTGAGGACTTCGTCGTAGTTGTGTTCCTGGACTGCAGTAAAACTCCTGCGAGTTAAATTGGCAACAATAGTGCTGTAGATAATCATGGTTATTCCTCTCGTTTCTCGAAGAGTAGGTTGCTCTCGGTAACTTTGTTACCGGGCTACCCCCTCGTTTTAAACCCATCGATGCGGTAACTCACTGCAACCCACTTTGATCCAACTGCACCCTTTGGGGCCTTTGATGAGTCAACGACCGAGATCGAAGTCTTCAGTGTCTTATTGGTCTTCTTCATCAAAGCACAGACTGCTGTCGCTTGGCTCTTTGCAAGAGCGGTCGCTTTAGCCAGTGTCGTGCCCTTCTTATAGATATAACCGACACAGTTCACTGACGCACCGTTCTTAAGTGATCGGACATAACGCTGTAGATAGGCCGTGTCATAGGCGCTCAGCGTGAGCTTTGGCGTGAGTGAGTAGAGCGTTACTGCTGGCTTTACTCGTGCAGCTGCGGCAGCTGCATCTTTTGCTGCTTGCGCCTCTGCTGCTGCTTTGTCGGCCGCATCTTTTGCTGCCTTAGCGGTCACGGCATCGGCTGCTTGCTGATCTGCCAATGCTTTCGCTGCCGCCTCTTGCGCTTGCTGATCAGCGAGTGCCTTTGCAGCAGCAGCGTCAGCAGCTTGCTTATCTGCTAGCGCCTTCGCTGCCGCCTCTTGGGCTTGCTTGTCGGCGAGTGCCTTTGCGGCATCTGCTGCTTGTTGGTCGGCAAGTGCCTTCGCCGCAGCGAGAGCATCAGCGGCTTTCTTCTCAGCAAGTGCTTTCGCGGCTGCATCCGCAGCGGCTTGTGCAGCTGCCGCAATTGCTGCCGAATTATCGACGACCACAACTGGTGCTGGTGTTGGCGCTGGAGTTGAGACGACTGGTCGAGTGATCTGAATAGATGCCGAGCCAGAACTTGCGGCGCTGGTACCAAGTGCATTCGATGCCGTAACGGTGAAGGTGTAAGTAGTTCCTGCTGAAAGGCCATTTATGACACATGAAGTTGTAGTCGATGTACAACTCTGTCCACCACTTGATGTCACGGTATATCCAGTGATCCCAGATCCACCAGATGCAACCGGGGCGTTCCAGGAAATGGTTGCAGACGTTGCATCAATCGGGGTCGCTGTGACACTAGTTGGAGCATCTGGAGTTGTGATCGCGACGACCAAGACTGGGTCTTGACTGATGGTGATGACGGCAGAACCATCGACCGCTGCGGTCCCAACGTAGGTCATTACGCCACTGAGGTAGCCATAGACCTTCGATCCAGCGGTGATATTTGGATTTGAAATGGTCAGTGTCAGTGGTTTTCCGGTTGCTGTGGCAGGCACGGTGCCATCTGGTGCAACCCAAGCCACGACAAGCGAGAGGATGAGTGTTGCTGGTGTGGTGACCAGAGTGCTCGCATGCGAGGTTGTGTTCTCGAGATATGCAGTAATGATTGACCCATCTGGAAGGCCATCAGCTGGATAGTAGAGCGTCACAGTGCTGCCGTTGCTGCCCGCTGTGAATGAGTTTTCGTACCCAGCATGGACAGTGACCTGAGCAATTTGTGTTGCAGCGCCCATGCCGCTGAGTGATGCTTGAACCCAATGTGCATAAGCGGTGATGGAGTCTGTTGGGGTAAAACTCGCCCCTGAAGTACCTATCAAATAGCCACTTTGTGGATCGGAGTACCAGCCGGTGAAGACATAGTTCGCACGCGTTGCCGTCGGCAAGGTTATTGGCGAGGTTGTACCAGCGGCCATTGATCCTGATGCTTGGGCTGCGCTTCCCCCGTTGCCATTGAAGGTCACTACGAAGAGTTTGAGAGTCCATTGCGCGTAGAGAGTTCCGTCCGCAGCTGGCGTGTAACTTCCTGTGAGAAGTGATCCACCGCTCTGTTGAGTAGACCAACCGGCTAGGTTGTAGTTGGTACGTGAACCAGATGGCAGCGTGAGTGGTTGCCCGATCGTTACCTTTGCAGTTGAGCTATCGCTAAATCCAGATCCAGCGTCAAAAGTGATCCGATAGACCGATGAGACCCAAACAGCGTGGAGGGTGATCGATGAACTTGGTGTGAAGGTGGTACCGACGCTGGCGCCAGTTGTGCCCGTCGACCAGCCACTGAAGGTGTAGTCCGGACGAGTTGGTCCTGATGCAGGAAGTGGGAGTGCAGGAGTTGCGAAGGTGTAATTGGTTGGCGAGATCGCTGTTCCAAAACCACCATTGAAGTCATATGTGATCTGATAAATCTGTGGTGTCCAGGTAGCAAGGAGGGTGATATTTGATGACCCAACTTGGAATGGAGATCCAGCAGCGAAGATAGTTCCGCTATTTGACCAACCCGCAAAGTCATACCCGCTCTTCGTAGGAGCAGCGGCAACAGTGAAAATCTGACCAATTGTGTGGCTTGGCTCGGTTGGCGGAGTGCTTCCACTTGCTGTGTCATAAGTGACGGTATAGGAGATAGCGCTCCACTGCGCATAGAGCAGGTAGTTATTCGCAGTAACGGTGTAGGTATCCCCTGATGCCGCCGTGAGGCCGGATTGATCGATCCAGTTGACGAAGGTATACCCGGTGCGTGTCGGGACAACTGATGTAACCGTAATCGTGTCACCGCTGAACTTCTGTTGGTCGGCGATTGGAGTCACGACAGACCCACCATTAAATGAGTATTTGACGTTATAAATTCGGGTCCAGAGCGCTGTGAGCGATACTGGAGCGGCCCCAACAAGGTAACTCTTTCCTGCGGCATATGTTGTACCGCTGCCATCATCCCAGGCCACGAAGGCGTAGGAGTTCGTGCCATCAGTACCAGTAAGACCGGTTGGGGCTGCAAGAGTGAAGGTCGATCCGTAGAGAACGTTCGCTTGAGTAGGGACAGTTCCGGTTCCATAAGTACCAGGAAGGTAGGTGATCGCATAACTCCGGATCGTCCACTGGGCATAGAGCGTGCGATCTGAAGTGACCGTGTAGGAATCAGAGACTGGCG